>Ga0307511_10000925_pt1 | contig 31046 bp, 28 predicted proteins | sample 13_EM_MG_FD_200266 | JGI IMG/M metagenome (GOLD analysis project Ga0307511, IMG submission 200266) | Populus trichocarpa ectomycorrhiza microbial communities from riparian zone in the Pacific Northwest, United States - 13_EM | ecosystem: Host-associated > Plants > Roots > Unclassified | place... | reverse complement strand
GATTTTACATGAGCTTTTCTGCTAGCCAGTAGGCGCATATTGTAGAGCATACTCAATAGTATAAGAATACAATTTATCCGGTCTGTGTAGGAAGTCTTGCCAGTGCAGCATCCTGATATATGCGTTGGTTGACATGGATCAAAAGACCGCCATGGATCAATGTTAGGGGCCTCAGAAAGGTATTCCCAAATCCAGATATCAAAAAGCTCGTTAGTAGTGATGTCATCTCTGGAGATACATGCTGGAATAGTGCACGTTGGGCGATTGCAAACTGAGCGTTCACGTTTCAATTCCCCCGTGGTGGTGTCTGTCTCATTGCGCCAAATTTCTATCGTAAGTGCGATAAGTCGTAGAGCTGCTCGTGTTAGGAATGAAGTAGGATTGGGTGCAAGATCCCCACTGATGTTACCGTAAAGCCCTGTCTCTCGAATGAATCGCGAAATGCCGGGAGCCAGTGTTTTGTGAGATTTTTGCTGATTTTAAACACAATCACACACTGGACTGCATGGCCCTCAAGGACTTCTATCTAAACCTGGATTACCTAGTTTTCAAAGCCATGTCTTTGCAACGGTATGTATTTCTCTTAGAGTCTGGCTATACCTAGTCTCAATGACTAGGGTTGAAACACCTTCGACTGCACGGCCAAGGCACAAACATCGGGGACATCGATTTGTCCCTTCTTCTAGTTAATATGTCTCTTTACCTGTGGTGGGGTAGGCATTTTGGTCCGAAGTAGCTGCCAACGGAATCCCAGGCTGCAGTGCCGGATTCATGCGTCTGTAAAGGACGGCGCATGATCAGTGTGGTATCATTGAAGTCGATTTTAATCCTGAAATCCTCAAGCCGGAGACCAAGCAGGCTGTAGAGCTTGTGGTACTCGGATGAGGGTAGATAATTGATGCAGAGAACGGTGACTGTATTTGGGTCTGCATAGCTGTGGAATAAGCTGTGTTTCCAGGTATGTAGTTGCAGAGTTTCTGAACCTTTGGGAATGCACGCCTGCTGATAGTTGGCCGTAACTTGGAGGCTGGTCTGGCTGGAGGAGCATATAACACAGTGCTATATTAATAACACATCGGCACCGGTCATCCCTGTAGAAAGGCTACGTGACTCACAACAGTGTGTCGAATGAATTAACATAACTAGATTATAATTTCATAACCTAATATAGATATTTCAAAGTGAACTCGGTGAAGATTTGGTCTACAAGTGAATTTTACATTTACCGGTGTAGCCAGCTGATAGTGTTTGGCTGGCGAAAACCGACAGATACTCGAAACTCAGCACCTCAATAAGTGTTGCTAGTGGTTCCTATAGACATAGACTATAAAAGTGTGTGCACTTCCCAGCCTGATTTTCTACCCTTAAGCTGACCCACAACCTACCAGGAGCGCACATTGTTACTTGGATAAGTTCTCATCCCATTTCCCACCGTGGACACTGAGGTGGGGTTCAAGCAGTCGTGGCATGACTTGTTAGCGGATGCCCAGCTGTGGTTGTGTGGGACATACGGAGAAACGACATCGGTGCTATTATTTGTGCTTGATGAAGGTAAGTGCAATTTCAATTCCGTTGCCAAAACCATTGGCTGAGAACAGTATGGCAATAAGTTCTTATGTGGAACAGCACACAATTAGCGCACAGGGTGCCGTGATAGCCAAATCCAAAGCCTGGCAGCACAAATGGGACTGGCCGTTCTGCCACCCCCAGGCAGCGCCAGTTCGGGTTCAAGGAACCAAGAGGGGCTTCCTGCAAAGACTGCGGTATCTGGTCCCTCTTCGGCCCTCACCAAGATCCTCGATCCTCGGAATTCAACCCCCGAAATCCGTAGGACAGCGGAGGACCTTTTGACTGGACACCACTTATCGACGAACGCATCTTGCTCGTTGATACCACCACTGGCCGAACCTGTGTCAGCCACAATCAACCTCTTCCATCTTCGTGAAGAGACACAGGCAGAACCCGAGCCAGATTGGGCAGACCCCTCCCCTGATGGGTATTTCAAACGGTCACTAGCATGTCACCTTAAGCTTCAATTCATGGGGAATGATACACCGCTGCCGGTAGCCAAACGACCCATGCTGCAACTAAATGAGGTCCTCAGATTTGAAGACCAGACTGAGACTAGAAGTGTTACTTATGATCTAAAAATGTTAGTGGATGTGACACTGCGGGAACGACCACGGATTGAGGAACGCAGAGCGGCAGATCGAGCACATGCAGCAGTTCTATTACTGGGGGCACAGCTAAAGAAACTAGCCACGAAACGCCAGCAATCGCCGTCGGTCATGGTCGATGAGAACCAGCGACTCCCCCATCAGTCCCACTAGGAGTACCGACTGAGGCAGGTTGGTAAAACTGGCAGAAGTAGTAATAAATAGACGACCAGAGGAGCCTTAGGTCAAGGAAAGGCTCCACGACAAGGGCAGGGGACCAGCCATTGATCAAGCTAAGCAGCAAGGCTTCAACAGCAATACAATCGAGAAATTCTTCCGCGGTGCTTCGGTTCAAAGAAATAGTCGCCAGTCAAGATGCCTTTCTCGGTATATGTAGCAGAACCTCCAGCTGCTGGTTTTTCTGTGAATTGACATGGGGATTTTTGAAGACGAAGGAGACGTACCATACTCTATATAAGCAACTATATGTATCTCGCCAGTACATGGAGGGGCTAGAGCCTAGTTGCTTATAACGCGAGGCTTCTTTTATCGGGGGTTGATTATAACGCAAAAACGAGGAGACCCAGGGCCAGAGATGAGACTGAAGGATAGCGGGGTAGGGTAGACCCAGCAGCAAGAAAATTCTTCGGTCAAACAAGAGAAAACAGATCAAGCCAACCGACAACCACTTTGACGAACCTAGAGCGATAGCTCAGAAACCAACAACCAGAGCAGCTACAGACAAGCGAAAATGTGTAATCGAGTGCCCCAAACAAGGGGAACACGGATATCATTTTATCTGAAGCCCACTCGAGCGGCCACAGAGGGGCCCCATCCGGAGGAGAGGCAGAGGGGTAATTACACCAGAATAGTTGGCAACCGCGGATTGGCTAACATCACGGAGCCGCGGCCACCCAGAACGGCACAAAGCAGCGGCCTGGGAGACGAAGGTTTAAAGTCTGTCACCAGCACTGCAGTAGAGGACTAGTCATCCTTTATGATGCAGGTTCGTGAATTCTGTGTACGAGCTGAGATGTTAGCAGTGCTACCCATCACATCACATCGGTATCGCTCGCTGGCTTTGGGTGTGCCGGGACATCACGAACAGTCGCGTCTCCGTAGATATAATCCTGTAAACCGACAAGTAGAGATATGTAGGTACAGATTGGCTACTCAGAGAGGCAGAGAGCTTCGCTGTGATGCCCAGTGGCGATTAGTCAACTGGCATGAGAAAACTGCACTGTGATCATTTTACATCACCCCTAAAGCGAATTAGGGGTCAGTTTTGAAAGAGACCTGGCAGATGGTAGACAACCCGGTGATGACTCTGCCCCCACCGAAGATTCCAGCGTTAATGTTAACAATAGCAATTAATAATCAGGGAGTTACAGATTCTCCAAGCGACGAATTCCCTACGAAGCTGGTTTGATACTGGCCCCCATGCGGCCGCCGGAGCTCATATAAACCTCTACAGGCTCAATGCGGCAGAGGAACTAGAATGCAGAGAACGCGACTGTGATGAGGAAATTGGAAGTCATGTGGCCCTCCATGCATTGCGGGAGAGATGGAAGTGGATGTTCAGGAAGAGGAGGGAAGATCTACGGTATTTGTGGCATAATTCCATATGGCCCTACATCTAGTAAAACATGGACTCTCCGGGTTTGGAGTTCACCTTACGTTTGCCGAGTGACGGTGACTTGCGGAGGCTAGGTTGCCACTGCTCCATACAAAAGCACCAAAAATCAACGAGTTCTACCCTCGTCAAGAGTAGATTATCGGAGATCACCTCCGTTGAGTGCGAGTCTAGTTCCTCAGCATATTGCACTGAGGAAACCATCCGCATTTCACATTTCTAATTTGATTATAGGTGGATATTCGATAGCTTGGTGGCTCCCCACTGACACCCTTCCAAATTTGCAGACTCCTTCCCAACGTCCCTCATCGGGCTCGTGTGAACGTGGTGGACGTCCATACCTAATCGAGCTAATGTAGATCGAGCTCAAAGGGGTAATGCACCAACCTAAAGGGGTAGTTACTACTTGATTCGGTAAGCTTATCGATAAACAATCACTCTGGCTTGGCAGCTTTAAGCTGAACCAACAGGCGTGAGAAAAAAACACCGTTTGAAACTCGACGCAGAACTCAGGGTCCCTCCCCATCGATTCCATGGATGAGCAACTGCAGCTGCAAAGCTGTGCAGAATTATTTGGGAGTACGGAATCACGCTTCTTGCAAAGGCGGAAGGGTTGTTACCAGATCCGGAATTCTTGAGTTAGAAACTAGTCACTGAGATATAGCCATATCCGGTAGCAGCCTGCTTGTGTAACTTTAGGTGAATCTAAATTGCCATTAACCGGCTCCGAGTACACAAGGAGCCAACTTATGTTTTTACCCCGCTAGGTACGGAGTATGTATAAGTAATCTATTAAATCTTTGAAATACCAACATCGTCTAGCTTATGAATTTGTGAGAAAACTAAGCAGTGTTCTAGAATATACAGCTTCATCAAAGCTCCTTAGGGGTGATTAATATTTTGCATAAGTGAGGGGTTTCGTTAGATTTAGTATGATTTCAAAGGTGTACGCAGACTTTTAGACGAGAACTATACATTACAATTACGTGATAACGCCGAAAATACCGATCAAGTTTTCTTTTTGAAGGTCAACACTAGTTCTCTAGGGACATGTACAGGCCTTTTATTTTTACATTTCAGAGAGGGTACTTGCCTCTAGAAACTTTCTCCAAGTTTGTTTCACCTACAGTATAGATACTCTCGAGATAACAATGTCCGATATAAGTATATATTTGATATAAGAATGAGGGTTTGATCGCCCCCATACAAAATAAGAATATTCTCAATACTAGAATATGCTTTGACTTCTCTGCTTCGTAGCCATATATATTGTTATATCAGAAGATATGTAACATCAGAATTCCCTCCAGGTGCCCATACAGCGAGGACTACATAAACTGGCGAGGGCAAGACCCCTAACGCGTGCTAAGGGGAAGGAAGCAAAAATTAGCTGCAGAACGTCTGAATTTCCACCGAAATCCAAGTTAATGTCTGAGCGCAACAACCCTTGGAGAAGTTAAAGGCTATCAGATATGGCTAGTATAGTGCACACGCACACGGCAATTTGTGGATTTGACTGACCATGTATTCAGCACACTGCCAGTAATCAACTGTTTCGAACCAACGGCGGTGGTGGTGCCTTACTTTGACTGGACTTGGCCGCCAGTTTATGTGGTATATGACCCGGTGCTAACCCAGTAGTAGCCTTACCGATAAGTCTGATTAGGGCCATAAACTCGTTATAAGAATATATTAGATTTGAAAATGGCCCCTGGCCACCGGATATACTGTAGCAGTATGAGTTTTGTTATTCAACAATCATTCTCACATGGCGATCTGTGATTCGATAGGCTGGGTTATTTTCCCTTTATTTTTAGATCGAGTTGTAGTTCCAAGGCCTATGATTATCTGTCTCATTGCCTTGTTCGCAAATCTCAATCTCCGGTAGCTACATACATGTCTATACGCTAGTCCATGTACCTCAATACTCCTCCCCATCGTCATCGTCATCGTCGCTGTCGTCATCTTCGTCCTCATCCTCTTCGTCCTCATCATCCTCATCCCTGCTCTCATTGTTCCTCCCATGTTCCTCCTCCTTCTCCTCATTCCCCAAGCCTCCCGTAACTTCGCCTTCCGCCGACCGCTCCGGGATATCCCAATTAATGGTCGCCAAATCTACCGGCTCCGCATCCGGATTGCCCTGCTTCCTCCATCTCGTGAACCCGTGCAAACTCAGGTACATATCCTCGCTAATATAACCATACAACCAATCCCTATAATGTTTGTCCGCATTCTCACATCCGGCACCCTTCCGCACGCAACTGGTACACATGTCACAGGTGTCTGTTTGCCTACACTGGCAGCAATCTATAACATCAATATCTCACGGTTAGAGTCAGATTAACCACGTCTTAGGGAGCTTGCACTCACGAAAAAAGTACTGTCCGTGAAGTACCATCGAACAAATATCACAAGACAGTTGGAGATCCTGATTACCGTTCCAGTGGGGTATTTTTTGGCAGTTTACCATAGCTTTAGTATATCTTGGATCGTCTTCTGGGTCGTCATCAGACCGAAGCAGAGCACGCATGCCCGCCGACATCGCAATGTCCAGCGCAGTCCTCCCGTCGTGATCACGTATTTGCGTATCGGCGCCGTGTTTGAGTAGATGTTCAACAAGAAGGATATTGTCCACTGCCACGGCAGCCATAAGGCAAGTTCGATTCTGATCCACGTCGCCTTTGTTGATCAAGTGTGCGAGTCTTCCAGGGTGATCTGCCATAGATTTGATTACTACTTGTGCACAGGAGAAGTGCTCCGTTTTGGTTAGTTGGTGGAGCACAGTCTTCCCAGCTTGATCGATGAGGGTGTGGTCCGCACCATAACGTAGTAATTTGATCATTAACTCGAGACTTGCCTCATCTCCCGTCTCCCCAGCGGTCAAATATTTGGGGCTGTCGTCCATGTCCTTGTCCCCTCGGTGAATATCTGCGCCGTCCCTTGCCAACAAATGTACAAGCTCAGTGCTGAGGCGGGTGTCTCTCATGGCGTAATGGAAGGGTGTAACCACAGTACCTTCGGCGAGTGAGCTGGGGTTGGCGCCCCGCTCCAAGAGGTATTCTACCATTCTCAGGTGTCCGTGTTCATAAGCAAGGCTGAGAGGTGTCTGCCCTGTGAGCGCGGGTGCGTTAATATCAAAAAAATCACCACAGGTTTCGAGCAATTCCTTCACAACGGAGAGGTGGCCATTCTGTGCAGCCAGGTGGAGAGGGCTGAGAATTCCTATTTCAATCTGGGGTTCTTCTCTGCCCTGGCCAATGGAAGCTCCATTATTCCCGCCATCGCCACCATCACCACCATCATCGTCATCACCATCAATATCATCGCCATGTTCGTCACCATCCGCGGCCTCCGTATTCAGGTGCCCTGTATTCGTACCCCGTACTCCCAGTGCTTTCGGTCGAGTGAGTGTATGCTTCAGCAGCTCCCGGACAACCATCAAATGCCCACGTTCTGCTGCGCAATGCAGTGGCGTCTTTCCTGCCTTGTGGCTAACTAGATTCGGGTACTCTGTCGCGTCTAATAGCAGCAACACCTTCACAGGCCCCAAGAATCCATACTTTGATGCTTGTAGAAGGGCTTTGCCCTGTACCTTCGCCTCGCCCTCAAGCAGCAAACTGACCACGTTCCCATATCCGTTTTCTGCAGCAGTGTTAACCATCGATGTCAAATCAATATCAGTCTCAATGTCTAACATATCGCAATCATCCATGAACATCCTCACTGTCTGAGCGTGGCCGTACGCGACAGCCTTGAAAAAGGCTGCGTCGAGGTTCAGGGTGCTACTTTCGTGTGGAAAGTGTTTTTTGTGGAAACTGAGAATCTTGCGTATGACCTGCGTGTGGCCTAATTCTGAAGCGGCAATCAGTGTGGCCGCAATCTTCTTAGCAGACAAGGTTGGTACAAGAAGCTTTTCAACGACAGCAGTAAGCCCAAAGTGACATGCGAGCAGGAGAGATGATTCTAAAACTTTGCTAGGAGTAGCCACCCGCGTTTGGGTGTGTTTCCGCTGGTCGGCGTAAGATCGATCGATGATCCACAGGCGCAGGCGCTTACTTTTCAAGAGGCGGATCACATAGTCAGCCAGTCTCTCAGCGGAGGAAGAATCTCCATATCTGCAATGTAGGGGCCAATAGTGACTAGCGTAATCAACAAGATCGTACAACCAGGGCTTCAGGTCATGATCTGGAGGGAAAGCCGCGTGAGGAAAGAAATCGAAGCCGGTGCAGATATCCCTGGGAGCATTGGCAAGGTCCCCAGTGTAGTCGTCACCACCGCTACTGATGGATTCTTTCTCTTCGCCCTCGCCATCATCATCGTCGTCATCATCGTCATCGTCGTCGTCGTCATCGTGATCGTCGTCGCTGTCGTCGGCCTGGACTTGCTTGCCCTCGTTACCATTCTTCTCGGACTTGTCAGCATCCTCAGGATCCCATACGCCCACCTTAATGGCCTTCTGCTTCGCAACCCAAATTTTTGAGTAAGAGTCTGCGATATCTTCTAAGAACCATGAATTTTTTGGATCGAAGCTACTTGGTGGTGCCCGCTCAATCTCCTGCAAGAGTAGATATCGTACACACACCATCGCAAGCTTGCAATTCCACTCCTTCTCATCTGAATAGTAATCGCCTGGCCCACCTTGCAATTGGCCAGGTGAAAGAAGATACTCCTTAAGCGATGTATGAGCGAATGTCACCACACCGCCTTCGCGGAGTTCCACCCAAAACCCAAGTACTGTCTTCAGAAGCGCCTCAAAATCTCGATGAATCAAACTTTCCAATGCAGATAGGGTATCCACCTGTGGATCCAGCGACAGGGCTACTGCCATCATCAACTCATGAAGCTTGAGAGGGCGTGCGGAATGGATGACCCAGCCCAAGGCCATACGGGCCCACTCATTGATCTCCTGTTGCGCAGTCGTTAAAGTTGCGTTCAGCATTTTCCACTGGTAGCTATACAGGCTTGTCAAGGTTTTCTGCGTAATGAGCGTTTGTATATCAGTTATGACCCCACGCTCGGACGTCATACTGAGCCCAAGCGAGGAAATAGATCTGAACAGCATCTCTCGGTGTAACCATGTCGATCCCTTCTCCTTGAAGAGTTTCGTCAGCGTCGATGTGATCAACCGTATCTGGTGTGGCATTATGTTTGTCGTTTGTTTCCTCAATGCATGAACCCTATCGAGAATAAATTCCGTAACTGCCTCATCCTGCGCCCCAGTGCTAGTCACTAGATCTAGGTCTAGTGCATGGTGAGGCGATACCAATCCTTCCGCCCATCCCGCAACACTTTCATTTTGTATCGGCTCCCGACTGGTAACCAAGACCTTGACCCCCGAGCTATGGTCTTGCCCCATTTTGATGACCCTCTTTAGCAGCTCCACCTTGCCTGACGCACAAGCATCCACACCATCAATGACACAAAACACCTCCACCTTCTCCCGATGGCACAAGAGATCCGAGAACACAACCCATAGATCCTCTGGGTGCCACCATCCTGCTCTCGCCACTACATCTTGCAGCAGTAATACACTGGGGTTCCATATGGTGGGGGAAGGGTTTTGAGTTAGGTATTGCAACAGGAATTTAGCAAGTAGGCTCCGCCCTGTGAGGGTACGCTGATCCAATAAGTCAAAATGGTAATCCAATACTACCCGCTTCCAACCAGCCGAAATTGATGTTATGCTGGCGCTGCTGCGTAAGTATTTCACTGCCCAGGAAGCAAAGGCCGATTTTCCGCTTCCTGCCTTGCCATAAATGTGGAGAAGCGTAGCGGAACTATCTTCCACCCAAGAGCGAAAGGGCTGGATATCTTTCAGAGAATAGAACAAGGGCTGTTCTGGGTAGACTTTCCCCAGGGGGGGCATGTATTCTATTGTTGGTGTGAAGACCCGGCGCAGTTGTAGAAATCCATCTTACATAAATCACAGGTTAAGTTAGATGCTTTCATTCGGTTAGAACACTAATTTCTACACTTACCTGGCCAATTCCATTCCAGTGCATGTTTCGAATGGCAGGTGATGGACTTTAGAATTGTCTGCAGCACATCTCCGGTATCGAACTTTGAGAACTGACAAAGTCCCACGTGGTCCGTGTCCCGAACGAGACAGACTTCCGTAGATATTCTCAATTTTCCCATATTTTCTGGCACTACCTATAAATTAAATTGTCAATTAGGCGAAGATTCTGAAGGCTTGCATCATGTACAGCTAGGGTCCCACCATCACAAGTGGAATAATGCAAATGACGCAAAATAAATCTCCGTGAGGGTGTTACTGACCACAAAGCCGCTCCTCTCGCTTGAAGTCCCTTGAAAAACCGATATGACATCGAAAGTTGGAGCAATTACGTCAAACTCGCCGGAAATGCGTTGGATATCCCGAACCCCAGTGCCCAGTATATTCTGAACGATTTTAGCTCGGCGGTTATTATCTTCTTCTCCTACTTGCTTTGTGACAGCGAGCACGAGGTTGAGCAGGACACCGCTAGCTTCATGTTCGTGGAAGACGTATCCACCTGGAGTGCCGAAGAAGATCTGCATACTGTGAGCCACCGCACCCCTGATGGAAAGATATATAGCTTTACGAGTAATTTTGTGAGTGAGGCTATCGGGAGAAAAAAGCGTTCTCTACCCGCCAATAACAGTGCCTATAAATCCACCAATCAACTTGTCAACTTGGTTGGGTCTTGAACACATCTACTTCGGAGAGGAGATTCGAAGTTGAGTACCCACCCGCTTGATAATAACCCCGCCTAAATCATGTCCGACAAAGATTATGGGAGCACTGTACTCCGTTCCCTAGGAATTGCCGGCATAACTGACTGTTAGTTTCGCGGACACAGTTCACGCAAATCGTTTCCAAACGTACCCAAGGCCTAATATCCAGGAGGTCGATGAGCGCATGCAATAGCGCCCAGGCTATGTCGTCAATGGCCGCCATTGAGGTGATCGCAGCTATAGTTGAGTTGTAAGAAAAAGTCATAACATGTGCGTTTGGCACTTTTTCCAAAATTAGATCCTTTATCCAAGTGGTTTTAGATTGTGGAGAATTTCCCGCCACCGGCGCAGCCTCCTCCAACATTCCTTTATTTTCCTTCTCTCCCGACTCGCGACGGCCATCGGCCACTGACGAAGGTTCATCTGGATCCTTTAGAGGTGGCCTCTTGTCACTGGTAGGCGACGGGAAATCGGGTTTATGCTCTGAGCCCACGTTCTCGATGAAAGTCCAAGTATTCTCCTCATGGCCAAGCAGACCCTGAACTGCAATGACGGTGACGTCGACGCTCCCATACTTCCTAAGCGAGGCCTATATTAGCCAGTCATTGCGGTTACATATAGAAAAGACCACCTACTTAGAAAAATCATCGGGAGCCACAAGGGTCTTCAACCCCAGTATCTCTGACCCTGACAGGGCCATTCTCCACCAAAATGTGTATGCCCTCGGGGATATTCGAGACTAACTAGGGAATATGTCCCGTACCTGTGGACTTGAGGTGGCCCTGGGGATATATTGATAACTTCTAAACAGTTTATGAAATCTGGAGCTAAATACAACTGTCACAAAGCGGGTTCTCTCTGGGGGAAACAAAAATGAAACGTCTTTCATTGCAGAGGATATACTTGTGAGCTGATGACCCATGAATTAGGGTGTCTCTCTTTGTATGCACGATGGAGTTGTTGTAGCCAACCAAACTGGCCAATGCGGCATAGCGGGATATAGTATTATGATCCATGGGTCCACCGGGTGTCAGGGCATCTCTCTGCTGCGACACTCGTGGGGGCACCAGGCCCCTCATTGCTACACACCTCTTTCCACAATATACATATAACTCCAGCGAGTTACGTAAAGTAAACGTGCAGAATATAGGATCCATTTTCACATGCTAACCCCACATCGACATTGCATCCCCGCGAGCTGTGCAGGGTGTGTTCTGATAACTATAGCCTTAGAACGTCATGTCATGGGATAATTATGTGACTTGCGATTACCGTATATAGTTGGAATCTTCACATACATCAAACTCCACATATGCCTTGAGCCTCCACTTATCATGGCTGTGAGGGTATTTCCTACATCGATGGGTTATTTGGGCATGACATAATAACCGTGGTTTGAGGACCAGACCGGACATGGTTGCATCCTTCACAACAACGTTGGCCATATTCAGACTCTACCACCCGAATGTCCGAGACACCGCTTGCACATAGATAACCCGAGTCTCTACGGTACAGGATGTAGCTTGTTCTCACAACCCACATTTCATGCCGCCTAAAGTAGCCTACTATGCACTCTTGCTCCTTAGAATTTGCTCTGGGGTAGAGATTAAGTACTGCGCATAACCTCAGCTTCCTATTTATATTGTCCCGGTCGTTTCCTTTGCGCCGTTAATCCTCCTGTGTCTGGAACTGATAGGGAAATAGTTGTAGTGTATTCAATTTACGAATCGCCTTCTAGAAATTGAAAGGAAAACGTTCAATTTGACAGTTGCCTCTTCGCTATGCCATAGCCTGTCGGAAATTATACTCCTATGTTTCCCAACGAACTGAAAATCTTTATCCCTTCCACCAAATTATCTACGTCCAACCCAGGAATTTTAGGGCCCATAGGCACCCTGCTCTGGCTAAAGAAAACGGGATCCACAGGGATTCTCCCCAACAACCTCCTGATCTTATTCGAGAAATGGAAAGCCGCATCAATCTCAACATCTACTGTTACAATGGCTTGGAAATTTTCCCCGTCCTTCGGCTTCAAAAGAATTGCCGTGCTGATCCGTGCGGGAATTCCGGCCTCACGGACATTATTTTCCTTGACCACCCACTTTGCCGTATTTCTCGTCCCGTAATCTCTCCGCACAGTCTTCCGCAGCCCCGAGAGCGTGACTTGTCCCTCTCTCCTCGAAGGCGCTTTGCGCTCCCAGCCAATGCCTATATTTAAGGCCCCCAATATCGTAATCGGACCGGAACCCTTAAGCGCGACATGTGCCGACATGATAGTCTCCGTTCTGTGTACAACATTGTCAAGTACAAAATCACCCTCAGGGGCAATGGTCACCACCTCCGGGTCCATGGAGCTACCAAGGGTCGCCTGGTGACCGAAGGACACCTCCATGACGGCTCTGCGGAATCGCCTTCCCCCAATGTCTGATCCCGAGAAGCAGAACTGGAAGACGCAGAAAGTAGCGGGTGAAGAGTCGCTATTTTTAGTGTCGTATTTCCCATGCACAACGGTGAGAAGCTCGCACTGGAGAGTGAGCTCCTTAGAGTGGTTCTCCATGTACATGACGTGCTGCCGCTGGATCTCGCCGGGGAGGTTGAGCTGGTGGTATCCACCGGCGCTGTCGCTATCGGCCACACGGTAGAGATCAATGGAAAAGGTGTACGAAGTGGGGTCCATGGTCATTTGTAATTAGATGGAGGTGATCAAGTGGTGAATGCTGAGGTAGCCTCATAAGGGGGGGAAGGGAAGTTACGAGGCTCGGAAGTTGGCTTGGGAGGCGGAACAGATAGACCCCTCTCAGTCTTCAAAAATAATAACAGAGGCAGCCATTACACTCGCAGTCGCTTCCCCACGCCCTGCGCGTCTTGTTAATAACTCCGCGCGAGGTATACCGTACCTAATCCACCGGCATACTCCCTAGCCGCTATGATCGAGTCCCGCCCAACATCAGGTGCGGGGATGAAAGACAGGATTATGTGCAGGCATCGAGTTGCAGATTGTGATCTAGCTATACGACCCGGGGCATGATCAACCGCAATCCACAGCTGCACCTCCTACTAGGTACCTTGGTCAGCCTTGTTGATTACAGAGCCGCACGCCCCAGGTTTTAATGTGAACAACTGTTGGAGTACCATACTCAAAGATTCCCAACTCGGCCGGATAAAAGCAAAGCTGTTTGAACTTATCCTCCAAGCCTGCACTGATCCTCCTGAGTTTCTTTTATTTTCATTAGTGTCATTTATTCCGCTCCCGCATGCAACTGAGGCTCTGAGATATTCAGCCGCATGTGTGTGAAACACCAATCATCGCGTATGAGGCAAGCGACCAATATTGGGTCTTGCAGAACACCAAGCATCTGCACGAGCCAGTGTTGTTCCGGCCCCACGCACGCTAACTGCTGTTTTCTTGATGCATACCCACGCCTAAGATCGACATATGGGTGAGGCTCACTACTTATACCCAGCAGACGTAATGTAATAATGTATCATGTAAAAATAAGACAGTGTCACTTCAACCGCAACCCTTCGAATACGACTCTTTGAGTTCAATCCTTACCTTCACCGTGTGTACCCCATTCAGCCTCATAGATAGAGTCATCAACCGACAAATATTAACGTCAATACAAAAGAGTAGCATTCTCACACCTAGTTATCCTAGAAAGACCGCACGGTAGAGATACCTATCAACAAACGGCCTACCTATCAAGCAAAACCCATGAAGGAGACTTTGAATGTGCCAACAGGGCCAGAAGACGTGGAGGAGAAGGGGACGGCTACTCCAGTAAGCGGGCGGCCCGGATCGAAGGGGACGGCTACCCCAGTAAGCGGGTGGCCCGGATCGTTCAGGAGGGTAAATTCGGGCTTTCGAGGTAGATGGTATTCTATTTTTCGTCTATTGTTTTTACATATTTTCTGATTTTTAACACTCCAATCCTTCTTGCTTAATCCCGCCCTAGTACGCCCACCATGTACTTTTGGATGTAGAGAGCTACATATATATTTTGCATACACTTTATAAGCCTCACTACGACTAACATTCACTGGCCGCACGCGTGACAGATTCCGATAGCATACCGAATAATTTTAAAACTAACCTGAAGGGTGTGCGTGAGCGGGACTTCAAAGGGTTTCGAGAGAAAGACAATTTGAAGGTCGCCAACACTTCCAAAGCCATGCCAAAATCTGCTTTGGACAAGGAAACCAAGCCAACACGGACCCAAGACCCAGTCCCCTCGGACACCAGAATTCCCCAGGACGTAGGGCAAGTCCACACCATCCTTCTTGAGCGCCTTGACAAGTTTATGGGAGGGAAACAGTCGAACAAACTCGAAGTCACAGAGGTTGCTCAATGGATTGATTCGCACCCGGGGGGGTGGGGACCGGCGTTTCGGAAGAGTCTGGACCAAATGGCTGTGGGGGCAAAGTATCCGACTTTGTTGCACCATATCCTTGCCTACTCGAAGGAGAGATCCCGGACTCTAAAATTCAACAAACGGGGCGTACTCGCGAGGTATTTAATGAGGGAATATCCGAGCTTGTATTATAAGCGGGAGAAGAAGCCCCATGATGGTGGCGGTGAACATCACCATGATAGCGATAACGAGGGTGTGAACTCAAAGGGCGAAGATGAGGAGCCAGAGGATGATGCCGAAGACGATGAGGAAGACGATGAGAAAACACCATTATATTTGGCTCTCACCAAAGCTATCAACATTGACAAGAAGAATCCGGGGTGGGTGACATTAGACCCCTTCTTGCAGCTCTTTGTCGAGGAAAATCCTGAAGAAACTGCTAAGCAATTTGGGTCATGGTACACCGATGGTAATCGTGAAGGAACACGTCTACATGATTTAATTCCTAGAATCTGGCCATGGCTACCCCGGCCGGATACTGTGGGCCCCAGGTGCATGGTGAAGCTTTTGCCCCGTCTTGGACCTAATTTGTTAGCGAGCGAGAACACGGACTCGGAGGGAAATACAGTGCTTCACCTAGTAGCTCGGCATAGCTTAAGACTCGCTAACGACAAGAATGAAATTGCCCCTGAACTTCCTCCTGACCTTCTAGAAGAGATCATGCACATGATTGACAGATGTCCCACAGTCATAAATACCAAAAATTCATCATCCCAGTCGCCGTACCTCTATAGAGTTCAATGCGCAAGGGAAAAGGCCCTCACTTGCACGCTGGATGACCAGCTCACATTCTATCTGAAGAAACGATGCATTGCGAGTTCATACGATCCCGAAGAAGCCGTTCAACAGCTGTATGGCTCTGACTCGAGTGCCCAGCGTACGTTAGGTTAACCCAGTGTGTTACTTAATAATTGCCCTCTATCTCCTCAACGGATTTGCAGATATTGGCGCGGAGGTAGCATTTGCAAATTCTAGCTAATCGTCATATAGATAAACGTATCTTCCTAGATCTGATCGGCCTTCGCAACCGTGACATTACCGATGCTCGCCTTACGCGTTTCCTTGATCGGCTGAACCCCGATGACATTCTAAAGCATATCCGAATCCCACATTTTGTGGTTAGCAAATCAGACAATGGGAATAATCCAAACGCACGACCAACCTCCAAGTCAGGTCCCAACCCTCACCAGCCGCTTGAACCACCGAACAACTGCAAAATAGTCTTCAAGCATCTCAAGACAGTGAAGGCTATATTGCACATCTCCATCGACGATCTCTCAGGGAAAAGAGCACCGCATACAAACAAAGCTATCATTTCATGTCTTGAGCATTTCCGAGATAATATCGAACAGTGGGATTGGAAGAAAATTGATATCTGCAGTGATACAATCTTGGAAGCTGCACCAAAGGCTAGGGATATTTACTTGTATAGCAGTGGGAATAACGCTGTGTTAAAGAGTTGGTCGGCCCCGGATGGGTTGCTCAGATTTACTTGCGTGGGTCCAATACCCCTGGGGACCAATCGGAAAGTGAACTAATGATGCTAATGCGTTCATGTTTAGCTAGAGAAAGTGTATCTAAAGATTTGTAAGCCATATGTGAGCATTCTGTATCCCTGGTGCCGCAATTCGTGCTTACTGATGCTCTATAGGCCCTAGAAGAGTTTTCGACCATAGAGAAGAACGTGGCAGCATTCAAAGATCGGCTTGACAAGGCAGGATTGAAGCGGGGTCGCAAGTTAGGGGTTTTCGTTGATGTTCGGGAGGTGCAGGGTATGAGCAATGGGCAGCCTCAGCTGATGCCGTTCCTACAATGGTCAGACCCGAAGCAAACTGTACAAATTTTAAAAACGTAAGCGTGTCTCTTAACTCCATTTCCTTATTTTTCATGACCAAACAGCTGTGGTGTTGATACCGGGTTAGTTTGCACAAAGACGCTGACCTTCCCCACATGTGTTAGTAATTCCTGGCTCCGAAAAATGGAGAAGTTTGCTCGTTTCATCAAGGACGCCCCAACACCGGAAGGGGACCATAAGCCACGTAGAATCAAAGTCGCGGTTCTCGATGACGGTTTTGATTTCGTCGACCTCATCGATGAGTTTGAAGAAAATACGATCATCGGCAAAGCATTCACAAGCGGGACAGGCTTGGTCGGCGAAGGGTGGAGTGGCGGCTTTCCCAATGTCGAGTACTTCTCCGACGACGGGCATGGTACACTTATGGCTCAGCTCATCCGCAAAATATGTCCCAAGGTTGAGTTCTACATGGGCAAAATGGAAAACGAGTTGAACTCCGATGATGGTGGGAAAGCGTTCGTCCCTACCCTTGAGTCTGCAGTCTCTGTATGTATTAACAGACACACCCGGCCCTCCTTCTCCATTGGGACCCCACGGCCTGCTAATACAAGTGAATCTATAATTTACAGGCGATCGAATGGGCGATCGAAAATAAAGTACATATAATTTCCATGAGCTGGACCATTAAACAACCGGCCAACGAGCGAAGATTGGAAGACGTACTTGACAGGGCTAGCAAGGAGGGTATCCTGCTGTTCGGTGCATCCAGTGACCAAGGCCACAATCAGGACTCCAGTACGATGCTGTACCCAGCGATGCATAATAAGGTCTTCTGCATTGGTGCTGCTGATGCTAGCGGCAACTTTGACAAGCACGTCACCGCCGGCACCAACTATGCCTTCCCCGGGGGTGAAAACGGAAAATGCGAGGGAAGCTCTTTTGCCACTGCCCTTGCGGCAGGGCTTGCAACGTTGATCCTACATTGTGCAGAGTATATTGACTATGGCGAAGATGAGAAGTTCAGGGATGGGCTAAGGCAGTACTCAAATATGAAACTCGTTTTTGAACGCATGGTCGCATCAGGGACAAGGTACCTCTCAGTGGCAAATCATTTTATAGAGGATCATGACTGGGATTATCATGGTAAGAAAAGGTTTGAGAATATGGTGAGAAATATATTATCGTGGGTACCCCCGGACGTCCGACGGTTTGACGTTTTGGTATCAAGGCTAACCCTAGTGTGGTAGGCCGTACTCAGCTGGAACCGGACATCATTAATTGGCGAGTGGTCATGGGATGAAAATGGAAGGCTGTGATCTATGGAGAAACTATTTTGTAGTGTGGTCAGCAAAGCATAATGCTCTCAGGAATTAATTGATTAGAATGTCAATCTGATTGCGTGAGGCAACTGTGACTTGACTATAATATATTTCGTCGGAACTATGTGATCTTGGATGATAAATCATGTGAGCGGATGGATAGTTCTGCCTGGCGGAGGGATATACGGGCCTATGGTTCAACGATGATAGCGGCGAGGCTTTCATATATTTTACGATCAAGAGACCGAGTGGAATAATATATACCTTTGTTCGTATAGCTTACATCAAACTGAGTTCAGGGTAATCGGAACAAGTTTTGTGTTTTTATTCTCACGTGATCAAGCGTTTGAAAGACTCTCCCCATTCGATCTTGGCGAACTATTCAGCAAGAAGGATGGTGCACACGCCTGAGATCGCAATACCAGGCACGCTTACAAACGGTATTTTCTCATACCCGTAGATGCATATAGATAGCGATCCATTATGCGAAATAAGCATCCCCCCGCTTCAGTAAGTTTCTTATTTTACTTGCTTGGTATCCATATATGTGCTAGCAACCATATCTTGAGCCCAAAAAGGGCTACCTAGTTACACTAAAGCCAATAGAGTAGTCACCTCCAAATCAGGTAACCTTATCGATAAGCAGTCGCGATGTTTTTGAGCCTAATTGTAGAGCTTAATTGTAGAGGGTCAACCAGACATCAAAGGTAAATATTAAACTAAGGATAGAAAATCTATCCTGAACAATATTGCAATTAGCGGTTTGAGGTTCCCGCTAGAGTCGTATCTTATAGTAGCAACAAGCCCCCGTATCGCACCTCTTCCCCTGTACGGTGGTGGTGTTGCCACTGCTGCCACTGCTGGTCATGATGAATGGAACACCCTAAGCAGTGCCATTCCAGCGTGAGTTGGGCCTTAGTCAAACCCCCAATAGCTTACCTTATGGATGAGCCCGAACTGCGCGTGATGGTGTCCTCGATGGTATTTGATAAAGATGAACCAGTCGCGGGAAAGGCAGCCGGCTTGTCCAAAAGTTTACGTAAATCACACCACTATGAAATATCATCGGCGAGGATATCTCTTGATATACCCATATCATTGAGCTCCTTGCAAGGTTCTTCCCAGGCAGAGAGTAATTATGGAATTGACTGACATAGATGATATGACTGAGCTATCGCGATGGCGAGAACAAATCTCGGCGAGCAACTTGTTGAGCTGGGCTTCAATTCTCACTTGAGAGGAACTACCTTTCCATCAGTCTTGATACTGATGTCAATGGGTCTAGTATGCGACTCGGGCTTACCTAAAGGTGCTTACTTTATGAAGATGGTATTAAAAGCTGTAAGGAGCGTGATGTTTGAGGTGAGCCTCACCCTTATCTCGTTACCTAATGTCTTCCAAACCAAACCGCATTCTGTCCCATATTCGCCGGGACTGAGTCCACTGGCTTTTGTACTTCAATGGAAGATCCTCCAAATCTCCAGACACATCAAATCAACCGCGCCCTAAGCGCAGTAGACTATCTTCTCTCTGTCAGCGCGCAGTTTTGATTGCTGAAGATTCTCCCCAATTTCCTTCAGCACTATGTGAAGGGACGAAACTTCTGTGGAAATCACCTTGAATCCATCTGACCACTCCTTGTAAGCTTTGTATGTATTCCAGACAAGACTGGATACAGACAGCAGATCACCGACGCTAGCGCTGATTCCAAAACTCATCTTCCACAGGAGATCTAGCTAGCTATAGGAGGAAGGACTTGTTTGCTGTTAATCTCAAGACTTGAGGAGTAGCTTCTGAGTGTGTTTATTGTTTATTGTTTATTATATGTGTTCTGGGTCGCTTGTGGCAATCGGCCTGCCGTGGCAGTTTTTACTGAATTAAGTAATTCTGTATGTAGTGGCATAACAAATCTACGTACACGAGTGACTAACTGTTCACGATAGCAAAAAAGATCAACCAACTATCTGCAAAACTATCAACGCAAATTGTATTAACATGCTATCATCTGAAGTTGGTTTTGAGACAGGAGCATCGCTAGTGAAGTCGTGATACATGAGGCCGGCACGGATGTTTCTTATAACGCGAGTGTTCTTATATCAAGATATGTTAGCAAATGCCCAAGCGAGACCTAAACATAACCAGTATTCGTTGCTTAATGCTGTGTGCTTCGAGCCATTCCTTGTAGGCCCTCAATATCCGCTTTTCTCGATAGAGAAGGGCGGGCGCTCGCCTTGGTGCCTTTTATAGTTATGGATCTTGGTAATCTGGGATTTACTGATCGCCCAAGTGCATATTTCCCATAAGACTAACAGTTTGATGTGGGTGGTCAGCTGCGCCAAGCTCAAGTTGCTTCCATTCCAAGCTCCTGACACAAGGGCTTTGGTAACGTTAACTATTTTGCGTCCAAACGCAGTTTCATACAGTGTTTCGAGCATTGATGAATGTTTGGTGTTATTGATAGCCATCTGGAAATCGGTAATGTATTTACCCATTTCTCACAAACATGCACAACAACCTTACCTTGCTCTACAAGTCCTTGAACTTGCGGAGTTCGAGGCCAACCATGCTTAATCCTAAATTAAATTAAATTTACTCAATTGAACTGTAGCAGGTCATCAACAGCTCCCTTAGACTCAGAATTATTATCCGACTGCACCATTTCTGGCGCCCCATAAGCATAGCTAGGTCCATTCAGAGATACATTCTACCGTTTCTTCTGCCGTTTTAGAGATTGATGGCACCAGGGCTTACCATGCCCCAATGACCTTTCATGCGACACACGATATTTATATTTCTGCCATAGGTGGGACAGTGCCCATGGCAGGCATACCACTGGTGTTACCTTGCCACGAGCGGCCCAGAACATATACTTACGTATATGATAGTTCCCAAAAATAGAACCTCCGTCAAGTCAACGCAACAAGCCAATGGTGAACAGGCCGACTTCAGGGTCATATCAGTTAATATTAAGGCTAGTCGGTTAGTACCTGTGTTCTCTTGACTTACGTATCACCTGAGTTTGAACTTGGATTGAGTTCAGGGTAATAGGAACAAATTTGCGAGATTTTATTTTTATTTTTAAATGCTTGGATACGCATGTGAAGCCGCATCGAAGGGCCATGAGGCGCCAGCCGGAATTCCGGCTGGGCCGGGGTGCGCCCAAGTTAATCTGGGTCAAGTTTGCGAGATGTTCCGGTCCACCGACGAATGTATTGAGTTCGCGAACAGACTGGGCTATACCCGAATGGACCCGGTTCGTGGATTAACTCCAAGCAGTTGCAAGGCTAAGCTCAAACATGACTCCTGATGCGTGTTGTAAATGCACAGTCAACTGTTCTACTCGTCGGTGCCCATCCGTATGTGCTGAACTTTCCTGTACTACATATTGCCATCCCAAGCAGCACACCGGTTTTTGTTGCAATCAAGACTAGGCAGAGGGAAGCGGATGATGAATACGAGAATTCAGATATGTAGAGCACTATTCACGTTTGTCAACAAGCATGTACCTAAGTAGCATACCCAATATGCATTTGTTCTTGCGCGACCGGTATTTATTCCCTGTGTTCATTGCTTGACCTGTCAACTCAAGAACACTAACAGGCCATGGTCCATTTGCATACCGACCGGCCTGTTCGTAAACTCAATTGTATTCGCGACAGGGCCAGAACAGAAATATCATTCAGGGGCATGGTACATGACCGAAGGTTGTTGTGCACGTGGAATAAGTACAGCCCTTCTCTTGGGCTGTTTTCACTCATATGGCGTCAAACGGTATCCCAGAATTTCTAGGCTTTTCTAGTCCTGTTAGGTGTTTTCACCCCAACTTCGAGACCATCTCATATCAAGCAATGACATTCCATTATATTTATCAGGTTACGCGCAGGTTCGGGCCAGCTGCAGTTCCCTGTCTTGAAACAACACCCGAGCATTCTAGGACCAGCAGTAATAGTATGGATATAAATACACTATACATATAGCAGTTGAGATATAAAGAGGTGATCCGACCGAGAGCTCACATACTCACAAACTTAACGAAAACCTGCGAGCAGAAAGACGGGGACCATGGCAACGATTCAAAGGAAAAAACATATATTCCTCCCTCTCGAGATTCAATACATAATCCTTGATCTTGTCTTCCACAACTATCATTATTCAAATGCAGCTTACAGATTCACCCCCCCTGGTGACGTTTTAACGACCTTCCTGGTTTGTAGGGCCTGGCACGCCCACGCACGAAAACTCTTTTATCGCGAGATTTACTTCTGCAGGCCCTTGATGTACTACCATTTTGTAACAAGTTTGCTACAGGGCCCACCAAAAGGCATGGGAAAAGACATCAGTAGGCTGGTCAGGAAGGTGATCTTCGATGTCCCAAGGGAGGAAAACATTCACTGGGGTATTTTTCTCTACAAGCCTAGGTTTGCGTCAATTTCCAGGGCAATTGAGGCCATTCTCCATTGTTGTCCATTAATTACTTGGATTGAAATACGTGGCTGCTTTCCAGGAGGTCTCGAGACTGCGATAGTGAGTAAGTTTTCCCAAGCTTGCAAGAAGATCGAGGATCAGTTCACTGCGATTTACTATACCAACCCTTGCTGCACTTTTAGCTTTGACTGCGTCGGTCTAACATCTGGATTACACAGCTAGGGTGTTGAAAGTTCACTGTATGGATTCATATTGCCCCAAATATAGGCACTCTACCAAGGGCCTAGCTAATTACTCTACATGTGTGACTCCAGCCAAAGCACTCCGAATCACTTATAATACCAATGTTGGACTGGTACCTAGGCCTTCCCGGTCTCAACCCCGACAGTATATTGACCCAGCTCAATTTCCATACGGAACACGGGTAAGCTTGCAATGCGGGCCTGGCTCCATCCAGACTACTACGACATCCTTCAGTATGTTAGATTTCGAGTACAATCACATCTACAGCATGCAAAACTTACAGCGACTGGATCTCTCGTTGGAACTCTCTTCTGCCAGATTTGCAATACCAGATAAGCAGCGTGACCACATCTGGTATACCGCTGTGAGCCTGTCAGAACTTGAAATCAGTATCCTGAACATAGAGGTCCACTTTCGAGACTGGTACCGGTAAGTGAGGCCTTTAATTAGATACATAGAAGCTGGCAGCAGCCTGCTTGTGGAAATTGATACGCACAACCCATATCTCATAGACTCCGCTGCTGACTAAATTTAATTAGCGATGAGCTCGGCACTCTGGCCCAAAGCGGCCCTAGGAACTTTTTCGGGCTCATTGCAAGCAACCTTCACCTAAAGAGGTTGGAAATAACCAGCCTACATACTCCGCCACAATGTAGATACTGGTCTCCGGCGATAACTGCGGTGAACCACCCACATGAATATAAACCCCTCCAAGGTCTAGCGGCTGCAGAGCTGGCAGAAGGCCAGTTGAAAAGTTGGATTGAGTCTGACCCTACCGGTAGGCTTCGTAAAATAGTGAAATTGGGCAGGAAAGTTGTGGACACTATTTTCCCTATCACACCTGCAGGCATTTATCAAGGTGTGGATATGCCACCATACAACCAATGCAGGGTCTGGTATGACCGATTCACGAGACAATACAAAAAACCTGGAAACCTGTAAGCCACCCCATAGTAAAACAGCATGTTTACCAGTGGGGAAAACATGCTAATTTGACTGTGTAGGGAGCGCTTCAGGCTCTCTGAGAATGAAGAGCCTGAAGTAACAGCCGAACTGGAGAAATATAAGCTTCTTTATTTGCAGTGAGGGGGGAATGGAAGGGCCAGTACAGAAAAGGCCTTTCTTATTTATGCTATTGATATTAGGGTCAAGATAGAATAACACGTGTTTATGAAAAGTACTCGATTGTAACAGTCGCTCCTGGGGTCAAGTTAAAATGGAGGATTATATTATCCCCAATTAGGTGCTGTTCCTATAGCTCACAGGTGCAACACTTAGCTAGCCCTATGAACCTATTCCAACCGTTGTAGGTAATCTCGGCTTAGAGAGTAATTTGAATTAACCTTCGGGAGTATCCAATATAACCCGAATTATTTCAAATATGACTAGGGTTACGTCACAACAAAGTTAGTGTCAGTTTGTTACCCTGAACTCGTAACATCATTCCGGACCTGAGATCAATTTGAAGCCAAGCTGCGACAAGTTAAAATCAGGCTGTCGCGCCACAACATAGACTCCTCAAGAAAATACTCCAGCCTTATTTAATGTGCCCAAGTACTAAGAATTACGTGACCAATATTAACAACTACCTAAGTCTTCTCTATTAGCCAAAGGCAAGTAACTACTGATAGTAACTACAGCCAAATGGACTTATGATTCAACCTAAATAAGTCTACCCAAACAGTACAAAATATTGCCTTGTTTTTGCGATTATTTTGTTGTCGCTGTTACCCTGAAGTTTGATTTATCGCCCTCCAAACCACGGGGTTGGGCTGGCAGCCGATCCACATAAGTGCACTCCGATTATAACTATCATTAACAGTGGTAAACCAAGACTGGAATGGCCTAAGTTGCTGGAGAAGTAAAACTATTATGCGAATTCACCTCGACCACAAATACTCACATCTCAACTGAGAGGTATCATTGACGGAATTTCGGTACCTTCAGGTAAGTAATGCTTCAGAACCCCTGTTTCTGGCTTTTAATCTCTCGAGGTATGAGCAATTTAAGCCTCTCTTGTTCACGGGATGGTCCTGCATACTCAGACAAATTTGCTATCTTTCCTTAGGTTAACCATAGTTTACATAGCAATCTAGGTCTCCATCAGATCGCTCTTCATGTCAACAGACACCATTAGTCTGACGGTACGCAATCTAGGTATGTGGGCTTCCCAGGGGCTTCGGGGAACTCGAAAAAATAGATGGGCATGATATTGAGTAAGCATTGCCCATGGCGACGCTGGTACATCTTTGCGATAGATGTGGAGGAAAGGCCATGCCTTGGTCGAGGAGTGAGCCAGCTCAGGCGCCGCGAATAATTGAAATGGTGTGGTAGCCAGAATAATTCCATGCCCGGGTAGGGAAGATCATGTACATACGAAGCCTTAAACTTATTAACATATACCTAGCTCACAACGTGCATATGGTAAAGGCCTAAGAACTATGACGGCCCCTCCATTGAGCCCGGTCGAGGCTTCTGTAGGAGATAGTAAGGCTGACTAAGTTCTGCCCTTTTTTATGTAGAGAAAAGACTCATTACCCGTTTGTAGCCCTGTAGTGGGGCCATGGCGAGCCACTCGGAATCCGAGTTGACCCAAGGGCTAGGCAAGTTAATATGCCAACCCTACGCAGTGATAAAACATTAACTTCACAAAGGAGACTACAGAGGGGAACCGTAAAGTCATAGTCAAGCCATCGCTGTGCCCTTGGTCTATCTAGGCCCCCATATTCGCCCCACGGCCCAGATCCCACTGATATCATGATTATACCAGAGGAAGGTATATGTATGTAACTTCTGTCTTGACTAATTTACCCCAGGCCGGATAACTTCTGCAACCTCTACAGCTGTAGTCAGGTCGAAAACCAGCGAACTGGGTACCTACCTTGCCTAAGTACCTTAGGCCGCGGCTAATTCTAGCGATACTTAGGTAGTCCCAGCTCGCTACGCGAGGACTCAGCGAGGTCACCGAAGCGTCTGAGGGGGTCCGATCTAGGCTTCACCCGCTCCTCCCGTGTGTTGCTGCCCGTACTTGTATGCATACCACTTTGTCGCTCGAAGTCTCGGTGCCAAGCTCCCACAGTACTGTACTTATGTACTCCTTAATCAATCACTTAGGTTAGTCTTAGGTAAGGCCGCCTAATTAATTAAGTAGTGCTTACTAAGTAATAACAAAGCCGGGCGAGTCACCGCCCTTACTTAAATTACTTCGATCAAGCTTCGGTCTTGGTAGGTACTTACCACAAACCACAATCGGCCGCATCGACAATCAATAATTCTCACCCCCAAGAGCCCAGGCACTGAAGGTAAACTCGGTAGCTTTATCATTCCGCGTACCTACGTACCGTTAACGTTACGTCATTGGTGCAGAAAAAACCAGCTTTTCAACCCTCCATTCCGCCTTGAGACTACCTTCATGTCAGGCACATACCCACTTCCCGCCACGGCCCGAGGGCATTTACGTACCTTTCACCCACTAGGGGCTCCTCTACCACATGCCGGCCTTCCACGCTGGACTACATGGCCTGAGACTCTGCTTCTCTCACGAGATTGGGAGAGAAAGGATGGGCGGCATAGGCGTAGGCTTTGTAAGCGTCTGCAATGGCTGTACCATACATAGTACCGGTACCCGCCTTCCAGCCAGTTATGTAAAAGCGATCGAGTTTACATATACATACCGAGGTCCACGAGTGTTCTAGCAGCCCATGTTCTAGCAGCCCAAAGTCCCTTGAAAACGACTCCGCTAGCTAAATATATAACCTACGCACTGCTCGATGATACCTCGAATAAGACTTCCTTCACTAGATCCGGAGGTTCTGTTCAATGAACATTCAACACAATACGGTACAATCCGGTTAGCTACATTATGCTAACCACTAGTTGCGATTCTCTCCATGTTCCACTCTTATAGATCGCCGACCAGCATTGATTCGAGGAAGTAGAGGGTCCAACTAGGTAAGTAACGGTCTACAGCTGATTTCCAGGTGCAAATCATGATCATGTGGTGGGCACAGTAAGAACGGTGCAAATAATTTGGGTATTTATGTATTTATGGTTACAATAGGTTCGTTTCGTTTTCTGTTACCTATGACTTTCCTGATTGTGCCTATTACAGCTAATTTTTCCTCTTTCAAATTCGCTAACAAATTCCCTATACTTCTAAGGGGATCTAGTTGATACTTTTAAGCCAGCCACACGTCAGTGCATGGATTTGCAACGGCCCGGCCCGCGCGCCCTCGAGAACTAATGTTCCCCAGTTTATCTGGACTACCGCTATCCAATCGGTACAGTCAGGAATTAATGGTTTTCTCAACATACATATGCCCACGCCCTCTACGAACCAGTCCTAATTTAGAGCCTGTGGATGGTGGAACCCGCAGGGCGCACTCGCCGTGCAGTTCTCATATATATGCCCTGTAGGCCTATGCATGCTGTGAAAAAAGGCCGAGGCTTGTGGAAAAGACAGCAGGTACCGGGAAAACTGGTGAATAAGATACCTTGTCGAAAATCTTGATCTTGCCCTTTCTAGTAGCCGCGTTACTACTTATTGGCAGATTGGCTACCTTGGCTTGGATTTTACAGCTATGTCTCGAATACCGAAAAAAAAGGCTCTTTCACTAGTTTTGCCAGTCGTCAGTGGTGACAAGGTTGCACGTGATACAATGTACACGTGCAAACCACAAAGTCCCGTGATGCGGAGGTGAAGCAAGAAAAAGAAAAATATCCTGACATTTACCGTGTCTCCGTCTCTACTGGGACCTTAGTGTTTTTTTCCACGAATAACGGACAACACACCAAATTGTTGGGGTTGGTGATGGTCGCACCATGTGCGTTGTCTGAAACTAGACAGCTCATCATGGCCACGTTAGCATGTAAGCAATACTACCACCCGGCGCGGTAGTGTTAGTGTTGTGGGGATATACATATGTCTTAGTAGGGAAGCAGGGGTTATGCAGGGAATGGATGAACGAGATCTGCCCCTCAGAAGATTGATCCATGGACAAAATCAATATGCCCAACTGGTACAACAAGTTACAAATTTGAGGTACATATGCGCATTGCGCCTGGTGTCGCGGGAATCCGTTTTAAAATATGATGCCCCGAGGGTTTGTTTCGTGCCTTTGGAAGGGGTACCTAGTCCTGGAAATATTAAGCGACCAGGTACGAATTTGTCGACACCTGAGAGCTGTAGCATGTGTTCATGCACGAGAGATCCAAGCCCCAGGTGGTCGTGATGGGCGTAGGTAGGTAATCTGAGATTTGTTTCCCTTGACGTTTTTGCTTTGCTTTTTCACAACTTCAACACCATTTTTATTTTTTCAACTTTAGGACTCAACGCACAAATACTGGGTAAAGTATGAAACTTGACTAGAAGCTACCTAGCGCTGCACCCAACGGCTGTAAGGACAACAAACATCAGGGTCAACAACTGTGACCTAGGAGCATCAACTGGTTCGGCTGCACAACAACCACTCTGGGAAGCCATCGCCATTCCAGATCTTTCCATATTGTCATATCCTGGAATACTCTACAATACATCAACCAGCGCCCCTCTAGCACCAATTGCCGGGGCGCTACTCTGTACTCCACCTACCTGCACCTACACTAGATGCTCGTGCATTCGACTACTCTATATTCTAACACAGAGACCCTTAGCTGCACCCGCTCTACTACTAGTTGTTGGACTGTGTATGCTTTACCGCTGTTTTCTTGTGGTCTGTGCTTAAGCGAGAGACGATTCCCCAGCCAGTGCCACTGCGGGTTGATTGTGTTTACTGGATCATAAGTGGTGAAACTGCTAGTGGTTTTTTGGTGTTGACCGTCTGGTAGTGACTCCGCGCATCCACGTCTCCACGCTCCCCGGGTGCCTCTTGCGTGTATTGTTTGAGACACGTTTTGCACGGGAGCTTTCAAAAGCTCGACTATACTTAGAGTTGTGGGAACCCGCTTTTTCACTGGACTGGTTACTTTTGGAGTTGACAATCTCACGGGGCGGCTGTTTTGCTTCGTACGTACCTGAATTTCCTATTGTGTTTTCGAAGTTTGAGATGGATTTGTGGGACTTGTACGGAAGTGTCGTCGTCCAATTATCAGCACCCCAACTCAATACCCTCGCATTCAGCCCAGCGGTTGCCCCACTTATCACAGCTTTTGTTCCCCACTTACCCCAATCCCCTTACCAGCTGCAATAAATATACCCCAGACCTACGAGCGTGGGTGCTTATGACCGGCCTATCGTCACTAGCTATGTGATCAAAAAAAGAAAGGGCAATAAATTGTCTATTAGACCTCCCTCATCGTATCGCCACGTACGTTCCGTCTTGTCGTTCGCTCGTTCGCTCGCTCGTGCGTGCGGGTGTGCGTGTATGCTTTGTTAAGCTAGGATGCTACAAAGATTGTATCGTAGTTGGCTGTTTTTTCTTCTTTAATTGATTTTTGTGTTTTTATTTGGCTTGTTTGTGTTCATGGGGTAGCTGCCTGGAGTGGATAGCTAACGCTCGGCAGAAGATTGATTTCGCGGAGGATTCCTGGTTCCTGACCTTGGTCGAATATTGAGGGATATTCTTTAAGGCGCGCTGCAAACATATCCCGCTCCAAGCGCACACTTTTACCATCTCAAAACAACTCAGACACGATACCACATCTCATCTGACAACAACGCTACAGTATTGGGCACCCGGGGAGTCATCAAGAAGCAGAAGCAGGCTAGGGTAATCGACAATCATCGACATCACATCGGACTTCGTATCCGTCACGAGCTAGTTACTAGGGTCCTTTGTCACGATGCAGCACGAGGTGGACAAGTCTCCGGCAACGTTCCCTGTGCTGCAACAGCAACAGAACCCGAAGGATGGAACGCCGCCGTCATCTGGGGCAGGTACTGCAGCCCCAGCTCCATGTGTTCGTCCTTCGACATCAGGGTCATCGGGAGGATCGCCCCAGGGGGTACAGCGGGGTAATGCTCAGCAGGCAAGGCCCCCGCCAAATGTCCGAACAGTTACCAATTCAACACAACCTGCACAATCATCCCCATTACAGCAATCGCAAACCCAAACTCGACCACGCACGGCATCAGCCTCGCAGCAGCAGAACCCAGCCGCGGCGGTCCTCCAGCAACTAGCTCGCTCCGGGACACAGAACTCTTCACATACAGCGCCCCCACAAACACCCACACAATCTAAAGCCACGCCGGTAACAGTCGCAACGACTCCGTCTGGAGGCACTCTACCTGCGCTACCACCTTCCCCGCCGCTCACCCGGTCTGCAACCCGCTCGAGGTCTTCTGTGATTACAGCAACGCAGAGCCATCAATATGTAGACTACCTTCTTGCGAACGGTGGTCTGCCGCGGCCAATATCCATCACCTTCTCCCCGCAGAGGGACCCCCATGAGATCGATTACGTCCTTGCCAAGGGCGGGGAGATACCCGAGGTGTCATATGCACCTATAAATACAGGACATGACGAAGCCGGTGGTCAAGGGAGGGAATTGCTCACAGTTTTCTCACCCCTGCATGATAGCCTTGATGCATATACTCAGATCCTCGCGAACGGCGGGAGCGTTGCAGTTGGTACCGGGTATCGGTCCGTGGCTAGGCGATTGTTGGAGCGGGTGGAGGCGTTGTTTGCGAGGGATATTGGACTTCCATGGGGTGAGACGCTAGAGTGGTTGCGAGGCAAGCGCCGAAGAGAGAGATTACCTGTTCTCCCGGTTCTGCCGGTTAGAGGATTTCTAAAGAAAGGTACCTCGGGGGTGGACGAAGGGGAAACTCCAACTGTTCTAGGGAATAACCAATGTGGAGATGAACCACCACGGTATCAACCACCTCCACCTCCAGCAGCACCACTCCTACAACCTCCAGCAGATGGCCAGGGTGTCCATCAAATGCTTGCAGAAGGGGAAAAGATCCGCACAAAGACAAAGGTTGAGGAGTGGCTTGATGAAACGGAAACGGTACTCAGTACAACAATTAATGCTAATGGCGGCGGGCCCGTACCTAACAGCGTACCCACTGTGCCAAACGGGAAGGCTAACGACCTCGCGGGTAACTTTTATGTTACCCTCGCAAACCAATTTAATGTGCCACAGCAAAACTCCGGAGCCCTCGCCATCCCGCAAGATGCGGCAAGCACAGCAAGCCAAGAGGAGGAAGAGGAGAAATTAGTATCTGGTATTGTCATGGAATTGTTGAACGAGGACCGTGAGCAGAAAGAGCGGTACGCACATTATCTGAATGACAATGCCCTTCTCGAACGGACCATGCTCGCTTTACGGCGACTTTATCCCTCATTCCCAGTGCATACCATTACCCGCTCTATTGCCGCGCTTTACCTACTTCTGCACCCGGAC
>Ga0307511_10000924_pt1 | contig 31060 bp, 30 predicted proteins | sample 13_EM_MG_FD_200266 | JGI IMG/M metagenome (GOLD analysis project Ga0307511, IMG submission 200266) | Populus trichocarpa ectomycorrhiza microbial communities from riparian zone in the Pacific Northwest, United States - 13_EM | ecosystem: Host-associated > Plants > Roots > Unclassified | place... | reverse complement strand
CCGTTGGCGGCCCTTCCGGCCATACGGCCTGGCGACCGGCGCTGCCAGGCCGACCACGCGCCGCCGCCGGCGGCGCGTCTTGATCCCATAGAGCCAGATTCGGCAGCACCTGAGGGAGATCAGGCGATCGAGCCAACGACGCAACCGGAGAGTGATCGCTTAACTGGCGATTGAGCCTTAGACTCACAGGCCCAGCCCCCTCCGACGAGACGGCCACCGCTCATGGCACAAGTGCGAGACTCCGGTTTCGTATCCATCAGTGATTCGATACCTCAACGTGACCGTCCGCAGGACTGGCTAGTCTGGCACTTTACCCACCTCGACAATTTGCCAGGGATCGTTGAATCAGGCTCCCTACGTTGTCAAACGCATCAAAATCCTATAGTGAGCGTGGCGTTACAAAGCGTCAAAGAACGCCGCCTTAGTAAAATCGTTGACCCCGACGACTTCTATCCTGTCGGCAAATCGGTTGCGGACCATGTTCCGTTTTATATCGCAGTTAAGTCCCCCATGCTCTATGCGGTGACAAAGGGTCATCTTAACTACGCTGGCGGCGACGAAGACCTTATCTTTCTTGGTCTTACGATTGGTGCGATTGTCGAATCTGAGGTAACATGGTGTGCGAGTGACTCGAACGCTGCGAGCAACTTCGTCGAGTTCAGTCGGGAGGTGGAAACCCTGGGAAGCTTCGTGGACTTCGACTTGTTGTGTCAGAAATGGTGGAACAAGACTCCGGAAGATCAGGATAGGCCGAGTCGTAGGGCGGCTGAAGTGCTAATTCTTGATGAAGTTCCGTTGACAATGATTACGCATGTGGTTACGAAGACGGAAGCTTCGATGGGTAAAGGGCGTGCACTCCTCGATCGTGACAAAGTTGCCCGCATGTATCGTGTTGTTCCGGAACTTTACTACAGCTAGGAGGCGAAATGATTGTGAACGGTGTTGGAGACCTCCTGGCTTCTGATGTTGATGCTCTCGTTAATACGGTGAACTGTGTTGGCGTTATGGGCAAAGGTATTGCATTGCAGTTCAAGCGTCGCTATCCGGAGAACTTTGATAGCTACGCGCGGGCATGCAAAGCAAAAGAAGTTAAGCTTGGGTATATGTACACCGTCGAACTTCACGCTATGACGGGCCCGCGCTACGTTATAAACTTCCCAACCAAGGATCATTGGAAAGCGCGCTCTAAAATAAAGGATATTGACGCCGGCTTGGATGATCTGGTTCGCGTAATTAGGGAGTTGGGAATTAAGTCCATTGCGGTGCCTCCGCTGGGTGCTGGCAATGGTGGTTTGCCGTGGGGTGAGGTTGAGCCACTTATCTATCAGAAGTTGGGTGCACTCTCGGACGTTGACGTTATTCTATTCACTCCCTCGAATGCTGCGCGCCATTTAGTTCCTGATCCCGTGAAGATGACATGGGGACGCGCGTTGCTTCTGGAGCTTATTAGAAGCTATGCGAAAGCACGCCTCTCAGTCGAGCCGTGGGAGGATGTTTCCGGCGCTTCGCATCTTGAGATACAGAAGTTGATGTACTTTGCCCAATTGGTCGAACCTGCACTGAAGTTGCGCTTCGAGCAAGGGTTCTATGGCCCGTATAGTGAGCAGGTTAGGCATCTTGTGCAGAGTATGGAGGGTACTTTCGTTACCGGTCTCGGTGACGGCACCGCTCCAGTGCAAAAGCTCGATCCTATAAGTCCCACCGAAGATGGAATTTCTGAGGTCGATCGGTATCTTGAGAAGTCTGGCTCCGACAAGGATGTTCGGGGGAGGATTGTTGATCCTGTAATGCGGATCATCGATGGATTCGAGGGGCCGTATGCTATCGAGCTGCTCGCAAGCACTCATTGGGTCGCGAGTCAATTGGGTTGCGATAACGCTCATGCGGCTTGGGGTGCCGTACAGAATTGGACTAATCGAAAAGGGCGGCTTTTTACGGAACGTCATATCACTACGGCTTGGGACCACCTTGGGCGAGTTGGTTTGGCTAAGTAGTCTCTAGCCTGGGACAGGCGCGCAATGCTAGAGACTGTTGCAGGCGGGCAAAACTTGCTGTTGTAATGCGACCTTTGGTTTCTTGTTGGCGAACCTGATTTAAGGTGCATGGATAGCATGTGTGTGTGGCCTGAATATCTGTAATTGAGTCGCCAATAAGGAGACTGGTGCTGGCCGGGTGCCCGGTGTTTCTTGGAGATCGTAGTAGGATATGTGGCTGCGGCTTCGCCAGCGAAGGATCGAGGCTCGTTTGGTCGGAGATTCGTATTACAGGAGGATCTGTTGGTTCTCGCTGGCGAGTTGCGCCATCAGTTCGTTGAACTGTTACCTGAGTTGGCGGGGTTGCCAGGGCATGGTGTTGTCGGGCATCCAAACAAACCGAGCAGGCCTTAGGGCGTCCGAACGGAAATGTCTCTCGCCACTCGCTGGCTAGACTCCAATTCCTGGTAACCGTCAGGACCGAACTTTGGTTATGTCAACCTGCATTGCAATTTGCAGGTTGCTAATCGCGGCTTCGAGGTTGGCTTGCGCGACGCTCGGGTTGTCCTCCATGATTAGATAGATGACCAGGCCTGAAGTTGCCGCGTTAATCTTATCTTCAAATGCTTGCTCGCTTAGAAAGCTCACCTCGGCTGCGAGTGCGAAGATCTCGTCGACGGCCACTTGTGTTTCGAACGAGTACGACGAAAACCCAAGGCCCTGAAGGAACTTGATTCTAGATTTCTCGACGTTCTCCGCAAATTTCGCATCAATATTCACCCTGGCCTGTTCTGTCATCGTCGTCAGTGTGTCGGACGGAAGCTCGACTTCATTTTCGGTCAAAACTTTCTCGATCGCATCTCTAATTATTTCATCTTTCGTCTCGTTTATCCGCCGGTCGTGCGTTTTGTGCATCTGAATATAAAACGAAGCTCTTTTTAGGCGTCCGATCAATTTGCCGTAGAGCTCACGCTTAGCTTGAGCTACCTCCTGATCTTCGTGGCGAATGTCTTGTTCTCGGGCGAGTTGAAGTTGGGTGTCGCGCTGCTTCTTTCCTGTCCTGTAAGTGGCAATCATTCCTGCGATGCCAACCGTTGCGGTCAGGGCGTTGGGTAGCCAGTCAATACTCATTCCGGTTCAACCAATCCTGGTTGGAAGTCGTTTGCTATCTCTATCACTTCTCTGGCGAGTATATACATTGACCTGACGATCGCGTGTGTTCGTGATGATCTAAAGCTTACAGCTTTGCTAGGCTTGTTTGCGTAGCCGATAGTGTGAACGTTGGCAGAGTGGGCGGCAGTGATGTCGGTAATTGAATCGCCTACGAGAGTGCATTTTGGGGGACTTTTGTGGATTGCGGTTACCGCTTGGGTGACTAGGTATGGTGCTGGTTTCAGTAGCGCTATAGCTGAGCTGGTTCGTGCGGCAATGTGGCTGATCTGGTGGTGCAACTGGTGCAAATTTAGGTACGACTCGATTGCGACGGTGCTGTTGTTACTCACGATAGCGACAGGACGTTCAGTCGTTGCCCAGGCGTGAATGAGGTCGTGCGCTCCCGGTGTTGGGCTGGCGGTAGAGATCGCCTCGACTTCGTGGGCGCGGAAAGCGGCTTCGACGTGATTACCCACCTTATCGTCAAGGGTTGCGGCGTACTTAAGGACGTCAAACGGGTCACTGCTTGCGGTCACTTCGCTGGGCAATTTGTAGTGACCGCTTTCCTTGAGTATGTCGCGAAGCTGACTGGCAACCACATGCGCGGGAAAGCCGGCGAAGACGGAGCAGATGGGGCCGTCGAAGTCGAGGAGCAGGCCTTCGGTGTTGGCGAGGATGCGGCGCAGGGTGTCCGGGTCGTCGACGGGAACGTCGGTCATCGGACGAACTCCGTGGAGACGGTGGACCACATGCTCTCGAACCAGTCGCGGGCCTGCTCGACGTATTGGCTGCCGGTGCTGGTGTCGTCGTCGGTGACGGAGTGGTGGAAGAGGATGGCGTCCTTGCCCATGAGGTCGTAGATGGCGCGGGGTGCGCCGCCGAGGCTGATGACGTGTTCGCGGACGGGGTAGAAGCCGAAGAACGCCTCTTCGTTGTTGATCATGTAGAGCTTGAAGAGTGGCGCGGCGCGGTGGACGCGGATCTGGGCGGAGACGTCCTTGACCAGGCCGAGGCTGCCCAGCTCCTCGACGGAGTCGACGATGGCGAGGGTGTGGCGGCGCATGATCTCTTCGGCGCGCTTGCGGAACTCGGGGCTGTCTGCGAGGTCGTCAACCTGGCACGGGATTGTCATGGGCTGCGTTGGGTCGGGCAGCAGCAGACGCACGTGAACGGACTCCGGTGTCAGGCGCCCGATCCTGATCTTGTCCAGCGGCTCCTGGATGACACCGTGCAGGGTCTCGCCGGAGAAGCCGGCGAAGTCGATGGTCACGTTGGGCTGCTCGAAGGCGCGCTCGATGTGGGGGCGCAGGCCGATGGGGCGCTCGGTGCGCTCGCGGACGAAGACGCCGCTGCCCTGGCGGGAGACGATCAGCCCCTCTTCGCGTAGCTCGCGGAGGGCGTTCTGCACGGTCATCGGCGCGACGTTGTACTTCTTCGCCAGCTCGTTGCGCGACGGCAGCCGGTCACCAGGAGAGAAGGTCTTGGTGAGGATCGCGGCCCGCAGGGCGTTCGCCACCTGCACATACGGCGGGCGCGGGTCGTCCGGGTCGAGGGCCATGGCCTCTCCTATCGGCTCGTCAACGAATGTCATGTGGTGTCCAACTGGCATGACATCTCCAGCGTAGGGCACCTGTCTAGCCCGCCTAGAGAGCTAGCCGACCCAGCTCGATCCTTGACTTGCCTAGCCAACCTAGCTACGTTGTAACTTGTCTAGCTCGGACAGGCCGGCTAGATGGGCTCTAGGAGGCAGGCGAGATGGCAGTTCCGTACGGGACGCGGTTCGCGGCGAGCTTCGACCAGGTGTTTCCGCAGGGAGCGCTGATGGTCGGCGTGGTGGCTCCGGACATGGAGTACCTGAGCCAGGAGGACAAGGCGCGCGGCCGTCAGCCGAAGCAGAAGGTGGACGAGCAGACCGGCAAGCGGCTGTGGAAGGTCGTGGTCACCGACCCGTCCGCCGAGAAGGAGCGCGACGCGTCGGTGACGATCCTGATCACGGCGGACGTGCAGCCGGTGCCGCCAGCCGCGGTGCAGGTGATGCCCGGCGTGGAGGTCCGCCCGGTGGTCTTCGACGGCCTCACGGTCGAGCCCCGCGTCATGGGCGACAAGTTCCGCTACCAGGGCTTCACGATCCGAGCGGCGGGGATCGTTGCGCCGGCTTCGGGTGCTGCGCCGAAGAAGCCGGCCGGCGGCCAGAACCCGGGCGAGCAGAAGCCGGCGGCGTGATGGCGGCGCGGCCGTCACGTGAGGCGGTCGCACGCTGGAACCTCGCCTATGCGGAGCAGACGGCGGCGCTGTTCGCGGCGACTCAAGCCGTGGATGCGCAGGCAATCAGCCGGCTCGCGTTCGGATATCAGGCGGTGGCGGAGGCCTGGCGGGTGCTCGCGGCGGACCTGGCGGTACCGCTGTGGGCACGCCACGCCTCCTCAGTGGCCGCTGAGGAGTTCGACCGGCGGGCGGCCCTGGAGTGGTCACGGATCGCACCGGAAGAGGGACCGTGATGTTGGTGCTGCACAGGGATGACGACGACCGGCCGATGATCGCGCAGGTCGGGCGGCCTGGAGCCGAGGTCGTGGTCACCGACGAGAGCAAGCACCACATCACGGTGCGGCTCGATGAGGGACGCGAACAGTTCCACCTGGTGATGACGCGTGAGATCGCGGCGCTGCTGGTCGCGCGATTGCTGCCGCTCACGGCTCCGAACGTGGCTTGGCTTCAGCAGCGTGCGAAAGGCGGTGACTTGGGTGAGTGACGTCACGCGAGCGATCAACGCGCTGTTGGCGGCGGCTCCCGGAGCCTTCGCGGCACCGGAGGTTCGGGCCAACTGGTTCGACCAGAAGGCACGCGTGTTCGACCTGATCGCGGAGTCCGATCCGATCGTGGCGGACGAGTCACGAGAGCAGGCGCGCAAGGCGAGGGAGGACGCGGCAGAGCTTCGGCAAGCGGGCTGATCGGCTGCGGGTGGCTGCTGGCTGGGAACCCGGCCACCTGGTGAATGTCAGTCCACTTCAGACAGTCCACGGACCGAGCTGGGTCACGTGGCGAGGACACCTGTGCCCGTTGTGGGCCAACAAAACATGAGGCGCAGGGCGGTTCTGGCTGGGAACCAACCGCTCTGCGCCGTTCACCACCGAGTGCGCGGAGTGAACGAAAATGACTGTAGAGCAAGGGAAGTGCGCTGCGCTAGACGGGGTCACCCCCTCGCGCTGCGCCACGTGCAAGAGGTTCGCGCGGCTGCTGCCCGGTGAGTCGGAGTGCTCGTCGTGTGCGGGTGTGCTGGCTCTGGTGTTCGTGACGATCACCGTCGTGAGGCGGGGTGGTCGCCATGCCTAGGATGCGCAGGCCTTTGATGGAGCCGGCGGCGTTGGAGATCAATCGGCCGCGTTTGCCCTGGTGGACGCTGCTTCCGCTGTGGGCTCAGCTCGTGCTGTTGCCGGTCGCGCTGGCGTGGTTCCTCGGCTGGCTGACCGTGCACCTAGCCCGCGTGGTCTGGCGGTACCCGCTGACCGTGGCCGTACTGGTGACGGCGTGGTGGCTGTATGTCCACTGTGGTCGGTGGTGGCTCCTCGGCATCGTGGCCGGTGTCGCCGGCGCGCTCGCGCTGTGGTGGTGGCGGTTCCGGTCGTTGTTCGGGCGGTTCGTGGTGCCGCAGGCGCGGACGGAGTGGCGGCGGCTGACCGTCTACGCCCGTCAGTGGCGGACCGTGATGCGGCTGTCGGATCTCACGAAGACGGCTCTTGGCAAGGAATACCGGCCGGCGCTGGGGCGGGTTCGCTCCGAGGGTTGGCGGGACCGGGTGCGGGTTCGGATGATCAAGGGGCAGGCTCCACAGCACTGGGAGAACCACGCCGAGGGCCTGGCCCACTCCTTCCACGCCGACTCCTGCCGGGTCCGCGTCGTCACGCCCGGCCGGATCGAACTCGACTTGATCCACCGTGACCCGCTCGTGCAGCCGATCCCGGTCCCAATGCTGGCCGACGACGGCACGGCGGTGGACCTGAAGCGGATCACCGTGGGCCGGACGGAGACCGGTAAGCCGTGGCGGATTCGGCTGCTGGGGACTCACCTGCTCGCGGTGGGCGTCTCGGGTGCGGGTAAGGGGTCGCTGTTGTGGTCGATTATCTGGCAGCTCGCGCCGGCTATCCGAGCGGGGAAGGTGCGGCTGGTCGGGATCGATCCCAAGGGCGGCATGGAGCTGGGCCAGGCGCCGGAACTGTTCGACAAGGTGGTCTTCGACAACGGCCCAGACGCGGTGGAGCTGCTGGAAGAGCTGGCCGGCTACGTGCGGGAGAGGGCCAGCAAGTACCGGGGTTGGCTGCGGAACTGGACGGCGGAGACGGGTGATCCGTTCACGCTGCTGGTGGTTGATGAGCTGGCGGACGTGATCGCGTACCAGTCGGACAAGCAGCTGCGGGAGCGTGCGGCGCGGGCGGTGCAGACGATCACGAGTCAGGGCCGTGCGCCGGGCGTGTGCGTGCTGGGCCTGCTCCAGGACCCGCGCAAGGAGGTCGTGTCCTTCCGGCACCTGTTCTCCACACGGATCGCGATGCGGCTGGATGAGACGGCGCAGGTCGACATGGTTCTTGGCGACGGTGTTCGGCAGCGCGGGGCGAACGCGCATGAGATCTCCGAGCACACCCCGGGCGTCGCGTGGGTGAAGGAGGACGGGAAGCGGGAGCCGGTGCGGGCTCGGGCCTTCCACGTCACTGATCACAACCTGGCGGTGCTGGAAGCGCACGTGACGGGCCGGCGGGCTCGGGTGTATCCGTTCCCGGTGCGGGGCGGTGAGGCGGCATGACCGCGCTGACCTCGATTCCCGGTGATGTGCAGGGCCAGACGCGGGCGGAGCGGATGCGTCAGCCGAAGGCGCTGGATGTGGCGAAGGCGGCGGCGGAGCAGCATGGCGTGTGCGTACGGCCGTTCACGATGGAGGTCGAAGACCCCGACGCCTTCGAAGTTCGCTACGTCGCCGTCCCGTGCGGCTCCACGGTGGAGTCGGTGTGCCTGCCGTGTGCGAAGAAGGCGAAGGCGTTGCGGCAGGCGCAGTGTCGGGAGGGTTGGCACCTGACGGAGGAGCCGGACTTCACGCCGGAGCCGCCGACCGGGGACCAGAAGGAGCTGCTGACCTACCGGGCTGACCTGATGAAGGCGTATCAGGAGCTCGGCGACGACCCGGAGGCTGATGAGGTCCGGGAGGAGATCCGCAGCGTTGACGCGGAACTTCGGCAACTCGGCGTGCGGGGTACGCTCCCGTCGCCGGATGCGCAGGTCAAGCGGGCTCCGAACCGGTCAACCAAGCGCAGGCAGGATGCGCCGAACCTGCCTCGGCGGCGCGTGGAGAAGCGCACGCTCGGCCGGGAGTTCGCCGGCAGGTTCCGGCCGTCGATGTTCGTCACGCTGACGCTCGACACCTACGGCAAGGTGCGCGATGACGGCACTCCGGTGGACCCGGACACCTACGACTACCGGCGGGCCGCTCGGGACGCGGTGCATTTCTCCAGCCTGGTGGACCGTTGGTGGCAGAACCTCCGCCGCGTCGTGGGCTACGACGTCCAGTACTTCGCCACAGTGGAACCCCAGCGGCGGGCGGCTCCGCACCTGCATTCCGCGGTTCGAGGGTCTATCCCGCACGACGTGATCCGACGGGTCACCGCGGCTACCTATCACCAGGTCTGGTGGCCGCAGCACGACGAACGGGTCTACCTCGACCAGATGCCGGTCTGGGACTCACGCGAAGAGGTGTTCGTCGACCCGGACACCCGGAAGCCGCTGATGAGCTGGGCCGATGCGGTGGACCAGGCGGAGGAGCCGGCGCACGTGGTGACCTTCGGCCGGCAGGTCCATTCCAAGGGCATCCTCGGCGGCACCGAAGAGGCCGGCCGGCACATTGGCTACCTCACCAAGTACCTGACGAAGGCGGTCGGGGAGGTCGTGGAGCAGTCCACTGACCGGCAGCGTGCGCACGCGGAACGGCTCCATGCGGAGCTAGAGATCACACCGTGCTCGCCACGCTGCCCGGTCTGGCTGCTCTACGGCGTCCAGCCGCTCGGGGCTCGGTCAAACACGGTTCCCGGACACTGCAAGGGAAAGGCCCATCGCCGGGCCACGCTCGGCCTGCCGGGCCGGCGGGTGTTGGTGTCGCGCAAGTGGTCGGGCAAGACGCTCGCTGATCACCGGGCGGACCGGAAGCGCTTCGTCACGGAGGCCCTGGCGGCGGTCGGGATCGAGAAGCCGGTCCAGGACACGAGTCGGTTGGTATGGCACAAAGTCCGGCCTGGTGACCCGAACGTGCCCCCTCGGGAGCACCTGCTGTTACACGCCATCGCGGAACGGACGCGGTGGAGAGCTGAGTACGACATGGCCATGTTGGCCACCGTTGGGGGCTCGCCTCCGGATGTTTCGGCAACTGCGGAGGCGGCCTGAGCAACGGGGGAAGCGTGGACGAGGTCAGCTCAATCGATCGGCTGTGGGGCGTCGAGGACGTGTCGGCGTATCTCGGAGTCCCGGTGAAGACGCTCTATCAGTGGAAGTGGCGGGGAGAGGGGCCACCGGTCCGCAAGGTCGGCAAGTGGTTGAGGTACGACCCGGCGGCCGTGCGGAAGTGGGCGACCGAAGCGGCCTGAGCGTTTCGGCAATTCGACAGACGGGAGAGGACTGCCTTGGGCCACGTGCAAGATCGCTGGTGGAAGGAGGAGCGCGACCCGGCCACGGGAAAGGTGAGCCGGGTCAAGACTCCGTTGTACGGCAAGGGGTTGCGGTACAAGGTCCGCTACCTTGACCCGGACGGCTCGGAGAAGAGCAAGAGCTTCCCGGACCGGGCCAAGAAGACCGCTGATGACTTCCTGCTCAAGGTCGAGAACGAGAAGCGCCAGGGAACGTATCTCGACCCGACCGGCGCCAAGACCAAGTTCAAGGACTACGCGGAGCAGTGGCTGAAGGGACAGAGCTTCAAGGGGACGACGCGAACGAACGTGCCCTCACGTCTCAAGTCGCAGGTGTACCCGTTTCTCGGGGATCACGAACTGGGTGCGATCACGGCGACGGTCGTCCGCAACTGGGTGCGTTGGATGAAGGACCGGGGCACTGCGGCGAGCTACCGGCACGTGTGCTTTGTGCACGTTTCGGCGATTCTGAGTGCGGCAGTCGACGACAAGAAGATCCCTGAGAACCCCTGCAATGCGCGGAGCGTGACCAAGCCTCAGCCGGACCCGAAGAAGGTAGTCCCCTGGGCCGACTCGCGGCTCAAGTCGGTGTGGCTTGCTCTTCCGGCTCGGTCGAAGATCACCGTTCCGCTCGGCGCGGGCTGTGGTCTTCGGCAGGGCGAGATGTTCGGGCTCTCGTCCGTCGACATCGATCGAGAGGCGGGGGTCATCCATATCGTTCGGCAGATTCAGCAGGTGGACAACAAGCTTGTGTTCTGCCTGCCCAAGCGGGAGAAGACACGGGACGTGCCACTCTCGGACGTCGTGCTCCGGGAGCTGGATGCCTACATGGAGACGTTCCCACCCGTGGCGGTGACGCTGCCGTGGGAGGAGCCGGACGGGGTGGCCACGACGGTCGAACTGATCTTCACCGACGAGCAGGGGCGGGGCTGGTGGCGTCAGACGTTCAACCACGACGTCTGGCAGCCGGCTCTGAAGGCGGCCGGCGTGGTGGACCCGACGCGGGCGGACGGTACCCACGCGCTCCGCCACTACTTCGCCTCGGCTCTCCTCGACGGCGGCGAGTCGATCAAGGCTGTGTCGGAGTACCTGGGGCACGCGGATCCGGGCTTCACCCTGCGGACGTACACGCACCTGATGCCGTCCAGCCACGAACGCACTCGGCGAGTGATCGACAAGCGCCTTGGGCGGCCTCACGGCCTGGAGACGGCCCAGAAGCCCAAGAAGGCGGAAAAGCCCAGCTCAGAGGGGCCTTCGGTCAGAACTGGTAGTAGAGGAAGGGGCTGAAGGTGCCTGACGCCAGGAGGATGGCGGCGTAGGGGAGGCCGATGAGCATGACGCCGGCGCGCAGCGCGATGGCGGGGCGGGTGCGGGCGGACTCGAGGAAGCGGCCGGTGGCGGGGCGGGCGGGCATGAGGACGATGAGCAGGGCCAGGAGCAGGACGAGGGTGCGCTGGTTGTTGAGGGTGGGGCCGACGACGTCGCCGAGGCCGGCGAAGTCGGGGATGAGCATGTGGCCCATCATCACCAGGGCCTGACCGAGGTCGGGGGCGCGGAAGAGGACCCAGCCGAAGATGACGAGCAGGAGGGTGCTGGCGCGGCGCAACAACCGGTGCAGGGGCACGGAAGGGGAGGAGCCGGTGCCGAGGCCGCGTTCGATGACGAGCAGGGCGCCGTGGTAGAGGCCCCAGATCAGGAAGGTCCAGTTGGCGCCGTGCCAGAAGCCGGTGAGCACGAAGACGACGCCGAGGTTGCGGTAGGTCTTGGCGACGCCGTGACGGTTGCCGCCCAAGGGAATGTAGACGTAGTCCCGGAACCAGCGGGACAGGGACATGTGCCAGCGGCGCCAGAACTCGGTGACGGTGACCGACGAATAGGGGCGGGCGAAGTTCTCGGGTAGGCGGAAACCGAGCATTCGTCCGAGACCGATGGCCATGTCGGAGTAGCCGGAGAAGTCGAAGTACAGCTGCAGGGTGTAGGCGATGGCCCCGACCCACGCGATGCCGAAAGTCATGTCGTGCGGGGCGGTGTCGAAGCAGGTGGCGACGACGGGCCCGAGCTGGTCGGCGACGATGACCTTCTTGCTGAGCCCGAGGGCGAAGCGGGGGAAGCCGGCGGCGAAGTCGTCGAGGCGGTGGTAGCGCAGCTGCGGCAGCTGGTCGGCGATCTCCCGGTACCGCACGATGGGGCCGGCGACGAGCTGGGGGAACATCGCGATGTAGGCGATGAAGGCGACCGGGTTGCGAGCGGCTTTGCGTTCGCCGCGGTGGATGTCCACCAGGTACGAGATGTGGTGGAAGGTGTAGAACGAGATGCCGATGGGCAGGGCGACCTGGGCGATCTCGACGCCGCCGCCGAACAGCTTGGCGATGCTGTCGGCCTGCTGGGTGAGGAAGCCGGCGTACTTCCACACCACCAGCGCGGCCAGGTTGACGGCGATCACTCCGGCCAGCACGACCCGGCGGTCGCTGGCCGACAGCCGGCTGCGCTCGGGCTCCAGGATCATGCCGGCGCCGTAGTTGATGGCCATGCTGCACAGCAGCAACAGCGTCGTCGGCCCCGCGCCCGCGGCGTAGAAGACCAGGCTGGCCACGGCGACCACGCCGTTGCGCCAGCCACGTGGCGTGACGAGCACGGCCAGCAGCACGACCGGCACGAAGTACCACAGGAACAGGGGGCTGACGAAGTTCATCCTCGGCCTCGGGTCAGGGACGGACGGTCGACCCTAACCCAAGACCGAGCGGCCGTTCGGCCGAACGTCAGATCCGACCGGCCACCCTCCGGCGCCTGGCCACCTCGGCCAGCACCACGCCGGCGGCCACGGAGGCGTTGAGCGACTCCACGTTGGCGGCCATCGGGATGGACACGGTCTGGTCGCAGGTCTCCCGCACCAGCCGCGACAGCCCACGGCCCTCGGAGCCGACGACCACCACCAGCGGCCCGGTGGCCAGCTCCAGCTCGTCCACGGAGATCGTGGCGTCGGCGTCGAGCCCGATCACCATCAGCCCCTCGGACGCCCAGTCCCGCAGCGTCCGAGTCAGGTTGGTGGCGACCGCGATCGGCATCCGGGCGGCGGTGCCGGCGCTGGTCCGCCAGGCCACGGCGGTCATGCCGGCGCTGCGCCGCTGCGGCAGCAGCACGCCCTGGGCGCCGAAAGCAGCGGCGGATCGCACCACGGCGCCGAGGTTGCGCGGATCGGTGACGCCGTCGAGGGCGACCAGCAGCGGCGGCTCGCCGCTGTCCCGAGCCTGCCGGAGCAGCTCGTCGGGGTGCCGGTACTCGTACGGCGGCACCTGGAGCCCGAGGCCCTGGTGCATGGCCCCGGTGGTGATCCGGTCCAGCTCGCCCCGGGCCACCTCCAGCACGGAGATGCCCCGGTTGCCGGCGAGCTTGATCGACTCGGCCACGCGCTCGTCGGAGTCGATGCCGATGGCCACGTACAGCGCGGTGGCCGGCACGCCGGCCCGCAGGCACTCGACGACCGGGTTGCGGCCGGCGACCGTCTCGGCGTTGTTGCCCGAGCGCTTGGCCCGCTTCTGCTGGTCTTCCTTGCGCGCGGCGGCGGCGTTGGCCTTGCGCTGGGCCGGATGCCCGGTGCGCTCGGACGCCTTCGGCGTCGGGCCCTTGCCTTCCAGGCCCTTGGACCGCTGGCCACCCGAGCCGACGACGGCGCCCTTCTTGGTGCCGGTCTTGCGCATGGCACCACGCCGCTGGGAGTTACCCGCCATCAGTCAGATCCTCACAAGCTCCACTTAGGACCGCCGGGGGTGTCCTCGACGGTGATGCCGGCCTTGGACAGCCGGTCGCGCAACAGGTCGGCGGTCGCGAAGTCGCGCTCGGCCCGGGCCCGCTGCCGTTCCTCCAGCAGGTGGCCGATGAGCACGTCCAGCGCCTGCTGCATGCCATCGTCCGCCTGCGACGACCGAGACCAGTTGTCGGACAACGGGTCCAGCCCGAGCACGCCCATCATGGCGCGCACCGAGCCGGCCGCGCCACGGGCCGCCGCCTGGTCGCCGCTGTCCAGCGCCCCGTTGCCCTCGCGCACGGTGCTGTGCACGGCGGCGAGCGCGGCCGGGGTGGCCAGGTCGTCGTCCATCGCGGCGGTGAACTCGGCGCACAGCACGCCCGGCTCCACCGGACCGGTCTGCTGGACCACGCGCTGCACGAAGTTCTCGATCCGCCCGTACGCCGACACGGCCTCGTCCAGCGCCGCGTCCGAGTACTCGATGGTCGACCGGTAGTGCGGGCCGACCAGGTAGTACCGCAGCTCCACGGCCCGGGCCTTGGTCAGCATGGCCGGGATGGACATCACGTTGCCAAGCGACTTGGACATCTTCTCGCCGCTCATGGTGACCCAGGACCAGTGCATCCAGTACCGGGAGAATGGGTCGCCGGCCGCCCGGGACTGCGCCTGCTCGTTCTCGTGGTGCGGGAACACCAGGTCCAGCCCGCCGCCGTGGATGTCGAACTCCGGGCCCAGGTAGTACGTGGACATCGCCGAGCACTCCAGGTGCCAGCCGGGCCGGCCGTCGCCCCACGGCGTCGGCCAGGACGGCTCGCCGGGCTTGGCGCCCTTCCACAGCGTGAAGTCGCGCGGGTCCCGCTTGCCGGTGGCCGCGGACTCACCCTGGGCGACCTCGTCCAGCTTCTGGCCGGACAGCGCGCCGTACTCCGGGAACGAGGCCACGGAGAAGTACACGTCGCCGTCGGCGGCGTAGGCGTGCCCGCGGTCGATCAGCCGCCGCATCAGCTCGATCATCTGCGACACGTGCCCGGTGGCCCGCGGCGAGATGGAGGCCGGCAGGCAGCCCAGCACGTCGTAGGCGTCCAGGAACTCGCGCTCATGCGTGGCCGCCCACTCCCACCAGGGGCGACCGGCCGCGGCGGCCTTGTTGAGCACCTTGTCGTCGATGTCGGTCACGTTGCGCACGTGCAGCACGTCGTTGCCGTCGTGCTCGAGCCAGCGCCGCAGCACGTCGAAGTTGACCGCGCCACGGATGTGGCCTAGGTGCGGCGCGCCCTGCACGGTGGCCCCACACTCGTAGATCGACACGGTTCCACTGCGCGCAGGCTGGAACGCCCGCAGACTGCGGGTCGCGGTGTCGTAGAGGTGAAGGCTCACACGCAAATGGTACGCACGAACCCGGGACTGGCCCATTCGCCCAGGTCAGTCCGGCAACTACGGTTAACGGAAGTGATCAGATGCCGTACGCGCCCAGGGCCGACAGCAGCGCGTCCGGGCGCTCGCCGGTGGGCAGCGGATCGACGATCGCCACCGAGCAGCCCAGCGCCGCCGCGCCGCCGTCGGCCTCCTCGCTGTCGCCGACCATCAGCGCCCGAGCCGGCTCCAGCCCCAGCCGCTCGCAGGCAGCGGCGAAGATCTCCGGCTCCGGCTTGACGTGACCCTCCACATAGGACATGACGACCACGTCGACGAGGTCCGCGATGCCGTGCTTGGCCAGCACCGGCCGGATGTCCCAGCCGATGTTGCTGACCACGGCCGACTTCAGGCCCGCAGCGCGCACGGCCTTCAGTGCGGCGATGACGTCCGGGTACGGGGTCCAGTTCTCGGCGTCGCACATCCGCCGGTAGACGGTCTCCGCGGCGCCATCGGGGAGACCGGCGGCCTTCAGCGCGGCGGTGTAGACGGTGTGGTGCACCTCGGTGTCGAGGTCGCGGCGGTGCCACGCCTCGTGCAGTTGTTCGGGCAGCCCCTCGGAGATGCCGACGGGCGCGGTGAGCCGGCGCATCAGCTCGACCTGGTCGGTGATCTCCAGCGGCGCGCCGGCGTCGTCCATCAGGCCGTCCAGCACACCGGAGCCGAATTCCAGGCGGCACAGCGTGCCGGAGAAGTCGAACAGGACACCTTGGATGTCAGCCACGTAGCCAACGTAGTTGGTCTGGACCGCCGCGCCCAAGGGAAAGTGACGCGGTCGCGGCGGTCCACAGTGGACTGATGACTCAGGCGGCGTTGCCGGTCACCTTCTGCGGCGTGAGCCGGATCACCACGCGCACGTTGTCCTCGGGCTCCACGCCGTAGTCCTTGCCGAGGTACTTGTTGGACAGCGCGTCGATCAGCTCCCGGCCACCCTGGGGGTCGAGCGTGACCGAGCCGCGCACCTCGATGTAGCTGTACGGCTGCTGCTGGTCGAAGATCGTCACGCTGACCCGCGGGTCGCGGCGCAGGTTGAGCTCCTTGCGCCGGCCGATGACCGTGGAGAACAGCAGGTCGTCGCCGTCGCGGGTGACCCACACGACCGAGGTCTGCGGGCTGCCGTCCGGGTTGATGGTGGCGATGGAGGCGAAGTTGACGCCGTCGATGAGGGCGCGGGACGCCTCGTTCAAAGTCACGGACATGTGATCAACCCTAGTTGGTTGAAGGCACAACCAGGGCGGTGGCGACGGCGGCGATGCCCTCGCCGCGCCCGGTCAGGCCCAGCCCGTCCGTGGTCGTCCCGGATACCGAGACAGGGCCGCCGATCGCGTCGGACAGCACCCGCTGCGCCTCGTCCCGGCGCTTGCCGATCTTCGGCCGGTTGCCGATCACCTGCACCGCCGCGTTGCCCACGGTGAAGCCGGCGTCGTCCAGCCGCTTGCGCACCTCGGTGAGCAGGGTGACGCCGCTCGCACCGGCCCAGCGCGGGTCGCCGGTGCCAAACACCGCGCCTAGATCGCCCAGCCCGGCGGCCGACAGCAGCGCGTCACACAAAGCGTGCGCGGCGACATCGCCGTCGGAGTGGCCCTCGCAGCCGTCGACGTCCGGCCAGTGCAGCCCGGCCAGCCAACAGTCGCGGCCGGCCTCGATCGGATGCACGTCGGTGCCGACACCCACCCGGGGGAGGAAAGTCACAGCTGTGCTCCAGAGAACAGCGCCTCGGCGATCACCAGATCGAACGGGGTGGTGATCTTCAGGGCGTGCGGGTGGCCGGCGACGGTGGCGACGGGCTCGCCCAGCCGCTCGACCAGACCGGCGTCGTCGGTCACCGGGGCATCCTGCTGATCATGAGCCCGGCGGAGCAAGTCGACGTCGAAACCCTGCGGGGTCTGCACCACCCGCAGCTTCGAGCGGTCCGGGGTGGCGACCACAATGCCGTTGGAATCGACCTGTTTGACGGTGTCCGTGACGGGCAGCACGGGAATCACCGCCGGCGCGCCGGCCCGCACCGCGTTCACCACGGCCAGGACGACCTCGGGCGGCGTGAAGCAGCGGGCCGCGTCGTGCACGAGCACGACCCGGGCGTCGGGGTGGATGGCCAGGGCCTCGTCGAGGGCGAGGCGGACCGAGTCGGAGCGTTCCTCGCCGCCGGGAACGACACGGACGGTAGGACCGAACTCACCGAGAGCGTCGACGACCACGTCCACCATGTCGGGCGGGGCGGCGACAACAACCTGGTCCACACAGCCGGCGGCCAACAGGCCACGCACGGCGTGCACCAGCAAAGGGGCCCCGCACACGGGGACGAGCGCCTTCGGGATGGGAGCGCCGAGGCGTACCCCCCGGCCGGCCGCGGGCACGAGCGCCACGACGCGCGCGTCCGCGGCCACCGGAGTGTTCAACGAATTCAGGATGCGGTAGCGAGGACCTCGTCCAGCAGGACCTCGGCCTTGTCTTCGTCAGTTCCTTCGGCCAGTGCGAGCTCACTGACCAGTATCTGCCGTGCCTTGGCCAACATGCGCTTCTCGCCGGCGGACAGCCCGCGGTCCTTCTCGCGCCGCCACAGATCACGCACCACTTCGGCCACCTTGTTCACATCGCCGGAGGCGAGCTTCTCGAGGTTGGCCTTGTACCGCCGGGACCAGTTGGTCGGCTCCTCGGTGTGGGGAGCACGCAGAACCTCGAAGACCCGGTTGAGCCCGTCCTGGCCCACAACGTCCCGCACACCCACGATCTCGGCGTTGTCAGCGGGCACGCGGACCGTCAGGTCGCCCTGGGCGACCTTGAGGACGAGGTACTTCTTCTCCTCGCCCTTGATGAGACGGGTCTCGATCGCTTCGATGAGAGCGGCACCGTGGTGCGGGTAGACGACGGTCTCTCCGACCTTGAAAACCATGTGTCCTCTGCCCCTTTCGCTGACCCTAGCTTAACACGTCCGGCAACTCGCGCGCCCCGGGCCGAAGATCCGTTACCGCAGGTCAGCGGCCGCACGGGGGGTTGACAAACCCCGATTGGGCGTGCTGCCCACCCCGATCGGATCCACAGTGGACAACGTGAACGGGCACCGAGTGCGCGGCCGCTGACCGGCAGTGGTTAGGCTTCGGTCCACGTGTCGGAGTTGATGGTGTGTCAAGGAAGGATCCCGCCACAGTGAGCAGCGGTGAGCAGAACCTGATCACGCGACTGCGCCTGCTTCCCGCCGTGCTGGGGATCGGCGCCGCCATCCTCGTGTCCGGGTGCAGCGCGGGCCAGATCACCCAGACCGACACCCAGGTGCCGTCCGTCAACGGCTCGATGGGCACGGTCAAGCAGATCGCGGTGCGTGACGCGCAGCTGGCGTTCCCGACGGCCAAGCGGTTCTACGGCCGGGGCGACAACGCCGCCGTCATCGTCACCATCGCCAACTCCGGCTCGGCCTCGGACAAGCTCACCGGCGTGAGCAGCCCGCAGTTCGGCTCCGGGCAGATCATCGGCGACGCCACCATCCCCGGCTTCCACGCCATCGCCGCGTCGGCCACCGCCGTGACGCCGCTGCCCACGACGACCTCGACGTCCGCCCCGGCGACGTCCACGTCGACCACCGGCACCTCGACCACCGGCAGCAGCACGTCGACCTCCACCTCGACCAGCACGTCGACCTCCACTTCGGCGACGGTCACCAGCACCAGCGCCGCCGACCTGCCGATCGGCACCATCCGGATCGAGCTGGTCGGCCTGAACGTGGACAAGATCCAGCCGGGCCAGACCGTGCAGGTCACCTTCACCTTCGCCAACGCCGGCGACCTCACGCTGACCCTGCCGATCGCGGCCGACAAGTCCGCCCGCGTCGACAACTGAGTCTGTGACGCCAAGCCCCCGGCAGCGCTGCTGTCGGGGGCTTGTCCACACCCCCCGAGTTATCCACAGCCAACCCGCGACCAAGATCGACTAGCGCTCGCCGCGGGTAGGATGGTTCCGGGGCGGCCTCCCCAGGGAGTGGTGGGGGATGTTCGTTAGGTGGGCTCTTACGCGGAACTGTCAGACCCTGTCGATAGCGTTGCCTCCGTGGTGAAAAGCGCTAAGCCGGCGAAGCCCAACTACCGGTGCGCGGAGTGCGGCTTCGAGGTCGCCAAGTGGGTGGGCCGCTGCCCGGAGTGCCAGGCCTGGGGCACGGTCGAGGAGCGGGCGCCGGCCCGGTCCGGGCTGGCCCGGATCGCCGCGGGCGCGCCGAGCTCGCCGGCCCGGCGCATCTCCGAGGTGGACGTCGAGGCGACCAAGGCCCGGTCGACCGGCGTGGATGAGCTGGACCGGGTGCTGGGCGGCGGCATCGTGCCGGGGGCGGTGGTGCTGCTGGCCGGCGAGCCGGGCGTCGGCAAGTCGACGTTGCTGCTGGAGGTGGCCCACCGCTGGGCCGAGCAGGACTCGGGGCCAGTGCTGTACGTCACGGGCGAGGAGTCGGCCGGCCAGGTGCGGCTGCGCGCGGAGCGCACCGGCAACCTGCACCCGGAGATCTTCCTGGCCGCCGAGAGCGACCTGTCCGCGGTGCTCGGCCACGTGGAGGAGGTCAAGCCGGGCCTGATGATCGTCGACTCGGTGCAGACCGTGCAGTCGACCGAGGACACCGGCGTGGTCGGCGGCGTGACCCAGGTGCGCGCGGTGGCGTCGGCGCTGATCGCGCTGGCCAAGGAGAACGCGCTGCCGGTGGTGCTGGTCGGCCACGTCACCAAGGACGGCTCGATCGCCGGCCCGCGCGTGCTGGAGCACCTGGTCGACGTGGTGCTCCAGTTCGAGGGCGACCGGCACAGCACGCTGCGACTGGTCCGCGGCGTGAAGAACCGCTACGGCCCGGCCGACGAGGTGGGCTGCTTCGAGCTGCGCGACGACGGCATCGTGGGCGTGCCGGACCCGTCGGGTTTGTTCCTGAACCGCAAGGACGTCGGTGTGCCGGGCACTGCCGTGACGGTGGTGATGGAGGGCAAGCGGCCGCTGCTGGCCGAGGTGCAGGCGCTGGTGGCCAAGACCGGGCTGCCGGCCCCGCGGCGGGCGGTCAGCGATCTGGATTCGGCCCGGCTGGCCATGATTCTCGCGGTGCTGGAGCGGCGCGGCCGGGTGCGGCTGACCGACCAGGACGTGTTCGCGGCCGCGGTCGGCGGCATGCGGATCACCGAGCCCGCGGCCGACCTCGCCATCGCGCTCGCGGTCGCCTCGGCCACGGTGGACGCGGCGTTGCCGGCGGACGTGATCGCGGTCGGCGAGGTCGGCCTGGCCGGGGAGATCCGGCGGGTCACCGGCGTCGGGCGGCGCCTGGCCGAGGCTCATCGGCTGGGCTTCACCCGGGCTCTGGTCCCGCCGGACTCCGGCCCCCTCCCCCCTGAGGTCCGTGCCCTGGTCGTTCCCGACCTTGGTGCGGCGCTTCAGGTTCTGTACGACGTGGCCAAGAAGTGATGCCTAAGGCGTGACGCCCTGCTTGTCCACAACTCCATAACGCATGGCGGAGAACAGGAACACCGAGCTGTTGGCCGGCTCGTACTGCCGCTCGCCCAGGTAGGTGCCGTCGCCCGGGTCGATCAGGATCTCGTCGGCGACGCCCTGCTTGATGACGCCGATCGCGAAGCCGATCTTGCCGTCCAGGTTGGCCACGTTGTTCAGGCCGTACGCGTCGGGCAGGTAGGTCACCGCGTTGTACAGCATGAGGCGGATGTCGGCCGGGACCACGCCGGTCTTCAGCGCGCAGATCGCCATGTAGAGCGGGCCGACGCCGTTCGGGGTGTCCGCCTTGAGCTTGGCCGCCAGTGCCACGGGATCCTTGGGCAGGCTCGCGAGCCAGTCCGGCGTCGGCGTCAGCCAGCTGCCCTTCTGGTCCACGCACGGCAAGTTCCCGGTGGTCTGCGGGTTCACCGAGTCGAAGTCGGCGCAGCCGGCTCTGACATCGGTGTCGTGCATGGAGAACGTCTGCTCGGGGCCGGCCGCGACGATCTGAGGGCCGTCGGTCTTCACAGTCACGTTGCCGAGCACGGTCTCCCGCCGCAGCCACTGGTCGGTCCACTTGGCCGGCTGCCACGTGGTGGTGGCCTGGTCGGTCAGCGGCTTGCTCGGGTCGCCGCTCGCGCCGCCGGCCCACACCTGGTCGCGCACATAGCGGAACTGGCCGGGGGCGACCTTCGGATCGCTGTACTTGATGTTGTTGAGGACCCATGTCAGCGAGACCGGCACGGGCGCCGGCAGCGCGGCCTTGATCGGCGGGGGCGCGGCCGGCTGCGCGGTGTGGGGTAGCAGCACCAGCACCGTGCTCACGAGCGCGGCGGCCGCCGCGGCGGCGACGATCGGCAGCCACGCGCGGCGAAATCGGCGGCTCCGGACCGGTTTGCCGCTGAGCATCCGCTCGCGCGCGGTGGCCAGACCGTCCGGGTTGGGTCGCACATCAGCGTGCAGCTCGGCCAGGGCCTGGTCGAGCTCGTCGTCACTCCACAGCTGTCGCATCAGATCCTCCTTGGCAGGTTCGCAGTGACTTCCGCACCCGGTGCAGCCGGGACCGGACCGTGCCGACCGGGATGGCCAGGGCGTCCGAGACCTCGACCGAGTCCAGCCCGGCCCACGAGGTCAGCAGCAGCACGTCCAGATCTGGGCCGGACAGCTTGGCCAGCGCCGCCGCCAGTGCCTGGACCCGGGCGTCCGCGTCGACCCGGTCGGTAACTGTGGTGTCGTGGTTGTCGGTGGGCCGGTCTCGGGCGGCCAGCCGGGCCGTCGCCTGGTAGCGGCGGCGCTCCTGGCGCAGGTGGCGGCGCAGCTTGTTGGTGGCGATGCCGTACAGCCACGGCCGGATCGGCTGCGTCGGGTCGTAGCCGCCATAGCCGGTCATCGCCGCCAGGAAGGTCTCCGCGACCAGATCGTCCGCGGTCTCCGGACCGATGCGGCGGGTGAGGTAGCGCTGCAACGCCGGCGCGTGTTCGTCGTAGAGCCGGGCGAACATCTCGGCCAGATCGCTCGGATCCGGCCGTTCGTGTTCACCCGTGTCGTCTTTCGACATCGTGGTCACACCCCCTGTTGCCCGGAGCGGCCGCGCGCGTTCACGGGTGCCAGACTGCCGGTATGTCGTCTTCCCCGTTGGTGCATTCCCTGGGTTCGGCCACGCGCGCATACGAGCAGCCGACCGGTGGCTGGTTCCTCAACAACGCCGGCTGGGTCACCGGCCGCGAGCGCACGCTGGTCGTGGACACCCTCGCCACCGAGGCGCGCTCGGCCCAGCTGCTCGACGCCGTCCGTCAGGACACCGGGCATGACGGCTCGCAGCTGGTCGCAGCGATCACGCACTGGCACGGAGACCACGCGCACGGGGCCATCCAGGTTGCCCGGGTCGGCGGCCGGTTGCTGGCCACCGGGCACGCCGCCGAGATGATCGGCGCCGGGCCGCACCTGTTCGAGGCGATTTTCGACTTCGACGGCTGGGGCGACGTCACGCCGCCGAAGATCGACGAGTTGGTGTCCGAGCCGACCACTGTCGACCTCGGCGGGGTCAGCGCCGACGTGTTGCCGGTGCCGTGGGCCGCGCACACCGAGGGCGACCTGGTCGTGCACGTGCCGTCCGACGGCGTGCTGTTCACCGGCGACCTGGTGTTCGTGGGCGTCGTGCCGCTGGTGATGGCCGGCACGGCCGAGGGGTGGATCAACGCCCTGGACTGGCTGACCACCCTGGAGCACCGGCACCTGGTGCCTGGCCACGGGCCGATGCAGGGCGTCGGCTCCACGGCCATCGCCGACCTGCGGGCCTACCTGAGCTGGCTGCTGGAGGTGACCGCAGTCGACGCGCCGGACTTCGATGCCCTGGACGCGCAGGCGCGGGAACGGTGGGCGACGTGGTCGGAGGGGGAACGGCACGCCGTCAACCTGATGAAGACCCACGCTGACCAGCACGGCGTCACGGCCGACGTCGCCACGCTGGCGATGGCCATGCTCAAGCCGTTCGGCGGCCGCATCCCACTCGACATCTGACCTGTCCACAGCTATCCCCAGCTGTGCACAACCCCTGTGCACAACCCTGTGGACAACTCCCGCCTCGATGCTTGGAAGGGGGCTTTCCTCCACTCGGAGTGCAGGAAAGCCCCCTTCCAAGCGGTCACTTTGGGTGGCGTGGGGTGGGTGATGGTCTGTCACCCGTTAGTGGCCTGAAGTGCAGTGAAGGGGCCTTTCCTGACGTTGGACGCCAGGAAAGGCCCCTTCCAAGCATTACTGCGTGTTACTTGTGGGTCGCCAGGAGCTGGGCGCAGCGGATCAGGCCGAGGTGTGAATAGGCCTGGGGATGGTTGCCCAGCGAGCGCTCGGCGATCGGGTCGTACTCCTCGGGCAGCAGGCCCGTCGGCCCGGCGCAGTCGACGAGCTGGGCGAACAGCTCCTCGGCCTCGGTGCGCCGCCCGGACAGCAGGTACGCCTCGATCATCCACGCCGCGCAGAGGTGGAAGCCGCCCTCGTCACCCGGCAGGCCGTCGTCCCGGTGGTAGCGGTAGACGGTGGAGCCGGAGCGCAGCTCGGCCTCGATCGCGGTGACCGTCGACTGGAAGCGCTCGTCGGTCGGGTCGATCAGGCCGGCCAGGCCCACGTGCAGCGACGCGGCGTCGAGGTCGGTGCCGTCGTAGGCGGTGGTGAAGGAGCTGACCTCCTCGTTCCAGCCGTTCTTCAGCACGTCGGTGGCGATCGCGTCGCGCAGCGCCGGCCAGGACGGGTCCAGCTCGCGGCCGTAGCCCTCGGCCAGCTTGACCGCCCGGTCGATGGTCATCCAGCACATGACCTTCGAGTAGACGTTGTGCCGCGGCGCGTGCCGCTCCTCCCAGATGCCGTGGTCGGGCTCGTGCCAGCGGCGCGACACCGCCTCGGCCATGGCCTGCACCATGCGCCAGTCGTCGTCGGTGAGCTTGCCGCGGGCCTTGGTCAGCTGGGCCACGAGATCGACCACCGGGCCGAACACGTCCAGCTGCACCTGCTGGTTGGCCAGGTTGCCGACGCGCACCGGCCGCGAGCCGGCGTAGCCGGGCAGCGTGTCGATGACGGCCTCGGGGCCGAGCGTGGTGCCGTACAGCGTGTACAGCGGGTGCAGCCGCTCCGGGCCGGGCAGCGTGTCCAGCACGCGGTGGATCCAGCCCAGGTAGGCCTCGGCCTCACGGGTGGAACCCAGCGACACCAGGGCCTGCGCGGTCAGCGCCGCGTCCCGCAGCCAGCAGTAGCGGTAGTCCCAGTTGCGGACGCCGCCGATCTCCTCGGGCAGCGAGGTGGTGGCCGCAGCCATGATCGAGCCGGACTCGGAGTGCACCAGCCCGCGCAGGGTCAGCGCGGAGCGGACCACCAGGTCCTTCTCGACCGGCGGGATGGACAGCGTCTCCACCCACTCCGACCAGTAGCGGCCGCTGCGGCCCCGCCGCTCCGACTCGCTGACCGGGTTCGGCGACAGGTCGTCGGTGCCGCAGCGCAGCTCCAGCACGACCGGGGCGTCGGGGCCGGGCGAGACGATGGCGGTCGCCGTCTCGTGCATGCCGTCCGAGCTGATCTGCCAGGTCACGCCGGGAGAGCGCAGCACGATCGGGTCGCTGGTGCCGACCACCCGCAGGCCGTCTTCCTCGGCGACCAGTGCGACCGGCACCTGCCCGAACTCCGGGCGCGGCGCGAACTCGATCTTCGCGGTGGTCGCGCCGGAGATGACCCGCACCAGGTCGGTGCGGTGCGGCGCGCTGTAGTGGTCCAGGTAGTCCGTGACCAGCAGCCGCGACCAGCGCGTCTCCACGGTCATCGTGTTCGGCAGGTAGCGCTGGCCCAGGGGCAGGCCGTTGCGCTCCGGCTTGATCGAGAACACGCCCGCGGACGGCCCGCCGAGCAGGTCGGCGAACACCGCGGCGGAGTCCGGCTCCGGGTGGCACAGCCAGGTGATCTTGGCGTCGGGGGTCACCAGGGCCACCGAGCGCTCGTTGGCCAGCATCGACAGCCGCTCGATGGGCGGCGCCTGCTCGCCGTACAGCCAGGTCCGGCGCTCCTCCACCAGGAACGCCAGGACGGTGGCCACCGCGACTGTGTCAGCGATCTTGTAGCCGGCCAGCGTCTCGCCGTCGCCGACATGGATGCCCAGGTCGGGACCGGTCAGGCGGGCGAAGGCCTTCTCGTCGGTGACGTCGTCGCCGAGGAACACGGCGGCGGTCGCGCCGACCTGGTGGCGCAGCACGTCCAGGGCGTGGCCCTTGTCGGTCTGCACGACGGCCAGCTCGATCACCGCCTTGCCCTCGGTGACCTGCACGCCGTCCCAGGTCGCCGGGCCGGAGCGGACGGTGTCGAGCACTCGGACGCCCACGTCGGCCGGGGCACGGCGCACGTGCACCGCGATGCTGGCCGGCTTGACCTCCAGGTGGACGCCTTCGGCGTCGGCGACGAGGGTGTCCAGGGTCTGCTCGATGCGGCGGTGCAGCGCCTTGGCGTCGGCGTCGAGCGCGTGCACGAAGCCCACGTCGAACTCGGAGCCATGGCTGCCGACCAGGTGCACTTCACCGGGCAGGCGCGAGAGTGTCGCAAGGTCGCGCAGGGCGCGACCACTGATCACCGCCGCGGTGGTCTCGTGGAGTCCGGCCAGCGAACGCAGCGCTCCGACCGACTCGGTGGACGGCCGTGCTTGTTCGGGGTCGGACACGATCGGGGCGAGCGTTCCGTCGTAGTCGCACGCGACGAGCAGTCGAGGCGTTCGTGCCAGCTGCACGAGCGCGCGACGGAGCTCCGCGGGGAGGGCCTCGGCGGTCACGCGCCTCCTCCTCAGGCTTTCGGGGGATTTTCGGGGTATTCAACTGTGGGTCACACTGGTACTGAACCGAATCAGTTCGGCGACGCGGAGCCCAGAGCCTCGAGGAACGACCGCGCCCAGCGGTCGACGTCATGGGTCAGGACCTGACGGCGCAGTGCGCGCATCCTACGGCGGCCCTCGGCCGGATCCACGGTGAGGGCGGCATAAAGCGAGTTCTTCACCCCGTCCAGGTCGTGCGGGTTGACGAGGAACGCGCTGGTGAGCTCCGAGGCCGCGCCGGCGAACTCGCTGAGGACCAGTGCCCCGCCGAGGTCGTATCGGCAGGCCACGTACTCCTTGCAGACCAAATTCATACCATCTCGGACAGGCGTCACGATCATCACGTCCGCGGCACTCATGAACGCGCACAGCTCCCGCCTGTCCACTGATTGGTGAAGATAGTGCACGGCGGGGTGACCGACCCGGGCGAACTCGCCATTGATTCGGCCCACCACCTGTTCGATCTCGCCGCGCATCTGTTTGTAGTGCTCAACGCGTTCCCGGCTGGGCGTGGCCAGCTGCACCATGACCGTGTCCTCGGCGGTGATGCGCTCCTCGGCCAGCAGCTCGTGCAGGGCGTGCAGCCGCACGTCGATGCCCTTGGTGTAGTCGAGCCGGTCGACCCCGAGCATGATCCGCTTCGGGTTGCCCAGGTCCTCGCGGATCTGCTTGGCCCGGGCCTGGGTCTCCCGGCTGCGGGCGATCGCGTCCAGCCCGGCGGCGTCGATGGAGATCGGGAAGGCGCCCACGCGCACCGTACGGTCACCCACCTGGACGACACCCGGACGGGTGCGGACGCCGACCGCGCCGCGGCTGGGCTCCAGGCCCACCAGGCGCCGGGCCAGCCACAGGAAGTTCTGCGCGCCGCCGGGCCGGTGGAAGCCGACCAGGTCGGCGCCGAGCAGCCCGCGGATGATCTCCGTGCGCCACGGCAGCTGCATGAACAGCTCCACCGGCGGGAACGGGATGTGCAGGAAGAAGCCGATGCGCAGGTCGGGCCGCTGCTCCCGGAGCAGCTGCGGCACCAGCTGGAGCTGGTAGTCCTGCACCCACACCGTCGCGCCCTTGGCCGCGATCGACGCGCAGGCGTCGGCGAAGCGCCGGTTGACCTTGACATAGCTCTCCCACCAGGCCCGGTCGAAGACCGGCGGCGCCACCACGTCGTGGTACAGCGGCCACAGCGTGGCGTTGGAGAAGCCCTCGTAGTAGTCGCGCACCTCGGCCGCGGACAGGCCCACCGGGTACAGTCGCAGGCCCTCCTCCTCGAACTCCTCCACCTCCGCGTCGGCGACGCCGGGCCAGCCGACCCAGGCGCCGCTGCGCGAGCGCAGGAAGGGTTCGAGTGCGGTGACCAGGCCGCCGGGGCTGTGTTTCCACCGCTGGGTGCCGTCCTCCATGCGCTCCAGGTCGACCGGAAGCCGGTTGGCCACGACGATGAAATCCGAGCCGTTGGTGCTCAACGGGGTGACGCCTCCTCGACAGGTGCTCGCGGCGCTGCGCCACCGAGGCTAACCAGCTTCGGCGTTAGGCGCGTCCTGCCGACGGGGCCACCCCCGAGTGGCGACCGTCACCCGGGCCCTTTGCTCGACCGGGCAATGGTATGCGGGCCAGGTCTAGAAAATCCCCTATTCCTGACGTTCGGGGGTGGCGATGTTCCTTTGGAAACAGGGGATTGGTCCGATTGGGCAGCGGGTGGGCGGGGGCGGCGACCGACGCGGCGGCGGGCGTGATGGGTGAACTGTCCGGTGGACCGGCCCGATCAATCAGCGAGGCGTGCGCAGTCGGCGTTCGAGGCGGCCGAGTCGGCTGCGGACCGGTTGGGCCAGGAATTCGCCGAGCACGACGCCGGCGGCCAGGGCGAGTCCGATGCCCATGGCCAGCACCAGGGTGGACAGGCCGCTCACGTCGCCCTGCACGGTCAGCTGGTACAGGCCCCGATACGTGGTCAGACCGGGCAGCAGCGGGGTCAGGCCGGAGATGGCCACCACCAGCGGCGGCACCTTGAGCCGCCGGGACAGCAGCTGGCCGCAGAAGCCGATCAGCACGGCGGCCAGGGCGGAGCCGGTCAGCACGTCGGCGCCGGCGGCCTGCAGCGTGCTGTACGCGCCGACCCCCAAGGCGCTGGAAAGGCCGGCGACGAGCAGGGCCCGCGGCTGCCCGTAGCTGGCCAGCGCGAAGAAGACCGCGGCGGCGGCGCCGGTGACGATCTGGATCGGCACGGTGCCGAAGCTCAGCGGCGACACCGGGGCCAGCGTCGAGCCGACGCCCAGCCGCACGCCTATCCGCAGCGCGAAGGCGACGCCGGTGATCAGACCCACCGACATCAGCAGCGTCTCCATGGTGCGGCCCGAAGCCGTGACGGTGTAGCCGTTGATCGCGTCCTGCACGGAGCTGACCACCGACAGGCCCGACAACAGCACCACGATGCCGGCCGCCACCACCAGCGACAGCTGGCTCGGCGGGACCAGCCCGGTCGCCGTGGCCACCAGCGCCCCGCCGGCGCCGAGCGCGCCGCCGACCACCTGCTGGAAGAAGAACGGCAGATTGCGCCGGTTCAGCAGGCGGCCCACCCGGTCCACCACCGCCGTGACCGCGGCCGCCACCAGCGCCATCATCGGGCCGCCGCCCAGCAGCAGGGCCACCGATGCCGCCATCGCCGCCCACGCCGTCGTCGCCAGCCAGCGCGGATACGGGTGTTTGGCCGCGCTGATCTCGTCCAGCTCCACCGACGCCTGCTCGGCCGAGGTCGAGCCCGCGATGACCCTGCGCACCAGCGACTCCAGGGCCGACAGCCGGGTGTAGTCGAGGCCCCGCGAGCGGACCACCTTCATCGACATCACCGGCGCGGCGGCCGTGCCGCGGTGACAGCAGACGTAGATCGAGATGAACGTCACATCCACCTCGCAGTGCGGAAGCCCGTACGCGGCGGTCACCCGCAGCAGCGTCGACGCCACGTCCGCGGCCGCCGCGCCACTGGCCAACTGGACCTCGCCGATGCGCAGCGCCAGATCCAACACCAGGTTCACGGCGGCGTCCGACGGCAGCTCCGGGCCCACTTCCGGCGGTGTCGCCGCCGCCACCCGCTGCCGTCGCCAGAAGTTCGCCCGCACCCGCCGGGTGTGCCGCACTGCCCGTCTCCTCCCCGATCATCCGTACGCAGGATCGGTCCCATTCACCCAACCGTTGCAAGGGCGGCGACGTGGTCTCCGACACGCTCCACCGGGTTACCCCGATCGGCGGACATTGATCACGATCCGTCGCGGCCGTTTCTGCGCTGGTCAGCGGCGGTGCGCGCCACCCGGCCGGCTGAGGCGACATCCGGACGGAGGAATCCGGTTCTACCCTGAGCAGACCACAACTCGCAGGTGGCAATCCGCTCCGCCGCTTACCATGTCCAAGGCCATGCCGGCGTAGCTCAATTGGCAGAGCACTCGCCTTGTAAGCGAGGGGTTGCGGGTTCAAGTCCCGCCGCCGGCTCGATGGGAGAGGTGTGCTTGCGGAGGGCGCAAGCCATCTCTCGCCGGGTTCGTTCTGGGGGGACGACCCCCCAGACCCCCCGATGTGGGGGCTTCGCCCCCACGCCCCCATCTCTCCGGGGTGGCGTGTCCGCGGAGCGCGCGGACCTTGTCGCGCTGGGTTTGTTCTGGGGGGACGACCCCCAGACCCCCGGATGGGGGCTTCGCCCCAGGCCCCGAAAGGGGGCCGGGCTGATCCGTGGTGTGCCACACTCGCTGCGGGTCGGGGAGGGTCCAATCAAGGGGGAAATCCGTGCCAGCTGGCAGATTCGGCGTGCTCATCGCCGCTGCTCTCGTCACATCGACGCTGGTCGCGCCGGCCGCTACGGCTCCGTGGACCTGATCGCCGATCTGGCCGGCTACTACTCGCCGGACGCCACGCAGGTCTTCTTCCCGCTGCAGCCGTTGCGGGCACTGGACACCCGGGACGCCGCCGGCAACTCCCGTGAGCCCATCGGCCCGGGACAGACCCGGACCCTGGACCTGGCCGGCTGGCTGCCGGCCGGCGCGTCGACGGCGGTGTACAACCTGACCGCGACCAACGTGACGGGGTCGACCTATCTGACGGCCTGGCAGTGGGGCGTTGACCGCCCGTCGGTGAGCAATTTGAACCTGGAGGCCGGCCAGACCTCGGCCACCAGGGCATCACCGAGATCAGCCCGGACGCCAGGCTCAACCTGTTCAACCACGCCGGCCAGGCCGACGTGCTCGTGGACCTGGCCGGCTACTTCGCCTTGCCGACCGAGGCCTGCACGGGCGCCTGCGTGTACACGTGGGGCCCGAACGCGGACGGCGAGCAGGCCAACGGCTCCACATACGCGATCCCGCACCAGCCGGCCGTCGCCTACGGCTTGTCCGGCGTGGTCACGGCGGTCGAGGACGACCACCACGTCTGCGCGTTGACGTCCGACGGTTTGGTGTGGGACTGGGGCGACGACATCGACGGTCGACTCGGCCGCGGCGGGTTCGGCGGCGACCACAGCGTTTTCGCGACGCAGATCCCGGTGCTGACCGGGGCGACGGCGCTGGGCTACGGCGGCATCGCGGTGGCGAATCCCTGACCGGTCAGGAAAATCCCGGCGCGGCGACTTCGCCGCGCCGGGATTTTTGTGTTCCCACGGGTAAAGCCGCTGGCCAGTGCGGAGACGCCGCGGGTGGACGGCCATCGCCGCCCTGGCGCGTGTCCGGAGGGGCTGGTGGGTTGCGTGAAATGGTCGAGTTCGCCCCTTTGGGTGCAGACGTTCGGAGAGGGTGGTGTGGGCGATTTGGCGCGTGCCAAGGTCTCGGCAGGTCGGGGACGGGACCAGCGCAGGGAGAGCACATGTCGCTCGCCAGGATTGGCGTGCTTGTGGCCGCGGTCGCCGCGGCGTCTTCGTTAGCAGTTCCGGCGGCGCGGGCGGCGCCGCAAGAAACCTCGGGGCTCGCGTTCACGGTGGTGCCCCCACCCGGTTGCATGACACGCGGGTGACGGGAGACCGGATCCCGGCCCGTGGCAACATCAGTTTCGGGGTGCCGCAGGTGCCGGACGACGCTGCGGCGGTGCTGGTGAACGTCACGGCGACGAACCCGGGCGGGCCGACTTTCCTCAGCGTGGGGCCGTCGGCGAGCACGTCCACGGTGAACGTGCGCGCCGGGGAGACCCGAGCCAATCTCGCGATCGTGCCGATCAGCCGGCTGCACCACAACCTCACCGTGGCGGCCGGTCCGAACGCGGCCGACGCGGTGATCGACCTCGCCGGCTACTACTCGCCGGGCGGGGCGGAGAAGTACACACCCGTTGCGCCGCAACGGGTCCTGGACACCAGGGACACCACACCGGT
>Ga0307511_10000923_pt1 | contig 31061 bp, 28 predicted proteins | sample 13_EM_MG_FD_200266 | JGI IMG/M metagenome (GOLD analysis project Ga0307511, IMG submission 200266) | Populus trichocarpa ectomycorrhiza microbial communities from riparian zone in the Pacific Northwest, United States - 13_EM | ecosystem: Host-associated > Plants > Roots > Unclassified | place... | reverse complement strand
CTGGCGTCCTGTTCTTCCGCCGCTAGGGCTGTGAACATGCGAGACGTTGCCGGCAGTCATCGGCTTCTCCTGTGGCGCGGCCTGCTGCACCAGGGCTGGGGCCGGCTCACCGGCAACGCGCGCATGGCCGCAACAGGCAGGACCGAGCAAGCACTCGCGCGCATCGCGTTGGCGTATGCGCGCATCAACCGCCAGGCCGCGCGCGACCTGCGGCATTTATATCAGCGCCACGAGAAAAAAATCACCCGGCGTCCCCGGCTCACGCTGGTGCACTGAGGGGTGCACCGAGCGCGCCGGCTCCCCTGCCCGCTTCCCGCCTTCACTTCGGAACACCATGCTGACCTTTCTCAGGAATATCCTCCCGGCCGCGCCGCAGCCCGTGCTGCCTTTCGAGATGCGCGTGCGCCTGGCCTATGAAATCACCGGCGAGACCGAACTGGTCTTCAATTTCCAGCCCGCCATCACCGCGCGCCAGCGCCTGCTGCACGAAGACCTTGCCATCCACGGCGCGCGCCGCTGGGACTGCGGCACCGAGGCGCAATCGTCGAACCGCATGATCCGCATGCGCGCCGGCCGGGGCACCCTGAGCATCGACTATCGCGGCCAGATCGAGATCGCGCCCGAATTCGTCTCCCGCACCTCGATCGGCCGCGGCGGCGAGAGCGTGGCTTCCCCGCAGGCCATGCCCTACCTGCTGCCGAGCCGCTATTGCGAATCGGACAAGCTGCTCAGTTTCGCGTACGCCAAATTTTCATCCATCCGCCACCCCTATGCGCGCGCGCACGCCATCCGCGACTGGGTCGAGGCCAACCTGAGCTTCACCCCGGGCGTGACCGACTGGCACACCTCGGCGGTGGAAACTTTCGCGGAACGGCGCGGCGTGTGCCGCGACTTCGCGCACCTGATGATCGCCCTGTGCCGTGCCACCAACCTGCCGGCGCGCTTTGTCACCGGCTTCGACTACGGCTGCACGTTTGGCGAGACCGACTTCCACGCTTACGTCGAAGTGCTGATCGACGGCCGCTGGTTCCTGTTCGACGCCACCGGCCTGTGCCCCCGCCCCGGCCTGGTCCGCATCGCCACCGGCCGCGACGCGGCCGATACCGCCTTTGCCACCATCTTCGGGCCGGCCACCATGAAGCACATGAAGCTGGCGATCCAACCCGCCGGCATCAGCGAGGAGCAGGTGCGCGCCCTCGACCGTGCCCGCTACGCCATCTCCACCGCCCGCGTGGAGGCGCCGGCCGGCGTCCCGGCGTCCGGCAGGCACGCCGCGCCAAGCAATCCTGCGCCCCAGGTGATGGCCGCGCCCCTGGCTGCCTGACCCCGGCCGCCCGCCTGCCTGGAAAGCTCCCATGCCCGGTGCGGCGCGCCCGGGCTATCATCGGTGTCACGCCCGCGCTAGCGGCCCGGTCAGCGGCCCGCATGCGGCGCGGCTGCCAACTACCGAGGAGACCTGCATGAGCCAATTCCACAATCCCGCCACCCTGACGGTGCCCACCGGTTACTCGCATGTGGCGGTCGTCGAAGCAGGCCGGCAGGCTCACATTGCCGGGCAGGTCGCCCTCAACAAGGAAGGCAAGGTGGTCGGCAAGGGCGACCTCGGCGCGCAGGCCGAGCAGGTCTACGCCAATCTCGAACAGGCCCTGGGCGCCGCCGGCGCCGGCTTCAAGGATGTGTTCAAGGTGGTCACCTTCGTGGTCGACCTGACGCCCGAGAAAGCGGCGGCGATCCGCACCGTGCGCGCCAGATACTTCGGCGACGGGCCCTATCCCGCCGGCACCATGGTCGGCGTCACCTCCCTGGTCAACCCGGACCTGCTGCTGGAGATCGAGGCGATCGCCACCGTCGGGTAGGCCACGCGTGCAGGCCGATCTCAAGTCGTTTCGCCTGTTCGTCGCGGTCGCCGAGAGCGGCAGCATCAGCGGCGGAGCGCAGCGCGCCAATCTCGCGCTGGGCGCGGCGAGCAAGCGCATCGCCGAACTGGAGTCGCGCGCCCGCGTGGCCCTGCTCAAGCGCCACGCGCGCGGCGTGTCGCTGACCGCCGCCGGCCACGCCTTCCTGGGCCATGCGCGCGCGGTGCTGCTGGCGCTGGAACGGCTCGACGCCGAACTGGGCGAGTACCAGCGCGGCGTCAAGGGCCATGTACGCCTGACCGCCAATGCCTCGGCAATCGCCGAGCGCCTGCCCGCCGACTTGGGCACCTTTCTCGCGCGCCATCCCGAACTCAAGCTCGACCTGGAGGAACGCTCCAGCCTGGAGGTGGTGCGCTCCGTGACCCTGGGCCTGGCCGATATCGGCGTGTTCGAGGCCGATACGCCGGCGCACGGCCTGGAATGCTTCGACTATTGCAGCGACCGCCTGGTCGCCGTGGTGATGCGCGGCCACCCCCTCGCCCGGCGCCGCCGCGTCACGCCCGCCGAGGTGCTGGGCCACGACCAGGTGGTATTGCGCGAAGGCACCTCGCTGTTCCGCTGCATCAGCGAGGCCGCCGCGCGGGAGGGGCTGCCGCTGCGCATGCGCATGCGGGTGCACAGCTTCGACGCCATGTGCCGGATGATCGAGCAGGGTATCGGTATCGGCGTGCTGCCGGAGGGCGCGATCGCGCCGCAGCTCAAGGCGATGCGGATCGCCCGGGTGGCCATCGACGCGCCATGGACCGAACGACGCCACCTGGTGGGCGTACGGCGCCTGAGCACCCTGCAGGTGGCGGCGCAGACCCTGGTCCAGCATCTGACCCAGGGCTGAGCCGGCCCTGAAGCCGGAGCCTGGCGCAGCTTTCGCAAACCGCGAAAGCTGCGTTGCCGCCGCGGCCCTTGTTCGCGGCGGCGCATCGGCGCAAGATGCGGCGGTCAACCCGCTGGAGCCCCCGCTTGAAAATCGTCCGCGTCACCGCCACGCCCCTCAATGTCCCGGTCACCATCGACATCCTGGGGCTGAACAAACAGACCTCGCTCTCCGTTTGCCTGGCCGAGATCGAAACCGACACCGGCCTGATCGGCCACGGCATGACGGCGATCACCGAGGAAGAAGTGATCGCCGCCGCCATCAACGAAGTGGCCGGCCCCGCCCTGATCGGCGCCGATCCGATGGCCACCGAGCAGTTGTGGGAAAAGCTCTACTGGCTGCTCTCGCCGCGCGGCCAGACCGGCTACGCCAGCCATGCGATCGCCGCGCTCGACATCGCCCTGTGGGACCTGAAAGCCCGCGCCCTCAACCTGCCCCTGTGGCAACTGCTCGGCGGCGCGCGCGCCAAGGTGCCGGTGTACGCTACCTTCGGTTTCGGCTTCCTGGAACGTGACCAGCTGGCGGCGGCGGCGCAGCTGTGGGTCTCGCGCGGCTTCAAGCGCCTGAAAATGACGGTCGGCCAGCATGCCCTGGCGCGCCGCGACGAGCCCCGCACCCTGGACGATGTGATCACCGAGGACCTGCGCCGCGTCGCCGCCGTGCGCGAGGCGGTGGGGCCCGGGGTGCAACTCTACGTCGATGCCAACTGCGGCCTGGACCTGTTCCACGCCGCCAGACTGGCGCGCGGCATGGAGCCTTACGACATCACCTTTTTTGAAGAGCCGATCACGCAGAACGACGTGCGCGGCATGGCCGATCTGCGCCGGCGCACCTCGATTCCCCTGGCCGCCGGGCAGAATGAAGGCCTGGCCTTCCGCTTCCGCGACCTGCTGGTGAACCACGCCGCCGACGTGCTGCAACCGAACGTGACGATCTCCGGCGGCTATACCCAGTGCCTGAAGATCGCCGGCATGGCGCACGCCTTCAACATACCGATCGACAACGGCGGCGCCTGGCCCTTCCACAACATGCATCTGCATGCGGGCGTATCGAATGGCGGCCTGGTGGAGTACCACTACGTTGCCGTGCTGGTGCTCAGGCAGATATATGATGATTTGCCCGAACCGGTGGATGGCTGGCTCAGCCTGCCGACATCGCCCGGGCTGGGCTTCGCGCCCAATGCCGAGCGCGTGCGCGAACTGGCCAGGCTGCCGACTTCACGCGGCAAGGGCAAGGCCTGACGGCCATCGCAGCACCCATAAAATAAGCAGGAGACAAACGTGGCAAACAGCAAGACCCCGAGGCGCGCACTGACGCGCCTGCTCGCCGGCACCGTGCTTCTGGGAAGCACGGTACTCGCGCTGGCCCAGCCCTACCCCAGCCGCCCGATCCGCATGTTCGTCGGCTACGCCGCCGGCGGCGGCGCCGATGCACTGGCGCGCCTGACCGCCACGCAGATCGGCGAGACCCTGGGCCAGACCGTGGTGGTGGAAAACCGCCCCGGCGCCGGCGGCACCGTGGCCGCCGACGCGCTCGCCAAGGCACCGGCCGATGGCTACACGCTCTATTTCGCCGATACCGCCGTGCTGATCGCGCCGGCGGTCTACGCTTCGGTACCTTACGATCCGGTGAAAAGCTTCGCTCCGGTCGCTGCCGTCGCCACCTTGCCGCTGGTGGTGGTGACCAACCCGCAGGTGCCGGCCAGGACCGCTGCCGAACTGATCGCATTGCTCAAAGCCAACCCGGGCAAATACAGCTACGGCACGCCGGGCATCGGCACCGTGCATCACCTGGCGATGGAGCTGTTCCGCAAGCAGGGCGGCTTCGACTACGTGCACATTCCCTACAAGGGCGCCACCGCGTTCATTCCCGACCTGGTGAGCGGGCAACTGCCGATCGGCATTCTCAGCGCGCCGCCCGCGCTCGCACAGGTAAAGGCGGGCAAGGTGCGCGCGATCGCCGTCACCAGCCCGGTGAAAGTCACGGGCGCGACCGAGTGGCCGGCGCTCGCCGACACGCTGCCGGGCTTCGATGCCTCGCCCGCGCTGTTCCTTCTTGCGCCCGCCGGTACGCCCGCGGCCGTCGTGAACAGGCTGGAGGCGGCGGTGAAAGCGATGCACGCCAGACCCGCGGTACTCGACACGCTGGCCGCGCAAGGCGCGATCCCCATGCAGGCGGGTGCCGATGAACTGGCCAAGTTCATCGCAAGCGAAGTGCGCAAGTGGAGCGCGGTCGCGAAAGAGTCGGGCGCGAAGGCGCAGTAGCGCTTGTCCCGGAATTCTGTGCGGTAATTCACACGCCGCGCTCGCGCGCCGGCATCGCGCCTTCACCGCGCCATCGAGCCTCCTGCATGGAGGCTCGACTATTTGCGGCCTTTTGTGATCTAGTTCCGCAAAATCAAGGCGCTTGCGCCATAATGGCCGATAAGCGGTCTTACCACACAGAATACCGTCATATAAAATTCCGTTCGCATACAGGGAGGCCGCGCCAACAAGCGAGCCGCTATCCAGATAATCGCGCGGTAACCAAAGAACCGCGCAGCCGTTGATTGCGAGGTTTGTGGTGGCTGATACAGAAATCAAAAAGCTGGGCAAGTACGAGATCCGCCGCGAATTGGGTCGCGGCGCCATGGGTGTGGTCTACGAGGGTTACGACCCGATGATCGAGCGCGTGGTCGCGATCAAGACCATCCGCCCCGAGCAATTCGACAAGTCCCAGATCGCCGACATGCTGGCGCGCTTCAAGCGCGAAGCCCAGGCCGCCGGGCGCCTGAATCACCCGCACATCGTCGGCGTCTACGAATACGGAGAGGACCAAGCCGCGCCAGCTGGGGCGGGCGGCGTCGCCTTCATCGCGATGGAGTTCGTCAAGGGCCGCGAGCTGAAGGACTACTTCGAAGAGAACCGCCGTTTCCCGATGAAGGAAATCGAGCGCATCATGACCGAGCTGCTCGGCGCGCTCGAACATGCGCACAGCCACGGCGTGACCCACCGCGACATGAAGCCGGCCAACGTGATCCTGCTCGACGGCCATGCCTCGGTGAAAGTCGCCGACTTCGGCATCGCGCGCATCGAGACCTCCGAACTCACCCAGGCCGGCACCGTGCTCGGCACCCCCGCCTACATGTCGCCCGAGCAGTTCCTCGGCCAGACCGTGGACCGGCGCTCCGACCTGTTCTCCTGCGGCGTGATCCTGTACCAGTTCCTCACCGGCGAGAAGCCGTTCACCGGGGCCGTGACGACGATCATGCACAAGGTGCTCAAGGAAGAGCCCCTGCCGCCCTCGACCCTGAACGCCACCCTGCCCGCCGCCTGGGACGCGGTGATCAAGAAGTCGATGGCGAAGAATCCGGATGACCGCTACCAGAACGCGCGCGAATTCGCCGCCGCCATCAGCGCGGTAATCGCCGGCAAGGCCCCGCCCTCGGGCGAGGACGCCACCCTGGTGAATCTGGACGCCACCATGGTGAACGCGCCGGAAGCGACCCTGGTGAACGCCACCGTCATCAACACGCCGGCCGCGCAAAAGACCGTGGTCTCGCCGCCGCCGGCCGCTACCGCTGCCGCGGCTGCCGCCGCCGCGACCATCATCTCGCCGCCTCCGGCCAAGCGCTCCAGCGGCGCCGGTGTCGCGGTCGCCGTCGTGGCTGCCGTGGTGATCGCCGCCGGCGCGGGCGGCTACCTGCTGATGGGCAAGAAGGACGCAGGCGGCGACACCGCGACCGCCAGCAACACGCCCGCCACTGCCACGCCGGCCGTCAGCACACCTGCCGCGCCCGCCGCATCGGCCGCGCCACAGGCTGATCCAGGCGTGCTCACGATCAGCGCCCTGGGCCTGGCCGACCCCGCCAAGTTCAACGGCGACATCGCCGCCGCCGGCAACGAGGCGCGCGCCGATGCCAAACGCCAACTGGTGGAGAAGGCCCTCGCCCTGTACGTTTCGTCGGACTCGCTGAACAAGAACTACGACTGGGTGGTCAGCAAGCTCCTGGCACGCTCGGGCGACTTCATCAAGACCACGCTGTCGGAAGACGCGCCGCAGACCGGCAAGGACGGCCTGGTGGCGATCACCACCACCGCGGCGGTCAAGGTGCGCGAGTTGCAGAAATCGCTCAACGAGATGAGCCAGAAAGAACGCGTCGACTTCATCCGCAACAACGGCGACCCGAAAATCGCCGTGGCGATACAGGTGGGCAACGCCGATTCGACCCAGCCGCTGCCGCCGAACCGTTCGCAGCTCGCCGAGAACGTGCTCAAGGAGCGCATCAAGTCCTTCGGCTTCCGCACCTGGTCGATCGAAGGCGAGACCAAGACCGGCGCGAACGCGCAGGCGCCGGACTTCCAGGTGATCGGCGAGGTGAAGATCAAGGTCCTGCCTTTCACCCTGCCCGCTTCCGGCCTGAAGATGACCAAGACGGCGCTGACTTCCTGGACCGTGAAGGCGATCGACAAGGCCACCGGCGAGGAGATCTACGCCAACACCGCGCTGCCCAGGGGCGACAGCTTCAACACCGAGGATGATGCCCTGGCCGCGATCGGCAAGTACGTCGGCGACGAGTTCTCGAAGAATTTTTTCCTGGCGCACTTCAACTTCACCGCGCAAAAGACCAACCTCAACATCAGCGGCCTGCCCGATGGCGCCAGCCCGGCGATCCTGCGCGAGCTCAAGAGCCTGCGCGGGGTGCTGGACGCGCGCGAGACCGCGCCCGGCAAGTACGTGCTGGAGCTGCCCGAAGGCGCCGCTTCCGACCTGATCGCCGAGAACGTACTCAAGCCGCTCAACGCCAAGCTGGGCCAGAGCTGCCTCACCGCGGCCGGTTCCAGCGGACAGGATGTGAACGTGGCCTTTGCCCCAAGCTGCGCGGTCGATGCGATCAAGAGCAAGCTGGAGACCACGCCGCCGGCGGGCCTGCTCTCCGGACCGGACGCACGCAACAAGTCGGTACGCAAATCGACTTGAGCCAATAGTCAAAGGACCGGTGCGCGGCATGGACGCGCACCGGAAGCAGCAACGCAGCGCAAGCGAACCTGGCGCGGCCCGATCGGGGCCACGCGGGCGGCGGCTGCCCGGCGCGGCCGCACCTCTAGCCTGTGACTCAGCCTTGTGATTCGAGCCCCTTGGACCTCAACTCAGAACCGTGAACTCGACCGTTTCCGTTTTCGACTCGCTGGCGCTATGACCAAACACGATGAACCCACTGCCGCGCAACATCACCTCCTCGCGGCGCAAGCTGGTTTCCGCCTCGTTGCCGAAGGTGACGAAGGTGCCGTTGGTGCTCTGGTCGGCGAGAAAATACTTGTCGCGGCGCTTCTCGATGCGCGCGTGGTTGCGCGACGCCTTCGGATCGGCGATCACCAGGTTGCTGCCGCCGTCACGCCCCAGGGCGACACTGGTGAGCTGGGCGTCCATGACAATCTCCCTGGCGCCATGACGCAGCTTGAGGGTGCTGGTCTGGGTCGACGGCACGAGGATGGAATCGGCCGTCATGGTCAGGTCGCCGCCTTCCTGCCAGATCACTTCGCAAACCGACATTTCGTCGGCCTTGCCCTTGACCGACAGCGCCGCGATGTCGCGGGTGCCGGCGCGCAAGGCGGCCGACAGCATGTCAACGGTGGCGCGGGTGGTGAAGATCTGCATGCCCTTGGCCAGACCCGCCATGCGCGCGGCGGTGTTGACGGTGTCGCCGAACACGTCGCCGTTTTCCTCGATCACCGGGCCGGCGTGGAAACCGACGCGGATCTTGCGCTTGGCGCCATCGGACATCGGCAGGGCATCGATGCGGGTCTGCATGTCGGCGGCGGCGATGAAGCCGCGGTCGGCGCCGTCGAACACGCACATGACTTCGTCGCCGATGGTCTTGATGACCCGGCCGCCCTGCTGGGTGGTGACCGCCTTCATCACCGCGAGCGCCTCGTCGATCATCGCCTTGGCGCGCACGTCGCCCAGCACCTCGTACAGGCTGGTGCTGCCGGCAATGTCGGCAAACAGCACGGCCACCATCTTGCTGGCCGACAAGGGCGACAGGGAGCGTTGAGTTTCGGCGAACGAATCGGACATTTTAGTTATCGGCCATGCCGGGGGCAGGGGCGCGGCAACCATCAAATCGCGCCCGTCCCGCCCTCCCGCGTTGCGTACCCATCCGCAAAGCTATCAAGCGCAAATATTAGCATAGGCGGGAAAACGCTTCGGATTGGCGGCGGCCAAGCCCGGAAATGCATTAATTCCACGCGATATTTCGCTCATTTCGCAACATTTCTCACAAAACCTGCCAAATAGTTCTTTTGGCCAACTTGAATTTACGCCAGAATCATGGCCCAATAAATCATGAAAAACATGACAACGACATTGACCTCTTCAGGGTGCGCCGCATCTTTGGCGACACCTTTCACGGCACTGCGCGCGGGCCTGCTTGCCGGCGCGGTTGCCGCGATGTTCGTGGCAGCCGGGGCGCAGGCGCAGACACCCGGCTTCAAGTTCGACAATGAAGACCGCGCCGCCGAGCAGGAAAAGGCCGCCCGCGACGCCAGCCTGGCGGCGCAACTGTCCACGCCCTGCATGCAGCGCATCAAGAACCAGAAGATCATGGTGCTGATCGCCGAGCGCGAGAACGGCCAGTTGCGCACCGGGCAGGAACGCTTTTCGCAGCATTTCGACGCCATCAATCAGCGTCTGCGCGGCCTCGGCCTGCGTACCTATACGCAGGGAGAGATTCGCGCCCAGGTGGCGCAGGCGGAAATCGACGCTTATTTCAAGAATGACGCGAATGCGGCCCTGGCCGCCTCGCGCAAGCTTGCCGCCAGCTATACTTTGAAGGGCCTGATTACCTCGACCGCGACGGTCAACCCTGTGCTGAAAATCAACCAGGTGATCGTCGGAATGAATTTCACCTTGGTAGGCGCGAATGGCCGTATGCTTTCGCAGGTGGACAAGCGCGGCGGCAGCTACGCTGGCGCCGATGTCGACGGCATGGCGCTGACCCTGGTCAATGAGCAGGCCGAGGAAGTGGTCGCCAAACTGTATTCCGACTATTGCGCCAACGCAGGCGCGAAGTAAATTTCAAATCTGACCCCGGGGGATTTTTCCATGCGTATCCATCTCATCGCCGCCACTGCCGCGGTCCTGTTCACCCTTTCCGCCCAAGCCCAGCCGCAGTTCGGCAACCCGTCGCCGACGGCCGGCTCAAGCACTTCGCAGAAGGCCAATGCCGCGGCCGATGCGGCCGCCTACCAGAAGGTCGAGTACACCAACAAGGCCAAGCGCGGACCGGCGCTGGTCGTCATTCCCGGTGAAGTGAAGAGCAACAATGCCGCCTTCATCCAGAAGTTCGGCCCCAACAACATCGCCGACTTCGCCGAGCTGGAACTGTCGAACGCCAATTTCCCGGTGCTCGAGCGCGCCAACCTGGGCCCGCTGCTCAACGAGATCGCGCTGGCCTACAACATGGGCGACCAGAACGAAGCGCGCAAGAAGATGCAGATGGGCAAGCTCAAGACCACCAAGTGGATCGTCAAGTTCGACATCCTCAAGGCCGAGCAGATTGCCGAGAACAAGAAGGGCTTCGACGGCCGCCCGATCGGCGCGCTCGGCGGGCTGTTCGGCATGGGCGGCGCGGTCGCCGGCCACGTGGTTTCCAACGTGCAGACCGCCGAGACCACCGGCGTGTGGCTGGTCGGCATGCGCTACAAGATCATGGACGCCAACACCACCGAGCAGGTGGCCCAGGGCTACAAGGAACTGAAGATGGAAGTCGGCGCCACCGGCACCAGCGTGATGGGCGTGTCCGACAGCGCCAAGGGCGGCGTCGGCATGGACACCATGGTGCAGCGCCTGGTGCAGACCACCGTCTGGGAAATCGACAACCAGTACAAGTAAGCCGGCGCGCCGCCCCCGCGCGGCGCCGCGCAGCATCGGCGGGGCGAATTCATTTCCGCTCCGCTTTTTTTCGCCTGCATGCAGCCGTGAGCCACAACAACAAAGGCTGCCCTGGATTCATGAACCCCTACCTCACTCCCCTCCAGATCAACACGACTTCCCGGGATACCGTAACCTTCAACGACAACTCGATTGTGCGTGTGGGCGCGAACGGCGGGTCGGAAAGCATCGCCTGGGTCGATCTGCATGAAGTGGCCATCGTGACCACCGAAGGGGGGCCGCTATCGGACGACATCTTCTGGGTGCTGAGTGATCGCGACGGCAGCGCCTGCGAGGTATCCGGCGCCGCGGCCGGGTCGCGCGAGCTGCTGACGCGCCTGCAGGAGCTGCCGGGTTTCGACAACGAAGCGGTGATCGCGGCCATGGCCAGCCGCAGCGGCCGCTTCGTCTGCTGGCAGCATCCCGGCGCGCGCACTGCCCGCCAGGCGGCGCCGGAGACACTCGCCTGATCGACCATACCGGCGTGACCGCCAGCGATTTCCAGCGCAGCCGCGAGTTTTACCGCCAAGCCCTGGCGCCGCTCGGTTACGGCCTGCTGATGGAAGTGCCGGCCTCGGTGACCGGCGGCGCGGACGTCGCCGGCTTCGGCGAGCCGCCCAAGCCGGATTTCTGGGTCATCAGCGGCCAGCCCAACCATCCGCCGGTGCACATCGCCTTCCGCGCCGCCACGCGCGCGATGGTCGATGCCTTCCACCAGGCGGCGATCACCGCCGGCGGGCGCGACAATGGCGGCCCGGGCATACGCCCGCACTATCACCAGAATTATTACGGCGCCTTCGTGCTCGACCCGGACGGCCACAACATCGAGGCTGTTTGCCACCAGGCCTGACTGCGGCGGCTTATTGCTGGTGGTGTGAGGGTTGAAGAGGACTGCCTTAGTTAGACAAGTCCTTGGTTCGCGTGCGCCCGACCGCGGCCATCACCCCCAGGCCCAGGAAGATCAGGCAGGCGATGGCGACATACGTATGCGCCACACCCGCGGCCACCAGCCCCCAGGCGAGGCCACCGACAAACAATACGACACCGATCATGTAGAGGGCGAAGGACATATTCGTTCCTGACTATGCGTGATTAAACACTGCTGATAGTCTGGATGCCGCTGCCCGATTCGACAATGATTACGCGGCTGAAACGCTTGTAGGCCGGCGCCTACCCGAATCGCGCCGCCCGCCCGGACATCGGATCGGGATGGCCCGGAACGACCTTGGCCGCGGCCGTCCGGCATCGCCCGAGACCGGACCTGGATCGGCGAATGCCGCCAGGCTTTTTTGATTGGTAGGCCGTGTTGGACTTGAACCAACGACCAAAGGATTATGAGTCCTCTGCTCTAACCAACTGAGCTAACGGCCCTTAAACTTTCCGGAAGGCGCGGATGGTATCACGCCCGTACCAGCTTTCCCTCGCGTGCGTACGCGCGGCGCTGATAAACATTGTTGGCCACCAGCGCGGCGATCACCAGGGCCGCGCCCAGCCATTCCTGGGTGGCGAAGTGCGCCCCCTGCAGGTAGCGGATCAGGTAGGTCTCCACCGGCATCAGGTTGAGCAGCAGGATGGAATTGAGGGTACCGACGCGCGCGCTGCCGAAGTTCCACATCACCATTGCCGCCGTCACGCCGGCCAATGCCAGGTAAAGAATCTGCGGCACTACCTGTAGAGCCTGATCCGGTTGCGGAAGACGTGCCATGCCGAGCGCCATGCCCGCGAGCGCGGCGAGGATGATCACCGCCGTGCCGATGGCGCAGGAGACAGCAGTAAAGCGCAGCGCGCTCATGGTCGGGAAGAGGGGCAGCATCAGGCTGTACGTGACCCAGCAGGCCCCGCCCAGCAATACCAGAACGTCACCAATCAGTTTGCCGCTGGCACCCGTGCCCTGCCCTGTTACCACCAGCACCACGCCAAGAAAGGCCACCACGATGCTGATCGTGGTGAACAACGCCGGGCGGCTGCCGCGCAGCGCCCATTGGGCGAGCGCCGACATCGAGGGCTGCAACGCCAGGATGATCACCGCATGTTCCGGCGTGGTGTAAGCCAGGCCGGCGAACACCAGCAGCGGCGAGCCGGCCATGCCGCACAGGCCCGCGACCAGCATCAGCAATGGCCGCTCGCCCAGGGAGAACGAGGCCGCGCCCTCGCGCCAGGCCAGCAGGCCCAGCAAGAGCGAAACCGCCAGGCAGTAGCGCAGGGCCGTCAGGCTCACCGGATCCATCAGCCCATAGGCCGACTTGGCCACCGGCAGCTGCGCGCCCCAGATCACCACCGAGGCAAGCACGGCAGCCAGGCCAATGCCGAAGCCGGAATTACGCGCCATGCGGGCAATCGCCTTTCCGATGCGCATCCTGTGATGACACGCCGGGCCGGTACGCGCGGTGCGGACACATTCGATACAAACCTGGGGTCATGTCAAAGAAAAGCGGCGCGGACCCGGAGGTGCGCGCCGCTTGTGGACCGATACTTTGAGGATCGGGACCGTCCGCACGGGGGTGTGGACGGCGGCCGGTCTTAGTTGTTGTTGTCTTCCAGGAAGCTCTTGAGCTTCTCGGAGCGCGACGGATGGCGCAGCTTGCGCAAGGCCTTGGCTTCGATCTGGCGGATGCGCTCGCGGGTCACGTCGAACTGCTTGCCGACTTCTTCCAGCGTGTGGTCGGTGCTCATCTCGATACCGAAGCGCATGCGCAGCACCTTCGCTTCGCGCGGGGTCAGCGTGTCGAGGATGTCCTTGGTGACGTCGCGCAGGCTTTCGTACATCGCCGCGTCCGCCGGGGCCAGGGTGTTGTTGTCCTCGATGAAATCGCCCAGGTGCGAATCGTCGTCGTCGCCGATCGGCGTTTCCATCGAGATCGGCTCCTTGCTGATCTTGAGGATCTTGCGGATCTTGTCTTCCGGCATTTCCATCTTGACCGCCAGGGTCGCCGGATCGGGCTCGATGCCGGTCTCCTGCAGGATCTGCCGCGAGATGCGGTTCATCTTGTTGATCGTCTCGATCATGTGCACCGGGATGCGGATGGTGCGCGCCTGGTCGGCGATCGAGCGGGTGATCGCCTGGCGGATCCACCACGTCGCGTAGGTCGAGAACTTGTAGCCACGGCGATATTCGAACTTGTCCACGGCCTTCATCAGGCCGATGTTGCCTTCCTGGATCAGGTCGAGGAACTGCAGGCCGCGGTTGGTGTACTTCTTGGCGATCGAGATCACCAGGCGCAGGTTGGCCTCGGTCATTTCGCGCTTGGCGCGGCGCGCCTTGGCCTCGCCGGTGGACATCTGCTTGTTGATCTCTTTCAGATCCTTCAGCGGGATGCCCAGGGTGCTCTGCAGGTCGAGCAGCTTCTGCTGCTGTTCCTGGATCGCCGGAACGAAACGTTCAAGCGTGCCGCTGTACGGCTTGGCAGCCTCGACTTCACGCACCACCCAGCGCAGGTTCACTTCGTGGCCGGGGAATTCCTTGATGAAATGCGGGCGCGGCATGCCGGACTTGATCACGCACAGCTCTTGAATACGGCGCTCGTGCTGGCGCACCTGGTCCACCTGGGCGCGCAGCATGTCGCACAGGCGCTCGACCATGCGGGCGGTAAAGCGAATCTGCAGCAGCTCGTCGGAGATTGCGTTCTGCAGGTCGATGTAGGGCTTGGTCTTGTAGCCCTTCTTGGCGATCACCGCCTTGACCTTCTCGTGCGAATGGAAAATGCGCGAGAACACTTCCAGGGCCTTCTGCTTGAGCTCGGCCATGGCGGCGGCGTTGGCGGCGCTGGCGGCTTCGCCGTCGTCGTCCTCTTCCTCCTCGGCCTCACCTTCCAGCTCGACCTCGGCTTCTTCCTCTTCGGCGGCCATGGCGGCAGCCTCGGCCGCGACGGCTTCGGCGTTCGGGTCGATCAGGCCGTCGACCAGTTCGTCGATGCGCATCTCTTCGCGCGAGATCTTGCCGGCCATCGCGAGGATTTCCTCGATGGTGGTCGGGCAGGCGGCGATCGCCTGGATCATGTGCTTGAGGCCGTCTTCGATGCGCTTGGCGATCTCGATTTCGCCTTCGCGGGTCAGCAACTCCACCGAACCCATTTCGCGCATGTACATGCGCACCGGGTCGGTGGTACGGCCGAATTCGGAATCCAGGCTGGAGGCGGCGGCTTCGGCTTCCTCTTCGACGTCGTCGTCGGGGGCGGCGGCCGGGGCGTTCTCGTTCAGCAGCAGGGTTTCGGCGTCAGGGGCCTGGTCGTAGACCGCGATGCCCATGTCGCTGAAGGTGGTGATGATGGCTTCGATCTGCTCGGCATCGACCACGTCGTCCGGCAGGTGGTCGTTGATTTCGGCGTAGGTAAGAAAACTACGTTCCTTGCCCAGCTTGATCAGTGCCTTGAGCTTGTTGCGGCGTGCCTCGACGTCCTCGGCCGAGGGCGCCTGCTGCAGCACCAGCATTTCCATCTTCTCGCGCGCCTTGCGGTCCGCGCGGGCGCTCTTCTTGCCGGGCTTGCCGGCAGCGGCAGCCGCGGGGGCGGCAGCTTCGGCTTCCGGAGCGGCGGCGATCTTTTGTTCCTTGGCGCCCTTGGCAGCTTCTTTCGGCGCGACCTTGGCAGCCTTCGGCTCCGCCTTGACGGCGATCACTTCCGCCTTGGCGGCCTTGGGCTCGACCTTGGATTCAGGCTTGGCTGGCGCCTTGGCGACCGGAGCGGCCTTGACCGGAGCGGCCTTCGGGGCCGGCTTGACCGGTGCCTTGGTGGCCGCTTGCGGTTTGGCCTTGGCGGTTTGCGCCTTGGCGGTGGCTACGGGCTTGGCTTTTGCGGGTTTGGCGACGGGCTTGAGACGAGACTTGACGGACATTTGCTTGGTGGCTTTTTCAGGCTTGCGCGCGGACTTGACGACGGGTTTGGCTGCGGGTTTCGGCGCTTTTTTCGATACGGGCTTAGCTGGAGATTTTTTCGCCATGGATGCCTCGAACGTGATGCGCTACCCCGGGCTTCATCCCGGGGCGGGCGGCCTGCGCTCGCGAGAAAACCGGGACGAGCAGGGGCCGATAAAAGTAAAGCTTTGAATTATAGCATTATTTGGGGATTTTGCCGGCGCATTCAACCCTCCCGCATGCGCTGCTTGAGCGTCTCCTTGCGGGCCTGCAGTTCCCGGTATTCGCCGGCATTGTCGCGCGCCGCCGAACCATCGCCGATCAGGACGGCCATGCGCCTCTCGCACCAGGCGACATCGGCGATATACAGGGCCTTGGTGAATTCCAGGCGCACCATCTCGTCGTCTTTTTCGTCCTCCAACGCCCGTTTGACAGCGTCGGCGATCTCAGGTTCATCTTCGCTGCCGCGAAAAAATTCCATCAGGGCGGCCGGCGAATCGATGCCCTCATGCGCCTCGATCGCGTCAATCACCCGCCGGGTCACCCAATCCTCGGAGATGGCATGCTTGGACTCTTCCACCACGACATCGCGCGCCATGCCCGGCAGGCGCGCCAGCAGCCAGACCATCTGCTTGTCCAGCGGCGTGACGGGGGCGCGCGCCACACGCGGCGGCGCCGCGCGCATCACCGAGGATTGCGGCTTCAAATCCGCCAGCCCTTCCACCTCGCGCGGCGTCATGTCGGCCAGCGTGGCGATTTCCTTGACCATCGCCAGGCGCAGCCCGGGCGCGCTGATGCGTTGCAGATGCGGGCGCGCCGCTTCCACCAGGCCGCTTTTCCCCTCGGCCACGGAAAGGTCGACCTCGGCCTTGAGCTGCTCGAGCAGGAACACCGAAAGCGGCTTGGCGCGGCCTTCCTCCGATTCGAAGCCTTCCCTGCCGTGCTCGCGGATGTAGGTATCCGGATCATGCTCCGGCGGCAAGAACAGGAAGCTGAATATCTTGTCGTCACTGGTGAGCGACAGGCTGTTTTCCAGCGCGCGCCAGGCGGCCCGGCGTCCGGCGGCGTCGCCGTCGAAACAGAAAATGATGCGGTCGGTCTGCTTGACCAGCTTTTGCACATGCGCCGGGGTGCAGGCCGTGCCCAGGGTTGCCACCGCGTGGCCGACGCCATGCTGGGCCAGGGCCACCACATCCATGTAACCCTCGACCACCAGCACCCGCCCGGCTTCGCGGATCGCCTGACGCGCCTCGAACAGGCCGTACAGTTCGCGGCCCTTCTCGAACAGCGGCGTTTCCGGCGAGTTGAGGTACTTGGGCTCGCCCGCGCCGATCACCCGCCCGCCGAAGCCGATGATGGCGCCGCGCGTGCTGCGGATCGGGAACATCACCCGGCCGCGAAAACGGTCGTAGCGCGTGCCCTTGTCGCTGTCGATGGTCAGGCCCGTCTCGCCCACCGGCTTGCCGGAATAGCCTTCGCCGAACACGCCCTGCAGGCCGTTCCACTCGTCCGGCGAATAACCCAGGCCAAACCGCTTCGCCACCTCTCCGGTCAAGCCGCGGCCTTTCAGATACTCCACCGCCACCGGCGAGTCCTTGAGCTGGTCGCGGAAGTACTTGCTGGCGCGGTCCATCAGGTCGGTGAGCGCGGCCAGGTCCGGCCCGTCGCGGCGCTGCGTGTTTCCCGGGTCGCCACGGTCGTCCGGTACGATCAGCCCCATGCCCTGCGCCAGATCCTTGATCGCCTCGACGTAGGAAAGCCCCGCGTATTCCATCAAAAAGCCGATCGCCGTGCCGTGCGCCCCGCAGCCGAAGCAATGGTAGAACTGCTTGGCCGGGCTGACCGTGAACGAGGGCGACTTCTCGTTATGGAAGGGGCACAGGCCCATCAGGTTGGCGCCGCCCTTCTTGAGCTGCACGTAGCGGCCGACCACATCGACGATGTCGACGCGGTTGAGCAGATCCTGGATGAAGGTTTGCGGAATCATGGGCGGGGACGCTATTTTACGTGCCCGGCGGGGCAGAAGCGGAAAGCGGCGACAGAAAGCCGGGGCACGGACCTGATCCAGCGCATAAAATGCGCCAGCCATGCCCTTCCGCCGCCGCCCATGACCGCGCCGCTCGCCGCCCCAGCCAGCGGACAGCCTCCCTACATAGGCGCGGTGGTGGTCACTTTCAACCCCGACCTGGCGCGATTGCGTGAAGTCATCGCGGCGATCGCGCCGCAAGTGCGCGAAATACTGGTGGTCGACAACGGCTCGGGCACCTCGCCGGCGAACTATCTGCGGAAATTGGCGGAAACGCCCTTGTTCGCACTCGAACTGGGCGACAACCACGGCATCGCCGCCGCCCAGAACCTCGGCCTGGCGTGGCTGCGCGGGCGCGGCGCCAGCCACGCGCTGATCCTGGATCATGACGCGGTCGCCGCGCCCGGCATGGTCGGCGCCCTGCTCGAGGAAATGCAGTCCCGCGAAACACGCGGCGCGCGCCTCGCCGCCGTCGGCCCCCTGATCTGCGACCCGCGCCGCGACGCGCCCGCCCCCTTTTTCCGTGTCGCCCGGTTCGGCATGCAGCGCATCACCGCGCCCGATCCCGGCGAGCACAGCTGCCGCGCCGATTTCCTGATCTCGGCCGGGGCCCTGCTGGCGATGCGGGCGCTGGACGACATCGGCCCCATGGATGAAGGCCTGTTCATCGACTACGTGGACCTGGAATGGTGCATGCGCGCCACCCAACGCGGCTACCAGCTATACGGGCACTACGGTACGCGCATCGACCATCGCCTCGGCGAGGAACCGCTGCGCTTCCTCGGCCGCCGCTTCATGTCGCACAGCCCCTTGCGTCACTACTACATGACCCGCAACGCGCTGGCGCTGTGGCGCATGCCGCATGCGCGCTTCGGCTGGAAATGCTTCGATGCCTTCGCGCTGGCGGTGCGCGGCATCCTGTTCAGCACCCTCGCGCCACGCCGCGCCGGGCATCTGCGCATGATCCTGCGCGGACTGGCGCACGGCCTGCGCGGCAAGCGGGGGCGCGAAGACCAGGCCGCGCCCGGCTGGCAGGTGCCGGACGAGGTACGCAGGCGCGAGCCGCGCGCGCTCTGAGCCTTTAGGGTGAACAGGCCCTAGTAACGGGTCAGGAAAAACCGCAGCATCGAGGCGAGGTGCCAGCGCAGATAGCGCAACTTGCGATGGCTGTCGTGCCGCGCCGCGTGCACCGCCTGCACTGTCGGCACCAGGCGCACCGCCAGCCCCTCGCGGCGCAGCCGGGCGCACAGGTCGACGTCTTCGTAATAGAGGAAATAGCGCTCATCAAAACCGCCCACCTGCCCGAAGGTAGAGGCATTGACCAGCATGAAGGTGCCGCTCACCCAGTCGACGGCAAGGGGCGCGCTGCCGACCGCGTACTCCGCTTCCGGTGCGCCGAACACGCCCTTGCGCAGGATGCTCAATGGCGTGGGAAAGCGCCGCGCCGTCGATTCAACGTGCCCACCCGGATCGACGATCACCGGCGCCACGGCCGCCACGCGCGCATCGGCGATCTCCGCGAGCAGCGCCGGAAACGGATCGGCGCGCAGGCGCACATCCGGGTTGAGCACGCAAAAGGCGCCCGGCCCGGCCAGGCGGAACGCGGCGTTGTGATTGGCAGCGAAGCCACGCGGCCGCGGATTGCGGATGATCCGCAGTGGATGGCGCAGCGAGACGCCGGACAGCGAGTCCGCCTCCGGGATATTGAGCGTGACGATTATCCGCAGCGGCACCTGCACCAGCGCATCCAGGTCGCGCAGCAGGTCGGCCACCATCTCGCCATGGCCGTGCGAGACGATGGAGATGTTCAGCACGCGTGCGCCCTGTCCGCGCCGCTCATTTTCTTCGCACGGCGCGCTGCATCAGCGTGGCAAAGCGCTCCGCCGCCGGCGTCAGCGGCAAGCCCGCGCGGGTGATCTGCACTATGTCCGGCCCTTGCAGCACTTCTTTCAGCGGCAAGGCCTTGATGCTGTGCTTGACGAGCAAGGTGTCGGCCCATTGGCGCGGCACAAAAGCATAGGCATCGCTGGCGTTGAGCAGGGTCACCACCGCGAGCAGCGAATCCCCCTGGGTGATGGCGCGCGGACAGGCCAGGCTGAGCGCCGAGAACTGCTCCTCGAACTCCAGCTCGACCCGCTCGCGCAGGCCGGTCAGCACCCAGTCGGCATCGACCAGTTCCTTCAAGCTCCTGACGTTGCGCCTGGGGTGGTCGGCGCGGCACACCACCACGCGGTCGTTGTGAAACAGCAGATCGACACGATAGGTATCGCCCGGCATCTTCTCCGGGCGCGGGCCGACGTAGAAATCCAGCCGGCCGTCGCGCAACTGCGGCTCCAGGGTCGGGAACAGGCCTTCGATCAGGTGCACGCTGATCGAAGGCATCTCGCGGCGAAAGGCGGCGAACGATTCGGGTATCAGCGACAGGAACGCCGCGCTCGACAGGCCGATGGTCACCGCCCCCTCGAAGGTCTCCGCCAGTTGCGCCACCTCTTCCTTGCCGCGCCGCAGTTCCTCCACCGCCGCCCGCGCCCGCGCCAGAAACGCCGTGCCGGCCGCCGTCAGCACCACCCCGCGCGGGTGCCGCTCCACCAGGCTGGCGCCGATCTCCTTTTCCAGTTCGCGCAGGCTGCGCGTCAGTGCCGGTTGCGCCAGGCCCAGGGCGCGCGCCGCGCCGCGCACGCTGCTGGCGTGGGCAATCGCAATGAAATCGCGCAGGTGATGCAGCTTCATCGGCGGGCAATCTGGTTGATACCGTACAGGTATCGTTAGATCAATTCTGCCAGCTTTCAGGCATCCGCGCGCCCTCTTATGATACGAATCGCAATACAACCTCGCCGCTCCGGAGACGAAGTGCGAGGAAAATCCTGCCGCTCGGATACAAAGCGCGGCGAAAATCCTGCCGCGTTGGAACGGCGGCCATAACGACAAGGTGGAGACATGCAAATCAAGCGCCTCGCGGCGGCCTGTACCCTCATTCTGGGTATCGCCCAAGTAGCCCCCGCCGCAGCCCAGACGTTCCCCGAGCGTCCGCTGCGCATCACCTCGCCCTTCCCGGCCGGCAGCGGCCCGGACGCCGTGATGCGCATGGTCGCCGAGAAGATGTCGGTGTCCCTGAAGCAGCCGGTACTGATCGATACCAAGCCGGGCGCCAACGGCTTCATCGCCATCGAGGCGGTCAAGCGCATGCCGCCCAACGGCTATGAGCTGCTGCTGGCCGATGTCGGCCACATCTCGATCAACCCGTCCCTGTTCAAGAAGATGCCCTATGACCCGGACAAGGACCTGGCGCCGGTCTCCGGCCTGTACCGCACCGCGTTTTTCATCGCGGTCGGCGCCGATGGCCCGATCAAGTCGGTCAAGGACCTGATCGCCGCCGCCAGCGCCGCGCCCGGCAAGGTCACCTACGGCTCCAATTCGGTGGGCGGCCCGCTGCACCTGGGCGCCGCGCAATTCGAGGCGGCCACCGGCACGCGCATGCTGCACGTGCCCTACAAGGAAATGTCGCAGCTTTACGGTTCGGTTGCCACCGGCGATGTGACCTGGGGCATGGCCAGCATCGCCAGCGCCGGGCCCTTGCTCAGCGGCGGCAAGCTGCGCTTTCTCGCGATCGCCGACAAGACCCGCTCGCCCGCCCTGCCCAACGTGCCGACGCTGGAAGAAGCCGGCGGGCCGAAGGGCGTGGAAGCGACCACCTGGGTCGGCCTGTTCGCGCCCAAGGGCACGCCGGCGGCGATCGTGAACACGCTGAACCAGGCGGTGGCCGCCGCGCTCAAGCAGGAAGACATCGCCCAGCGCATGGCCACCTTCGGTTTCAACGCCTACCCGGTCGGCCCCGCGCAACTGGCCGAGGTGATCCGCGCCGACACGCCGCGCTACGCCGAACTGGTCAAGCGCACCGGCGCTTCGGCCGACTGATCCACCCGGCAACTCGCCACAAGGAAAGCCCCATGCAGACCGAAACCACCCAAGTCGCCATCGTCGGCGGCGGCCCGGCGGGCCTGATGCTCGCCATCGAACTGGGCTGCCGCGGCATCGCCTGCGCGGTGCTGGAGGAAGACGCCACCACGCCGGACTTCCCGAAGGCCAATGCCACCTCCTCGCGCACCATGGAGCACTACCGGCGGCGCGGCTTCTCCAGCGAGGTGCGCGCCCTGGGCCTGGCGCCCGACCACGCGCAGGACGTGATGTATTGCACCCGCCTGAACAGCAACGAGCTGGCGCGTTTTCGCATCCCTTCGCGCATGCAGGCGAGCCGGCGCAGCGATTTCGGCGACTACGGCGAGAGCGCCTGGCCGACACCGGAACTGCCGCACCGCGCGCAGCAGATGTACATCGAGCCCATCCTCAAGCGCCAGGCCGAGCGCTACCCCAGCGTCAAGGTGCGCTTCGGCCAGCGCGTCACCGGCATCCAGGTGCGGGAGCGCGGCGCGGCCCTCGAGGTCGAAAGCCTGAACGGTGAGCGCACGCACATCGAGGCGCGCTACGTGGTCGGCTGCGACGGCGCGCGCAGCATGGTGCGCAAGTCGCTCGGCATCCAGTACTCGGGCGCCAGCGCCGAGGAGCGCGACTTTTTCGGCGGGCAGATGCTCTCGGTCTACTTCCGCTCCCCCGACCTCTACGCACTGATCGGCAAGGATCGCGCCTGGCAGTACTGGGTGGTCAACCCGCAGCAGCGCGGCCTGCTGGTGGCGATCGACGGGGTCGATACCTTTCTCCTCTGCGTGCAGCTGAAAAAAGGCCAGACCGAGGCCGACATCGACGTGGCCGCCGTCAGCAAGCTGGTGGCGGGCGCCCCGTTTCGCATGGACATCATCGCGCAGGGCCCCTGGCTGGCCGGCTACACCCTGGTGGCCGAGCGCTTCAGCGCCGGGCCGGTGTTCCTGGCCGGAGATGCCGCGCACCTGTTCACCCCCACCGGCGGGATGGGCTACAACACCAGCATCGACGACGTGGTGAACCTGGGCTGGAAGCTGGCCGCCGTGCTCAAGGGCTGGGCACCGGAAGCGCTGCTGGACAGCTATGAGGCCGAGCGCCGCCCGATCGCCGAGCGCAACACCGCCTTTGCGCGGCGCATGGCCGACAGCGTGGGCAAGGTGCGCATCCCCGCCGAGGTGGAGGAGCAAAGCGACGCCGGCGCGCAGGCGCGCGCGGCGATCGGCGCCGACCTGGCGCGCCACGTGCGCGGCGAGTTCAACATTCCCGGCCTGCAACTGGGACTGCGCTACGAGGGCAGCCCGATCGTGGCGCACGAGAAAGAGGCGCCGCCGCCGGACGACCCGAACGTCTACGCGCCTTCCGGCCGCCCTGGCGGGCGGGCGCCGCACCTGCCGGTGGGTGACCGTTCGCTGCTCGACCTGTACGGGCGCGATTTCACCCTGGCGATGTTCGGCGCGGCGGGTGCGGATGCGGCAGTGACCAGCGCCTGGGCGGCGGCGGCGGCGCGCCTGGGCCTGCCGCTGTACGTACTGAATCTCGACGATAAGCACACCCGGGGCCTTGCCCGCGACCTATATGGCGCTACACTAGCGCTGATCCGCCCGGACCATCATATTGCCTGGCGCGGCGACGCCTCCGCCGACCCGGAGAGCGTCCTGCGCATGGCCAGCGGGCGGGACCAAAAATCCGCCATCAAGGAGACAGACATGCAGGCCAGCACAGCGGCAGCCAACTCCAGCACCGCGCACACGCGCCGCCCGGGCGTGGTGGGAGTGCACTCGCTCAACCGCTTCATCTTCACCGTGCCCGAACTGGGCACGGCCGAGAAGTTCTACACCCTCTTCGGCCTGGACGTGCGGCGCACTCCCAAGTCGATCCAGCTCTACACTTTCGGCCATCCGCATTGCTGGGGCGAGATCTTCGAAGGCGGCGATCTCAAGCGCATGCAGTACAACAGCTATGGCATCTTCCCCGAGGATGAAGCCGTGTTCCGCGAGCGCATTGCCAAGCTGGGCCTGGGCTGCGAGCCGCATCCCTTGAGCGACGGCAGCGGCCTGTGGCTGCGCGACCCGGACGGCTACCCGGCGCAACTGGTGGTGGCCGAGAAATGCACGCCTTCCACCAAGTCGATACCCATCGTCGAGCCGCCGGTGCCGCCCGGTGCGGGCGCGGCACCGGCGCGCAGCAAGCATGCGCTGGTGCGCCCGCGCCGCTTGTCGCATATCCTGCGTTTCACGCCGGATGTGACGGCGCAGCTGCGTTTCCATGAGGACGTGCTCGGCTGCCGCCTGTCCGACCAGTCGGGCGAAGGCATCGCCTTCGTGCACGGCGTGCACGGCAGCGACCACCACATGGTGGCGTTCGCCAAGTCGCACGCGCCCGGCTTTCACCATGCCTCGTGGGACGTGGGCAACGTCAATGAGGTGGGCTTCGGCTCGGAGAACATGCGCGCCAACGGCTACACCAACGGCTGGGGCGTGGGCCGCCACGTGCTGGGCTCGAATTATTTCTACTACGTGCAGGACCCGTGGGGCAGCTTCTGCGAGTACTCCTACGACATCGACTTCGTGCCGTCCAACCTGGACTGGCCGGCGGCCGATCATCCGCCGGAGGATTCGTTCTACCTGTGGGGTCCGCCGGTGCCGGACTACTTTGTGGCCAATTGCGAATTCCCGCTCGCGGAGCAGGCGCTTTCGAAGGCGGCCTGAACCGAAGGCGGCCTGAGCGGACTTAAGGATGCAAATGAACCAGGGGCGCAATGCGCCCCTGGTTCATTTGTGGCGGCGTTCACGCCCCTATTTCTGCGGCTCGAGAAAGCCATCCTTGCGGTAGGTCAATACCAGGGTATCGCGGGTCGGCGTGGCACCGGCCGCCTTGATCGGCGTGGTGGCGTGGGTGACGCGCACGTCGTCGAGCAGCATCAGCGACCAGGGGTCGGTAAGCTGCTCGGTGGCGATCAGCTTGTTCTGCGCATCGAAGATGGAAGTCACGCCGCCATCCACCGTACCGCGATGGATCATCACCAGCGCCACGTAGTCGACGCCGTCGCGGTGCGCGCCCTCCGGCGTGGGTCGCGCCTCGCCGGCGCTCGCGTCGATACGGAACTGGTGCGCCTCAACGTACCAGCGCGTCACCGGCATCAGCGAGGCGAACAGTTGCCCCAGGCCGGTGACCAGGCCCTGGTAGACCGGGTGCACGGCAATGCCGCGTTCCACCTCCTCGAAGTGGCGGAACACGCCGCCGTGCAGGTGGTTGTAGCTCTTGGGCTGCCAGTGCGGGCGATAAGCCACCTCGGCGAGCCCCGGTTGCTCGAAGCCCTGGATCAGCGAGGCATGGCGGCGCAGGCGGTATTTGCCGCCGTCGGCAAGATAGGTGTCGAGCGACAGGCGGTTCCAGGACTGCACGAAGTCGGCGGCGGCAGCGGCCGATACACCGAGGGCGGCCGCGGCGGCGCTGCCCGAGACAAAGGCAAAGCCATGCGCCGCCAGGCTCTCGCGAGCCTCGGACAAGGCGATGGGGGAAGGAGCGTCGATGTGCTTCATTGCGGGTCAATGCGCCAACTGCAAAGAATTGATTTTCGCACGGACTTGGGTTTGCCGCCGAAAACGGCACTTCGTCCGCCAATTTGCAAATTCGTTGACACTGCAAATGAGAATCAGTTACATTAATCGAATGCGTTTGGCGATGATTTTGATTTCCGCCAGGCGCTTCCGAACAGTCAAGGGAATCCACTCTTAGCCAGCTAACCACAGCATCCGCCCCGCCAGCGAGCCGCTTTCCGCGAGCCAGCCAGCCACGCTTAAAAAACGAAAGGCTCGCTCCAATGAAAGGTCGCACCCAACGCGGCTTCGCGGCATTCGCGCTTACCGCCATCGCGGCAGGCGTACAGGCGCAAACCGCCGCCCCGGCATCCCCGGAAAAACTCAAGGAAGTCACCGTCACCTCGACGCGCACCGAGCGCAATGTCAATGAGGTGCCGAACACGGTCACGGTGATGACCGCCGAGGAGATCGAGAAAAGCCAGGCGCAGAACATCGCCGACCTGATCCGCTATGAGCCGAACGTCTCGGTACGCGGCGATTCGCGCCGCTTCGGCAACTCCAGCTACAGCATCCGCGGCATCGACGGCAACCGCGTGCTGATCCTGGTCGACGGCGTGCGCCTGGCCGACGAGTTTTCCTTCGGCTCCAGCCTGCTGAACGGCGCGGGCCGCGACACGGTCGACCTCAATACCTTGAAGCGGGTGGAAATCCTGCGCGGCGCGGCTTCCTCGCTATACGGCTCCGACGCGCTGGGCGGCGTGGTGTCCTATACCACCAAGGACCCGGTCGATTACATGCGCACCACCGACCGTGACGTCTACTTCGGCCTGCACGGCGGCTACGCCTCGGCGGACCGCTCGTTCACCAAGGGTCTCACTTTGGCCGCCGGCCGCGACGTGGTGCAGGCCTACCTGACCTACTCGAACCGCACCGGGCACGAGGCCGACAACCGCGGCAGCATCGGCGGCCAGGGGCAGAACCGCACCGAGGCCAATCCGCAGGGTTACCGCCAGGACAGCCTGCTGGGCAAGCTGGTGATCAAGCCGACCGCCGACCAGCAATGGCGCCTGACCTACGACGACCGCACGATGCGCTCGGACACCAATGTGCTCTCCGGCGTCTCCGGCCTGCCGCGCGTCACCGACCTGCAGGGGCATGACGCCACCAGCCGGCGCCGCGTCTCGCTGGACCATGAGTGGCTGAACCCGACCTCCTGGATCAACGCCCTGCGCTGGAACATCTACGGCCAGGACACCAACAGCCTGCAGCGCAGCCGCCAGGTACGCAGCACCACCACCGCCACCTGCTCGGGCGTGACCCTGGGCACCAACAACTGCGTGCTCGATCTCGACACCACTTTCCAGCAGAAGATCTTCGGCGGCGGCGGCACCCTGGAGCACCTGTTCAGCCTGGCAGGCGCCTCGCACCGCTTCACCTGGGGCGGCGACATGAGCAAGACCACCACCCTGGAACAGCGCGACGGCGTGCGTGTCAACACGACCACCGGCGCCACCACCAAGACCATCACGCCGGACCCGCTGTTCCCGGTGCATGATTTCCCCACCAGCGATACCACCCTGACCGGTTTGTACGCCCAGGACGAAGCCGCGCTGATGGGCGGGCGCCTGCAGGTCATTACCGGCCTGCGCTACGACTCCTACAAGCTCACCCCGCAGAACGATGCGGTGTTCCTGGCCAACAACGCGGCCAATCCGGCGAACCGCGCCGCGGTGCGCGAGATCACCGAGAGCGCCTTCTCGCCGAAGATCGGCGCGACCTTCAAGTTCACCGACGTGTGGTCGGCATTCGCCAACTACGCGCACGGCTTCCGCGCCCCTTCCGCATTCGAGGCGCAGACCGCGTTCTCCAATCCGGGCTCGGGCTACATCCAGGTGCCCAACGCGAACCTGAAGCCGGAGAAAAGCCGCGGCGTCGAATTCGGCACCCGCGCCGTGTTCACCGATGGCAGCGCCGGCATCACCTACTTCGACAACCGCTATCGCGACTTCATCTACCAGGTCGACCAGTGCCCGAACAATCCGAACTGCGGCGTCGGCGGCGTGGCCAGCGTGTTCCAGAACGTCAACCTGGCTGATGTGCGCATCTACGGCCTGGAGCTGAAGGGCGACTACCGCATCAACCGCGCTTTCACCCTGCTCGGCTCGGTGGGTTTCGCCAACGGCACCGACCGCTCGCGCAACGTGGCGATCAACACCGTCGACCCGACCAAGGCAGTCGTAGGCCTGAAGTGGGCGCCGGCGGACCACTGGGGCGGCCAGTTCACCGGCACCTTCGTCGGCGCGAAGAACCGCGTGGACGACACCAGCGGCGTGGGTTTCCGCACCCCGGGCTACGAGGTGTTCGACCTGACCGGCTACTACAACTTCAGCAAGAACGCGCAGCTCACGTTCGGCCTGTTCAACATCTTCAACAAGAAGTACTGGAACTGGTCCGACGTGCGCCTGCTGGCGGTAAGCAGTTCCGCCACCGCGCCGCAGCTGAGCACGCTGGCGGGCTCGCCGGTGGATCGCTACACCCAGCCCGGCACCAATGCCAGCGTGAACTTCCGTTACCACTTCTGAGCCAAGGAAACACCCCATGATGGACGCAGAAAATCCCGACAAGCTGGTCTACGCGCGCATCGACAACCCCGAGCCGGTGCTCGCGGGCACGCTCACCCTGATGAGCGCGTTCCTGAATGGCGGCGGCTGCGAACACCTGGCGCGGAAGGTGATCCACAACCTGACGGTGCTGTCGACACGGCCGGAGTTCTCGGACGAATTCCGCCGCGTCTGCCTGAACCTGCGCGCGCACTGGTGCAACGAGTGCGCGCGCGGCGCGGCGCAAGGCAACGCCGGCCCCACTGAAGCGCAAGCCATCCCCACCGACCGCAAAGCACTGCACTGATTCCCGCCAGGAGCCCCACCATGTCCGCCCTTTCCGCCGAAACCCTGCTGCCCGACCTCGACGCGGGCAAGCCCGAGGTGATCGTCAGCGCCGCGCTTTACCTGATGTCGTCCTATGGGTGCAGCGGCGGTTGCCCGAAGCTGGCCCATGTGATCGTGCGCCACCTGCGCATCCTGGCCGAGCGGCCCGACCTGGCGCCGGTATTGCGCGAGACCTGCGCTCGCCTGGTCGAGCAATGGGAAGCGCAACTGCACGACATGCTGCCGGCGACCAGGCAGGCCGCGGGCCCGGCGCGCATCTTCAGTTTCAAACGCAACATGCATTGACCCGGCAACACAAATTCGTCCCCACTCAATCATTCACCACAAGACGAGGCGCAACCATGAATGCACCCGCTGACCTGACTCTGGATCCGCGCATGCTGTTCGAGAATTTCAAGACCCTGAAGGCCGAGAAGGGCCTGCGCAACCGCGACGCCGCGGCCGCGCTGGGCGTTTCCGAAGGCGAGCTGATCGCCGCCGGCGTGGGGGAAGAATCGATCCGCCTGAAGGGCAACTTCCCCGATTTCCTCAAGCGCGTGGAAGCGATCGGCGACGTGATGGCGCTGACCCGCAATGAATCGGTGGTGCACGAAAAAATCGGCACCTACCGCAAGCTCTCCCACCAGGGCCACGTCGGCCTGGCGCTGGGCGAAGAGATCGACCTGCGCATCTTCTACAGCAGCTGGAAGCACGGCTTCGCGGTGACCGAGAACAGCGCGCGCGGGCCGATGCGCAGCTTCCAGTTCTTCGGTGCAGACGGCACCGCTGTGCACAAGATCTACCTAAAGGAACAGTCGAGCCTGGAAGAGTATTCGCGCCTGCTCGATGAGTGGACCTCGGAGGACCAGCGGCGCGGCATCCAGGTCAGCGCCCTGCCCGCGAAAGACGCCGGCAAGCCCGACGCGCAGATCGACGTCGCGGGCTTGCGCGCCGCCTGGGAAGCGATGCAGGACACGCACGAGTTCTTCGGCCTGCTCAAGAAGTTCGGCGTCGCCCGCACCCAGGCGCTGCGCCTGATCGGCGCCGGCTTCGCCTATCGCGTGTCGGACGCCTCGGCCCTGCGCATGTTAGAGGACGCCGCGCGCGGCCAGACCGACATCATGTGCTTTGTCGGCAACCCGGGGATCATCCAGATCCACACCGGGCCGGTCGCCAACATCAAGGTCATGAATACCTGGCTCAACGTCCTCGACCCCGGTTTCAACCTGCACCTGCGCCAGGACCGCATCGCGCAGACCTGGGTGGTCAAGAAGCCGACCACCGAGGGCATCGTCACATCGCTGGAATTGTTCGACGCCGAAGGCGAGACCATCGCCATGTTCTTCGGCAAGCGCAAGCCCGGCATCCCAGAGCTGGGCGCATGGCGCGAGATCATCGCGCGCCTGCCCGGCTAGTCAAGAATTCTCCCTGCCAGAGTCCAGGGCGAATGTTTCCCGCCAGCCGATAGCCACCGGGATTCCTTTTTGGCGGCGGAGAGCTCTCTCTCCGCTCTTCGCCGCCAATCTTTTGAAAGCACTCGACAATGAACATCCGACTCCCGAGTTTTCCCGCGCCCCTTCCGCTGCTGGCGGCACTCCTGTGCGCCGCGGCCTTGCCGTTGTCCAGCAGCGCTCAGGCGCAATCACAAGCACCAGGGCAGGAGCAGCGCATCGTCGCGGTGGGCGGCGCCCTCACCGAGATCGTCTATGCGCTCGGCGCCGAGAAGCGCCTGGTGGCGGTGGACACCACCAGCATCTATCCCGAAGCCGCGCTGCGCCTGCCCAAGGTCGGCTACATGCGCTCGCTCTCCAGCGAAGGCCTGCTGGCGATGCAGCCCTCGGTGGTGTTCGCTACCAGCGAAGCCGGCCCGCCGCAGGCGATCAGCCAGCTCAAGAGCGCCGGGGTGCGAATCGAACTGGTCAACGCCGACCATACCTTCGAAGAGCTGCGCAACAAGGTGAGGGTGGTCGCCGCCGCGCTCGGCATGGAAGCCCAGGGCAAGAAACTGGATGAAAGCCTGCAGGCTGAATGGCAGGCCGCGCGGACCGCCGCCCAGGCAGTGTCCGCGCGCAAGCCCAGGGTGCTGTTCATCCTCTCGCACACCCCCTCCAACACCATGGTGTCCGGCCAGGGCACCGCGGCCGACGCGGTGATCCGCTATGCCGGCGGGGTCAACGCGATGCAGGGCTTCACCGGCTACAAGCCGCTCTCCGCCGAAGCGGTGATCGGCGCGGCGCCCGACTTCATCCTGATCACCCGCGAGGGCCTGGAAGCGATCGGCGGCCCGGACAAGCTGTGGGAAAAGCCCGGCCTGGCGCTCACCCCCGCGGCCAAGGGCAAGCGCTACGCCGCGCCCGACGCTCTCTACCTGCTCGGCTTCGGCCCGCGCATGCCGCAGGCGGTGCGCGAGCTGGCCGGCAAACTGCGCGCGGGCTGAAGGCGGGCCATGCACAGCGCAACGATTCCCCAATCGATGCCGCGCAACCCGGGAACGCCATCATGAGTTGCGACGGCTGCCATCGCAAGTTCGGCGTCCTGCCCCAGGGCCTGCGCGTGCGCGAGAGCCGCGACATCGCGCCCGACGAATTGCTGGTGCTGATGCAAGCCTGCGGCGATGCGGCGTGCGCCTGCATCGACGCCGAACGCATGGAGCAGGCGATCGAGAACAGCCCTTACGTCGCCCAGGCGCGCGACGCCGGCGGCAATCTGGTCGGCTACCTCAGCGCCTTTTCCGATTCGGCCCGCGCCGTGTTCATCGCCGACTTCATGGTCCACCCGCTCTGGCGGCGCCTGGGCATCGGGCGGCGCCTGATGCAACAGCTGGAGGCCCACTACGCCGGCGTCCCGGTGCAGCTGGAAGCCGACAGCGCCGCCCTGCCCTTCTTCGAGAAGCTCGGCTATCACACCCGCCCCCTGGTGCAGCCGATGGTCAAGACCGCCGCGCCGGCGCGGAGCCTGCCGCAATGAGCGCGATCCTCGAGCAACCGGCCGTGGCAGCGCGGCGCGCGCCCGGCGAGCGCATCGACCAGCGCTGGGTACTGGCCGCTCTCTTGCTGCTGCTCGCGGTGGCCGTCATCATGGCC
>Ga0307511_10000922_pt1 | contig 31107 bp, 26 predicted proteins | sample 13_EM_MG_FD_200266 | JGI IMG/M metagenome (GOLD analysis project Ga0307511, IMG submission 200266) | Populus trichocarpa ectomycorrhiza microbial communities from riparian zone in the Pacific Northwest, United States - 13_EM | ecosystem: Host-associated > Plants > Roots > Unclassified | place... | reverse complement strand
GGTGGTGTACCGCCTTCTGGAGGTACTCGGCTCGATCGGCGTCCGCACCCGCTGGATCAACGACGGCGTCGACCTGGAGATCGTGCCGCCGGCCGAGCTGGAGATGGCGTCGATCGACGCCGAGGCGGCCCGCCGTACCCGCTCGATCATCATGTTCCTCGGCCCGCTGCTGCACCGCATGGACAGTTTCAAGCTGCCGTACGCGGGCGGCTGCGACCTCGGTACACGCACCATCGAGCCGCACATGATCGCGCTGCGCCGCTTCGGCCTCGACATCGCGGCGACCGAGGGCCTGTACCACGCCCAGGTCGACCGGTCCGTCACCCTCGACCGGCCGATCGTGCTGACCGAGCGCGGCGACACCGTCACCGAGAACGCGCTGCTCGCCGCCGCGCGCCACGAGGGCGTGACGGTCATCCGCAACGCGTCCTCGAACTACATGGTCCAGGACCTCTGCTTCTTCCTGGAGGCGCTGGGCGTACGGGTCGAGGGCATCGGCACCACCACCCTCACCGTGCACGGCGTGCCGACCATCGACGTCGACGTGGACTACTCCCCCTCCGAGGACCCGGTCGAGGCGATGAGCCTGCTGGCCGCCGCCGTCGTCACCGCGTCGGAGCTGACGGTCCGCCGGGTGCCCATCGAGTTCCTGGAGATCGAGCTCGCGGTCCTGGAGGAGATGGGCCTCGACCACGACCGCACCCCCGAGTACGTCGCCGACAACGGCCGTACGCGCCTGGTGGACCTCACGGTCCGGCCCTCCAAGCTGGAGGCGCCGATCGACAAGATCCACCCGATGCCGTTCCCCGGCCTGAACATCGACAACGTCCCGTTCTTCGCGGCGATCGCGGCGGTGGCGCAGGGCCAGACCCTCATCCACGACTGGGTCTACGACAACCGCGCGATCTACCTCACCGACCTCAACCGCCTCGGCGGACGCCTCCAACTCCTCGACCCGCACCGCGTGTTGGTAGAAGGCCCGACCCGCTGGCGCGCCGCCGAGATGATGTGCCCGCCGGCCCTGCGCCCGGCCGTGGTCGTCCTGCTGGCGATGATGGCGGCGGAGGGCACGTCCGTGCTGCGGAACGTGTACGTCATCAACCGGGGCTACGAGGACCTGGCGGAGCGGCTCAACTCCATCGGGGCGCAGATCGAGATCTTCCGGGACATCTGATCGGCGGGGGTGTCGTGCCCCTGGGAGATGAGGGGCACGACACTCCTAAATGCCTGCTGACCTGCTGTTACACACTTGCAGGACCCTCCGTTGATCATCGCTGTTTTTCATCGCCTTGTGCAACGTGCGTGCAAGATGATCTTAAATTGGTGACGATGCATCAGAGATATCTGAGTGACCGTCAGCCTTCACGGAGAGTGCTCGCCCAAGGGGCCCCGCAATGTCCGCACCGACGGCGCCACTGGCGTTCCTGAGATTCGGAGTTCAGTCCTCGCCGCGCACGCGCATCTAGCGCACTACACCGCTACGGCCAGTTCCAGCCCGGACCTCCACACGTACCGGCACCCCTTCGATCATCCGACTGACCCCCACGTCCGGGTCGGTGACCTGCTGACCGAGGCGCCCGCCGAGAACATCCGCAACGGCCCTGCGCGGGAGCGCGTCGAGATGGGCAGTGAAATGCGCACTGCCGTCGTCAGGCCTGCCAACGGGATGGGAGGGCGGACGCGTACGTCGAGACCAGCAAGATCATGAAGGACACCTGCGCGGACATGTCCGTGAAGTACAAGGAGACCGCGCGCGGGGGCCTCGCGGTGAACATCATCGAATGCTAGAGCAGTAGGCACTGACCAGCACATTCGTGTCTTTCAGCGCTGTCAGGGCCTTCCCCGCCTACGCGGCCGGGAGTCCCTGGACACTCCCTGGGACAGGCGTGAAAGTCCCTGTGAAATCCCAGAGGACGAATGCCTGGCCTGGTGGTTCGTGACATCCGCGATCACTGTTCCGATCCGTCCTGACCGCCGACCGGATGTACCAAATCGATCCCTCAAGTCCGTCGGAGGGGTGCTATTCGATACACGACTGCTGCGGAGAGCTCAGGCCTGGACAAGCGGCTAGCTGGCGTGCCCCCGAGGCTGCCAGGTCGCGCCAAGCCGCTTGAGAGATCTCTTCCTCGTTCGACTGCAGCCAAGGTGCTCCTGGACGCCTCACGCTGCCAGGCAACACGTCCGGTGGCCACTCCGCGTCCGGCTCGCTGCAGAGCCATACCTCCGAGTCTCCGTCCCGCGTGGCCGGGCACTGCTGTTGGCACTTTCACAGTCCGCCCGGCCCGGCTCTCCAGCCGGGCCGTCGGCGTGCAGGCACTCGCGGGAGGCGCAGCCGACCCCGGCAGGGGCCGAGCCGTGAACACCCTCGGTCCCCCGGGCAACCAAGGCCGGGACCATCTGCCGGTGGGGAGGGACCTCCGGCCCCTGCCCCCGCGATCACCCCACGAGTTGGCTGGTGGCATGGCCGCCACGCTCGCCCCGAGCAGCCCGGCGCCACCCCTCGCCCCACCCCGCACAGCCACAACGGGTGTCCGGCGCGGGATCCCGAACACTGTCGGCCGCCCGTACACCCCGGGCGGCAGAACGGAGGGACGTCATGGCAGACGCTCCGCACTCATCCCACGCCTACCTCGTCGGCGGCGGCATCGCCTCCCTCGCAACCGCCGCCTTCCTCGTCCGCGACGCGGAGTTCCCCGGCGAACACATCCACGTCCTGGAGGAACTCCCCGTCGCCGGCGGCTCGATGGACGGCAGCGGCGAACCCGCCGGGTACGTCACCCGCGGCGGACGGATGCTGGAGGAAGAGGCCTACACCTGCCTGTGGAACCTCCTGGAGACGATCCCCACCCTCACCGACGAAACGGTGTCGGTTCGCGAGGAGATCACCGAGTTCAACGCCAAGTGGCCCACCGACGCCAAGGCCCGCCTGATCGGCCACGGCACCACGATCCTGAACGCCGCCGACTACGGCCTCGACACCCGCGACCGCCTGGAGCTCACCCGCCTGCTGGTACTGCCCGAAGCGGTCATCGGCGCCCGCAGGATCGAGGACTTCTTCTCACCCCACTTCTTCTCCACCAACTTCTGGACGATGTGGCGCACCACCTTCGCCTTCCAGAACTGGCACAGCGCCATCGAGCTCAAGCGCTACCTCCTGCGCTTCATGCAGGAGTTCCCGCGCATGCACACCCTCGCCGGTGTGCGTCGCACCCGTCTCAACCAGTTCGACTCGATCATCCGGCCGCTACGCACCTGGCTTGAAGCCCGCGGCGTGGTGTTCGAGTACGGGGTGCGGGTCACCGACGTCGCCTTCACCACCGACGAGGACGGCCTACGACGCGCACGCCGCCTGCATCTCGAACGCGACGGGCAACCGGACACGTACGAACTCACCACCGACGACTACGCGTTCCTCACCCTGGGCTCGATGACCGCCGACGCCGCCTACGGCAGCGACGACAGTGCGCCCGAGCTGGTCCGCGACAAGAGGGACGGCGGCTGGCGCCTCTGGGAGACCCTCGCCGCCAAGGCCGACGACTTCGGTCGGCCCACCGCCTTCAACGGCAACGTGGACGAGGCCAAGTGGGAATCCTTCACCCTCACCCTGCGCGACCCGCTGCTCCTGCACCGCATCGAGGAACTGTCCGGCAACCTTCCCGGCACGGGCGCGCTGATGACGTTCAAGGACTCCAACTGGCTGATGTCCGTCGTCGTACCGCACGCTCCGCACTTCGACGGGCAGCCCGATGACGTCTACACGGTGTGGGGCTACGGCCTGTTCACCGACCGCGACGGCGACTTCGTCGGCAAGCCGATGGCCGAGGCCACCGGCCGGGAGATCCTCACCGAACTCCTCGGCCACCTCGGGATGTCGGACATCGAGGAACAGGTCGCGGCCACCACGACCGTGATCCCGGTGATGATGCCGTACATCACCAGCCAGTTCGCCCCGCGCACCACGCACGACCGGCCCCAGGTCATCCCGCGCGGCTCCGCCAACTTCGCCTTCCTGGGGCAGTTCACGGAGATCCCCGAGGACGTGGTCTTCACCGTCGAGTACTCCGTGCGCGGCGCGATGCACGCCGTCTACGGTCTGCTCGGCCTCGACGACCGCGAGATACCCGGCATCCACCACGCCCTGGCCGACCCGGCGACCGCCTTGGACGTGCTCAAGGCCGCGCTGGCCTGAGTGAGGGCGGAAGGGTCAACCGGCCCTGTGGTAAGGCCGGTTGACCCGGTCCCGTGTCCGCCATCATGCCCACATTCTGGTGAGCCCGCCGCCGGTCCGCGCGGAGGCCTGGGGCGGGAAACCCGACGAAGGGAACCGGATCATGACCGACACCGGAACGCTCCTCGCGAAGGTGGTGGGACCGGAGCACGTCCTCACGGAGGACGGTGTTCCGGAGGAGTACGGCCACGACGAGTCACTGGCCGTCGTGCCGCGACGGCCGAGGTACGTGGTGCGTCCCGCGACGGCGGCCGAGGTGTCGGGGGTCGTGGCGGTCGCCGCCGCGCGGCGGGTCCCCGTGACGGCACGGGGTTCCGGCACCGGGCTGTGCGGGGCCTGCGTGCCCGGCGCGGACGGGATCGTCGTGTCCTTCGAGCGCATGGACCGGGTGCTGGAGATCGACACCGACAATCACGTGGCGGTGGTCCAGCCTGGTGTCACCCTGGCCGAACTCGACGACCACGCCGCCGAGTTCGGGCTGTGCTACCCGGTACGCCCGGGTGAGCAGAGCGCGTCGGTCGGCGGCACGATCGCCACCAACGCCGGTGGCATGCACGCCGTCCGGCACGGTGTCACCCGCCACCATGTGCTCGGTGTCGAGGCCGTGTTGGCCTCCGGCGCGGTCGTGCACAGCGGTGGGAAGTACGTGAAGACCAGCACCGGCTACGACCTGACGCAGTTGATCGTCGGCTCTGAGGGCACCCTCGCCCTCGTCACCGAGGCGGTCCTGCGCCTGACGCCCCGCGCCGGGCACGGCGCGACGGTGCTGGCGCCGTTCGCCACGGCCGAGGAGATCGCACGAGCCGTGCCGCGCCTGCTGGCCCGGGGCCTGGATCCGCTGGCCCTGGAGTACGTCGACATGCTCACGATGGCCGCGATGACCGCCCAGCAGGATCTCGGACTCGGCATCCCGGAGCAGGTCCGCGACACGGCACTCGCCTATCTGGTCGTGGTCCTCGAAGAGCAGTCGTCCGAGCGGCTCGACGCCGATGTGGAGTCGCTCGGCGGGCAGTTGCTCGAACTGGGCGCGGCCGACGTCTACGTGCTGCCCGGAGCAGCCGCACGCCAACTGATCGAGGCACGGGAACGAGCCTTCTGGGCAGCCAAGTCGGCCGGCGCCGACGAGATCGTGGACATAGTGGTACCCCGCGCTTCCCTGCCCCGGCTGCTCGCCGCGGCGGACGTGATCGCCCGGGACAGCGGATCGATCATCACCGGCTGCGGGCACGCGGGGGACGGCAACGTGCACCTCGCGGTCTTCCAGCCGGACGAGGAGCGGCGATACGAGGTACTCCGGCGGCTGTTCCGGGCGGGCACGGGCCTCGGCGGGGCGATCTCCGGCGAGCACGGCATCGGGACGGCGAAGAAGCGGTACTTCCTGGAACTGGAGGACCCCGCCAAGGTGGAACTGATGCGCCGGATCAAGCACGCTTTCGACCCCGACGGGATCCTCAACCCCGGTGTCCTCTTCGACTGAACCGGAATGAACCGACCGAGCGCGTGAAGGACGGAATCACCGTGAACGGTGCCCATGCCGTTGCCCGCACCCTCCTGAACTCCGGGGTCGAGGTGTGCTTCGCCAACCCCGGCACCTCCGAACTGCACTTCGTCGCCGCACTGGACGACGAGCCCGACCTGCGGGCCGTGCCCTGCCTGTTCGAGGGCGTGGCCACCGGCGCGGCCGACGGCTACGGCCGGATGACCGGCCGCCCCGCCGCCACCCTGCTGCATCTCGGCCCCGGGCTCGGCAACGGCCTGGCCAACCTCCACAACGCCCGCCGCGCCGGCACCCCGGTGGTGAACCTGGTCGGCGACCACGCGACCTTCCACAAGAAGTACGACGCGCCGCTGGAGTCGGACGTCGACGCGCTGGCCCGTACCGTCTCCGGCTGGGTCCGCCGCTGCGAGGACCCCGCCACGGTCGGCGGTGACGTGGCGGAGGCGGTGGCCGCCGCGACCGGTGCCCCGGGCCAGGTGGCCACCGTGCTGCTGCCCGCCGACGTGTCCTGGTCGGACGGCGCCCGGTCTGCCCCGCCCATCGCGGCCCGCCGTCCAACTGCCGTACCCGCGCGGACCGTTGCCACAGTGGCCGGGACCCTGCGCACCGGTGAGCCCGCCGCCCTCCTGCTCGGCGGCGCCGCCACCCGCGAACCGGCCCTGAGCACGGCCGGCCGGATCGCCGCCGCCACCGGTGCCCGGCTGCTGTGCGAGACGTTCCCGGCCCGCCTGGAACGCGGCGCGGGCCTGCCAGCCGTCGAGCGTCTCGGCTACCTCGCCGAGGGGGCGATGGCCCAACTCGACGACGTACGGCACCTGGTGCTGGTGGGTGCCCGCGCCCCGGTGTCGTTCTTCGCCCACCCGGGTCTGCCCAGTCAGTTGGTGCCGGACGGCTGCCAGGTGCACACCCTCGCCACGGCGGCCGACGACATCTCCGCCGCCCTGGGCGACTTGGCGGACGCAGTCGCCGTGGACGTATCGGCGGTGCTTCAGCCCGCCGCACGGCCGGCGTCGCCGACCGGCACGCTGACCGCCGAGTCCGCCGCCATGGCCATCGGCGCGCTGCTCCCCGAAGGAGCGATCGTGGTCGACGAGGCCAACACCTCCGGACTCTGGCTCCCCGGGGCCACGGCGGGCGCACCGCGCCACGACTGGCTCACCCTCACCGGCGGTGCCATCGGCCAGGGCCTGCCGCTCGCCGCCGGGGCCGCAGTCGCGTGTCCGGACCGGCCGGTGCTGTGCCTGGAGGCCGACGGCAGCGCCATGTACACCCTCTCGGCGCTGTGGACCCATGCCCGCGAAGGTCTCGACATCACCACCGTGATCTTCGCCAACGGCTCCTACGCGATCCTCAACATGGAGTCCCAGCGCCTCGGTACCCGCGCGGGCGGCCCCGCCCACCGCGACCTGCTCGATCTGACCCGGCCCGGCCTCGACTTCGTCGCCCTCGCCCGGGGCATGGGCGTACCGGCGTCGCGGGCGACCACCGCCGAGGAGTTCACGGACCGGTTGCGCGAGGCCTTCGCCGAGCCGGGGCCGCATCTGATCGAGGCGGTCGTGCCGGCGCTGTTCTGAACTGTCGCCGGCCGACGGTCACCTTGCGACCTGCTGGAAGACAAAGGTGGCCTGGGCATTCGTGATGATGCGACTGGTACGGGACGAGGTACTACAGGTCGTCGAATCCTTGGACCGGGCGGCCGATCGTCCAGACATCGCCGGGCGCGCGGACGAACGCGTGATGTGCTTGCATGTCTCGCTTCAACTGCGCGGCGGAGACTACGTGGCCTCGCCGGGCGAGCGCGTCGCGAAGTTGCGCGGGTGTCAGGGACCGACCGCAGCGCGCGAGGTGCCGGGCAGCCAGTTGCTCGCTGGTGGGGTAGGCCGGGGGCTGCACTACGACGAACGAGTCACTGAGCGCCTGGTGCTCGTTCATCGCAGCCTCGGTCACCTCCAGCAGTGGCCTGGCCGCCTCCCTCACCCGCGCGAGGTGTTGACGCCAGTTGTCGCGGGTCAAGTAGCCGTTTCGGTGGCACCACCACAGCAGCCCGGCCGCAATGACCGTCGTGAGCAGCGGGTGGTTCACGGCCAGGACGATCAGGTTTCGGAGACCGGCTCCGAACAGCTCAAACACGAGGTTGATGAGGACCAGCGCGTCCGCGGCCGTGGCCTCCAGGCCGGCCATGCGCAGTACCCCCTGGGCGACGGGGACCCACTCGATGACGCCGAACCCGAAACGGAAGAAGACGCTGTCCTGGGAGACGATGACGCACGGCCCCAGGAACTCCGCGAGCGCCATCGTGGGCGCGTCGTCCGGGTCGCCCTGATGCCTTGGCGGCATCTCCGGATCGACCCGGAGGACGCGCTGGGTCCCTGGGGACAGGTGATCGCGGATCTCCAGATCGACCACACGCAGGGAGGGAAGGATCTGCCGCTCGAACAGACGGCGTACCTGATGCTCCAACACCTTGTAGTGGTCTGCCATTCGCGGCAAGTGTCTGTCGATCTCGCCGAGCACGTGCGCAGCGATGTAGGGGTTGGAGCGGCCCGTGCCCGCCAGGCCCGTGATCTTGTCCTGTTGAAGGCCGTGCTTGACCATGTAGCAGGCTTCGACCAGGAGCGCGTTGGCATCGAGGATGGGCAGCAGCATCTGCTGGCTCAACACCATCGGGTTGATGGCGGGCCCGGCGGGGACCAGCAACTGCGACGCCCAAGCGGCACGGTCTTGCGTCATGCATCAAGTGTGGCCGCAGCCACTGACATCCGGGCAGGATTTTCCGTCCCGGCACCGCCCTGGTCGACAGCCTCGGAAAACTGGCCCAGCATCAGAAACACGATTCTGGTCCGGCTCACTGAAATCGGCAGGCCTCCGCTGTTCATATCTGTCCATCCAGCCCTGGGCCGGGTGGAGGCTCGCCCTATGTCGTTCATCGAGAACGTCGCCTCTGGCCTCCTCGTCGCGCTGATCGTCTGGGGCATCAGCCGGGCGAGGATCCATTGGCGCCGACGCCAGACCAAGAAACCTCCGAGAACTGATGCCCGACACTGGGACAGAAGGGAGCGCCACATGGGCCGACCTGGAGCCATCAAACAGCCTCCACTGCCTCCCGGGGCACGCCGCGACCTCAATCAGCAATTGCACATGCTGCACCAAAGGGCCGGGTGCCCCACCACCCGTGGCATCGCCAAGAGTCTCGGAGGCCGACCCGGCCACACCACCATCCACAACGCCTTCACCAAGGCAAAGTTGCCCAGTTTGGGCGTGGTGACGGCCGTCGCCCTCCAACTGGCTGAACGGGCAAGAGACTTGGGGACCGAGACCGACCGCGAGGAGAGTCTCGACAACATCGATCGGCGCATTGATCGGCTCTGGAAGCAGGCACGCTACGAGGAGGATGCCCGAGCCAACGAGGCCGAGCCGCCACCCATGTCCGACGCCACCCGGGGGCTGATGCATGCGCTCAGCCCCGAGTGCTCGGTGTGCGGGGAGACCCGGCAGCTCCTCGACATCGTCCTCATGGAAGATCCCGACCGGACACCATGGCCGCCGGAATTCCGCAAGACGGGAGAACAGCCCGTGGCAGCCGATCCGTGGCGACTGATCCGCCTGTGCCGCAAATGCCAACGCAACCACCAGGAAGGCGAGCTGACCGAGCAGCAGCTCCGGGCCTCCAGATCCGCCTTGGACCGGCGCCCCGGCGCCGCGCGGCACTACGCCGCGTACCTGGATCAGATCCTGCTGGGTGCCGAGTCAGCTATCGACTCACGCGTCGCCGCGCTCGCCGCCCGTATTGTCCGGGCCGATCCCAGTCTCGCCGCCGCCCCGTACGTCCTCAATCACGGGCAGATCAAGGTAGACCGTGCGCATGGCTCACTGAACTGGGGACAGTACGAGTGCATGGACGACCACTGGGGTGCGGCTTCCTGGCTGCAAGCCGAGGCGGGCACAGGGCCCGTGGTCATCGCTCCTTGATTGACCACGGAGACCTGTGCCCTCTGTGCTCATCGCTGACCGATCCGCTCACCTGCTGTCGCTGCCCCCGGTGATGTCCATGAGCGCCGCCCGTCCGGCCTCCAGCCGTGCCGTCGGGATGCGGAACGGCGAGCAGGAGACGTAGTCGAGCCCCACCCGGTGGAAGAAGTGGATGGACTCGGGGTCACCACCGTGTTCGCCGCAGACCCCGGTCTCCAGGCGGGAGTTGACGGCCCGGCCCGCCTCGACGGCCAGCTCCACGAGCCGGCCCACTCCCTCCTGGTCGATCGTCTCGAACGGCGACACGCTGAAGATTCCCTTCTCCAGGTACAGCGGGAAGAAGGAGGCTTCGGCGTCGTCGCGGGAGAGGCCCCAGGTGGTCTGGGTCAGGTCGTTGGTGCCGAAGGAGAAGAAGTCGGCCGATTCGGCGATACGGCCCGCGGTGAGTGCGGCGCGCGGCAGCTCGATCATCGTGCCGATCGGGCAGTCGAGGGTCGTGCCGGTCTCCTCCTGGACCTCGGCGAGGACCGCTTCCGCCTCGGTGCGTGCGAGGCGCAGTTCCTCGACCGTGTCGACGAGCGGGATCATGATCTCAGCGTGTGGCCGGCCGCCGGCGCGCAACCGCGCGACCACGGCCTCGGCGACGGCCCGGACCTGCATGGCCATCAGACCGGGTACGGCCAGGCCGAGTCGGACGCCGCGCAGTCCGAGCATGGGGTTCTGTTCGTGCATACGCTCGACGGCGGCGAGCAGTTCGCGGTCGTGCGGGTCCGGGTGCTCGGTGCGGGCCAGGCGTACGGCCAACTCCGTGCGGTCGGGCAGGAATTCGTGGAGCGGCGGGTCGATGAGCCGGATGGTCACCGGCAGGCCGTCCATCGCCGTCAGGATGCCGGTGAAGTCCTCGCGTTGCAGGGGCAGCAGAGCGGCGAGGGCCTCCTGGCGGGCGTTGTCGTCGCGGGCCAGGATCATCGCCTCGACCAGTGCCCTGCGTTCGCCGAGGAACATGTGCTCGGTGCGGCACAGGCCGATGCCCTGTGCGCCCAGGCTGCGGGCGCGTACCGCGTCCTCGGGAGTGTCGGCGTTGGCCCGCACTTCAAGGCGTCGTACGGAGTCGGCGTGGGCGAGGGCGCCCAGGACCGCCTCGGTGAGCGGGCCGCTCGCGGTGCCGCTCTCCAGTGCACGGCCGACGTCGGACGCGGTCAGCGGGAGTGCGCCGAGGTGGACGGTGCCCGCGGTGCCGTCGACGGAGACGGTGTCGCCCTCGTGCACCAACACCCCTGATTCCGTAGCGAATTGACGTGCTGCCGGGTCGACGGTGAGGGATTCCGCGCCGCAGACGCAGACCTTGCCCATGCCGCGGGCGACGACAGCCGCGTGGCTGGTCTTGCCGCCCCGGCTGGTCAGGACAGCCTGTGCGGCGATCATGCCGGGCAGGTCGTCGGGGGTGGTCTCCCGGCGGACGAGGACCGTGGGCTCCCCGGCCGCGGCGCGTCGTACCGCCTCGGCGGAGTCGAAGACCACGACGCCGACCGCCGCGCCCGGCGAGGCGGCGACGCCATGGGCGAGGGGCACGTCGGCCGGGGTGGTGTCGAAGCGGGGGAACATCAGGCGGGTCAGTTCGGTGCCGTCGACGCGGACCAGGGACTCGTCCGGTGTGATCGTGCCCTCCTCGCGGAGGTCGTGGGCGATGCGGAACGCGGCCTCGGCGGTGCGCTTGCCGACGCGGGTCTGGAGGATCCACAGCTTGCCGCGCTCTACGGTGAACTCGACGTCGCACAGGTCGCGGTAGTGGTGCTCCAGGGTGCGCAGATGATCGCTGAGCTGGATGTAGGCGCGCGGGTTGAGCCGCTTCAGCTCGCTCAGCGGAAGGGCGTCGCGGACGCCCGCGACGACGTCCTCGCCCTGTGCGTCGGGCAGGTAGTCGCCGTACATGCCGCGTTCGCCGGTGGCGGGATCGCGGGTGAAGGTGACGCCGGTACCGCTGCTTTCGAATGTCACGGCGGAGCGGAGGTTGCCGAAGACCATCGCCTGAATGTTGACGGCGGTGCCGAGGTCCTCGGAGATGTGTTCGCGGTGGCGGTAGATGTGGGCGCGTTCGCCGTTCCAGGAGTCGAAGACCGCACGGATGGCGCGGGTCAGCTGTTCGGCCGGGTCCTGGGGGAAGTCCTCGCCGGTCTCCTTGCGGATGATGGTTTTGAACTCCTCTGTGATCAGGGCGAGTTCGGCGGTGTCGAGGTCGTGGTCGCCGGTCACCTCACGCTGCGCCTTGTGCGTGGCGATGGCCTGCTCGAACAGGTCGCCGTCCACGCCCATCACGGTGTGCCCGAACATCTGGATGAGCCGCCGGTAGGAGTCCCAGGCGAACCGCTCCTGCCCGGACGCCTCGGCGAGCCCGGTGACGGACCGGTCGTTGAGGCCGATGTCGAGGATGGTGTCCATCATCCCGGGCATGGAGAAGCGGGCGCCCGAGCGCACGGACACCAGCAGCGGATCGTCGGGGGCGCCGAGGGTGCGGCCCATGGTCCGCTCCAGTGCGGCGAGCGCGCGGGCCGTCTCGACGGCCAGCTCGGGCGGTTCCTCGCCCGTCTTGAGGTAGGCCTTGCAGGCCTCGGTGGTGACGGTGAATCCGGGCGGCACGGGCAGCCCGAGCCTGGTCATCTCGGCCAGGCCCGCTCCCTTGCCGCCCAGCAGGGCGGCCATCTCGCGGCTGCCTTCGGCGAACTCGTACACGTACTTGGTCGGTGCGGTCATCAGGACTCGGGCCTCTCACTCGTGGGGTACGACGGCCACGGGGCAGCCGACGTGATGGATGGCGGCGTGGGTGACGGGGCCGATGCGCGGTCCCGCCGGACGGTCGGTGAGGTGCCGGCCGACCACGAGGAGGCTCGCGCCGGAGGCGGCCCGGAGCAGCGCGGACTGCGCCCGGCCCGCCGCGACCGTCTCGGCGACCTCGACGCCGGGGTACTTGTCGCGCCACACCTGGAGTACGGCGGACAGGAAGCCGAGCCATTCCTCGGCCCGCTGTGCTCCGCCCACCAGGCCGATCTCGCCGGGGCCGAGCCCCAGCGGGGACGGCGGCTGCCAGGCGTGGACCACGCGGAGCCGGGCGCCGCGCAGCCGGGCCGCCTCGAAGGCGAACTCGATCACCGCGTCGCAGGGATCGCCCAGGCCGACGCCCAGGACCACGTCCCGGTAGCCAGTCAGGACGGAGGGGCGCCCGCCGGGCGCCGGAAGGTGTTCGTCGGCAGGTTCCTCGCCCGCCCGGACGAGGACCACGGGACGGGTGGCACGGGCCACCACACCCTGCGCGACCGAGCCGACCAGGAATCCGGTGACCCCGCTCAGGCCTCGTGATCCGAGTACCAGCAGCTCGGACGCCTCAGCCGTCTTCAGCAGGGCGGCGGTCGCGGGACCCTCCATCTGCTCGTCGTACGGGCGGAGGTTCGGGGCGACAGCACGGACCCGCTCCTTCGCCCGCCGCAGGACGCGGCGTGCCTGATGCCGCTGGGCGGCCGTGACGGGCTCGCCGTCGTCCTGGCGCGGGTGCCAGTTCCAGACGTGCACGAGCCGCAACGGCCTGTCGCGGCGTGCCGCCTCGCGGGCGGCCCAGTCGGCGGCGGCGAGACTCTCCGCGGAACCGTCGACTCCGGCGATGACGGGCGGCAGCATGATCCGCACCTCCTGCGCTCGGTCTGCTCCTCCCCTCCAGCGTCGTCCCGCGGCCTACGGGCAGGTATGGGCCGCCAGGTCTCCAAGCGGGGTCCGTTCGGCCCCTGCGCGTGCCCGCCCCGCACGGTCAGGGTGGTAGGGCCACGGACCTGGAGGGCGGCAGACCATGGAACGAGTGATCATCGCCGGTGTCGACCGGTCGGCGCGCAGCCGCGTCGCCGCGGACTGGGCGGCGCGCGAGGCGCTGCGACGCGGGCTCCCCTTGCGAGTGGTGCATGTGGCACCGCCCGAGAACCTGGACCCGGTGGAGCAGTGGCCCTACCGCCCGGACACGGTGGCGGACCACGTGGTCGCCGAACTCACCGCCCGCCACCCGTCGTTGACGGTCCGGGCGGTGAGCCTCACCGGAGCGCCCGCCCCCGAAATGCGGGCGGCGAGCGCACACGCGGAACTGGTCGTCCTCGGCCTGCGCGGCGAGGGTCAACACACCCGGATGCCCCTGGGCTCGACCGCGGCGGCACTCGCCGCAGGCTGCGCCGGGCCCCTGGTGCTCGTACCCGGGACCCTCGCGGGGCTCGATGTGCCGGGCCACACCGACGCCGTGACCGTGGGTGTCGATGCCCGGGACCCGGCGGGCGGCGCGCTCGGCTTCGCCTTCGAGGCCGCCCGGCTGCACCGCGTCCGGCTGCACGCGGTGCACGCGTGGGCGCTGCCGGGAGGCGCCGCCGAATCGCCCTTCCCCATGGCGGAGAAGGACCGCGCGGCCCTGGAGGACCACGAGGAGGACCTGCTGTCCGACGCGCTGCGCCCGTGGCGCGGAAAGTACCCGGACGTCGGCGTCCGGGAGGACGTGCTGCTGTTCCCGCCGGCCGAGGCCCTGGCCCACGCCTCCGAGACGTCCGGGCTGGTGGTGGTCGGACGACACACCGCCCCGGGCTCCACACCACTGGCACTCCTGAAGCACGCGCGGTGCCCGGTCGCCGTCGTGCAGTCGTAGCGCGGGGGTGAGGGGCATGAGGACGTGTACGCGCATCGCCGTCATCGGCGTCGGGAACGAGTTCCGGCGTGACGACGGTGTGGGCTGGGCCGTGGTCGAACGGCTCCGGAAGCGGGCCGAGGGCGGCCGGCTCCCCTCGGACACCGTGTTCGCGACCTGCGACGGTGATCCCGGCCGGCTGATCGCGCTGTGGGAGAGCGCCGCGCTCGCCGTGGTCGTCGACGCGGCCCACGCGCATCCGGGCACTCCCGGTCGCGTCCACCGGCTCGAACTCGACGCCGGGCGCATCGACGGACCGCGGTCCACCAGTTCGCACGGGCTGGGTCTCGGCGAGGCCGTCGAACTGGCCCGGGTCCTGGACCTGCTGCCGGAGCACCTCGTCGTGTACGCGGTGGAGGGCACCGACGGTTCCTTCGGCACCGGTCTCTCCCCCGCCGTCGCGGCCTCGGTGGACCCGCTCGTGACGGCCGTCGAGGACGAACTCGCGCGGTATCAGGACAAGTTGGCCGGGGGCCGGTCGTGATGATGCGGCGCTTCCAGGTGTACGGCACCGTCCAGGGCGTCGGCTTCCGCCCCTTCGTGTACCGCACGGCGGCCGACCTCGGCCTCGACGGCTGGGTGGCCAACGTCAACGGTCATGTGGAGGGCGAGGTCGCCGGACCGCCCCGCGCCATCGACGAGTTCGCGGCCCGGCTGCGCACCGCCGCCCCCGTCCTGGCCCGGGTACGCCGGGTCCAACTGGCCGAGGGCGTACGGCAGTCGGCGTACCGTCCGGGCTTCCACGTCCGGCACAGCGTGCCCGCACCCGCGGACGGCGGGGTCCGCGAGGTCCCGCCCGACGCGGCGATCTGCGATGCCTGCCTGCGCGAACTGCGCGATCCCCGCGACCGGCGCCACCGCTACCCGTTCGTCAACTGCACGGACTGCGGACCGCGCGCCACGATCATCGAGGACCTGCCCTACGACCGGGTCCGCACGACCATGAACCGCTTCCCGCTGTGCGCGGACTGCGCGGCCGAGTACGCCGACCCGGCCGACCGGCGCTTCCACGCCGAGCCCATCGCATGTCCCGTCTGCGGACCGGAGTTGGCCTGGGAGGACCTGCGCGGTGAGGCGGCGCTGCGGGCGGCGGTCACGTGCGTCGCCGGAGGCGGGATCGTCGCGCTGAAGGGGCTCGGCGGCTACCAACTGGTGTGCGACGCGGGCGAGTCGGCGGCCGTGGCGGAGCTGCGGCGCCGCAAGAGGCGTCCGACGAAGCCGTTCGCAGTGATGGTCCGCGACCTCGGCGCGGCGGCCCGGCTGGCGCGGATCGGCGCCACCGAGCGCGGTGTCCTGACCTCCCCGGAGCGTCCCGTGGTGCTGCTCGCCCGGATGCCGTGGCACGGCCCGGACCCGCTCGCGCCCGAGGTGCATCCCGGCCTGCGCCGCATCGGCCTGTTCCTGCCCACCACCGGCCTGCACCACCTCCTGCTCGACGGGCTGAACCGGCCGCTCGTGGTCACCAGCGGCAACCTCGGCAACGAGCCCATCACCATCGACGACGAGGAGGCCCGGCGCGTCCTCACGGGTGTCGCCGACGGCTTCCTCACGCACGACCGGCCCATCCGCTCCCGCTACGACGACTCCGTGGTGCAGTGCACCGGCCGCACCCGGATCACCGTCCGCCGGGCGCGCGGGCTGGCCCCGGCCCCGCTGCCCCTGCCCGTGGACGAACCCGTCGCCGGAGCCGGCGCCCAACTGAAGCACACGTTCACGCTGGCCGCCGACGGCCGGGCCCATCTCGGGCCGCACACCGGCGACTTGGCGGACTTGGCGGCCCACGAGGCGTTCCTGACGTCGTACGACCGGTTGAAGCGGCTCACCGGCATCGAACCGGTGGCCCTCGCCCACGATCTACACCCCGGTTATCTCTCCACGCAGTGGGCAAAGGCGCAGCAGGTGCGCCGCGTCCCGGTGCAGCACCACCACGCGCACGTGGCCGCCTGCGCGGCCGAGCACGGGGTGCGCGGCCGGTTCCTCGGGATCGCCTACGACGGTCTCGGGCTCGGCGACGACGGCACGCTGTGGGGCGGCGAGATCCTCGTCGCCGACCTGAGCAGCTACCGCCGTGTGGGCAGGTTCGCCACAGCACCGCTGCCCGGCGGCGACGCGGCGGTACGCCATCCCTCCCGTGCGGCCCTCGGCCGGCTGTTCGGCGGTGAGACGCTGGGCTCTCCGCACCCGTACCCGTGGCTGACCCGGTCCTTCACGGACCGGCTCGATCCGGCCGAAGTGAACATCGTGCGCGCCATGGTCGCCCGGGACGTCAACTGCCCGCGCGCCTCCAGTGCCGGTCGGCTCTTCGACACGGTCGCCGCCCTGCTCGGTCTCGCCGACCGGGTCAGTTACGAGGGCGAGGCGGCCGTCCTGCTCGAAGCGGCGGCGGGCGACGAGCACGCCGTACCGCTCGCCCATCGCGTCGTACGCGCGCAGGGTCTGTGGGTGTACGACCCGACGCCCACCCTCGCCGACCTGCTGGAACGGCTGGCGGACGGGGAACCGGTGCCCCGGCTGGCCGCCGCCTTCCATGTGACGCTCGGGCTGGCCACCGCGGACCTGGTCGCCCGGGCGGTGGCCGAGGGCGCGCCGCACACGGTGTGCCTGGGCGGCGGCTGCTTCGTCAACCGCAGGCTGCTGACCGAGGTGAAACGCCGGCTGCACGCGCAGGGACTGCGGGTACTGGTCGGCGGTCAGGTCCCGGTCGGGGACGGCGGAATCAGCTACGGCCAGGCGGCGGTCGCCGCCGCGCTGCTGGCCAAGGAGAGGTGAACACGCATGTGCCTGGGCATACCGGGACGGGTCCTGGAGATCCACGACGACGCCGGACTCCTCATGTCCACGGTCGACTTCGGCGGCATCCGGCGCGAGGTGTGCCTCAGCTGCACGCCCGAGGCGGACGTCGGGTCGTACGTCATCGTGCACGTCGGCTTCGCGATCACCCTGGTCGACGAGGCGGAGGCCCGGCGCACGCTCGAAGTGCTGCGGGCGATGGCGGGCGCGGTGGAGAGCGAGCTGGGCGAGCCGCTGCCGTAGCGCTCCGCTGGGTGGAGCCGGGAAACTGCGGGCCGTTTCGAGACCGCGGGCCGTCTGTGGCCGGTCGCGCAGTTCCCCGCGCCCCTTCGGGCCAAGCCGTTTCAGATGATCCGGTCGGCTCGTCCACCAGGGCCGGTCGGCCCCTGCCGCGGGCACTCCCGCACATCGGAACCTGAGGGTGGACAAGCGCGATCCGCCCCGTACGAGGAGGACGACATGACCGCCACCGCAGCCCCTGCCGCCGCACTCGACCGGCACGGTCTGGACGCCCTGGTCGATGCTCTGGTGGCGTCGGGACGCACCGTTGTCGGACCGACCGTCCGCGACGGTGCGATCGTGCTGTCGGAGCTGGCCTCGGCGGACGCGCTCCCGTACGGCTGGGGTGTCGAACTCGACGCCGGACGTTACCGGTTGGTCCCCCGCGAGGACGGGGCCGCCTTCGCACACAGCGCGGGACCGCAGTCCTGGAAGTCGTATCTGCACCCGGCGCGTGAACGGCTGTGGAGCGCCGACCGCTCCCCGGAGGGCCGCGTGGTCTTCACCGAGCACGATGCCGAGCCGCCGTCGTACGCCTTCCTCGGTGTCCGCCCCTGCGACCTGCGGGCCATCGCGATCCAGGACCGGGTCCTGACCGGCGGGGCGCACGAGGACACCGGGTACGGGAAACGCCGGCGGCGCGCACTGCTGATCGCCGCCGAGTGCACCGAACCGGGCGCGACCTGCTTCTGCGTGTCCATGGGCGGCGGGCCCGCCGCCGATCCCGGCTACGACCTCGCGCTCACCGAGGTGGTCGACGCGGACGGGCACCGGTTCCTGGTGCGTGTCGGTAGCGAGGAGGGCGCCCGGCTGCTCGACCAAGTCCCTCACCGTACGGCCGACTTGGGGACGGAATTCGCCGCCCGCACCTCCGTCGACGCGGCCCGCGACCGGATGGGCCGCTCCATGCCGTCGGTCGACCTGCGGGCGCTGTTGGGCGGGAGCATGGACGCGGAGCGCTGGAACGACGTCGCCGAGCGCTGTCTGACCTGCGGCAACTGCACGATGGTGTGCCCCACCTGCTTCTGCACCACCACGGAGGAGGTCACCGATCTGACCGGTGACCACACCGAGCGCTGGCAGCGCTGGGACTCCTGCTTCGACCTGGACTTCTCGTATCTGCACGGCGGGCCGGTCCGCTCCTCGCCCCGCAGCCGCTACCGGCAGTGGCTGACCCACAAACTCTCCACCTGGCACGACCAGTTCGACTCCTCCGGCTGCGTCGGCTGCGGGCGCTGCATCGCCTGGTGCCCGGCCGGCATCGACATCACGGAGGAAGTCGCCGCGCTGGAGACCGAACACGGAACGGAGACGGACTGATGCCTCCCTCGATGGCTCTTCGTATGAACCACGCGCTGCCCCACAACCACCGTGATCGGCTTCTGCACGTCGGTCGTGAGGTCCAATTCCCGCCGGATACCCGTCTGTTCGAGGAGGGCGGGCACGCCGACCGGTTCTGGATCATCCGGAACGGCACCGCCGCCCTCGACATGCACGTGCCCGGTCGCCGGCCCCCGGTCGTCGAGACGCTCGGCATCGGTGACCTCGTCGGCTGGTCCTGGCTGTACGAGCCGTACGTCTGGCAGTTGGGCGCCGGAGCGGTGACCCAGCTGCGGGCCTACGAGTTCGACGCGGTGGCCGTCCGGCTGATGTGCCTGGACGACCCCGCCTTCGGCCAGGCCGTCGAGCACTGGGTCGGCCGGGTGCTGGCCCACCGGCTCAACGCGGCCCGCGCCCGCATGGTCGACCTCTACGGGCCGTACGAGACGAAGGAACCGCGATGACCGCCGTACCGGTCCCCCATCGCGTGGTCGCCCGCCGGCAGGAGACCGGCGACACGGTGACCCTGCGGCTCGAGCCCGTGGACACCGCGCTGCCCGACTTCATACCGGGGCAGTTCGCGATGGTGCACTGCTTCGGTCGCGGCGAGATCCCCGTCTCGGTGAGTTCCGTGCAGGCCACCGGTGGGCTCGCGCACACGATCCGTTCGGTGGGCGCGGTCTCCGACGGGCTGTACGCGGCCCGGGTCGGCGACGTCGTCGGCATCCGCGGTCCGTACGGCACGAGTTGGGGTCTGGAGCGGGCGCGCGGGCGGGACGTGCTGGTCGTGGCGGGCGGCATCGGGCTCGCCCCGCTGCGTCCGCTGATCCTGCGCGCGCTGGCCGAGCCGGAGGCGTACCGCCGGGTCAACGTGCTGATCGGGGCGCGTACCCCGGACGATCTGATCGGCCGGAAGGAGATCGAGAGCTGGGCCACGGCCTACACCGGCGTGATGGTCGACCAGCCCGACGCGGACTGGCACGGCGACGTCGGCGTGGTCACCCAGCTGCTGGGGCGGGCGCACTTCGACCCGGACACGACGACGGCGTTCGTCTGCGGTCCCGAGCCGATGATCCGCGCCACCGCCCGCGAACTCGCCCACCGCGGTGTGCCCCGCGACCACATCCGGGTCTCGTTGGAGCGCAACATGCGCTGCGCGACCGGGCATTGCGGGCACTGCCAGCTCGGTCCGCTGCTGGTGTGCCAGGCCGGTGCGGTCGTGGGCTGGGACCTGGCCGAACCCCTGCTGTCCGTAAGGGAGTTGTGAGAGATGTCCCTGCCCAGGCTCGCGGTGTTCAAGCTGGCCTCCTGCGACGGCTGTCAGCTCACCCTGCTGGACTGCGAGGACGAACTCCTCGCGCTGACCGGCGCGGTGGAGATCGCGCACTTTCCGGAGGCGTCCAGCACCATGCTCCCCGGCCCCTACGACCTGACGCTCGTCGAGGGCTCGGTCACCACGCCCGAGGATGCCGAGCGCGTCCACGCGATCCGCGCGGACTCCCGCCACCTGGTGACCATCGGGGCGTGCGCGACCGCCGGCGGCATCCAGGCGCTGCGCAACTTCGCGGACGTGGACGAGTACCGGCGCACGGTCTACGCGCACCCCGAGTACATCTCCACACTGGCCACCTCCACCCCCGTCTCCGCCCATGTGGACGTCGACTTCGAGCTGCGCGGCTGCCCGGTCGACCGGCGCCAGCTGATCGAGGTGATCACCGCGTTCCTGGCCGGCCGGAAGCCGGACGTGCCGGACCACAGCGTGTGCTTCGAGTGCAAGCGGCGCGGCACGGTCTGCGTCACCGTCGCCCACGGCACGCCCTGCCTGGGCCCAGTCACGCACGCCGGGTGCGGGGCGCTGTGCCCGGCCTACCAGCGCGGCTGCTTCGGGTGCTTCGGCCCGTCCGGGTCGGTGAACCTGCCCGCGCTGATCCCGCTGCTGCGCCGCGACGGCCTCGACGACGACGCCGTGGTGCGGTATCTGCACACCTTCAACGCCGCTTCTTTCGATGAGGAGTTGTACCAGTGACGCACCGTGGATCCCGTGTGCTGCACGTCGGCTCGCTCTCCCGGGTCGAGGGCGAGGGCGCGCTGAGCCTCCATGTGCACGACGGCACGGTCACCGACGCGCGGCTGGAGATCTACGAACCGCCCCGCTTCTTCGAGGCGTTCCTGCGCGGCCGTTCCTACACCGAGCCGCCCGACATCACGGCCCGGGTGTGCGGAATCTGCCCGGTGGCCTACCAGATGAGCGCGTGCGCGGCGATCGAGGACGCCTGCGGGGTGACGGTGGATCCGGTGATCCGCGACCTGCGCCGGCTCCTCTACTGCGGCGAGTGGATCGAGAGCCAGGCCCTGCACATCTACCTCCTGCACGCCCCGGACTTCCTGGGCCGCCCCAGCGCGATCGACCTGGCCCGCACGCACCGCGCCGAGGTCGAGCGGGGGCTGCGGCTGAAGAAGGCCGGCAACTCGCTGATGGAACTGCTCGGCGGGCGGGCCGTACACCCGATCAACGTCCGCCTCGGCGGCTTCCACCGCGCCCCCACGCGCACCGAACTCCGCTCCCTGACCGAGGAGTTGAAGCGGGCACTCGACGACGCATGGGAGACCGTGCGCTGGGTCGCGGGCTTCGAGTTCCCGGACGCGAGCGTCGAGGCCGACCTGCTCGCGCTCACCGAACCCGACACGTACGCCATCGAGGGCGGCACCCCGACCGTGCTGCGGACCGACGGCACCAACACCTCTTTCCCCGTAAGGAACTTCACCGCACACGTCACCGAGACCCATGTCGCCCACTCCACCGCGCTGCACTCACGGCTCGACGGGCGCCTCCATCTCACCGGCTCGCTCGCCCGGTTCTCGATCAGCGGGCGGCTGCTGTCGCCGGTGGCACTGGAGGCGGCGGTCGCGGCGGGGCTCGGCGATCCGCGCGAGGGCACGGTGTGCCGCAATCCGTACCGATCCATCCTGGTGCGGGCGGTGGAGACCGTGTACGCCGTCGCCGAGGCGCTGCGCATCATCGACGGCTACGAGCCGCCCGCGCACCCGTACACGGAGGTGCCGCCGGTCGCGGGTGTCGGGCACGGCGCCACCGAGGCACCGCGCGGGCTGCTCTACCACCGCTACGAACTCGACGCCGACGGCATCGTGAAGAGCGCCCTGCTGGTGCCGCCGACCGCGCAGAACCAGGGCGCGATCGAGGACGACCTGCGCCGGCTGGCCCAGCAGGCGATCGGCGAACACGACCCGGACGACGACGAGTTGACGGCTCTGTGCGAGCGGGCGATCCGCAACCACGACCCGTGCATCTCATGCTCCACCCACTTCCTCGACCTGACCGTCGTCCGTACCTCGGACACCACCGCAGGAGGCTGTGATGCCTGAATCCCCGTACACCGTGAGCGATGTGATGACCCACACCGCCGTCGCCGTCGGCAGCGAGGCGCCCTTCAAGGAGATCGTCGAGCTGCTCGACCAGTGGAAGGTCAGCGCCGTGCCGGTGCTGGCGGGCGAGGGGCGGGTCGTTGGAGTGGTCTCCGAGGCGGACCTGCTGGCCAAGGAGGAGTTCCGGGACGATGCCGACGGGCCGTCCGAGCGTGACCCCGCCCGCCGCGCCAAGGCGGGAGCCGTGACCGCGGGCGAGTTGATGAGCAGCCCGGCCGTGACCGTGCACGCGGACGCCTCAGTCGCCGAGGCCGCCCGCATCATGGCGCGCCGGCACGTCAAGCGGCTGCCCGTCGTGGACGCGGTCGGGCTGCTCCAGGGCGTCGTCAGCCGCAGCGACCTGCTCAAAGTCTTCCTCCGCCCCGACGGGGAGATCGCCGAGGACGTCCGGCACCAGGTGCTCGGCCGGCTCCCGGTCACCGAGTCCCTGACGGTGCGTGTCTCCGAGGGCGTGGTCACGCTCGGCGGTTCCCTGCCCGACCGGTCGCTCGTGCCCGTGCTGGCCCGGGCGGTGCGGGCGGTGGAGGGGGTCGTCGACGTCCGGCTCGACCTCACGCACCGATGAAGTACCTGGACGAGTACCGCGATCCGGTGCTCGCGCGCCAACTGCTGGACGAACTGCGGCGGACGGCCACCCGCCCCTGGCGGATCATGGAGGTGTGCGGCGGCCAGACCCACACACTGGTCCGCCAGGGCATCGACGAGCTGCTGCCCGCCGGGATGCGGATGATCCACGGCCCGGGCTGCCCGGTCTGCGTCACCCCGCTGGAGACCCTGGACCGGGCCATGGCCGTCGCCACCCGCCCCGGAGTGCTCTTCACCAGCTTCGGCGACATGCTGCGGGTGCCCGGCACGGACACCGACCTGCTGTCGCTGCGCGCGCGGGGCGCGGACGTACGGGTGGTCTACGCCCCGATGGACGCCGTACGCCTGGCCGCCCAACACCCCGACCGCGAGGTCGTGTTCCTCGCCGTCGGCTTCGAGACGACGGCACCCGCCAACGCGATGGCGGTCCTGCACGCGGCCCGCCTGGGGCTGGCCAACTTCTCGATGCTGGTCAGTCACGTCCTGGTGCCGCCGGCCATGACCGCGCTGCTCGACGACGCCGACTGCGAGGTGGAGGCGTTCCTCGCCGCCGGGCACGTGTGCGCAGTGATGGGCTGGACCGAGTACGAGCCGATCGCCGCGCGATACCAAGTCCCCATCGTGGTCACGGGGTTCGAGCCGCTGGACCTGCTGGAGGGCATCCTCATGGCCGTACGCCAGCTAGAGGCGGGGCGGCACGGGGTGGAGAACCAGTATGTGCGGGCCGTACGGCGGGCGGGCAACACGGCGGCGCAGGACGCGGTTCGCCGGGTGTTCCGGGTGACCGACCGGGCCTGGCGCGGGATCGGGGAGCTGCCCGACAGCGGGCTCGAACTCGCCGCGGAGTACCAGGAGTTCGACGCCGCCCAGCGTTTCGACGTGGGCGGGCTGTGCCCGGTCGAGGACCCCGAGTGCATCGCGGGCGCCATCCTCACCGGGGCCCGGCTGCCCACCGACTGCGGCGCGTACGGCACCCGTTGCACGCCCCGTCATCCCCTCGGCGCCCCGATGGTGTCGTCCGAGGGCACCTGCGCCGCCTTCCACGCGGCCGGACGCACTCCCACGAGGAGCACGGCATGAGTGCCCAATGCCCCACCCCCGCCCACGAGGACGAGGTCGTCCTGCTGGGCCACGGCGCCGGCGGACGGCTCACCGGGGAACTGCTCGACCAACTGGTACTGCCCGCCATAGGGGGTGGCACGGGACCGCTGGAGGACGCAGCGCTGCTGCCCGGGCACCCCGGGCTGGTGATGAGCACGGACAGTTTCGTCGTCAGCCCGCTGTTCTTCCCCGGCGGGGACATCGGGTCCCTGGCCGTGCACGGCACGGTCAACGACCTGGCGATGCGCGGCGCCTGGCCGCTCGCCCTGTCCGTCTCCCTGATCGTCGAGGAGGGGCTGCCGCTGGCCGAACTCCGCGCCGTCATGGAGTCGTTGGGCAAGGCCGCCCAGGACGCGGGTGTACCGGTGATCACCGGGGACACGAAGGTCGTGGGGCGCGGTGCGGCGGACCGGCTCTTCATCAACACCACCGGCGTCGGACAACGGCACGAACTGCTGACGCCCTCCGCCGCGTTGGCCCGCCCCGGCGACGCCGTACTGCTGTCGGGGCCGATCGGGCTGCACGGTACGACCGTGCTCAGCACCCGGGAGAACCTCGGCTTCGAGGGCGACATCGCCTCCGACTCCCGGCCGCTGCACCGGCTGGTGCGGGCCCTGGCGCCGCTCGGTGACGCCGTGCACGTCCTGCGCGACCCGACCCGGGGCGGGCTGGCCGCCGCGCTCAACGAGATCGCCCGTGACTCGTCCGCCGCCGTCGAGATCGAGGAGAGCGCGGTTCCCGTGCCCGAGGCGGTCGCCTCGGCCTGCGACCTGCTCGGCCTGGACCCGCTGGTCGTCGCCAACGAGGGCTGTCTGGTCGCCTTCGTGGAAGCCGACGCGGCAGAGGACGCGCTGACCGCGATGCGGTCGCTTCCCGAGGGGGCGCAGGCGGTGCGGATCGGCGAGGTACTGCGTGAGGGGCAGCGGAAGCGGGTGACCCTGCGGACGTTGGTCGGCGCCCGGCGCATCGTGGAGATGCCGCTCGGCGAACAACTCCCGCGCATCTGCTGACCGTCGCCCCGTCGCTTCGTGGGCTCGTCAGCCGGTCTTGTGGCCCCACCGCGGACCGACCCGCGCCCACTCGGCTTCCCACTGCTCCAGGCGTCGCCGTTCCAGCCGCCCGGACACACCCCGGCCGATGAGGAGCACCGCCCCGCCAGCGCCCACGGCGGTCCATGCGGCCAGCACCACACCCTCCAGCCGTGTCTGTGTTGCGGTGGGCGGGGTGGGCACGAGACGGCCCCGGGCGTCGAGCCACACGTGAGTGGTGGACCCGGCCTTGCTGCTGGAGTCCACGTGAGCCAGACCCGTACGGCTCGTGCCGTCCGCCACCCTCCAGCGCACAGTGGCCCGGTAGCTGTCGCCGCCGTCACTCGTGCCCACGGTGCGCACGGCGTCCTCGACCAGCACGGCCGGCACCGGGTGCCGCCCGGCCCGCACGGCGTCGACGTGCCGCTCGACGGCGAGAGCCGTCCATGCGCCCGTGCCGACCGCCGCAACGACCGCGAGGGCCCAGGCCGCGATCAGCAGCCAGGCCTCGACGAGGTAACTACGGCGCCTGAGCGGGTTGGGCCGAAGCCGCCAACCGCGCACCTTGGCCGGCTTTCCGTGCCTGCTGGAGGTCATGATCCTCACCTGACCGGCGTGTCACTGTGGAGCAGCGTCTCGACGGGCCCGCGCCGCGGGGTGGCCCAGGTCTGGTTCGTGTGACCGAGACGCACGATCAGCTGCGGGAACCGGCCGAAAGCGACGCCCGTGCGAACCTCCGCGCGCACGGCGGGCACTTCGAGGGGCTGGGTGTGGAAGGCGGCCCGGACCCCGTGGGCCTCCGCGTAGAGCAGCACGCGCTGGAGCGCCTGACCCGCGCGCAGCCAGTCCTCGCGGGTGTCGTAGGGGGTGGTCAGCACGACGACCGTGCCCGTGCGCGACACCCATTTCTGCGGCGGGACGGCGAACTGCCGGACCAGGCCCAGGTAGTCACGGGCGGCCAACTGGACACAGTCCGGGTGGTACAGGCACGCCTCGGCAGGTACTCCGGCCGGCCCGACGCACCCGGCGATCTCCGCGGTGTGTCCCCGGTCGGCGCGATGCACCTCCTCGGCGGTGCGCACCAGATCCGCGATCCGGTCCAACTGGTCGACATCGTCGACGACTTGGAGGTCGGCCCCCTCGGCCCGTGCGTGGTACCGCAGGTCGTCGAGCAGCTCCTCCGCGACCCGCTCGGCCCCGAACGGCCCCCGGTGCGTGTGCCGGTGGGCCATCGCGCCCGCCACCAGCGCCTCGTCGAACGTGGCCGGCGCATGGGCGGCGAAGCCCACACGGGCCAGGTACGCCGGGTTCCCGAACTCCGGCAACAGGTCGACGGCGGGCCGGAAGCCGAGGTTGCGCACGGCCATCCGTACGTTGAACAGGGCCGCCCCGCAGGCGATGACCGTCTCCCGGCCGCCCGGGTCGGTCAGGGCCAGGCGCCGCCTGCGGTCCGCGTGGATCTCGAAGCCGTGGTCGTGGCCCTCCTCGACGAAGAACCAGGGCTGGCTGTTGTGCGGCGAGGGCGCGAGGGATGCCGCGTGGGCCAAGTGCAGGGCCGCGCGGCCGTGTTGTTCGAAGGCCAGAGACATGGTGACCCCTTCGTCGACCGTTCCCTTTCAGGGTCCTCGCTCAGCAGCATCCGGCGCATGAGCCTTCCGGCCCTGGAGACGAGCCGTGCGGCACTGGTGAGCGCCCACCGGGAGGAGTTCGCTGGAAGCGTCGGAGGAGAATGCCATGAACAGCACATCAGCACTCCCGTCCCGCAGCCACAGCCGCCGCTCCACCGTGCTCACCGCGGCGCTGACACTGCCTCTGCTCGCGGTCACCGCGTGCGGTACGACCACCGGTACGGCAGGCCAGGGCGGCACTGCCCCGGCCTCGCCTCCCACGGTGGGCTCCGGCACGTCGGGCGGCATCTCAGGCGCACCGGCTCCGTCCGGGACCACGACCCCGGAGGCGACTGCTGCCCCCGCCACCGGCAAGTCCGGTGGTATCAGCGGCACTTCGGCTGCCCGTGTGCGTACGGGGGTGTACTTCCTGCACGGACAGAAGGTCTCTCCCGCCTCGCGCACCGTGACCGCGCCGGCGACCGCCACCGCCGCCGTACGGGCCTTGCTGGCCGGCCCCGACCGCTACGAGCGGGCCCACGGCCGTACTACGGCCATCCCGTCCGGAACACGTCTGCGCTCCCTCGTCGTCCGGAACCACGTGGCCACGATCGACCTGTCCGGCCGCTACGACGACGGAGGCGGCAGCCTGTCGTTGCGCGAGCGGATCGCCCAGGTCGTGTTCACGGTGACCCGCTTCCCGACTGTCCACAAGGTCGCGTTCGAGGTCGACGGCAAGACGATCACGTCCTTCGGCGGCGCGGGCGTCGTCCTGAACGGGCCGGTCGGCCGGGCCGACTTCGAGGACCGGGCACCCGCCGTGCTGGTGGAGTCGCCGATGATCGGTGACACCGCGCGCACCCCGCTGAGGGTGTGGGGCAGCGCCGACACGTTCGAGGCGCGATTCCGGCTGAAGGTCACGGACACCACCGGGCGCACCGCCGCCGACGTCATGGTCAAGGCGACGTCCGGTACCGGCACGCGCGGCACCTTCGACGTGACGTTCCCCTACAAGGCGGCCCGCACCGGCACGGGTCTGCTGACCGCTTACGTCCTGTCGGCCAAGGACGGCAGGGCAGTGACCGTCGACACATTGCCCCTTGTAGGTTCCTCTTGATCGTTAGCACTGGCTCCTGCGGAAACGCTGGAATCCGCGCGTGACGCGCAGCGCGCGTGCAGGCCGCTCGTGCGCAATCAGGGTATGGCGTCTGCTCCTTCTGGTCACTGTGAGTCGTCCTCGGGTATCTCGGTGAGTGTGGGGAGTAGACGTTGCTCAGCGCTTCGAACGCGTCGGATTTGCGGACCTACGATCGCGCGGGTTGGTGCGCGATCAGAACGGTGCTGTCGGCAGGGCGGAAGCCCAGGCATGCGTGTATGCGCGCGACGGCGTCTTTCTGCGTAGGCGAGGAAGACAGTGCTCAACGTGTGCGCGTACCGCACCCGAAACGACCGAAGTCTGACGCGGTGATCAGCCGATGCGGCTCGCGCGATGCTCGGCTCGAGCTTCTGCGATGCGCTGTTCGAGTGCCTCGAACCACGACCGGCCGTCCTCACCGTAGTTGTCGCGGATCTCATGTTTGAGATCGGAGGTATTGGCATTAAGGGTACGTACCAAGCCCAATCCATGGTCGACCTGTGTCCGTAGCTCGCCATGTGACCGCGTCAGATGCGTTGCGGCGTCTCGCATCTCAGCGCGTGCCCTCTTCGACGCGCGGCTCGTCGGCAGCCAGATCTGCGTACCGATCTGCGCTCGCCGCACTACATACGACATCGTCCGCAGCGACGTTTGCGCGGACTGGTACGCCACATGCGCGGTGTCGGCACAGAGATACGACTCGCGGTGGAAGATACGAAGGGCGTGGAAATCGAGATCGGATCGGGCTGACTGCCGGCGATCTTTCTTTTTGTCCCTCGCCCGTCCGCTGGTGGAGTGAGTCGAACGGTCGACCGGACCGGCAGCTCGAGCGCGGAGCTTCGCCAGTCTCGCCTGTACTTGCTCGGCTTGCCGGCGTACCCGCTCGTTCTCGGCGCGGACCCGGCTCAGTGCCCGCTTCACTTCCGCGGTTGCGGCGTGCATCTCCTGGACGGAGACGGGCGTCGGCCGACGGTCGAACACCGAGATCGCGATGAGTGTGGCGATGCCGAGCACAGCCGCGAGAGTGAACAGTGGTAGCCCGTTCGCGATGACGTGGTCGGTGCGCCCCGCGTCGGTCAACTGGACGAAGACGGCAACATTGATCACACCGAGCACGATCGCGGCCCGCGCAAGCAGGCCGAGCCCACGTTTCCCCGCGGGCACTGACCGGCTGCGAAGCCGGCCCTTCGCGGAGAGGACCAGCCGGACCAGTGCCACGGCCAGCAGCGGCGAGGCGATCGACGCCCACAGCCATTCCCGCAGGTAGGGCGCAAGACTATGCGCACCACTGAACTCGATGCGGGCCGCGAGCGCCGGTGCCGCCAGGATCATCGTCACTGGAACGCCGAAGAATGGGCCGCCGACAACGAGTAGCACGATGGCGCAACCAGCGCCGCCGTTACGATTACTGGGCACAGTTCAGTGACCCGCCGTCACCCTCGTCACCCTCGTCACCCGCGATCACGGCCTGCAGTGCGCCGCGTTTGCCTGGCGTCATGCCGCCCGGGCCGCTGCCGCGGCGCTGTCGGTCGCTGTGATCCGGCATTGCGTGACGCCGGGGCGAGAGCTGTTGCGCCGGCGCCGTTGAGCAGTTGATCGAGGGCGACCGCGAGGCCGCCTGCCTGTTGCGTGTGATGCTGGACAATCATGGTGGTCAAGTGTTTGGTCAATTCGACGTATGCGATGCGTTCCTCCGACGCCAGTCCGGGCTTGACGGTTTCACGCTGCATGTTGACCATGCATTCCCGCAGTGATTGCGCGCTGGTGTCAGCTTGGCCGAGTTCCTGTTGCTGCTGTCGTAGCATCGCGGAGGATTCCCGACGGCGTTGGTCCAGTAGCGCCAGGGTGATTTCCTTGCTGTCGGCGGCCTGAGTCTTCTCCAGATTGATTCGCCGCATCTCGGTGGTCAGGGCATAGGATTCGGCGACAAGCCTGGCGACGGTGCCGAGCGGGTTCAGTGACTCGGCGATGCGCGACACGGCCTCACCGAAGACGAGGTGACCGTCAGATACCCTGACCAGGCTATTCGACATATGAGCCGCTTTCCGTGTAGGTGTTTTTGGTGAGGAGATGCGGACGAACTTCGGATCAACCGCAGGTGTTCGCTGCTTGAGCGGTGTCCGTATGCACGACGCAGGGGAAAGCCCCTCGACGACACGAGCAATGCCGGCAGATTTACGAGATACAAGCCCCCTGGGTAGAACTAGATCCACAATCCGATGGATCCGTCTGCCGCGATTATGGCAGTACTTGAGTCGGCCTAAAGCAGAAACGACGACACCGACCAGCACCACCACTGCACTACGGCAACGAACCAGCGGTGCCGACGGACAGCCCGTCAAGCTAGCTCCTCACCGTGCACCGAACCGCACGTTCTCCAGCAGCGCCCGATTCGCTCCGGACCAGATCTCGTACTCCCAGCCATGCTGCCGAAACGGCTCACCGGGCCAGGCCGGGGCCTGCACGATCTCCGGGTCCTGCAACCGGTCCGCAGGCTTGACGTTGACCACCCGCACCGTCCCCGAAGGCATGACGAGCAGAAAGTCCGGAACATGGTGCCCAATCCGGTCACGGACCCGAGCCGCCGGCCGACACATAGACCACGTGCCCGCCCGTCGTCACCGACGTGTATCTCCCCGAGTAATGGGTCATCCCGTGCACCTACCGGACATCCCGCCACGGCATCGACTCCGCGAAGTCCGCCGACCGCAACTGTCGTATCGGCACTTCACGTACCGACGCGTCCTCGTACCGGACGGACGCCGTTGGAAACTTGCGTGTACGACGACCGCTGCCTTTGCTCCGTTCCGCCATGACGGGGACGGTACGAAGCAAGGGCAGCCGACACCCAGTGAAGATCGAAAGAGACCCGAGGGAGATCGCTACTGACCATAGCCGGTGTCAACCGGATCGCGGATTTGCTAATTCACTGGTAACGAACCACCTTCATTGCCAACGAAGTTGCGGAACCTACACCCCTGAGGGTGAACCGCTGACACGGGTCCAGGGCATGGAGCAGCCCCGGCGTTTCGGTTTCCGCGCCGGGGCTGCTCCATGCCGTTGAGCGACGCAGCGAGTTCAGTTCTCCTCCCGCTCCTTCAGCAGCTCGTCCGCGATCCGCGCGGCCCACTCCTCGATCGCGGTGAAGTCGCGGAAGTCTCCGCCCTTCCCGTTGCGCACGATCGACTGGGCGATACGTCCCTTGGCCCCTTCCTCCAGGCACCCGCCGAAGGTGACGTGGCCCCTGGCGTCGAGCCGGGCCATGGCACGCCGTATGCCACGCACGGGCGGGCGCGTCATCGAACGCGGCGGCCATGGCCTTGTGCACCTGGAGCGGGTCGTCGCCGGTCACATGGATCGGCTCGTGACCGTAGCCGCGCAGCAGCTCGTCGAGCTCGGACTCGGGGAGGCGGGACAG
>Ga0307511_10000921_pt1 | contig 31109 bp, 23 predicted proteins | sample 13_EM_MG_FD_200266 | JGI IMG/M metagenome (GOLD analysis project Ga0307511, IMG submission 200266) | Populus trichocarpa ectomycorrhiza microbial communities from riparian zone in the Pacific Northwest, United States - 13_EM | ecosystem: Host-associated > Plants > Roots > Unclassified | place... | reverse complement strand
TCCCTCCAATACCGTTGAAAATCAGTGTTTTTTATCTCGCTGCAAGTCCCTCAAGACAATCCCTTTTGAACCTTGTATGCAATCCGGATTATCCCTTATTAACAGCTCAGTAGCAATATTTTACATCGCTTAAGCAGCAATCTATGCAATTGGAATATTATTCCCTGCCTTTTTCCCTGGAAAGGGTCATGCGGCGGCAGGAACATCCTAAATGTTCCCTGCACCAATCCGTCATGCAGCATCTGCACCTGCTCATTACCACCGCCTTCGGGGAATTCCCCGGGGACGAACAGTTCGGCTGCAGCATCTGGGACCATGACTTTGACAACGTCACCAGCGCCCATAAGCTCAAGGAATACATGCGCCAATCCCTTTTGCAATCTGTAGAACGCCATGAGAAAAGACTGGGTGGCACCCGGGTAGAGATCCTGCTCCGGCAGGAAGAAGTCCCGGAAGCGGGCGGGCATAGGGTTAAAAAGAAGATCGATGTCGCCATTACAGCCCTCCTGCAATTGACGAATGAGAAATTTGCTTTTCGGGATAGCTTTTTTGTGGGCCCTTTATCATACTAACGGGCCTCAACCTATAAAATAGTAAAAACAGTTTGCCGACCATGCAGGAATCCAGGGACCATATCAAGACCCGAATGCTGAAAAATGCATCCCGCGCCTGGGGATACACCGAGACGGAGTCCGAAAGCAATTTCGACCCCCTCGTATCCATGCTACTCACTGCCTGCTCCGTCGAGCTGGAAAAGATCTCCGGCGAGATCCACGCCTCCCGGGCCCGCGTACTCACCCGGCTCGTGCAGCTTCTTTCCCCCGATGCACTCACCGGCGCCCTTCCGGCCCATGCCGTAGCCTGCGCCACCCCGGTGGAAAAAAGGTTCAGCCTGCCGGAAGACCTGCAATTCTATATTCCGCGTAAGCTCGCCGCTTCCTCCGATAATGAGGAAGCCACCTGGAAAGATGTTTTTTTCTCCCCCACAGCCGGCTTTCGTCTGACCCAGGCCTCTATCCGGTTCATGGCCGCCGGCAATGCCTTATACCGTATCAGCAATCACATCAATAAAGAGATCGTCGCGCATACCGAGCCCGGCAAAGACCTTCCGGCCAACAGCCTGTGGCTCGCCATCGATCAGCCCGGTACCAGCCTGCAGGACTGCCTGTTCTATTTCGACCTGCGCAATGAAGCAGGCCGCCAGCTCTTCTACCACCAGCTTCCCAAAGCGACCTGGTACTGGAACGATCAGCCCATCTCTCACAACCCCGGCTATGGCGAAAGAGCCATTAGCGGCGAACAACTGGACCTGGACACCATCCTTAACCGGGAAGACGATCCCGGCGATAAAATAAAAAAGACCGTCAACGCCTTTTATAAATCACAGTTCATCACCCTGCTGGATGAGAAAGACCTGGCGGCCGGTGCAGACAACAGCGTGCTCACCGATATGATCGCAGATTGTTTCTCCCCGGCATCGTTGCTCCAACTGGGCAAAACACCCCTGCGATGGATCTGCGTAGACTTCCCCCAGACCGTCTCCACCCGTCTTCTGCAGGATGTAGTATGCGTCATGAACTGCTTTCCCGTGATCAACAGGCGGCTGCATGACCTCACTTACCGGCTGCAGGAGATCGTCAACATCGTCCCCCTCCAGACGGAAGACCTTTTCCTGGACCTGGCAGAAGTCAGCACCGACGAAGGCAAGCTGCTGAACGTGCGCACCTTTCAACAGCCAGGTGAGGAAGCATTCGCCATGCTGATGCGCAATGGGGGAGTGGGTCGCTTCGACGAACGGGATGCAGGGGCCATTGTAGACTACCTGCTGCAATTACTGCGCGACGAGAGCGCCGCCTTTTCTACCCTGGGCAACGACTTTATGAATAGTGAAATGCGGCAATTGCAACAGATCATCAACAAGCTCGAACAAAGGCTGTTTTCCCGTCAGCTGCAAAGGGAACAAACTCCCTACCTGGTCATACGAAATAACTCGAAGACGCCCTGGCAGAATATCTTTATCCGCTACTGGAGCACCACCGGCACCGAAGCGAACAATATTAAGGCCGGGAGCTCCCTGCGCCTCTACAAAGGCAGCGGACTGGAGAACAACCAGGTCCTGCTCGTGACCACCACCCAGGGAGGAAGGAACAAGCTGGGCAATAACGACAGCGTCCTGGCCTATAAGAGTGCCCTGCTGTCGAGAGACCGGCTTATCACCGAGGCGGATATCAGGGCTTTTTGCCATTACCAGCTGGGCGATCGCGTAAAGAAAATAGCTATTCAAAAAGGGATCATGATCCATCCCGACCAGCAACAGGGATTCGTAAGGACCATCGACATAAAGATCGGCATCCATCGGAAATCCTATGGCGAAATGCTGGAGAAAGGAGAGATCAGCTTCTGGAAAGACAACCTTAAATTATTATTGGAAGAAAGATCGGTAGCCTTATTGCCCTATCGGGTATTCATCGACGAGGCAGCCTGAACGATAAATAAAAATGGACAACTATTCACTGATAGAACTATTGCGAAGGGAGATCCAACGGACGGTCTGCGATACGAGGGCAGAGCCGCAACTGGCCGTTGCCCTGGAAAAAGGCTTGTCGCCGGATGATTTTCTCGTCAGTTGCGACAACCTGTTCTGCCGTGAGTACAGTAAAGACATCGTATATACGGAATTGAAAGAAGATTCCCGGAAAAGGGCCCTGCTGCAGTTACACCTCTCCCGCAGCGGCGTCTACGATCAATTGCCGGAAGGGCTCTTCTTCCAGCCTCCTGAAGAGAAAAGGGGCTACAGCGCTGCGGACATGGCGGCAGATCACAAGCTGAACAAGAAAAAAGAAGAAGAGATCCGCCGCTTCTTCCTCCCGTTCGAGAATGACTTCCTCTGGCAACGCATACAGATCGAACAGGAGGAAAGTAAACTGCTGGAAGGGTTGAAATCCGGCATCCTCAACGATTATTTCATACAGTTCTGGGGGATTCCGCAGGAGATTCCCCGTCATTTTATAGTACCCCTGCTGCTGTTGCTGCCTTATGCACACCGGATAGCCGGAGAGCTGCCGCTGATGGGAGAGAGTCTGCAACAATTATTGCAGGAAAAAGTCACCGTGCGGACGGTACCTCCTCCGCCAGGAGATGCTGCCGGGGTGGATGCCCCCGGCCTGGGAGAGGCACAGGCAGGACTGGATATGATCTGCGGCGTGCAGTTCGGGGAAGACCTCCCCGTTATCGAATGGAGCATAGGCCCTCTGCAGGCTTCCACGGTAACGGACTATCTCGAAGGAGGGGAGCGCTACCGGCTGATGGAAACCTTTACGCGGTTCTTTGTCCCGGCAGGAGTGGACACCGCTCTGGTCATCCTGGTAGACTCCGGTCGCCGGCAGATGGTCCTGGGTGATGAACAGGGGGCGATCCTGGGATACTCCTGCGAGTTACCAAAATTAGTACAACTACCATAATAACCTTACTCGCACCACAATATGGAAAAAGTGATTACCAATGAGATGACAAAATTCCTGATCTTCCTGGCGGCGGGCGTAGCGGCTTTGACGGCAGTGGTCAGCAACAGGATCAGCAAGACGAAAGGCAGCATCAGGCCCTATAGAAAGCAGACCCTGCTCTATATGCTGGTCGCCTTCTTTTTCTTTGCTATTATAGGATTCACCGCCCATCCTTCCTTTGTTGTAGATTCCACGACCATCCTTATTATTTTCCAGGCTTATTTCCTGCTCCTGGGCGTCGGGCATTATTACTACATGCATGAATACCTGCTCTGGAGCGGCGACAAAAGGGCCTTTGGCCTGGAGCTGCTCTTCACCCTGCTCCTGAGCCTCCTGGGCGCCATCGGCTTCCTGCTCATCTATCGTCTTATCAATAAGAATGGCCTGCAATACATCATGTCCGGCAGCATCCTGTTCTTTATCATACCCTTCCTTATCATTCATACCTTCCGTCGCGCGATCGCGATACCGCCCAAAATAGTAAAAGAATGGTTCTATCCGGTGGAACAGGAGGTCGAAGAGCCCGAAGAGAGCAAAATGAAGAACCTGCTGGTCATCAGCTTCGAATTCAGAAAAATGACCACCGATCCCCACTTTACGAATTTCCGGGCAAAAGCCCCCGTGGATATGGAATTCGGAAAACTTTTCTATTTCTTTATCAATGACTATAACGAACGCCACCCTAATGGAAAGATCCATTTTATCAATGAATCAGGAGAGGCGCATGGGTGGATCTTCTATAAAAAGCCCCGCTGGCATACTTTCATTACACAATATATCGACGGAGAAAAAACAATATTTACTAATCATATCAGGGAAAATGAAGTGATTATTTGCGAACGATCGCTGATATAGCGCCGGTCGCACCGGCAAAGTCGCTGATATAAAAAAGTCTGTATGCAGGAAAATAACTACTTACCCGTTAACTGGACCGATGGAATGAAGATCAACAAATCGCACTTCATCGCGCAGGAACGGGCTGTCGTATACCAGATCGCGCAGGCTGCCGGTAGCCTGCTGAATGATCTGAACTATGGATTATTGCCCTTTGGTCAGGCAGGCACCGGGCTGAAACTATTCATCGCGATAGACAACCAGCAAAAAGTACAGGTACGTATCCAGCAATGCCGGGCCATCACCGCCGGAGGCTATTATATCGAATTCAACGAAGACACGGCGCTGTCCGGCAGTAACCTGCAAACCCCGCTCGTCAGCACCCCCGTCCCGATAAAGGATCTCAGGGACAAGGCCGCTGCTTACTATGTCGTACTCACGATCAACCCCTATAAGAGAGTGCCTTACGGATTCGCCGATCCCGCCGAAACTCCCATCAGGATCCCCAGCACCGTTCCCTTTTTCGCCGTGGATCTCGTACCCATGACCGAAGTGACAAAGAATAAGCTGGGCTTGTATCAGCTCGTCGTAGGCAAGCTGATCGCAGAAGAACATCGCATTTCCCTGGATGAGCAATATATTCCTCCCTGCAGCGCTGTGGGCAGCCACACCGACCTGCTGGAGATCCACGCGGCCCTGGAACAGTTCCTGGGAAAAATGGAGGCATGGTCCCTGCAGATCATTCAAAAGATCCTGCAAAAAAAACAAGTCAATGACATGTCCGTCATCGTACAGAAAATGTGCGAACAGATCATGGTCTTCACCGCTAACCAGCTGGCGGAACTGAAAGCGGTAGGTACGGTCCAGCCGCCGGTGTACCTCGTCAGTAAAGTTTCCTCCCTGGCAAGAATGATCAAGAATATCATGGATTGTTACCTGGGCAGCGGAAAAGAAGAATTGATCAACTATTTCACCGAATGGTGCAGTTTCAGCCAGGGCGAACTGGAAGGAGCGATCATCCTGCTGGCCAACCATACTTATGACCACCTGGACATCAATGATTCCGTGGGAAAGATTACCGGGTTCACCCGCATACTTTCCCAGTTGTTCCATCAACTGGCCAGGCTGGAATACATCGGCAAACGCAAGGATGCAGGGATATTTGTCAAAGAAGAAGTCATCACACCTTCTTCTGAACAAGCACCTCCGCCCAAGCGCAGAAGTTTCCTCGCCGACTGAGGCCGACTGAAGTCCACAGAGGCCGGCGGTAATATATTGATTCGAATCACAGCCTATAAATAAAATAGTACGGTATGCAACAAGTCCTGAATAGTAAAGAAAGAAACCAGGCTTTCCTGAAATTCCTTCTCTTCTTCCTGGTGACCGTTATCCTGATCGTCCTGGCCGTTTTTTTCAACTACCGGCTGCCCAGGAGTGAGAACAAAGTCTTGCAGGAAGAAGTGAACATGCAGCGCCAGCAGGAAGTGGCACAGGCAAAATTTGTAACAAAGATGAATGAGGCCGTCGTCCTCCTGGATTCGATGGATAAAGGGGCTGCCAACATCGAACAGATCAATAGCCAACTGACAGGTAAGCTGACGGAAATGGAGCTCCTTCGGCAGAAGGATGATCCCAGTTCCTATGGCAGGATGCACAATGCCATCCTGGATAAATTATTCCAGCTCCAGCAGTCCAAGGCATCGGTACGCGACCTCCGGAAAAAGGCGGATCTGTACAATAGCGCACAGGATGAATTGAATACCGTGAAGTCCCAGCTGGCAGCAGCCAACAATGAACTCGACGCCATCCGGCGCGGGGGGCATTAAGTCACCGGGTCGGACGACTGACCAGCCAAGCCAGCTCACGGGCAACAACGGGCTGTGCCAGCTATACAACGGATGTCTTATTGCGCACCGGCCTGCCGACAAATTGCAGCTTATGAGATCCTTCAAGATATTTTGGTATTTGTTGTTGCCAGGGATCCTCCTACTGGCCGCGTGGCCACCCGCCCTCATAGCTCAATCCTCTCGGGGTCAAAAATCTCCCGAACAAAAATTTTCCGCTCAACCCTCCCCGGGTCAACAATCCCCCTCGCAAAAAGGCTTTAATCCCGATTCGGTTTTCGCAGACCTGGGTCTTGACGATGCAGGGGCCAATTCCAAATTAAACCATGGAGAGAGCGCCCGGGAAAAGATCGCCGGCAATATATTCATCAGGGGCTCCGTCAGCCAGACCACCTGCTACCCGGGCCAACCGGTCCTGCTAACCTATCAGTTATATTCGGCGCTACAGAGCTCCAGCCATATCAGCATGCTCCCGGCCCTGCCCAATTGCAATGCCATCGAATGGCCGGTCAGCAATGAAAAAGTTATACGCCGCAGGTTCGGCGGCAAAGAATACAGAGTGCTAACGATCTGGCAGGCCCGGCTGATCCCTTTCCGGGAGGGCGCCATTACCATCGACACCCTGACAGTGGACAATGATATCACGTATACGACGGAATCCGGCAGGACCGGCCACTATTCGGGCAGGACCAGCAGCAGCCCGGTCGCGCTCAACATCCTTCCATTGCCGGTGAACGACCGGCCTCCCGGCTTCTCCGGTATCATTGGGAACTATCGCATCCATGCTGCTGTGAAATCGACCAGCATCCCGGCCGGTGAGACGGACACACTGCACATGGAGATTTCCGGTTCCGGCAACCTGGATAATATCAGCCCTTTTGCCATTCCCTGGCCGAAAGGAATAGAATCCTTCACCCCGAAACAACACTGGCAGATCGGAAAAGATCGTTTTCCGCCCGCTGGCAACACTTCCATAGACATTCCTTTCGTCGCCGGACTGCCGGGACATACCGTCCTGCCCCCGATCGCCTTCAGCTATTTCGATGCCTCACTGGCCGCTTACAGGACCATTCGCAGCGATAGTATCTTTCTGGATATTTTACCCGCCACAGCGACCTCAGGAGCATCAGCTGTTTCTGCAGCAAAATCATCATCGGATTCAGCGGCCGGCGCCTTGGCAGCCACTACCCCGTCTCCATCCCGCATCAGGACCTATGGATGGGCGATAGGACTTTTTCTTTTCCTGGCAGGATGTGTTGCCTGCTTCTTTTACAGACAGAAATTTCGCGCCGTAAAGAAACATTCACCATATCAATAAAAGCTATATGACAAAGATCGAAGCGCTGGAATTTTTGGAATTGCCGGAATCGGCCAGTGAGGAGGAGATCCTCAGCCGGTTAAAGGATAAGCTGGCCTACTTTGAGCAGCTCAGCGAAAAAGCTCCCAGTGAGTTCCTGCGTCGTCTTCATGCCAAAAATGTGATCAAGGTACGTCAGATCGCCAAAGAGAGTAGGGAATGGTCGCCCTATGACCCGGCTCCGGCTGTCGTCGGTTCGGCCGCACTCGCCGTTTCGGACCCGGGACCGGGCTACCAGTCAGGGACATATGAAGAGTCCGGCTCGTTGATAGCTTCCCAGCCACCCTCTTTCGGCTTACAGGAGAACAGCTCACAGGAGAACAGCCTGCCACCGAACCTGGACGAAGAGCCTTCTTCCATCTCCCGCTTCTTCACAAAATTCGTGTCAGGTATCCTCCCGGGCCGCAAAAAAGAAAAAGAACAGGAAATAGGACCTGCCGGCTGGCTGGTCCGGCACACGGAGAACCAATCATCCGTTATGCTGCCGCTTTTTCCGGGGAAAAATTATCTGGGCAGGAAGTCCAATCCCAAATTCCAACCCTTCCTGGTAGTAGAGGATGATCCCTGCGTCAGTAAGGTCCATGCCATCATCCATGTGGAAGGGGAGGACGAAGGTCTGACCGAGGGCCTTGCCCGCTTTTACATCTGTGATGATCCAGCTTCCAATGAGGGGAAAGCCAGCACGAATGGCACTTTTATCAATGGGAAAGAAGAAAGGATCATGGAGAGGACCCCCCTCCTGGAAAATGATGCCATCCAGATCGGCGTTACGAAATACATTTTACGATACAACAAACAGAATATCGAGAAGATCATCAATGAAGTGGAGGATAGTGAATATATTCATACCGTCGTTGTCGATATTTTGTAAATCGCCGGCAGCCCCTGATTATGCCCCGGCTTATTTTTCACTAAATTTATGGAATAATTCTTTTAATTGCCTGACAATCAAGATACTTCGGAGACAGTTCGAATCCCTCTCGCCCCGCTGAATGGGACAGCCGCTCAATTAGAGCGGCTGTCCTTTTTTTATTGCCTTCCAAATCGCCTGAATTTGCTTCTATTAGGGCGAAAATGAAATTCATTTCTTCTGTTCGAAATGCCTCATTTTTGGGATCATAACTGATTCCACCAGGAAAGATCAATTTTTTAAGTTATTCCATGAGGCCAATTCCGCTGGAAGCCCATACAGTATTGAGTTTGGCGCTCAAATCCACTGCATTTTTCATACATTCTGAAATGTTCGAAATGGGCACGGAGCATTCTGCCAGTGTGTTGTTCAAAGCGATCCTTACTAACCTCATAGTAAAAGTTTTCCAGTTCGTACTGAATTGCTTCCTTGGCTTCCTCTTTTGCGATTACCCTTTCCAATTCCTGGACGGGAAGAAAAGGAATTACCGGACGAAAGTGGGGTCTCAGGATATTCTACAACTGTGAACTGTAATAAGTTTTTAACAAAGCGCCAATAGGCCAGATCAGCGGCTTAAGACTTCGTGGTCATAACCAGAACTAACAGATTCCTGTTTGGGGCACAAAAATCTTGTAAGTCGAAATATTTGCGAGGCTTTAAAAAATAGTTATTTATTCTTTTGTAAAATTCTTTATATTAGTTGAGAAGTGTGTTCGATAATGATTAAAAGTTAGCCCAACCATTCTTCCCTAATGAATAAAACCGTCGTTGTTATTGGTATATTGGTTATAGCACTGCAAACATACCAGCCCTGCCAGGCGCAACCTGCCAACATTACCCGGTTACGAAGCAAGATACTTGCCCGGCAACAACAACCTGGCTATTTAAAAGATACAGCCTATGTCAATTTACTTGACAGCCTGGCCTTTACCTATTTCAGGATTAGCCTCGACAGCCTGATTTTCTACAGCGACAAAGCCCTGGCAATTGCAACCCAAATCGGGTATGCCAGGGGCCAGTCCATAAGTCTAAGGCAGAAAGGAAATGCCTATTTTGAACTAGGCGACTATTCAAAAATGTTACTGTATTATCAGGATGCACTTCGTGCGGCAGAGAAGGCAAACGATTCGCTACAAATGGCGAAAGCCATGTACAATATAGGGAATATGGCCTATCAGGAAATAGGAAGAAATGAGGACGCCCGGAATATAATAAAAAAGGCAGGCGATATTTTTCAAATCAGGAAAGACAGCCTTGCCTGGTATGCGACAATAACTACAATTGGTTCGCTTTGGGCTAATGATAAAAAGTACGAAGAGGCGTTGTTATATTATAATCAGGGTTTGAAGGTGGCTACCGCCTTGAAAAACAGGTATGCCATTGTGGTGGTCAACGAACAAATGGGATTGCTTTACCAGGCTAAAGGCAGGTTCAAAGAAGCATTGGCCTGTTTACTTCAAACCTGGGATTATTTTAGTAATACCGATGATGATGTAACACGCCAGTCCAAGTGCGCAAGTGAGGTTGCCGACATATATATTCAGTTAAAGAACTACCCAATGGCTTTAAAGTATGCCAGTATAAGTTTACAAAAGGCGCAGGTGGTAAAAAGTAAACCCCATATTCTGAACGCCGTCAATGAACTGGCTGCTACTTATGAAGCACTGGGCAATACTCTTTATGCATTGAAGTATTTCAAATTGTTAAAACAAGCTTCAGACAGTGTTGCTAATGAGACATTACGTAAGAAAACAGAACAACTGGAGACGCGCTATGAATTCGAGAAAAAGGAAGTCCTTTTAAAAACCGCCCAGGAAAAAAAGGATGCCCTGAATAAAAGTATTGTCCAGAAAAAGGAACTGCAGATTTTCATTGCTTTGCTGTTGATTCTGCTCCTGAGTCTGCTGGTTCTGTTACTAATCAGAAGCAGGGCAATCAAACAAAAGAACAACCTGATACTGGAAACCAAGAATGAAGAAATAGAGCGACATGCCTTATTATTGTTGAAGAATAACCAGGAAAAAGACAAATTATTCTCCATCATTTCCCATGACCTGAAAGTGCCAATACATTCTCTAAAAGAGATTATGCGATTGCTGGGAGATAACTATCAGGAAAAGGGAACTATCGAAGTGATACTGGAAGAACTTCGCCGGGATATTAATCATTCTTCGGAACTGGTGAATAACCTGCTGTTTTGGGCCAGTAACCAGTTTACGGGCAGTTCCGTTTCGCCTGTTATATTTTCTGTACACCAACTCATAACCAATGTTTTGAAAATTTTTATTAAACAGGCTGCCGCAAAAGGCATTAGCCTTAAGCATGAATTGACTGCTGAGGAAATATCTGTATGGGCCGACATGAATATGATACAGGTTATCATTCGTAACCTGGTGAGCAATTCCATTAAATTTTGTAATATGGGGGATACTATTACCATTTCGGCAAGCACCACCAATGCTGTAGTTACCATAAGCATGGCAGATAGCGGGATAGGCATACCAGCGGAAACACTGGAAAAAATAAATCAGGGCCAAATGGTTTCTACTTATGGTACGGCAGATGAAAAGGGCATAGGCCTGGGCCTGCGGTTATGTTATGAACTGGCCAAATTAAATAATGGTTTATTAACAGTGCAAAGCGAGCCTGGAAAAGGCAGCATCTTCTACCTGGCATTGCCCTGCAAGCCTTTGTAATGCTTGTTGTCAAAGCTTTGGCGCTTCCTTTGATTACAGGCTCATTAAAAACCCTTGGAAAACTGTTTGACGGCAGATACTCCATTGGACGGTATGACCAGTCTTAAAAAATACAACCCTCCGGCCAGTTGCGAAATATCCAGCGTTCCTGCGTTTGTCCCCTGGTATAATTCGGTGTCACCGGTGATTATGCATTGCCCGGTGGCATTTACTACTTCCAATATCGCCTCAGCAGTTTTTTTCACCTTTACAGAATAATGCAGGGTCCCACCGGCTGAAGAAGGATATACGGTCATGGCGAAAGAAGGGATGGTTTGTGTAAGTATTGTCACCGTAGAATAATTGGCAGAGCCGCTGCTATTCACCTGCACTATCCGGTAATACCCGGGGGATGTGTAGTTGACATCGGCATAGGAGTAACTGGATATGACAGGGTTATTCTGACCGGACACAGAAGCGACAGATTCGTAATGCTCGCCATCGGCAGATCGTTGTGAGGGGCTGTTTGCTACGGTAAAAGTATAGGGCGTATTGGTCACAGCTATAGCTGCACCATTGAGGCTCATGCCTGCACTGGTTATGCTCATGTCGGTCTGCGGGTGCATTTCAATATCCCCCAGTAGTATTCCATAAGTGTTGGGATCAACGTAGTCCGTGAATGCGAGCTTTATATATTTATCAGCACTTCCGGCAGGGATGGAGATCGTATAGGTCTCCGGAGACAGATCCCAGGTGGTATTGCTGCGGGTAGTGATTTGGGAAAGATAAGTGGTGCCCGTGGTAAGGCCTGTTACAGAAATAATGAAGCCAGTCGTGACAGGTGTGATTGGATCGATTCTTCTGGATGCTACTAAAGAGATGGTATAGGTCATGCCGGATGCTACGCAGATATTTTGGCTAAAACAACGCTCGACGTCGATCTCTGTAACATAATTGTTCGAATTGGTGCCTCCATATACTGTTTCCAGGTTTACTTCCATTGAACAGTCGATATTCCATCCGTTGGAGCCTTGGGTAAAATCAGAGTTGGTGATCAGGTCTTGTGCAAAAGAAGTAGCAGGGGAAAGCAAGCCCACTGCAATAAGCAGGCGATAAAGTATTGCCAATATAGGATGCGATACACGGTTTTGAAATGAGTCCGGACGGGGAAAACAATAATGTAATTGCTCTTTCATGAGATATTGAGATTTTTTTAGGCGTGTACCTGTTGGCTAAAAACCAAATAAAGTACAATTTCTTTCAACTTGCTATTGCCCGCCGGTCATTATCGCTGGTTTCCCTAAAAAACGGAAGTTTTATAATTACTTTTAGGTATTTGCTTCCCCAACTTCTTTGAGATATGCTATTTATTTAGCTTCTTTTCATACCGCTCGCTGTACATGCCTTTTTTGGTAAAACTGGCATCTTTTCAAACATTTATGTAAACTTATTTTTTCAGGTTCCATAAATAAAATTAGTAAAAAGTATAAAAAAAAATTGCGCAAGTCAAAACTTGCGCATATATTTGCAAGAAATGACTTGCGCATTATGACACAAACAAAAGACGTCTTTCAGGCAATAGCAGATCCGACCCGCAGGCAAATTATAGGAATGCTGGCCCGGAAATCACTCAATGTTAATGCCATTGCCAAGGAGTTTGCTATTACCCGGCAAGCAGTTTCATTGCACGTGCAATTCCTTAATGAATGTGGTCTTATTGTAATCAAACAACAAGGAAGGGAAAGATATTGCGAAGCTAAACTCGAAAAATTAAATGAAGTAACAGATTGGGTAGATCAATATAGAAAATATTGGGATACTAAATTTGACTCCCTGGAAAGTTATCTGGCTAAAATTCAAAAAAAGAAAAAATAGAATGGTGGAAAACTATAACACATTCAAACAAGAAGAGAACATTCTTATACATACAAGAATTCTGGATGCTCCAAGGGATTTAGTTTGGGAAGTCTGGACCACCCCGGAACATATAAAAGAATGGTGGGGACCGAATGGTTTTTCGCTAACCACAAAATCAATGAATGTAGAACCTGGCAAAACATGGGATTCAATTATGCACGGGTGGGGAAAGGATTTTGTTAGCAAGGTTGAATACGTGGAAGTAAAAAAACCTTCCTTTTTATCTTATAACCATTTTGGGGAAAGTGAAGATTATAACTTTACCGTTTCAGTTTCATTTGCGGAGGTTGAAGGGAAAACATTATTGACAATGAAGTCAGTATTTAAGTCAAAAGCTATTATTGAAGAATTAAATAGAAAGGTAAATGCCATTGAAGGCGGCAAGCAGACTTTAAATCGACTTGAAAACTATATTAAAAAATTAGAAAGTAACCAACCATAAATAATAATAATAAAACAGAAAATATGAGAAAAATAATTTCATTTATGCACATATCGCTTGACGGTTTTGTAGCAGGACCGAACGGAGAGATGAACTGGATCAAACTTGGTGAAGAAATTTTTGATCATGTTGGTAAGCGGATAGGCGAAACCGATACGGCATTATACGGACGAGCAACTTACCAGATGATGGAAAATTACTGGCCTACCGCAGGAGACAAGCCGGATGCGACCAAGCACGACATTGAACATTCAAAGTGGTATAACAAAGTTCACAAAGTTGTTTTATCGAAAACAATGAAAGACGCGGGTTTGACTGATACAAAAATTATTAGCGATAACCTTTCGGACAAAATAAACGAAATAAAACAACAGGCAGGTGGAGAAATCCTGCTTTTTGGTAGCCCGACAGCCACACATTCACTTATTCAACAGAACTTAATTGATGGCTACTGGCTATTTGTTAATCCAATTATTCTTGGACGAGGCATTCCATTGTTTGTAGACATCAAAGACAAAATAAAACTAAAACTATTGCCTACCCGACAATTTACTTGTGGGGTAACTGAACTGAATTACACAGTGGACAGACAATAACAACGAACCGATAACAGGATATTAGCGGTCATTGAAACAAACGAAAATATATACATTGACAAAAAAATTATAAGAGGATTTATAATTTTGACATTATTTTTTCAACAATATTCGTTTTCGGACAATCAAGTAAGCCAATGATTGAAAGTTTCCTTAACAAAACATCAATAGATTAATGATCCGGACTGATATATAAAAGCTAACGGTCGGCAAATTCAAATCCACTATATGAAAAATGTAACAATCACTCTGTTATTTATAACGCAGACTTTTTCTGTAAAATCGCAGTCCGTCCTGGATTCCGTAAGGCGACTAAATTCAAATGAATTCAGAAATGACATTGCTATACGCGAGTTAATTGACAGTTTTGCATATTACGCGGACAGGACTAAAGCTCAACGGCAGGCGGCTCTTTTTGTTGAAAATGGTACGTTGGAAATTTATCGGTCAGAGCCCGATACAAGTAAGCCTATTGTCGTATTGAAAGGGCGCAAAGAATTGGAAGAAGCGTTCAAGGGCCTGGAAAAATACAATATGACGTTTCACCTTAACGGGCAGAACTCGATCAAATTCGGGGATGATACAACCGGGATTGTCCAATGTCTTGCCCATCATATCTTTTTTGAAGATGGAAAAAGAATATTACTAACCGAAGCTATTCGCTATTATGATACTTATACCCGTCAAAATAATCAATGGCTATTTGTAAAAAGAAAACTAATTATTGATTGGGAAGACAAAAGATTGTCAACACCGTAAATCCCAATTTAGATGTGATGGATAACAGACCAGTTGAAACTCGATAAAACACTCGCAGATTCTGAAATATATCCCAATGAAGTTGAGAACATAGAGAACTTGTTGAGCGAGGCAAAGCTGCATAACCTAAAGAATGCAAATATTAATCGATTTGCCAATTTGGGCTTCCCGGAAAATGAAGTAACCTTCACGACCAGGCATAGTGGCAAGGGATTGGAATTTGAAGCTGTAATTTTATTAGGGATGGAGGAAGGCCACTTCCCGAACTACTATCACCTCGATAATCCGATAGCATTGGGCCGAAGACCAACGCCTCTGTTATGTATGCATTAGCCGCGCTTTATTTCTCTGGCTTTAATAATTCTTCTTTACTATTCCAAAGTATTCTGCGCGACCAATAGTTTGCAGAAAAAGGGTCATCTTTGGTAAGCCTGCCGGTTTTATCTTTTATTCCGGCTGAACGTGAAAGATAATTTTCCCGTCGTTTTTCGTCATAGTGCTGCGTATAATCTTCCATTCCTCTTAAACCAAATTTAACCAGTTTAATAGCATCGTCGTATTTCACCAATACCGCTTTTTTATGTTTATCTTTTTTAGGTGCTTCTATCGGAGTATTGTATGCAGAAAAGACGTACCCATAGTATTCAATTTTACCTGGCTTTTTCATGACACTTATAGATAAGTACAAATTTATTCGCAAATATCAGAATTAGCCAGTTTAATGTCTTGCCAAAGCCGCTAATCTTTTCAAATCAGGCAGAAAATGGTTCGAAAGTTGTCCCCTTCACTGCAACTCCATCCGGCGATGCCCCACCTGTCCCAGGTTCCCCGCCTTTATTTCGAAGCTGGTCGTGAAAGATGTATTGTCCGTCGTGCTCGTTGCCTTGATGGTATAGGACCCTGCCGTAAGAAATATCCGTATCGTTCCGCCGGAACGCAAGGTCCCCTGATCCTCTCCATTGAGGGTGAGGTGACAGGCCTTATTCGCGGTCAGTTCCAGTGTGTAGGGTTGCTGGTTATTATCGGGGTTGGAAGCCTCCTGCGTCTTGTGCCGGCTGGCATTTCGGTCCGTCGGTGTTCTCTTCTCCCGCTCCTCCTTAGTAGTCTGACCGCCGGTGCCCCGTTCACCTCCTGTATTCAGTCCTGTTGTACCCGGATTTCCTGGGTTAGCAGTATGAGAAGCTTTGCCCGTCAAACTGTCACTGCCAGGCACGGTTGTGCGCGTTGTTGCAGGAACAGTTGTTTGGTTGTGAGTGCTGGTTGTATCGGCGTTGTGACCGGAGGAAAGATCAGTGTTGCCGGAATTATTTTTTCCGGAAAAGAGCCATAACAGAAGGAATGCCACGACTGCCCCCGCAGCAATGCCCAACCCTATCTTCCAATAGGGGAATGATGGAGTGCCGGCCGGCTTTATACGGGGGGGAGGAGAGGAGGGGAGCTCCGGGTTGTCGATAAAGAAGGAGGGCCTGGAAACCCTAACCGTCGGGGCCGTCGAAGTCGTCGGAGTCGCAGGGGTCGCTAGAGTCTCCGGGGCTGCCCCCGACGATTCGGTCGTTATGCTGATTTCCGGCGCCAGACGGGAAGGTGAGGGCAGAGACGGTTCATCCGTATGAGTACTATGCAGCAGTACGATCAGCTCTTCGGCCTTCTGGGCCCGTTCATTGGCGCTCTTGATAATGCAATGGGCCACGATGCTCCGGAAAGGTTCCTGGAGCTCACTTATCTTTTCCGGCAGCTCGGGGGCCATGATATTGGTCATGATCTGCTCCGAACTGTCCTGCTCGCTGTTCTTGAAAAGGACTTTTCCCGTGATCACCTCGTAAATGGTTACACCCAGTGACCACAGATCGAGATTATAGGATATATTTTCCTGGATGCCGTATTTTTTAACGTTCAATTGCTCCGGAGCCATATAGGGGATCGAGACCACCAGGGCGGAAGAGCTGTTGCTGTTGACTGAGTCCGACCCCTTGCTGATCCCGAAATCGGTGATCTTCGCCACGGGGCCATCGATCGTTTCCTTGATAAGGATATTCGCGGGCTTGATGTCCCGGTGAATAATCCCGTTCCGATGAAGATAAGCCAGCCCGTTCAGCACATCTCCTACTAATTTCTTCAAAGTCTCTTCGGTGTTATGTGCCGTAATATATTGCGCAAAATTGCCCCCGTCTAATAGTTCCATCACACAGATCTGCGTTATTTCCTTTTCCCCGAATGTATTCTCCTTTTCTATTTCCTCGATGTCCAGGTACCGGCAGATATTGGGATGATCCAGGTTGACAACTCTTCTTATCTCAGCGATCGGGCTATACCGTTCGGGGAATTCACTGGTCTTATAGATCTTCAGGGCCACCCAGCGATTTAATTTCCGATCGAATGCCTTGTATACCCGGGAGAACCCACCCCGGCCGATCAGCCCTGTCTGGGGGTTATATTGGTAGCGGTTAAAGAGAGACATTTGCTCTTCCCGTGCTCCGCCTGCCGAAGGCCCCGTCACTCCCGGTGTTCCGGTAGCTCCCCAGGTCCCCGCTCCACCCGTAGGCCATGATCCCGGGGCCCCGGAAACTGCCGCCGGTCGGGCTATTAATACGGTCGCATCCTCATCTGCTTCCTCCGCTTGTTCGTGGACAGGCTCTGCAGTCTTTGCCACCGGCCTTGCGATCAACACCGTTGCATCAGGATCCGCCTCCTCTTCTTCCGCCGGCGGCTTGTCCTCTCCCTTATCGGCTGCTACTCCCTCTTCTTCGTGGACAGGCTCCTCTTCCTTCTTTATCACCGGCCTCTTAATCAACACCGTTGCATCTTCATCCACTTCCTCCTCTATCTCCGCAGGTTTGATATCTTCCTTCACCAGCGCTTCTTCCTGTATTATCACCGGCCTCTTAATCAATACCGTTGCATCTTCATCCATTTCTTCTTTTTCTATATCGGCCGTTCCATCCGCCCCATTCGGAGCAGGCTGAACAAGTTCCTTCCCCGGCGGCTCAGGCCAAACAGGCTCTTCCGCCGGTGGCACAAGCTGAACAACTTCCTCTGTCGGCGGCACAGATTGCTCAGTCTCCCCTGCCGCCATCGCAGGCTTCACCGTTTCCTCAACCGGCAACTCCGTCTTCAGAAGCTTCACCGTTTCTTCTTCATTTACCGGCGCCTCTCCCGAGATGGCCCCCTGCAGGATCTGCAGCAGATCATCTCCATCCCGGGTCCGCTCCCTGGCATCCTTCACCAGGCAGGCGGCTACCATCGGGCGGAATGGCTCCGGAAGCCTATTGATCTTCTCCGGCAGGACAGGAGAAAGAATATGATTCATGATCTGCTCCCGCGAATCCAACTCTCCTGAGATGAATAAAACATCTCCCGTCATCATTTCATATACACATATGCCCAGCGCCCAATAATCAATATTATAAGATACCTTTCCCTCGTTGCCATACTTACCTGCATTGAGCTGTTCAGGCGCGAGATACTGTACCGCCGTTATCAATCCAGATTCATCACCCGCAGCCCTTTTCCCCGTACCAAAATCCGCCACCTTCGCTACAGCGCTCTCCAATTCCGTCCTTACCAATATATTGGCGGCCCTCACATGCCGGTGAACAATTCCATTGGCATGCAGGTATTGCAGCCCGCGGACCGTATCTTCCAATAATTTTTTAAGGATGACAAGGTCCCGCCGGGATTTATAGTGGCTGGCCAGATCCCCTCCATTCATCCATTCCAGTACGGCGACCTGGAAACCCTCTCTCTCCCCGAAAGAATCCTCTTTCTCCATCTCTTCGATCAGCAGGTACCGGCAGATATTCGGATGATCCAGCGCAAGGATCCGGTCCTTTTCAGGAATAGGCTTTTCTCCGCCGGCGTCCTCTGTATTCTTATAGATTTTCAGCGCTACCGCTACATTTCCCTCCTGGTCAAGGGCCTTGTACACCCTCGAAAAACCCCCTTTACCTATCAGGTCTGTACGGGGATTGTACTCATATCGGTTGAATAAAAGCATAGCTGATCAGTTTATTTACTGCTGCGTTTAGATGAAGAATCTTTATTCGTGATCGTATCCCCGGCATTCTTCGCCGGTGTCTTGTCGTGAAAAACGACCGTGTCCGTCTTAGGAAGAAGCGTACTATCCGTTGCCGCTGTCACCGGCAAACCAGAAGACAAACCAGAAGACGCAGCAGGCGTAACAGGTGCAGCAGGCGTAATACCGCCGGGCAACATCCCCTGGACATTAAAATAATTCTCCTGATAACAGACCAGCCCCGTACCGGCGATCAACACCAGCAATAACAACAGCCCGAACACCCCCCTCCGTTGCCGGCCCTCCCGGCCCTTCTGCCGGTCCGTTTTCACCTGCACCAGGTACATGGAGTAATTATCTTTGGTCTTATCCAGGCAGAACTGCTGAAAAGAAGGCACAAGATCGATGATCCCTTTGTCATTCTGTTCCAATAAGAACCGGAGGTCCCTTTCACTGACATTCTCCAGCAGCCCGTCCGTACAGGCCAGGAAATAATCACCGTCGGCGACGTCTTCAACCCAATGCCCCTCCGCTTCCGGATGCGTGTCGTCAGCCCGGATCGCCTTTAGGATCATGTTTTTCTGCGGATGCACTTTCGCTTCCTCTTCCGTGATCTCCCCGCTTTTGACCAGGGTCTGTACCAGCGAATGATCGTCCGTCTTGAAAAGGATCTCGCCTTTTCGCAGGTGGTACACCCGGCTGTCGCCGCACCAGGAGATAAACACCTTCTTATCCGCGAACACCATAAGGCAAAATGTGGTGGCCATATCCGAACTCAGCCCCTCTGTCTTTGCATACTCCAGTAACTTCAACTGCGCATAGTTCAGCAACTGATTTACCAGGGCAAGATCAATGGATGTTACCGGCAATTTCAGTAAGGCATTCCCTACCGACTCCGCTACGATCCGGCTGGCTACTTCCCCCTTTTCAGAACCGCCCACCCCGTCACAGACAAGGAAGATCCTGTCCTCCGGGGTGGCTGTCCCTGGCACCGGCCATATATAGTCCTCCTGGTTCTTCTTGCTGCCGATTTCATGGAGATAGTAAATATTGGTGACTTCCATGGATAGATAGGTTAGGGAATTAATTATATTTTCTCTTTAATGCCTGGAACCTTTTGTCATCCCAAATTTTCGCGATCAGCTTGTCTTTTTTCGCATCATTGTATTTTACCATCTTCGTCTGGAAGCATTTGTCGAACCACACCAGCGATTCATCCGTCTTACCCGCCAGCAACTGGGCTGAGGCCAGTCCATACAGGGCAAAACCATTGGTCGTATCCTTTGCATAAACCGTATTGTAACAGGCATAGGCCGAATCGAATTTACCGGCATGAAGATAGACCGAGCCCATCTCCAGGTGGAAGGTGGCAACCGCCGTGTCCAGGTGCAGGGACAGGGCCTTATTATAGCTGGTCAGCGCTCCGGGGAAATTTTGCAGCTCAGATTGACAGCGGCCCAGGTTATACACGGCATCGGGCAGACTCGTTGCGCTATCCAGGTTGATGCAACTGGTATAATAAGAGGCGGCATTAGTATAATCCTTTTTGGCCTGGTATGCTTTGGCCAGGGTATAGGGCCATTTGCAGGGCGGCGTACCCTGCAGGGAGATTGCTTTCGACATATCTTCTATGGCATCCGACAACTGACCTGTCTGGTAATACGTCTCCCCCCGGTTGTAATAGGCCAGGGCGAAATTCTTGTCGCTGCGGATCGCGCTTTTGAAATCAGCCAGGGCTTTGTCGTGCTGCCCCAGTTCCAGATAAGACTTGCCCTTGTTATTATAAATATCGGCCAGCGCCGTCCCGTCAAATATCGGAGGCTTGGAAGAACTGGCTGCTCGCAGGGCAGCTTCATAAAAATTGCTCGCGTCTCCATAATCCCGCAAGGCAAAATACGCATCGCCTGTTGCCCGCTGCGCCATCCCATCCGCCGGGGCCCCTTTCAGCACCGTGGCAAAATCCCCGATAGCCTGCTTGTATTCCGCCAGGTGATGATAGGCCAGCCCGCGTCTGTACAGCGCATCATGGAAATTAGCATTGATCCAGATGGCCTTATCATAACTGTTGACCGCCTCTTTGTAATCCTTCTTTGCATAGTAATACTCTCCTCTTTTATACCGGTACTGGGAATAGCCCGGATCGATGGCAATGGCATGATCGGCATCCCGGATCGCAGAGTCGATGCGACCGCCATCATACTGGGTGATCGAATGCTGATAAAAATCCTCAGCAAAAGAGTGAACATTCCTGATCGAGGTACTGTCCAGTCCTCTTTCCCGGGCCCTTGCAAAATCTCCCGCCGCATTATCGACAGACTTCAGCGCCAGTTGACATTTCCCCCGGTTATAAAAGGCATCGGCCTTACTGCTGTCGATCCGCAGGCAGGTAGTGAAATTGTCGCTGGCATTTTTATAATCATTCTTTTGCAGCAGCAGCAGCCCCTTGCTGAAATAGACCGGCGCCGCCTTAGGATTGACTTCCAGGGCATGATCAAGATCCTGTATGGCCTCTTCATTACTGTTCAGTTGTGTATGCAGCCTGGACAATTCCTGGTAGATCCGGGTATTCTCTTTCTCGATGGTCAGGTACAGCTTGTAATCCCGGATCGCTTTATAGGGATCGTTATTGCGGGAATAGAGGTCTGCCCGGCATTCCAGCGCTTTCAGGTTGCGCTGGTCGAGATCATAGGACTTGTTATAACTTTCCAACGCTCTTTTAAGATCATTCATCTTATCGTAGCATTGCGCCATACCCAGCTCAAAATCCGAATTGTCCCCTTTTTCTTTGATCGCTTTTTTATATTCATTGATCACCTCCTTATACTGTCCCTGTTTGAACCGCTCATTTAACTCCGAAAGGACGCTGTATCGGGCATTCAGCTCCCGGATATGATCGTCGAATTTATGTCCCTCGTCCGGCTGCTGTTTGATCGCATTCTGATAATCGTTAATGGCCAGATCATATTCCCGGTTATTTTCCTCCGTCTGGGCCTTGGCGATATATTTTTTATACAGGTCCCTGGCATTGGCCGCGGCGGCTTCCATCTTTTCATTTAGAGCCTTGATCTTTCTGCCGGCCCGCAGACGCATCAGCATATTCGTCGAATCCACGTCCTTTGCCTGCTGGTAATAACGTAATGCATTCACATTGTCATTTCGCTGATCAGCTTCATCTCCCTTTTTCAGAAGGCCGTTGATGGTATTCTCTTTCATCGCTTCCTCCTCCCGGTATTTCCGGTCCATCTCCCTTTGCTGCTCCTCGTCGAGGCTCGATTGCTGCGTTACGGCAGCCACGCTATCCTGCGCCGAAGCAAACGTTTTCGGCACACCCGCAGCGGCATCCCGGTAAATGGCAATATTGTTCAAGGCGTCGCCAGCCGTATCGGCCGGATTGAAAAAGGCGATCCGGGCAATGGAAAGCGCCCACTTATTCTTGTCTTTTACTGCATTGATCTCCGCTACCCGGTTGGTCATGACAAAGGGAGTATCGGTGCCCGTATTCTTATTCTTAAAAAGACTGTTGAAATAGACTTTTACGTACAGCCGGTCTGCTTTTTTCACCGGCGAGCTGGACAGGTTCGTGAACAGAACGCTCTCGTTGTCGCTCTTTTGATACAGCAGTTCGAAATCCTTCAGGTACTTGTCCACATCCTCGTCCTGCGACCGGGCGGAGCTCCGGATGGACGGATTGACATCATACTCGATCGTCACCCGCTCATCCCGGAATATCCGGTTGATATCCCCCGAATGGCTATTGTGAATGGCGAGGGTAGCGTCCTGCTCTCCAAAATCGGCATTGGAAAGGGTATTCAGCAGCATACTCAGCTCCTTCGAGATCATCCTTTGAGCCCGGTAACGGATATCCTGCGCCTCTTTGAAGGAAAGAGAATCCTGGGCGTAACATTGTCCTGCCGTACAACCGGCGAGCAACAGGACCACAAGCAATTTACATACATTCATAAGTTTCAGTTATACAGTTAGTCTAAATCTTCATTCTTCCAATAATCTTTTCCGGTAAGCCTCCATATCGGGAGGACTGACTTTTTCCAGCGTATTGATCAGCCAGCCAGCATTCAGGTCTTTTCGTTCGAAATAATCCACCGTGAAGATCCACGGCGCTGCCTGGAGATAATGGTACCGGACATGGGTGACCTTGATAAATTGGATCTGGTTCTTCTGGATCGCATCATAAAAATTGAGCGAAAACTTCCTGTTAAAGAACAGACTGTCGAAATACTCTGAAAGGTGCCCCCTGTCCCGGAATACGCTGTCCAGTTCAATGAAATTATTGCCATGGACGACGGGGTTCATAGACCGGCTTCGATGCTCCGGGCTGCCGGTGAGCCGCACTTCCGTTGTCACCTGTTTCATCGGGTTGGACTTCACCGCCACGATGACCCACCGGGCGCCGGAATTTTCTGCCTCTATCTTCAGGATCAGCGGGATTTCCACCGTGCCTGCCTTATACTGGAACTGGCAGTTGACTTCCGCATACCAGTTGTCCCCGTAGAAATTCAACAGGACAGGGCTGCCGGGAACCGTCACCGTTGCGATAAAGTCATGGATCATCGTCGTGTCCCAATGCTGCGCCTGGTAATTGAAAAGGCTCCTGATCAGTTTGTCCCGCGTTAGCGTAAAAGGGATATGCCGGGTTTTATAGACGCTACGGATAAAGGAACTGCTGTCGTCGTTGAATCGTTCGAAGAATTCATCGATCAGCTTGACCTCATAGATAAAATGCTTCTCCCGGTACCCTGCATCATTTTCAAATACCTGCTGGGCCTGGGTTTTACTAAATACGACCAATAAGGTCAGGACCCAAACCGCTCTTTGATGGATAGCATACATGGACGGATAGTTGAAAATTAAAGTGATTGGATGGATTTTACCCCCACATTTCCCAACAGGACATCCCATAAAGTCTGGGTGGTCCCTTCGACGCTCTTTTCATAGGTTTTCAGGATCACCTCTGCTCTTTTCACGGTGATGTCCTGGTATACCAGCTTTCCATCCTTATATCCACTGAATTTTTGTTCGAATTGAACCAGCCCATAAAAATTACCGTCATCCCCTTTCCGGAGATCGCTCACGTATTGGACGTTGGTCCATTCTACCTCGATCCGGTCATATTTCACCAGCTTTAGCCGCATCAGGTAATTTCTGATCTTGTATTGGGGGATGGTATTGCTCTTGAGGGACGACACCATGATCTTTGCTTCCTCATTGACAAACAGTGTGACCGCCTGGTCGATGGCCTTATTGCAGGCTTCGGCAGGAGCTGTCTTATCACAGAGGATCTTCAGGTATTCGGTGAGCTTCTCCGTTTTTTTGGTGGCCTTTTCCTCGAACTCTCTCTTATTGACATTGGGGGCCAGCTTTGCGAAGATGACTGCTGCGGCGCTGTCGTTGCTGGCCGGACTGACCTTCAGGACGGTGGCCGGCGCCGGAGGGTCGCTGCTCCCGGCGGCGCCTGTTTCTGCCATATTACCCGTGCCGGCGGCAAGAGAAGATGGAGCGGAAACAGGAGTAGGGGCGGGGTAGACCGGAGGGTGCAGGAAATGTTCCAGCACAGCGGCTACCTTATCTGCGGGGCCATAGAACTTGTGAGCTCCGTTGGAATAAATGACGGCTACCAGGTTCTTTTTATCGACCTTCCCCGTGTCTGAAAGATAGAAAAAATTGTTGTCCTCTTTGCTGATAACCCCTTCGATACGGGTATCCGGGCTTAGGAACAACTGATCCCCCCGGGCATAACTGGTATCGGCCGCAATAAAATGAGCGATCCGCTGCCGGGAATAAATGCTGTCCTTATTGATTTGCGAGGGGAGGAGGAAATCACCTCTGCTATTGATCAGGAAGAGTATTTTGTCGTTGGATACCAGGTACCCGGCGGCGTTGCTTTGATTTTGGTATTTTACCGCAACAGGGGAGATCTCCGTTATTTTCCCCTTTTTGACATCTTTTGGCAGGTACAATTCATCCTGGGCATGAGCAGCTTTACTTGCCAGCAAGAGTAGCGGAAGAACCAACAAACAATCGATTATGCGCATAGAAAACCTGGTTAGTGTAGGAAATACAATAAAATTAAGGGTGGGATGTTACGGCCTTCGTAGAACGGAAATCTGGTAGGAGTTGGTTGTCAACAAATTAGTGAAAAGCTACAGGCTGGCTCCGGATCGTGTGCTAAGGTGCAAAAAAAAAGCTTCCGGTACAAGAAGATTGCCCTGTATCTTTTGGGAATTTTAGTGGTATGTCACTACCCGGAAACCACTACCACTAACTGGTAATGTCCTGACCGGCAAAAAAAAACCTCAGCGCAGGCTGAGGTTTTTTTATCGGGACCAAGATGTTAATTCAGATCATCCTCTTCAAAATCGCTGTCACTGCTATAGGATCCTCCGGAGGATCCCAGGTTCACCATCGAGCCGATCAGATCCTTGAACTCGATCTTTCCTTCCACCACCTTCTTGCTGATCAGCGAATAGGCCGCCAGTCCATGTAATACGAACTCCATCAGCAGCGCAGCTTCTCTTTCACTCGCGAGCTTGAAATATTTTTTCACCAGCGCATGCAGGCCATCCACCTTATAGAGCTGCTGCATTTTTTCTTCATCCTTGGTATTAAAGAACAGGTTGAGCTGATTGCCCTTGTCAAACCAATGCGTCACGGCCTTAAAAGGGTTCTCATCCCTCGTCTCTGCCTTTCTTTTCTTCAATTGGTCCGGGTTGGGGAAATAATTGACGAACTGCGTGCGGAAAGCTTTTTCCAGCAGATTGAAGGCCACCTGGTACGGGCCTTCCTGTTCCCCTTCATACACCAGCTCTATTTTACCGGTGATCGAAGGAACGATGCCTACCAGGTCGCTCATCCATACCTGCGTTTCTTTTTCATTGTTGAGGATAGCCCTGCGTTCGGCAGCGCTCACGGCATTCTCAAAGGCCGCGATCGTGAGACGGGCGGAGACGCCGCTCTTTTTATCCACGTATTCGCTCGACCGGGCCTCGAATGACACCTGCTCGATCAGTCTTTTGACCAGGTCGCTCACCGTTACCCTGCCTTTTTGCTCGGCATGAATATCTGCTTCCTGCTCGGTAATAGCCAGGGAAATATCAAGGCTCTTAGGATAATGTGTCAATATCTGGCTCTCGATCCGGTCCTTCAGCGGCGTGACGATCGAACCCCGGTTCGTATAATCTTCCGGATTAGCGGTGAACACGAACAGCATATCCAGCGGCATGCGCAGCTTGAAGCCCCGTATCTGGATATCTCCTTCTTCCAGAATATTAAAAAGAGATACCTGTATTCTTGCCTGCAGATCAGGAATTTCATTGATGACAAAAATGCCGCGGTTGCTCTTCGGGATAATGCCGAAATGGATCACCTGTTCATCGGCGAAATTAAGTCGGAGATTGGCTGCTTTGATGGGGTCGATATCGCCGATCAGATCGGCTACGCTTACATCGGGTGTTGCCAGCTTTTCCCCGTAACGTTCGCTGCGATGCAGCCAGCTAAGAGGAGTCTCATCCCCTTTGGCGGCGATCAGGTCACGGGCGTATTTGGAAATAGGCCTGAAAGGATCGTCATTGATCTCGCTGCCGGTGACGTAAGGGATATATTCATCCAGCAGTTCGATCATCTGCCGGGCCATTCTCGTCTTGGCTTGTCCGCGAAGCCCCAGGAATAAAATATTGTGCCGGGACAACAAAGCCCGTTCCGTATCCGGGATCACTGAATCTTCATAGCCGATAATACCCGGAAAAGTAGTTTCCTTATTCTTCAGCTTGCTGATAAGGTTCCCGCGGATTTCTTCTTTGACAGATCTGTTCTTGTAGCCCGTTTTCTTTAAATCTCCAAGTGTCTTTACTTTAGTAATGTCCATGTTTTTAGCTTCAAGCCGCAAGCTAATAGCTGCAAGCGAGATTTTTTTTAATTATTTAATCATTTAATAGGGCTCTACTTGAAGCTGATAGCTCGAAGCCTGCAGCTTTTAGTACACCGTCTTTCTCTTCCCGCTCTCAAAATCCCGGAATATAAAACTCCCCAACCGGTCCAGTGACGCAAAAAAGGCCTTCCCATTATTCGTTTCCGTGAACTCCGTGACAAAACGTTGCAGATAAGGATCACTCGCTATCATAAACGTAGTAATAGGTATCTTTAGTTTTTTGCATTGTGCCGCCAGGTTCAGGCATCGGCTGGTTATCTTCCGGTCCAGCCCAAAACTATTCTTATAATAGCGCTTACCCACTTTCAGACAGGTAGGCTTGCCATCCGTGATCATAAAGATCTGCTTATTGGCATTCCTTCTCCGGCGAAGGATATCCATCGCCAGTTCCAGCCCCGCCACCGTATTGGTATGGTAGGGGCCCACCTGCAGGTAGGGGAGGTCTTTGATCTCCACCGGCCAGGCATCGTTGCCGAATACGACGATATCCAGCGTGTCTTTCGGATATTTCGTCGTGATCAGCTCGCTGAGCGCCATCGCCACTTTTTTGGCAGGCGTGATCCGGTCTTCTCCGTACAGGATCATGGAATGGGAAATATCGATCATCAGCACTGTAGAGGTCTGTGACTTATAATCCGTTTCCCGGATCTTCAGATCGTCCTCCTGCATGGAGAAGCTTTCGACGCCATGGTTGATCTGCGCATTACGGATCGATTCGGTAAAGTCGATCTGTTCCAGCTGGTCACCGAATACGAAGGGCCGGGTCTCGGGATTACTTTCGTCTCCCCCTCCCGGTTTGAACGTATTGTGGTTACCCTGCTTGGTCTTCTTCAACTTGCCGAAGATCTCTTCCAGGGAACGACGGCGTATGCCCTGCTCCGTTTTAGGAGTAATGTGGATCTCTCCCGTCTGCTTATTATCGTCGATATAACCCTTGTCTTTGAGGTCTTCGATAAAATCCCCCATCCCGTACTCACCTTCGGTCAGCTGGTATTCCTTGTCGAGCTGGTTCATCCATTGCAGGGCCTCGCCCACATCCCCGTTGGTGTAGCTGAGCAATTGCATGAAGACATCCAGCAACTGGTCGAATTTTGGTTTCCCCTCTTCATTGGGATCATACTTTCTAAAGTGAAATCCTATCATATCCTTTTATTAAAAATTATATTAATTCCACTGGAACTGAAGTTAAGAATTATTTTGTTGTGGAGATAGCTTTCCGAAAAACTACTACAGTAACTTAATAGTATACGCTGAAGTACGTTCATCTGCCTATAGAACAATTGATTGGACGTTTGGTTCTGTAAAGTAATTCCTTCGGGATTATTCCTTATCCACGGGGATTACCCGCTGTGATCATAATCCTATCCGCAGGATGGACTTTCTGCAAAAAAAAGATCCCGGGATATATCCCGGGATCGACGTCTTATTTAGCAGATTCTATTGTCTTTTAAGGCTTCGCAGTATCTTTTTTGCCGCCGGGGGGCTGATTGCTGATCAACGTAGGGCTTTTTTCGCCCGGCTCCTGTCCGGACAGCGATCCGCTGCCGGCAAACTGTTTTTCCCAATCTCCTATCTGCATCAGCATCTGGTAAGAAGAGACGATATCCTGTGCAAACTGCATCTGTTTCTCGGAAAGATTGCCTCCTTTGCCCTGCATGAGCATTTGAGCGTTGATTGCCAGTTGTTCATTCGGCATATTATCTCCCAGGCTGCTGTAATAGCGTAATTGCTGGCTCAGGTCCTTTTTCACGGATGCATTGACCCTTTTGGCGACCTCCAGGTCTCCTGATTGGTAGCAGGCCAGCAGGAAGCTCATGGAAATACGATTGTGCTGGTTGCCCCGGTTGGAAGTCATGCCATAAGGGAAGTTGGATTCCAATACGTTCTTATCGAAATGATCCAGGACTTTGCGGGCAGAATCCTTTTTACCGGCATCGATCAGGCTGATCGCCAGTTGAGCGTAGGAGGCGCGGAGGGTATTCAGGTGACGGCGGTTTTCCTCATCATAATATACCCCCGGTTTATCGGCATTCCCAAACCCGAACTTCGTCATCATATTCTTGTACGCCACCTCATTATTGTAGTTGCCGGCATTGGGATTCTTGCTTTCTATCGGCACCAGTCTTCCGGCGAGCCCGTCCTGCCGGATATATTTGCTCAGTCCCATATCCTCCAGTTCGTAGGTGGAGTTGAAACAGATAGGCCTTTGCCATTTATTGGCGGCGATCAGTGCCAGCACGGCCAGCTCGTTCTTGAACAGGTAATTCTTATTCTTGGAAATATCCAGGTGCAGCTCACTGACTATGCTGTCGTCCGCATTCACCGTGCCATTGCTGCGCACCAGGTTGGCGTCTACCGGAACGGATAACTTGTGGACGGGCAGGAAGTGATAAATGTCCCCGTCTTCTGTCTGGGTGGTATACTTCGGGTCCTCGCTGCCGACGACATTCTTCAGCATATCATACATATCATAATACTTATTCTGGTCAAAGCCGGGCAGGCCATTGATCGGCACTGCATCCCTGGTATTACCCTGTATCTGTTCCGGGGTGAAGACCACGTCGGCCGGGCCGCTCTGGTTCACTTTATAGCGTAACTGGTTAATATACCAATCTGTGCCTAACAGGCTATAGTTCATTACCCGCACGTCCGGGCGGATGCCTTCCACTTCCTGCGCATACCAGAGGGGGTAAGTATCATTGTCCCCGAACGAGATCAGGATTGCGTTGGGAGGACAGCTTTCCAGGTAATCTTTCCCGATATCCCGCGCCAGCGTCTTTTTACTCCGGTCATGATCATCCCATTCCTGGCTGCCCATGAGGACAGGAACAGCCAAAAAGCACAGGCCTGCAGAGGCATAGGATGCCATGGAGGCCTTACCCTTGAAGAGGAACTTTTCCATCAGCTCTTTCACCCAGATGACACCCAGCCCGATCCAGATGGCAAAGGCATAACAGCTACCGGCGTAGGCATAGTCCCTTTCACGGGGCTGGTATCCGGCCTGGTTGAGGTACACCACAATGGCAAACCCGGTAAAGAAGAACAACAGTCCGGTCACCAGGAAATCCTTTCTGCTGCGTGTATACTGGAAGATCAGACCCATAAGCCCCAGGATCATGGGCAACAGGAACATCCGGTTATACGATTTGTTATTGGCACGGATGCTGTCGGGCAGCTTACTCTGGTCGCCCAGGAAAATATTGTCGATAAAAGAGATGCCGGTAACGGTATTGCCGTCACGGGGATTTCCAAAACCCTGCAGGTCATTTTGCTTGCCGGCGAAATTCCAGAAGAAATAACGGCCGAACATTACCCAGTTCTGGTACCGGATGAAATACCGGATATTATCTAACATGGTAGGCTGATCGCCTTCCATGCCCGAAAAAGTTTTGTAACAATCGATCTGTCCCCGGTCATTGCCGCCATCCCACATACGGGGGAAAACATGGGAAGAAGGGGTATTGCCCCAATCCTGTGCAGACATCTTTCCGGCAATTTCATACTTCTCTTTGCCTTTCACGTACAGATTGCCATTATCCACCCGGGGGGCGCGATCCTGGAAATCAGGTCCGTAGAGGAGGGGCCAGTCGCCGTATTGGTCGCGGCTGAGATAACCTACCAGGCTCACCGGATTGTCCACATTATACATATCGACTGCCGGATCGGCATTGGAGCGGATCAGGGTAGTGAAATAGGTGGAATAGCCCAGCAGCATGAAGGCCGCGCACCAGAGGCCCATCTTGAGATAATAATATTGTTTGCGAACGGCCCAGCGGATGGCAAAGACCAGGGCTGCTGCGAGCAGCACAAAGAATGTGGCAAACCCGACGAAGAAAGGCATACCCATGGAATTGACAAAGAAGATATCGAAGGCCCCTGCTCCTTTAATGGTATACTGGATGACGAACTTCTGAACGATGCCGGTAATGCCGCAACCAATGACAAAAGCGATAACGGAGCCCCAGAAAGTGGGCTTATAGCGTTTGAAATAATAGACCATGACGATGGCCGGGATGGTCAGCAGGTTCAGCAGGTGGACGCCGATGGAGAGCCCCATCATATAAAAGATAAAGATGATCCATTTGTCAGACCCTGGTTTGTCGGCATTGTGCTCCCATTTGAGGATGGCCCAGAACACCAGGGCGGTGAAGAAAGCGGAGGAGGCATACACTTCCCCTTCTACAGCGCTGTACCAGAAGGAATCGCAGAAAGTATAGGCCAGGGCGCCTACGACGCCGGCGCTCATGATGGTAAAGAGCTGCTGGTTATCCGGATCGGTGGTTGTATTGTTCTTTTGAACGAGCTTGCGGGCGAAATG
>Ga0307511_10000920_pt1 | contig 31110 bp, 33 predicted proteins | sample 13_EM_MG_FD_200266 | JGI IMG/M metagenome (GOLD analysis project Ga0307511, IMG submission 200266) | Populus trichocarpa ectomycorrhiza microbial communities from riparian zone in the Pacific Northwest, United States - 13_EM | ecosystem: Host-associated > Plants > Roots > Unclassified | place... | reverse complement strand
CGGACACTCCTCACTCACACGACCCCGGTGGGATTGGACGCGAAAAGGTCACCGGTATCAGAAAACACCAATGACTTGACAGGCCGTGCTCGATGGTCGTTCAAGTCGCCACTGATGTTACACTTACACACGTAAGAAAAGTCAACTGACGGACCCGATAACGAATGAGTAACAAGAAGCGACTGGTGAAGGGAAACGGAGACTCACGAGTTCCTCGTTCAAACCGGTAAATACGGACGATCGGACCAGTCGCAATCGCAAGGATACCATGGATATCACTCATGGCGATAGCAGATACATGTGCGGAAGCCCCCGTCCTGTGGGCCTGTCCAAAGGTGACCTCAAAATCCTCATCAATGGTGACGGTGGTAAACGTTCCGTTCTTCATTCCTACAATCAGGAGATGTGGGTGCTTCCACAGAACTGCTGACGGGGAGGATCGAAATACGATTATGACTACGGTGGAGCAGGTGGCCAGATCAATAAGATGCAACCGGAGATTTCCCGACCTCAAACAAAGGAACTTGGTGTCAGGAGAGAGTTCGATTATGCGTGAAGGGTTCGTTGGAACAATAAACTCTTGGGTTAGAGCGTATGGGGACATAGCTTGAAGCGACCGAGACGAAGGTGGGCGAAGAGAACGAAGTTCAGCTGTTTGATCCCTTGAGCCACTCGTTTAAATGGTGATTGGTCGGCCTCCGCTTTGAACTTGATGGGGCGCCATGAGGGTATGATGGCCTCAGGAGTGAGAGAACAGCACGGCATAGGGTGGAATGGCAGAGAACGACTCGGATCCTCAGTATGTTGAGATAGGCTGGATGTCGTCGCGGTCACCGCAGGCAGACAGCGCTGAGAACGGGTCCTCGAACGGCGGGCTACGTCGTCGACTGGTATTTAATGCGATGTACCTAGGAACTTGGACTGGTTGGAAGTGGTCGTATTCTATGCTGTCATTGCTAGAAGGAAATTCAGATGGTTACGGTTACCTGACTTTTCAGTTCGGACACACGGGGCAATGCAGGACTTGCGGCTTGGTGTAACTCTCCGGTGAGCTCCTAATGACATCCCAGGCTTTCAAAAGTCGAGACGAGGTGACACGAAGAGAGGATGTCGCTGCCGTCGAGGCGATCGTTTTCAATTGCCAGAGGGAGTGCGGCGGAACAAATCAAAGGGCGCGGTAGGAGGGTGCGAATGCGAACGGGAGCCACGAACTTGACGTGGAGATGGAGGGGGGGTTATCGTCGTGTATCCCTGCGCGGTACATTCATCCATTTATGCAATTTACGCGTTTCCATACGCGGACATGATTTACTCACGTCCCCTCTGAACTTGAGGTTGGCTTCCGGCCTATCCTAACGGACTCCGGAATAAAAACTTTACTATTTTTGCAGGACAGAGGAAAATACAAGACCTAGTACTCGCAGTCGAGAAGCTGTGCAAAGCGAGGGGGTACAGCACACACACTATATATAGGGTCGCGCATTAGGGCCACCCCACCTAATTCCAGCGAAACAGCCACGCCCTGGAAGCACCTGCCGCACCATTTAAAGTATCTCCAAGCGCCTCAGAGGATCAAATGTCTTGCTGATTCACGACACACTTGGATGCAATCAAAGGCCCGCAGTGGAAAACCGCTGAACTTGCAGTCTGTGGGTCGGGGTCACCACAGAGAGTGTGGGTAGCCAGAAAGACATACTCACCACTGATAACATAGTCCGGGCCCAACATCTCGACAAGACAAGCACGATTGACAGCATTCAAGACAATGATGAGATCCGTACGGACCCGCAGGCACGTGGGGATCAACTGTGCTGTCGCCTCGGTCAAAATTTCTTCGAATGCGAACAAACACTTGAGGGTAGGAAGCAGCGGTGTGCTGTTGTCTCCATCGTGGCCGGTGAGGGTTTGTAGGAGTGTGCGAAAATCACCGGCGAATGCAAGGATCCTAACAGCCGGAAGTAGAAGCAGGGGGCTGTAATCGAAGGGAAACTCCGCGATCACCGACAACACCGAACAATGAGCGATCTGCGCCTCTGCGAGAGCGGAGATCGAACGCTCGAAGTAACCTTTCCATTGATTGATCTGCTGTCCATCGATCCATGACAAATTGACGATGACCGACGCGCCGTCCACCGTGCGCAAATCGATAGTCATACAAAATCGCGTCGCCGAGCGCTGGACGGCGAAAAAGACGAAATTAACGGGTTGGTTCATCATCGGGACCGAAGGAAATCCAGTGAGGGGATGGGGGGCCTGAAAGACGGACCCGGCTTCGAGGCTGGTTACTTCATTGGAGCTGACACTGGACACCTCGACAGATCGTACATTCGGAATCCCCAGGTGAGCGAGGATCGTGCGGAAACGTGGGTTGAATAACCGGATGGATCTCAGGCAAGGTAGGTCTACGGTTGTACAGGCCGGGCAGTCGTGGAGGAGTGTAGCTGGAGAAGCAAACTTGAATTCCTCCAGCAGTGATGTACATCGGAGCACACCAAGAAGCAACCCGATGGACAAGCGTGCGTCACACACTCGAACGTGGAGCACGTTGAGGTTAACCAGTGTTTCTGGCGACCACTCCCCCAGCGTTGAAGCGACCAGGCACCGGAGGATTGGTGTGTGTCCAGAGAAGAATAGGGATTCGCGTCCATAGTAAAGGTGGGAAAGATCGCGGTTGTCGGAAAACCACCGCAATCTCGGGGCAGGAAGATCCAAATATCGACGGTATTGCCCCAACCTCCCCCAGTAGATGAATCGCTCCCATCTGTCCGTCCGGTCGCGAAGGCTCGATAATAGGGAAGCGACTGCAGGATCCACGAGGTTGTTAAGTGGAAACCCGGCGTATACGTGGATAAGGGTGTTATCGCATTTGCTGGTTAGGAATAGCGTCGCAAGACGAACGCTGGCTGGTTCCGAACCGACATCAAACGCAATAACCCTCCACAAGCGCTTCGAACAGATTAGCCGCTGCCTCCAGCTCCGGCAAACCTGGGACATGGCAAGGGTGGTCTGGTTCTTCCGGTGTTTCTGAAGGGGGAGGTTGAAGGAGGTAGGGGTGGAGGCGCATTCCTGTGGCAAGCCATGGGTGGCACGACTGGCCTCTTGTTCTGGCAGCGGGGCAGGATAAGAAGAGAAAAGCTCGTCAGACACATCCTGTGCCATTGCCTCCTCCTCCGGTACCACGAAATCCGAGTTGTCGCATATCAACTCGAGGATATCCCCGGGGAGGATTTCTGAAATACGGGTACTAAATGACAGCGTCAGGCATGACTGGCGCTTCTGGAAGCACCCTATTACGCACCCGTTGGATGAAGGATACTGCTCGTCAACCATCTTCGAGCTCGGGAAGTTACGAGGCGTTCCCTTGGAGAGGGTGGGCAGGGTTTGAGATGGGGTAGACGATAGGGTTGAAGAAAATCATGGCGATATTTATGCGAATTGAGTGGGGGTGTGGACCAACGCAAATGGTTCGGCCCTAGATAATGATAATGCCCTAGGGGATTAAACCCACAGTGGCCGTCCCCAGTCCTGATCTCCGACAGTTTGGAGCAGGCAAAGGAGGACCTTTCACCGGATCATGCGGTGAAAGACTGAGGGAAACGATTGGACCTCCACTGTCACAGACCGAGGCAAATGACCCTGAGCGGCCCGGAATTGACCGCAGAAGCGGAAGCGAATAATGCAAACTTCACGCGGTGGTTCGGAACGATGAAAGTCGAGCTCTAGTTTCAAATGCGAGCAAAACAGGGACCAGCGACAAAGGAGTAAAGCCACAAGCTCCGGAGATACCACGCAACACCAACACGTTGTCCGTCGACGACAAAGGAGAAGATGAGGTAGGACAGAGTGCGAGTGGCGTAGATCCGACCGTACACCTTCATGTTAAGCGCGCCTCAACCTCGTGAAGTGTCCATATTCCTTTCAATTTCTGGGGACCATCAGTGGGAATTTGAGCCGCTCTCACAAACTTCCTTGATGCGTCAACTCTTGATCCCCGGACCCAGTGAATGTGTCAAAAAATCACAACCCCGACAATCCGGCCTTTGTCTCATAGAACAAAGGCGTTTACTCCTGCAATATCTGCCCTCTTTGCGCGCATATATATTTGAGCGGAGGGTCTCCAAGTGACCAAACACCTAATTCTCCTCAGTCCCGATGCGCGCCGACGAAGGTTAGGACTCAAACCCTGGGCGAGAACACTCCTTCTGATCAACAAACAGAACTAGCGATCGCAATGTTACGGGTGGCCGTTAAGGAATTGCAGCTCGACCAGAAAAGATTGTCACATGGTACGTCCCCAGTGAGGTAGTCACTGCTGCAATATGCTAAACTGCTCAGAATGTGTACGGCGCACCCGCACTCGGGGCGTCCCCCTAGAGTTTAGTGCGCCGTCAAACCTGTTAGAGGAGAGGGGGTCGGAGATCTCTGGTGCGTCTCCTCAGGCTGCGTCTGATGCTGAAATAACGGTAGTTGCCTCTAGAGAGGGTGGCTCACCTCCTAGTCGCCATCCGTGTCCTTGATGGGAGGTCGAAGGCTCGCTCCATTACCAGAGTCGTGAGTTTGTACGTTCATCACCGTTGTGGCCGGCATAACGACATCACACTAGATAGCTACCTTGATGCACGCACTGCACTTCGTCTTCATCTGCGCCGCAACCTCCTTGGTCTACATCCTTATTTTTGGTGTACCCAGATGGGGCACAAACTGATGGAGGAATTCGCAGATTTCCAACGGCCGGGTTGGGTTTCTACATTCGTGAATGCGAATATCTCAGTGTACGCATGCGACATCGCTTCGGACGTACGCGTCGGAGCGGCACGCGCATGGTAGAGGCAAAGAAATGAAATAACGTTATTATCCTGCATAACTATGGATGCGGCCACCCGTTTGACCCTAGTATGGCGAACCCACTCCCAGGCGGGAGTATCCGCACTTTTCAAGGGCCACTGCGTATACCTCGGATCACCACCAGTTGACAGCATCCCTGAAATAACAATAATACATGCTGCACCTGAGCCACCGCACCAGGCCTAGGTGTGGTCGTGTGCCGACACCAGTCGCACAGTATACGTGGGGCATTCTCTATGTACTGAAGGAGCTTACCGTGGGTATAGAACGCAGGAGCGTGTGAGCACAGTCACACCTGATGCTGGTCGTCGCCACAACGGCTTACGCTTGCGTGGCCAATAGTGACCTTCAGAGCTGTTTGTGGGTATCTGTGCTCTCACTGGACACCCTCTGGCGGGCCGCGGTCACTGTTTCGAGGCGTAGGAGAAGGGGCGAAAAACTCTGGGATTCATTTATTAGCAGCCTTTAATTCACCGGCAGAGAGTTCCGGTAAAAGAACGGGACTCAACGGGGCGAGGCCCGCGCAGCTAGTGCAGAGCGAGCCGGAACCTGCGCCTCAACATGAGGGAGTGGATTTGTCTCCGAGAATGACACCCACCGGTGTCCCCGATGGTTCTTTGGTTCTATCTTCTAGTTCGTGTTTTCAACTCACACCCTACAGTCCACAACCGAGGGCGACGCGCACCAATCAAGCTACCGACGCGCAACTAAAACATCTGTTGCGGAGCTGGTCCAGGCTCAGGAAACCATTGAGCCGCCACATAGTACGCATCAACCAAGCATCGCATCCCCAGTATATTACAGCAGAACTTTGTATTTACCCTAATCGTTTACAACTCCATCGGAACTTTCCAGCGGCGGGTCGACAAAACTTCGCGGCGTGTGCATGCTTACTGGGCCACGCTGATCAGACCAGGACTAGTCGATCTGGGAGAGGCCATTGTCGATCACCATCCCGTCCCTCGGCCTGTCCGACCTACTTTTAATGTTCGAGAACTGGCGAGCAATTCTGGATTCTTTCAGCTCATAGGTATGGGTGATGAATAACTGGAGCATGATCGTACCTCGTGATGTGGTCTGTATGCTTCATTGAAATAGCCTCTTTAATCTTCAATTTTTCTATCCTCCTTGGAGACTGGTGATCTATCCAGCGTTGATCGTAGAAGTTCTTCGGTAAACCAGGGACCGGGTTCGCCTTTTCGTCGACTCTGCTGGTGTTGTGGCGTTTACGAATCCAGTTTCCCGCCGTAGCTCGACAGTCGTCTTGGAATCTGGAGGCAACGTACACCTTGTCGATCACGTCGAGCCACGTAGACACCGCAGGAGCGCGCCAGGCAGGCCTTATCCTAAAATATTTGGTTTGGCCGGTGTAGGTTCCGTCACGCTTGTTGTCACTTTCGTCACCGCTCATGCCTCCTTTCTCTGCGAGCAGATCAATCAGGGGAGCGAATTCGGCCAAGTCTTCATCATATTCGCACGCAAACTTGCGCTGTTTGATCAACTGTTCCGTGAATTAGCATCAAGGAAGGCCAAACACGAGAGCTGTTCTGACCGTTTGCAACCGTGATTTTCGCGCCGCCTTGACCTTCTGCTGACGGTACTCGTCGAACGATCTCTCCCCTGTCTGACGGCCGTAACGTGCTCGCAAGGTGTCCATGTGAACAAAAAGGGCTCTTTCGATATCTTCTGAGGGCCACTCTCCGTATAGCTTGCTCTTCAGAAAGCTGCGCCTAAAGATCCGAACCGCGCGCAGGTTCCATGGCGACTTTTTCGGACCAACCAAGTCCAGCCTCCATTGTCCAGGTTTCTTACACGGACCACCGCGTTTTGATTCGTTGTATGCAACGAGTTCATCTTCCTCCGGCGGGTTTGGAATAATCTTCTCAGACTTCTTCTCGTGGGATTTGATGCCAAACATTACGCAGGTGTGCTTGCGAATACATTGCTGGAAAAATGGAAAAAGAAAAAACAGAATGGGGCCATTGTAACGGGACGTGATATGTGACGAGACCTACCCTCAAGATTCCATCCGTTTTCCGTCCTGCCCTTCTGGGACGTTGTGCCACCTCGACACCTGGATCTTGCCGTGAATCCTGCGGGGGGGGGGTTGCCAAGAGACGATCTTCAATGGCTCCCAAACGCCTGTCAATACGGTCAAAAAGCGCTTCGTTACGCCGCTCGTGTTCTTCTAAGTAGTCCATTAGTTCTGCGCGGGGTATCGTCTATGAGGGTGTTAGTGGCAGAAATTTACGGCATTGGACGGATGTCACCGAATCTTTGCGGCGGGGTGTCTCCGGCGTCGCAGCGGGAACGGGACCAGCATCCTGAGATTCCTATCATCGCTCATCAGTCCAAGTACTGGAATCGGATATTGGAATGGTGAACCCCGGTATCACTATCCACCCTAAGGATGAGCGCTCGTCGTGATTTCGCTCTTGTTCGCCCCGTTGTGCTCTCCGCCTTTCGTCGCTTGACGCGCTCAGATGGTCCATCGTCCTGTTCCACGGTTAGCCGGCCATCCTTTTGATCTTTCTGGGAATACAGACCGTGTCGAACTCATCCTTATCCGATTGTTCTGAATAGCTCTTGTCCTTTTGTTCGAAGAAAAGCCCATCCAGACCATCGTATCGACTGAGATCTGAGAAGTAAGTCTCGTCACCCTGTGCGGAAATCTCAGAAAAGAGTTCACGACTGAATTGATCGTATTACCGGGCAATCACTGAGGCCCTCCCGCATCCCATCAACTCTGATTGACTCTTCTTCATCCCAGCTCTGGGATCGATGACTGATGACCGATGCCGAGTCTTCGGAGGAATGCACTAAACCCACACCGCTTGATTTCGGAGCGAGAAAGGCCCTTTCTCCGTCCTTCAATCACCAAATGAGCCCACGTCACACCCCATGCGAGCTTACCACTTACTGGGCGATTTCCACTCTGACCTCGGCTACTTCGCTTTCGCTTTCCACGTTTGCTGGGGCGGGGTCCCTATCAACAAACTATGACCGGGGTTCTACTGGAACCATCAACATTTCCGCCCACGACGTACAGCTTCATCTTCTCCTTCACTACTACCGTAGTTGACGAGGTCATGAAGTCCCTGCAGGGACATGGCCAATAAACCAACAAGCGATCGAGTATGGGTACACGCGGCTCACCGTGCCCGCGTCGGCGGATCTGGCGACTAAAGTGACATTAGACTCAGGTCCTAAACCTCGTGTGGAAAGGAAGTACCGGTCCGAAAGTGGGTAGTGGAGGACATTGGAGCGAGAGAAGGGTGAAACGAGGGAGGCATTTACTGGAAGTTCGTCCGCTTTATACTCCCTGTGGACAGCCATAGGTAAAGAAGGCTTAGTCGTGAACGAGCCATCGCCACCGAAACGCAAAGGACTAGGAAGCAAAGGAGTGAAAGCGTGGCATTGGACGTCAACTTCGTCGGCACCTGCCAGCTGGCGCCCAGCGTTCAATATTTCAAATACTCAACATCCAAATGATCAATCGCGATAAGTGACACCTTTGTGCCTTTTTCACACCCGGGACTACACAGATGGTCCTGCGGGGTTATTTAAACACACAGTCGGGCGCAGTGGTCGGCTGAAAACAGCAGTATGTTTCTCCAGACATTGGAGAAGGCACAAGGCCAGATTACGTCTGCCCAGGCGATCAAGGGTCGACCGACCATTCTAACTACAGCCCCCCCTCCTGGTTGGAAATGGCCGGAAAGGTATGAACTTTCAATCCACGCCACCGCATCCTACACCTCATCACTTCTGGGCGTTAGTTCTGCGACAGAATTGCGCCTGCAAGTGACCCCGGACAATACTATCGTCGGAAATGGCACAGATGAAGAAGAAGAAACGGAGCCTCTCGTTGAAGACATACCCGCGGTGAAGCTCCGGGACCCGCAGGACCACGGTGACGGAAATTCTAGATCTGTGAGTGTCCCATCTGGACATTGGTAAAAGTGAAAAACTGAACGTGATTAGATCCACATCTTTTCAAAACGCAAGATGTATAACACCCGCCTCACCAAATATTGGATAGTCCGACATGGAGGGCCATTACTGTCCCCTCCGCTCGAGGTGGACGCCCGCCACTGTTTGGGGCCGGCACTATTCATTAACATCCCCACCAATGGGGATAAACAACTCTGGTTGTGGAACGTACAGGAGTGCAAATGGGACCCCACCGTAATTGGGCACGTGGTCGATCTGGATGTGAAGAGGGTGCTGACGCTGAGCAAAAAGAACGCCCCGGTCTTCAAGGCTGTGCGCGAAAGGCAGGAACCGAGGAACGAAGTACGGTTCATCCAGTGTCAGCCGTAAGACGTAACCTTTGTTTTAACTTTCGCACAACCATATTACCAACGGGACCATATGAGATAAACTCAGAATTACCCATCAAACAATTTTTGTCTCACTTCGTAGATTTGAGCGTGGTTAGCTGTGGGAGAATGGTACCTGATTACCACATAAGTACTTAACTCCGGAAAAGGGTATTAAAGTGGATCAGACTACCGTATACGGGCTTGTGCTTGTGACGAAAGTGAATTTGTCTCGTGGTTCTGTAAACCTTCTCCTTTGTTCTTTGTTCACCGCGCGTGGGGGCTGGATTATGCGCGTCAAAGTGTACAACAGATTGCACCCCCAGAGTTACATATTACCCGTCCCTCCGTCGTTGATTATCGACTATCGATCATCGATTACCGATAATCTCCAAGGCTGGACCGCCCGCCGCCGACTCCATGCCCTTCTTGGTTCATTTCTAGGGATCGATTTTGCGTCCTAAGTGATCAATCAAAACTGGGTCCCCATAGACTCCAGAACGCCATATAATTGTCCTCCCTTTGTACATTGGAAGAACGGGCTAGGCATCAGAACGGGACCAGAGGCATTTGGCATTATGTAATCTCGCCATATTTGGAATGGGCGTTCACACGACCGAGCGTATAAAGTCGGAACGCGTGCACGTCACCATCAATCGCCTTCGTTCCAAACGTATTCTTTCACCCCTCCATTCCAACATGAACGCCCCCCCTCTCCAGCGGACTCAGGTCGGAACAGGTAGTATCCTCGTCATCTAAACCTTACAAAGTACTCATGAGCGTCCCAGGTGCGAATCGGCAGCGCGCCGAATCCGTTACTGAAGCTGTCCGCCTCATCGACTGCGCAACGAAGAAACTCGGTGAAGCTCTCGCGCGACAGGAGGTCGCCACTCAATCACTTAACAAAACTGTCGAAATGTTCCACGCTGGAGTTCTTGCTGATAGCTCTTCCTTGTTCCCCGCCCCCACAACGTACGTCACAGATGTATCCCAGGTGCTCAGACAGCTCAACTCAATAACCCTCCCTCATGTTCAGAAATGATCTCAGGCCTTGTTCTTGTTAGTCATATCTTGTACCGCTCTTCCCCTATGCGTTTGGATGTTAGAGCAAATAATACATTGGTGTGACTGTCTGTAAACCAGAATGGTATGATCATGAAGGAGCATTGGACTGGATAAGGTCACGCCCGGGCCTGGGCACTCTAAAACGGTAAATAGGTGCAAAAACCGCGGCCGTCGCCCATTTTCGCGACTATATCACAGACGGGAGTCCCACGAACCACGCGCCATTGTCCCATCGTTCGCTGGGGATCATGTACGCAATGTAGGACAGATGGGGATTGTAGATCCTTCAGCCTTTCAGCCTTTCACCATCCTACCGCAAGGGTCAGCGCCTGGACGGAACTTCAACCTTTCAACCGTGGCCGAGTGGCGTGAGTCCTGGACACATAAGAGGGGGCATAGTCCCAAAATATTCCTCGATATTCCCTCACTCCCCTCGAGTCTTCCTCCCTGATTCAAGAATATGAGGACGTACAAGACACGAAAGCCGTCAGAATCACGTGCAACCGCTGCGCGGATAGCAGATACGGAAGCTTCTTTGCGAGGGATGCTCTCAGATACTGTGGACCCTTCATCAGTTTTCACCCCCACACTCCTCGAAGAAATTGAAAAAATCCATCAGGTAGGTGATCTGTTTTCTGGCCCTGTCGTTTTCGGCGCCTAATTCCACCCAGCAATGCAATGAGGTTTACCTCTCAATGAAGAACCTCCAAGTACGTTCTCAAGTCATAGTACTCTCGACGGGTGGACTCAACGAAGTTGGAAGTTGGACAAGGTAGTCCATCCGCCGTGTCCCCTGTGCAAAAGGTCGCCCATCGACCCATTTATGTAGGTTGCGGGAACCGTTGTTTGTGGAGGGCTAACCTGGTAAAAGTCTAGAATGTGGTCACTCGTTCTGTCTGAAATGCATCACCCGCTGTTTCGACACAATCCGGGAAAATTTTGTTCAAGGCTCTCCAGGATATCAGCCACTCCCACCCGACTCACTTCGAGCGCTTCGCAAACCTATCTCGAACTTCGCAAAATGCTTTGAGGCAATGCGCCGTCTCAAGGACTGCCCTGGACCTCCCTATACGTGCCCGACATGTGGGGTTGCGGTGAAGAAACGACCGGTCAGGGCATTCAATTGTGAGACGCTAGAGGAGATTTTCGGAAAACCCGTGGCTAGTGGGAGGGTTGGGAGAAGTAAAAGGTCATATAAACGAGCGCTTTTTGCAGAATATCCCTTATTATAGTAACCTAACCTGGAGTGAACCAACTTGCCTACTTCATGCGTCCACCCTCGATACACACGCTACGCGAATAAGTTACACTACCTTTGTGGCTGAGCTCCTTCCGATGCCCGGTGACGGCCAACGGTGACTCCTAATTGATGCCAAACTCGACACCTGACGGCATATATCCGAGGTGGGTGGGCTGATTTCCAGGGCAGGGGGATGTCGGCAGCGGAACACTATGGCGGGCAATGCATCAGGAAAAGTCCGATACAGGGTAATAGATGATATAATACTTGGTCCACGCGAGTGAGTGACTGTCCGTAAGGCTACAGCATGTACACACGAATATCTATCCCCAACTGTCAGGACCCCGTCCGCTGTGTCGGGTCGCGGAAATTGGCTCCAAACCGCGCATCTGGAATTGCGAACCTGCGGTTATTTCCCTCGAAACTCGGTCAACCGGAGAAATTACGAGACCTAGGGAGGACCACAACCCCACCCACTTCAAGCTCATCGAATCTCAGCGCCATTTCTATGCTCCAACTCTCGATTTTGCTGACATATGCTATGCGGAGGACAGCGGTTATTGAGGAATAAACCTCGGGTAGTGGTACCCTTGTGCAACGCATAGAGAAATTCCCGGCCTTACGGACAGTCACTCAGTTTATTATGATCGCGAGCATCATCGTTCGGTGATGATTTGATCAACTTTAACAAATCAGAAATCAGACATACAAACTAATGAAAGCATTTGTAACGGCTGATCCTGATGTCTACGATTATCCAGAACATCGTCGAAGCCCTGTCCGTTCCCCCTCGCGAAAGAAGGAAGAAGTAGTAAACTTCTTTCAACGAGCGTCACCAAAGTGAAGGACTTGCTCGCCGGAACATGGGGACGGGTGGTAAGTCTTGGGATCTGATGCACACGCTGCTGAGAGGATAGGCTGAAGCTAACGGGGTCGAGTTGGACGGGAACATCCCCCCGGCCCCGCGATACGTCCCATACTATGCATCCTCTGTTCCATGACCGAAAGTGGCGGGCTGACACGCTCCGGCGAGCTGATCCAGTTCTTCAGGCGTTGCAGATGCGAAGTCGATGAGCCCTGTGGGAGCAAGTCATAACGCGGTCTCGAGGGACAGGTAGACACTCACTTTGGGTTGCGATTCCCATAGTAAAGGTAGAAGCTTAAGCTTTTGGAGAGGTGGTCCCACTACAGAACAGAGGATGGTCGAAAGGGAGAACTTTGCTCAAAGCCTTACCTGGGTTTTGGTGGCCATGATGGGTTGGATGTTGACCCTCTGGGGGTCAAACTATACGTTTGTCAGCATGCATCCCAACCAGTCGAATGACTCGTCGACGCGCGTGCCATCCGTTTGACTGAATGCCACGACGGGGGCTTTGTGTCCTTTGCGCCGCGTTCACGGGTTCCGTGCCCCTTCCTGGACGCGTCGTTCCCCGCCTCCTTTTGCCTGCGTTCGATTTCATAGATCCTCCGGCGTGACGCGGGAGATAGACGTGCTAGCTCTAGCGGCCGAAGGCCAGTCATCCTGGCTGGCTCCCCCGATGCTGAAATAGCACGTGCTTGGCTTCGAAGAAAGTATCCGTGTGAAGAGGTTTTCACACCGGTATGGCCGTGGGTGCCGGACTAAAATGCTCGAGTGTAAGGTAACGTCCTCCGAACTCTAACCTGCGCACTGACCGGGAGTAACGGAAAATCGGATTTTCTACCCATAGGTGGTGGAACAACTGGGGGCACGGGGGGTGGGGGGTGAGGCAGGTCCTTTATACAATTCCATGGCCAGCGGCACAGGGCTTCCTACGCTTACAGCCTGTCGCGGGGTGACAGACCGCCTTTCGAAAAGAGAAAGAAAGCTGGAGAGCATTTCTTTGTTTCGATTACAACATGTGGGTGAATGTTTTGAGCGCGCAATCAAAATCGATCGCCAGTGGGGGCAGTCGAGAGCTCGGGAATGTAAAGTGAGGGAGCCCCTATACGGAAAACCCGGTGAAAAGATGTGCACGGATTCAAAAACCAATTTCCATACACGGTGAAGTGAACGGAAGAAATAACCCGCTTTCACAACACGTGCCATCTTGTTATCTGGCCGGATCCACGCCACTCACGTTCTGCGTTATCAGTTCTCCTTGTGGTTGACGGCCAGGCTGGGATGCTCACGTACCGTGTGATATCACCCTCGCGAAGTCCAGATCCCCAGCGCCTCGCGCTCCGCCAGTGGCTAAGCCGCCTATGAAACCTAGAGTGCTTAGTCCCAATCGGGTGTCATCCGAATTGGAAGTGACCAGCTCCAACTGATCTTGATCGTCCCCTGGTCAAAGGGACACGTGTCGGGAGAAACCCATTCTTTCCCTGATATAGATAAGCAGAGACTGATGGCAAGGACCTTGGAGGGCGAGAGGGGGGAATGGACGGAAAACGCCATGGTGGGGGTGGGAGAGCCCTGTGGCCTAAGAGGTGGTACCGATCACAAACCATGTGACGAAGATTGGAATTGAGGAACGTACCCGTGGGGCAAAACGCCGTATGCCGAGACCGTGAGCTCCGAAGCCTTATTCAATGCAGGTGATCTCTGGCATCTCCCGGTGGAACGGCAAGCGTTGGGTATAATGGTGGGGAGGAGAGCGGGGGGACGACCGGTTGCTCGCTCGGGCCGGGTTTGAGGTCTTTGTGGACGGCAATGATGGAGGCGAAGCTAATGGCAGAGAATAGTATCGTACTTTCCACGCCGTAACACGCTCGGAGCCTAGCTCAATATCCTGTACAGTCGGAACTGAGATTAATGCATATGACGCCGAGGGCGGTGGGATACAGACAGTCGCGTTGCAGGTTGGAAGGCCATGGCTGAGAAATTTGTCTGAGCGCGTGGGAATCTCCGAGAGCTGAAAAATTTGGAGTGGATTGGGCGGTAATTTGGAAGGGAGGACCGACGCGGCTTGTGGGGTTGGTGGTGGTAGCGATGGCTGTGGCGAGCGTGGAGGAATGACAGGAGGGGTGCGACCGGTGGAGATATGGCTCGGAAAGATGAAGAAACGGGAGTCGGTGAGCTTCGTGGTAGCGGGGTGAGTGAACAGGCAGACCGACACGATCGTGGCCTGCAGGAAGGTGGAGCAGACGATCAGGCACCAACGCCGTACTCGGCCTGCGACCCCTACTACCTCGAGCATCATCGCGTCATCACTCGCGGTAGTGGAGGAGGACAAAACCTGTCACGACGTGATGTAACGGGCGGTCGCCGGAACCAATGACCATCGGGTTGCATCCCGACATTTCCGATCACCATCAAACAGCACTTTGCAAGCGCGCTTGAGCGGACGGTCCGGATCTGAACGGGTGCCTCGGGAGGGGGAGGCGCCACACTGCTGTTGTTTCAATGCTTTCAAGCGATGGTTGAAGTGGTTCATAGAACAATGCGGTCTTGCGCCCTCAGCTTGACTGGCGAGCCAAGTGACCCCAGGAGCGAAGAGCGAAGATAATGGCGGCGTGATATCTCCTGGAGTACTTATATCACACATTCGCCGAGAACTTAGTTCTCAGTTCCTCCGACCGCTGTTTCGTGGTCAGGGCCCACAACTCGAATCGTTTACAGAAGTTCAAGCCCTGTTCCCCTAATCTACATGTAGCGCGTTGACCCCCGCGACGGGGAATCTCCCAACCCAGAACAACAAACGGTTGAACAGACAGATTACGGCTTCCAGGCCCCTTGGTCATGTCTAGAAGCGGGTCAACCGATGAGAACAGGGAGGGGGGCCAATTGGTGACGGATGCTTACCCTATTCAGAGGCAGTGCGTGGAAGTGGCTTGCGGAAATTTTTGCACACACATTTGGAGTATAGGCAAAGTGGGATACTATCTCTTTCGTACCTATGACTTCCAGGGGGAGCTCTTTGTCGTAATATATCCTGCCGCCAGCGTGGGTGAACCTACGGTAGTTGTCGTGGTCTATATCGGGAGGAGACAACGGTTGGAAGCCGTAAACGCTGATGACTGTACGACGTGACTTCCCGAGGTTTGATGAGAGCGTAACAGTGAAGATCGAATGTATCTGAGCAGGCCGCCAGTCGCTTGCCGTACCGATGAGGACGTAGCTGTCTCCCCAAGCGATCGACCTTGGTTTGTAAGATGTTCCCGCGATATCGATGCCCTTCGTGAACGATGCGAATACTGGAGGGGTCGAGCGTTGTATTTCCGGACCCTGGGCTTCTATCCATCGTCGTAGAGGACCACTGAGGGTAGAATCGATGGATTCTTTGTCCTCGACCGTAAATTTTCCATCAGGTCCAGCCGGAAGTTGGGCGGGTAGTTCCGCCATGTCCGCTGTCAAGGACCCCCTGCCCAACGGTTTGAACACGAGTTTGAATCGCTCAACGAGCGGCCACAGGCAATCGGGGAGCAGTTCTTTGTTTGACATGATCGCCCGAATTCTCCGTTGACGATGGAATTGATCAACCGTCGTCTTTTCGAGCTGCCCTGGTTTGGAGTGAGAGATGCACGTGTTGTGGATGGGGGGTATTTATACCAATCTTTCCGTTCGTGTCTGTGTTCTGGAATTTCAGTACCAGCCTCTCAAATCCCCAAGTAACCCAGCCGTGTACCGGGCCAAACCCCCTGAGGAATTCCGGCACATGGAGGGAAAGGTGGTGTTTCGGCGAGAGGTTTAGATGGGGGTATAGATGCAGGTGCCCCTCGAGATACGCTTTCATGGATTCTTCGTACAGTCGGATCGTCTCCGTGTCAACGGAGCGCCTGAAAAGAAGGGAAGTGGCGGTTACGAGGTGCATAAAATTTACCAACAAATCACGCCGCCGATCCCCTGGATCGCAACCCCCCCAGAGCCTCACAAGGGTCACGACTAGGTGAACCGTACACAGTGTCCTCCACTGGTCCGCGGTAAGTTTTCCGGTCCTGGCGCTACCCGCTCCAACGGGAATCGGAGAAATCCACGAGGGCAGGATCGTGCGCACCTTGTCCGACCAAACTTCGGGGAGTGTATGTTTCCCTAACACTGCGGTCATCGCCGGCGTGGGGTTCGTCTCAGCGGCAGGAGGAGGGGCTGGTAGAAAGAAATCGGGGTTGTCCTGCTGCACAGAGCCTCGGTTTCAGGAGGGTTCGGTGCACAACTAGCTCAACTCACAATGGATAGAAGCTTCGTAATCAAGTCCTTCTTCGTAGACAGGGAGGGGTCCCGGGTCAAACCCTGAAGGAACGCTTCCGATTCCCCACTTTGCCGCATTTTCTCCACCAAGAGACTGAGCAACTTGTCTCTTTTTCGTCCCTTCAGTAATTTCCAGCCCGAATCTTGGGATGTGATTTTCCGAAGCTCCAGGTCAAGCCTTTGTAAATCGACGAGGGGAATACTTGAAACCGTCTGTTGCACAGGGCACGGTACCAAGGGCGTTTCCTGGTCCCCGTCCATAAACCAGTCGCAAGTTACACGCTGCCCGACATCTAGAATTAGTCACGCAACCACACATCGGATGTCGTACTCACGTATTCCAATAGCTTTTTTATAAGTGCCGTCCTGTTGCTATGGTCCCGACGAGCCGCGGGAAGAACGTCCTTGTTCTCACAAAGCTGCCTCAGGACCTTTATGGGCAATCCCTCTAGCTTAGAGGCGGGCGAGTAATGAAGCTCGAGCTCCGCTTTCCTCATCTGCTCCTCGCTCGGAGGGGTGGGTGTTCGTTTGGTGGGTCCAGCGAATTCCTCACCAAGGCCGTCGGGCCATCGACTGTCCATTCGCCATATTTTGGTACAGTGACGATGGAGGTTCCCGAGCAACGAGGTGTGCATTGCGTCAATGATAGTGAAAGCTTTGAGGTCCCAATACGGGAGTTTAAGGAGAACGGACCACCTAACGCCATGTTTTTCGAAGAGGTTTGCACGCTCTTTCTCGGATCGCGCATCCCTCCAAGCAATCGCGTGCTCCTTGTGGTCAGCGAGTGTCGTTGCCTCCCACTTGTGGTGATCGATGTCGTTTATTTCGTCCTTCGTGAGCCCACAGTACATGCAAAACTGTTTGGCGCTGTGGCTTGCGCAACCGGTGACTTGTCTGGCAGCCTTGAGGTCAACTATGAGAGGGACAAGACCACCCCTCACAAGGCGCCCGTACCGATATGCAGGAGTGGAGGTATACCATACACCCGGATCCCAGAGTTCCCCCAACTCATCAACGACTGGGTCAAGCAGGTGGTTTGTTTCCGAAAGAGAAGGTTCGTAGGGTCCCGGAACGATCGCAAGCACGTGCATATTTTCGATGAGAAGACGCCGGTCCTTTGGGATGTTATAGCAAATCAGAGATATGACGGTTGAGGACACCTTTTTTCCGGCCTGTTTATTATGCAGTGGATTGTAGGCATCGACGGAGAGGCCGAAGAGGAGGCGGAGTTCAGATCCACGACGGCCAAGAAAAGGAAGCCCCCTGTGGTCCTTGAAGTCCCGAAAAATACCACCGTGGAAAATGTCTTCCATCAGTTCGGGCGCCCTGGAATTCCCCCCAGCACACGTCTGGCTCTGATACAAGATATCCTCCATCCCAGGGCGGTGTATCATATCCGCGATCCAATCCTTCAACGGATAGTAATATACCTCCTTGATGAAACACTTCCGCTCCCTGCCATACAGCATTCTGGTCCTCGTCAATCGGGTTCCACACGGGGGCCCTGCGGGGGTCTTGCGATAGCCACAGGTATCAGGGATCGGACGTTCTTCCACCTGGTCTGTGGGGTATAATTTGAAACAGTTGGGGCAACATACGTATCGTTGGCTTTCTACACGAAGAGCCAGGGCCTTCATGACTGAACGGATGTCCGAATACAACTGAGGGGGGTCGTGCCGGTGGGCCGAAGGTCGGCTGGTAGCGGTTGCGATGGAGTTGATGCCAAACATCAACCCGAGCCACGGGAGAACGATACCACATTCCACCATCGATACCCCGCAGAGGACGTGAAGGAATGCGGAAAGAAGGTATGCAGATATTTTCATTGGGTCTTGATTCCTCAAGGTCGCGTTGCGGGCGCGGATTTCCGCTGGAACGGCAAAGTCAGGAAAACGCTGGAGTAATCTCGTAGGCACTCACAACAGTCATATTCGGGCGACTTCGTCGGCTTCTTAAGGGTGGCAACTCTTGCCTGGAACTCAGAGTCTTCCTTCTGTCGCTGCCATTCTTGACGTAACAGGTCGTAAAGATCCTGCGCCTGCAGCTCGAGCTGCGATCGAAGCGCTGAAGCTGCCGCATGGACCGGAGCGTCTTTACAATCAACAAACTTTGATAGCCTCCCAACGGTTACCATTATCCACGATTCAAGCTCCGTGATAGGATGGTTCTCCGAGTGGTCGCGGAGAAGAAGAGGGTGAGAGGGGTCATTTGGATCGTCGCCGGGGGAGATCGGGAGATCGGGTGAATCTGGGCCGGGAGGGAATAAAAAGCGGATACACTGGGGAGAACGAAACCTGGAGACCCGGTTTTTCAACTCGACCTCGAGTTGCGAGATCTCGTCGAGGTTCCGCCGGCTTGCGGAATCACGGGAGTGAGCACTGTTAAACTTGTCAGACGATGCCCTAGTGTGTTATACCTGCGCACCGTCCAGAAACAATCGCCTGCAGTCGTGCCTGCCTTCCATGCTCCTGGTACTCCCTTCTCGTAACCCTCCTTCCGGAAAATTTACCAGCGGGAGTGTCGATAGTGTGTGTCACACAAGAATCACATTGGCATATCTGGTGCCCAAGGGCCGTTGCCATTGGTGGACACGGATGGGAGCCAACGAAGTTTAAATTATCCCAACGTCCCCGCTGCACGTATCTTTATATCCCGCTGGGATACGTGTCTAAGATCGCAAGCCAAAGACCTGAAAACGCCGTGGTGATAATCAAGGCTTGGCACTCGTCCATCCTTTGGTGCTTGCAATTACCACCACGGGTGGTAACAGGTTGTTTCGTTGACGGGGTAACAGTTTGAATCGGTTCTTTCAAGATAATGGAGAACGAAACGACCGTGTGACGATACATCTCGCATTAGCCAACGCACGATTGTGCCCAAACAATGAGATGAATAGCCGAATGATTACAAAAGTCAAAGAATTGGCGCCCGCATGAACCGCCATAAGTTCGCCCATTCGAGAAATTACGCCCAGCGGACGTCTCCTGAGGATGCTTCCTTCACTCGCCTTTGGATTCCTCCTACTCTCCCTATTCGCCTGCATAACCGATCGAAACCCCTGGGATACTGGCACACTCGGCACAGTGAATGCGTCTACCGCCTTCCAGGCGCAATTCACGAGCATTGAGGAACTCGCAACGTCATCGTTCCATTCCGCCAACATCATCAACGACCTTCGGACAGATTCCCTCGCACTAGAAGACCTCTCGCACGCGATAAAGCCGAAGTCCGGTGGGTTGGGGGTTCCCTCACAAGTTCCGGCCCGACTCTACGACCTCTCGAAAAATGCAGACGCGGTTGCAGACGCGCTCGAACAGTTCTACCTTAAGGTCACGGGCATGGTCGAGCTGTGGGTTACCATCCAATTAAACTGCTTTGGCGTCTCATCTAATCATCCCACAGAATCCCCGCGACTGGCTCAACTCTTGAGAAGTTGCTTCGCCGGGAGCCGAGCGACCTCATTGGCAAGCTCATTTGCCGGGTGGCCCTTCCCAGTGCTTTCCACGGACCCCGTTGTAGGGCGCACATGCGTCTTCCCATTACATTCCAAATTCACATCGATGCGCTTTCTTCCTCTCTGGAATCCATCGGTCGCAAGATGGTCCGGTTGAATCAAGACTATCAGAACCTCGAAGAGGGTACCATTACCACCCTATCTGCTTTTGGTCGTGGTGACCTGACCGACGAAAGGTGCAACACGTTTGCAGAGTTGTGGGCACTTTCCGACGATGATGAAGACGGACTTCAGATCCCATTTCGGAACAGGAAAGCTCTCGAAGCCGTCTGTTCGCATCTTCGTACAATACGTAGGCGGATTCTGGATCACAGTCTATCTATTGCGGCCCTGGAGGACACCCTACACGATCTCCGGTCAATCGCGGGCGAGGGGCGCATTAGTGATGACCCGTCATTGCCCTCAGCGATTGCGGCTGGCTTGGAGAGGGTTTCAGCATTGCGGGAGGTATTCGTAGGTAGAAGCGTGTATATACAACTGCAGCTGCCGGAGAAGTGAACCCGGTGTCTCCAATTATCAAACGGGTCCTTTGAGAAAGAGGAGGCGAATACTTACTGCGACTCTCTCCACTCCCATTTGGTTGCTTCGTTGTGTCATTCCCACTACTCACAACTCACGGCGCTCGCGCTCGCCGGGCTTTTGCAACATGGCTTGCTTTACGCCAGTTTCTCGCCCACACAATGCGCAAGTATTATTGCCACCTAACTACGCAAGTACAGCACTCCTGAATAAATATACACTACAATAGCACAAAAGCAAACGCCAATAGCAACGGAGAAAAACGAACCCAAGACAATGAGTCGGAGGGTGGGTTCCTGAATACGCGTCAATCTCAGGGACACACGTTGGGGTGGGATGGAGTGCCTACTGCGCGCGCGTTGTTGCGATCGTTCGCAAGCAGCATGTGGTCCAATCCTTGAGCAAGTTCTGATAGGTGGTTCTCAGGCCAGTACTTCCACGGATATCCACGAACGACGCACCATCAAGCTCGTCAAAGCGCCTGGTTAACTCTTCGTTAGGTTCGTGCATGAGGAACCGGTTAACCTCCAGTTGATCCCGTTTGACCATTTCTGCGGAATTCAACAAAGCTGCACGTGTATCGATGAGGAGGCCATACCATCGTCTATCAGCATCCTTTCTTCATCAACCTCCGAAAGTGCGCGGAGGATCCGCTCCTGACCTGGTAGAAAACTTTGAGAGACGAAAAGACTCATCTCAAATATCCTTCCTCACCGTAACGAGGGTTGAAAGTCGCGCCGATAGTATCGTTCATGTGTGTGTGTGGGGGGGGGGGATATGGGCTGGATCATGAGGGAATATGGGCTGTTATATCCTACCTATTTCCAGCCTTTGGGCTTTACCACAAGCGGCAGCTGGTGACAGAGGAGCCACGTAGCGGCGTGGATTCCGCCGGACATGTAAAGCCGTAAGGCTTTATCCTTTCGCATCGGCAACCTTTTCAATCAGTTTTCCGTGCAACAATTTTACCCACGTTCGACTATGAGCGCCTCGACGGGTCCCCATCGCATCAATCGTGTCGGCCGCTCCTTGACTGCCCTCGTAGAAAGAGAACAAACGAACCGAAGTGGATAACGAAACCCGCAAATTCCTGGACTGAACCGCCTCAGAACGTGGGCGACACGTGCCGTGCGACGCATCGCTCCTTAATCGGGTCCTTTGAAGTCATTCATGATCATGTCTGCCATTCCCTTGCCATGGGGAGTGGCGATCTTCCCACGCGAACGAATGCCTTTTAGGCGCCCCCTATTTTCAGGCACCCGAAACGCTGCGCTTTTCCTCCACAAAGCAACGGTTCCCTTGCCACGTTTTTGCTTTGTCGGTCTGGGAGCCTGTGGATGATCTCGTGCTTACCCTCCACAGGGTTCACTCTGGATCCGGTCCGTTGAAATGGTAGACAGGTTTTGAAATAAAAAAATAAGAAATACAGCGACTTTTTTTTTTTTTTGCCATGGAGACGAAGATTCCGAACGAAGAATTGGGACTGCAACCCGCTCCCCCCAGCGGTCTCCCGCCTGGAATGCGAGCGTCTTGGTTGACTGAGCACGCCATTTGTGGCCCTCGGGCGAAGTCAGAAACCCGTGCATGGAAATCGTGAGAGTGCGCGCCATGAAGCGACGCACCCGCAAGAGTCGTTAAATCCCACGCCGACGCCCCAGTTCCTTGTTTGCAAGAGTTACTATACTAACGGGGTGCCTGCGCCGGATATGATGCTCTGGGCTCGCCCTTTACCTTCCCTGTATGCAAACTCAACCATCTGCGCCCGTGTTGCTTTGTAGACCGTCGGGCCGATCGTTGTATCAGCCGAATGGGCCAGACCGGTGAGAGCCATCAAACGGGTTTCTTCAGACGACTGACCCTGTATCGCTCCATTTCCGGGGATCTCGGGGTAGTATCGACCGCCGATGAACGCTATGGGCACCACAGCTTCAAAATCCTTCTTAAGTAACGGATAGAAAACATTGCCCTTAGGTGGCAACGGAAGATCGCATTCCCCGCCTGAGCTGGGTGCTGAAATACGATTAGCTCGCCGAAGGGTCGGTTAGGTGGCAGCTCACCTCTCGGATCCGACTCGAAGATCAGCGCAAACAGTCCGCCAGAGACGAAAGGAGTTGTACTCAGGGCATCCTTGCGAACCTCCGACGATTCTGAAAAGATTGAACGAATCTTGAGGAATACCGTGGCCTTGTGGCTGCTGCCCTCGACCCATTGGACAAACTGGGCATTCGACGCCTTTTGATTCAGATGAATAGACGACAGCGGCACTTTCAACCTGACCATCTGTTGCGAGCGGATGCGTTCCGGACCCCACCACAGGGTGTTGTACTCCTTCCTCCGAGGATAGCGTGGGGTTTGCAACCCAGGCTGCCCCCCACTTCGTAGTCGGTGCGTGGGCGATGACGGTTGATGGGGCCCCTGGTCCGCTGTACACGACCAGACAACAGAGAGCTGTTGACAGAATTCGATAGCAAATATGCATGTGGATGAGATGATCGAAAATCGGTCGTCATCAAGCTTCGATCCAGCGACCTTCTCTAGGTTCAAGAGAGATATCCTACTGCTCCCTGTTGCGTGTCGATGGAGTTCCCGGACCAAAGTTCCCTCCATTCGGTAAGCTTGATATGGGAGAAGTTGGTCGATTTTGAATGGGATATCGTGCTTATTGCCGAGGGGAGAAACGTGGAAAATAGTGCCCGTGGATCGTTCTTCGTGACTCTTGATTATACCGGGCCAGAAATATATAGTAGCGCTGGAACCCTCTAACGGTTTCTGAAGCCTGCACCACACGAGCTCGTGACTTATCGGCCACAGTCCAGTTGGCGATTGGTGGTTACATGACGAGGCGGAACTATCCACGGGAGTTGGGATCCGAACATAATACGCGATTATACGCGACGTCTGCACGGGAGCTATCTCGGGGTTCCGGTTCACTAGAAGGCGCTTTGACCTCCTGACTCCGCCCCTGGTGGGGGATTGCGGGGGTGTTGCAGTTGCCCGATCACCTCCGGGAGGTGGGGGTGGAGAACCCGGAGCCGGTTCCTTCAGAACGGCATCTAGGAGCGTTTTGGAGGTCGAGGGAAGTCGAGGCTTAGGAGACGCGGGCCAGGGCGGCGTGGTACCAGTAGCCGCAGCTCGGGGTTTCGAGCAGAAGCGACAGCTACAAGCGGTCGAAGGCTCAGTGCTGCTTTTCATGAGCCACGACGCGTGGGGGAGAAACTCAGCCGCGGAGCGAAAGTACCCCTCTCTCAAACCTGCGCCATCGTTCAGCGAACTGATTGATCCCCGTGAAGGTAATTCTACACACCATAGAGGTACTTGTCCTTTCGAGTACCTTTGTGGTGGATGAAAAGTGCGTAGCCTTCCGGCCAATCCTTGAGAATGTATCCCGTTCCCCCGTCTTGAAGGCATTTCAATTTTGTGCTACGGTGGACGAATTTGATCACGCACTCGGTAACGCCATATCCTTCGCCAGTTCTATGCCGAGCTTGGTACGCCATTGAATTGATGCGCTGTGCGTGAGAACAGCCAGAGAATAATACCCTCTTGAGGCTTGGTCGTGAGTCCCGTGTTCCCGTGGCCAATGGCGCTGATCGCCGTCTGACCAAGGAATCTCGATCTCTCCAACCATGGACGAAGTGTGGGAATAGGCGGGTGGCCGTCGATGTGGACGAACGACCATTCCGCTTCGCTGTTATAAGAATCGTCGATCAATCAAACCATTTGGCGTCCTGCACGCTGGTTTAGGCCTTTGCTTTCAATGGTGTGGCCCCTTCGAAAGTTTGATCTTTGGGGACATGGGGGCACTTTATTTCAACCAAGCCTGGTGTCGTGGCGAAAGGAATCGGTCCAGGGAAGCGCAATGGATCTTTGGTGATACTAACATGAATCAGTGTTAGCCCTTTTGCTGTCCATTTAAATAGCGGATTTGCTCCAGGGGTCGATACATACAACCATGTTGATCTTCCGGATTCTTGTCAGGCTCACACAATGGCTAACAACAGCAACGATTCTTACACTCCTGGCAGCCACCGGTGATACACTTCTCCATTACTTCAATCACCTCTTCCCATTGTCAAAAAACCGCCAGACGGCGGTGGCAGACACGATCCCAACAACGCACGGCGGGCTCGCACAGCTGGCCCGGGACAGAGACCTTCTCCCCCCCCTGGTGCACAACTTACACATCAATCGAGTAACGGTCGGTGATTTGATCAAGGTCGTGTCAAGCAGTACATTCGATGGCGGAGATCGCCTGGTGGAAATGCTGGTGGATATAAGGAAGGCAGGAGACGAGATAGCAGACGATCTACAGGTTTACAGTTCGTCAATTAACGGTGTCATTGATCAGTGAGTGTTGCCATGCCCCCGCCAGAAAGTGTAGCGTTTTGGTGACGCAGAAGCACCAAGAACTAGGAGTTACACCAACACCCTGAACGCGGCCCTGCAAGAACTATCCTCCGCGTCGCTAATCCAAGAATTCGGATGCAGGGCGATGCCTTCAATTGCTCTTCTTCCCCACTCGTGCGCGCCATTCAGAGAGGCCCCGCTGATTTTTCGCGAGTTCCTCGACCGGTCGGAAACACGGGTCGTCAAATTGATCGAGCAGGGCAACGATCTCAACGGGAAACTGATGCGTTTCGGGGAGAGGCTAACGGCTATGGCGGCGTTCGCCGCGGGAGAGATGAGGACCCTACACGGCGAGGAGAATACGGTGAAAAATGCGATTTGGACGTGGCTAGGTGGGAATAGGGGGCTATTGGAAGAGCATCAAAGAAACATCGTCTCATTGGAAAGGGTTTTTGATCACCACTCACTGGCGGATCGTTGTGTCTCGGCGACCCAGAAGTCTCTCAAAGAAGTCCTTACTTCCTTCCAGGAGCTTCGCCCTCTCACGTCCAATTCGAAGGCTCGTGCATCCGGCCTTGAGATGCGTGCGGTAATACAACAGATAGGCTTCGGGATGAAAAGGATTGGGGAGAAGCAGGGGGTGCATGGGATGGTGGGTGGGCCATCCGAAGGTGGTAAGAAAGGGGACCAGATGGCGTAGGCGGAGCCAAACACATGGATACACTGGTAGAGGCCGGGCGAAACCTGTAATTACGTAAACCAAAGGACAAATGGACCCAACCAATCATGGCTGCTCACCATTTATGTGCAGTCGACCGCCCCGAGACGCGGGCCTGGAAGGCGGCGTGTAGCCGCCAACACTGAGGAACGGACAGGTGACGAAAAGGACGATAGCTTGATAGATACTGGTATGAGAAGTATGTATGATGTCGCCCTGTTCGATTTAGAACTCCTCCGCGTGTTTCTGATTTCGTGTAACGGGGTAGGATCGGGATCTCCTCAAAGAGCTAGAAACAGGCGGTGTGTTCAGCATCGGGAGGGAAAAGGGGAAGGCTTCCAGGGAGCATACCCATCATGATACGACCGTTGAAACCCTTCTGACCGGTGGCAACGACAACGTACATGCCATAACTTTTGAGAACCTTGGCACCGGAAATCATGAAGTAGTCGGTGTAGGCGTTAGGGGCGTCGAATCCATGAACGTCGGCACCCTCATGCTTGAGCTGTTCCCTGAGCATAGTGCGATCATCGTAGCCGACCTCCTTGATGGTGTCGGACTGCCGGTCGCCCCGGGTTGCACCTGACGTTGTGGCCGGAAACGAAAATGTCGTCACAGGACCGGACCAAATGATCTTGGCGCCACACTCCTGCTTCTTGTCGTTGAGGGCGCGGAACGACCCCCCCCCTCTTTTGCCAATCGTCGAGGGAACCAACCATCGCCTTTGGAGATGTGAATTAGCGTGCGAGATATGGGGTAATAATCAAAAACACAAACCACGGTGAAAATGGCCGTGATGACGGCCATCCTTCAACCGTGAACCAAGCCAAAGCCCTGGAAGAAACCAAGGAGACGACGGCCGCGAAGGACGAGAGGATCTAGGACGAAATAAGTATTAGCTGTGAACCCAGCTATGCATTGAAATGGCCCAAAACTTCAAAATCACGCTGTTACAGGCGGTTAAATTAAGGCCTATCGTTGCGTCAGAACCACGAGCAGTGCGTACCAGAATACAGTAATTCACCGACGCCACTGGTCTTAAACGACATTAGGATAATACTTACCCTTGTCGCTCTTGATGCTGTCAACGACCTTCTGGCGCTCATTCTGGCTCATCGAGTCATCATCTGTGCCGGTTGCTTAGCGAGCACCCTCACTACCGCGAAGGGGCCACTTACATTGCACGAACTTGAGGTCCCTTCGTTGAGAATTCCCTGGATGAGACGTAACGTCATCGTAAACTGCGAGAAGATAATGACCTTCTCGGTCCCGTCGTTCCGTTGCTCGATGTCGTCCACGAGTTCAATTAATTTGCGAATCTTCGTAGAACCGCTCTCCAAGGTACCAACACTCTTGGCGACGACAGCCTGGCAAGAGCTGCAGTGCGTGTCCTTTGGATTGTCCAGCCTGGGTGTGATGTCAGCCATATTTCGAACGCTGCCAACCTCACTTACTCGACGAAGCAGAGCTGGCAGCTCGATGCGGCACCAAGATTCTACCTGCCGAGGACCTTAGCCAAGTCCTTTCCATCGTCACCTTCCTCCTGGGTCGGATTCTCCGGCTGGTTGATGACCGCGCCTTCATCTGCCTTCCGGTCACCATTGACCAACGAAGGGCGATCGCAAGCTAAACCCTCGCATGCTAAACCCTCGCGGTCAACACTAAACCGCAGCGTGTGGACCAAAACTAGTTACCTTGACTGGGGTGAAGGAGCATTGTACATGTGGAATATGTGCTCGGTTGTCCTTCGAATCCCATTGCATCCATCATCTTGAGTTCGAGAGAGCCGCAGAGCCTCTGCTCCCGCGTGCTGAAGTCACTTGACGACTGCGATGGTCTTGGGTGGGAGGCTGAGAATCTTGACCCCGTCGATGGCATCGTCTTTCGGCCGTCTTGGCGTAATGGACGTCAAAACGACCTAGAAGATGGGTGTTTAGTGTGAAAGCCCATCGAGGGTGCGTGGGGGGGACATACATAGAAACGCCTCATGGGTGCTTTGGCTCGTCCCTTCTTCAAGGGATCGACGATTCGTCGTCTGAACGTGCCCCAGTCATTTAGGGTTTATCTTGAGGAAATGGACGAGGGAGCAGGATTTCTCAACTTCGTTCTGACTGCAGTCAAAGTCAGCAACGCGGGGGCGCCAAATCCAATGGACGGAGGTCGCACTGCTCGAAATGTTCGGGATCTGTAACCCATGTAAGGCATCGTAAAAACCGTTCAGACCCGACTGGCCTCTGTTACAGCTAGGACCGATGTGGAGGAGAACACGGAGCGAGGGGGCGAGTCGTTGGATCTCTTCTTCCCACTGAGTTGCCAGCGCGACACTCTTCTCCTGGTGGCGGGGTCTATTTGACTGAGAACTTCGTAAATTTGTTCAGACGGTTTAGCGACGGGGGACGCTCGACCAGGCGAATTACAGGGAGGTGTTGTGTGCCGCTAGGAGGTAGCGACGGCTGTGGCGAACTTGGAGGAATGACAGGAGGGGTGTGACCGATGGAGGTATGGTTCGGAAAAATGGGAGTTGAAGAGGCAGGAGTTGGGAAATTTCGTGGGGGCGGGATGAGTGAACAGGCAGACCGACACGTTCGCGGCCAGCAGGGGGAAGAGAAGTGAGCGATGGATACAACGGAGATCGTGCAATGGACTCATCCACCCGAGCAGACGATCAGGCATTAACGCCGTACTCGTCTGCGTCTGCGACCCCGACAACCTCGAGCGTCATCACTCGCGGTCGTGGAGGAGGAGGACGAGGAGGACGACCAAACCCGTCACGGTGTGACCGGATGTAACGGGAGGTCGCCGGACCGTCGATCATCCCGATATTTCCGGTCGTCCGATCCTTTTTTTTGTATCAATGCTTGTCCCGCTACAGCTACTTAGTACAAGAGCAAGGAGCGGTCGGTCTCAGGGGGTCCATTCGACCATTTAAAAATAAATAGAGATAAATAGAAGGTGAATTGGGTGGAGGAAGGAGGGAGGATACACTCGGTGAACCGAGGGGGTGTGCCCAGGATGCTACCGAACAAAGATCACGCGAGTGGATTGGTTTGCGGATAGATTATCGAATAAGAAGTGTACCCTAATCAGGTTTCGGATCGGGGCGGGGGGCGTCAGACTTGGTGAATGCGCTAGATCTGTGCATGAACTGAATCAAGTCGGGTAAGCCGTTGAGGGGATCGAGGAGCGGTTGCAATGAACATGACGACGGGGTTCGAGAGTAATATATATACATGTCAGCCACAGACATGTGTGAATAATACTAGATAGTACTACACGGACATGCCACCAGATTTCTCGTCCTTTCACTGGTGCTGTGTCGGAAAGCGATTTGGTCAATATGCAGGTCAACTGCGGCAGGCAATTTGGAACGTACTGCCTAAGCTGACACAGCATCTACGTCGATCGGAATAAACACGCATTCGACCGGGACACCCGCCCTTTCCCGGGAGACGAGCCAACCCTGAAGTGCCCGAGAGGCGGGCACAGATATGCCCTGCTCGAGGGTCATACTTTGTAGGCTTGGGAGTAGGTTAACGTCGATGTACAGGAGGTCGCGAAGGACTTGGGACATGTGCTTTCCCTTGATTTCGAGGGTTTCGAGTTTCGGGAACCCGGCGAGCCACTGGGTAAACCTCACGGGGAGTTGAGGGACAGATATGTGGATAGTCAGACTGACCACTGATTGTAGGTGTCGTACCACTTCGCAGGCTAGCAGACATACGGCGTAACGGATCGCCAAGTGGGAACCTCGGGTGAGCTGGATGCGGATGTTGCATTGAGGACCACCGGAAGTCCAGTGGCTATTCACTTCCACGCTCGGCTGTCCATCTCCCCGAATGACGTTCAGCGAAAGGGCCGTATACCGGAAGAATGACCGCGGGAGGAAGGTGTTCGCTGTGCGTTCAACAAACCCTGGCAACAAGCAGTCGTTCAAGAAATCGGGGAACAAAACCGAGACTGATGCCCGGGGGGGTATCTTGAGGATTTCTGCGATCTCTCGGCTACACGCGGAGAGTTCCAAATGCTCGAGGAGGGGGAGGGAGGTGATGCCTGGACCTCTCGGAGACCAGCTCTTTTGATTGATCATGTTCTTGAGGTTGAGAATCCGAAGGTGCGGGGTACATGCAAGGATCCCCGTCAGCCTTGGAGCACTGTATTGTCCGTTACTCTGGATTGTAAGACTTCTGAGATTCCGGAGCATGTTTTCTGGAGGTGCGGTGGGGAGGACGGAGGGAGGGCTGACCATGAGCCGGAGGTTGGGCATATTGCCTCGAAATCCTACGCTCGAGCCTGCAACGCCTGATATCACGACCTCCCGGATATTTGGGGCGGGAGTTGACCAGATTTCCATCATAATTGAGTCCGGACTGATGAGATTGAGGCAAACAGCGCGGTCCGTAGCAGCCCGCAGGCGCTTCGCAAACTCCGTGGCAACCTCCGTCTCGTTCTGAGGCACGTCCGAGAGACCACCAGAGGTGTAGATGTAGAGATGTGCTTGTTTAGATCGTTGCAAGTAGGTCAAAGCAGAATCGATGCTCCGTGGGTGGCGCATGGAGACAAAGATGGTGTTCCAGAGATCCGGGCGGGAGTCGATCAAGTGTTTCCAGTCCCTGCGCACTCCCCGAAGCCTAAGGAGGGCGAGATTACGGCCGTGGACCTCCTGGGGGGGCACAGAAACGGTCGTCGTGATCTGCGGTCGAACCTCTTGGAATACGAGAAGTAGACAGTCGTGGTTCAATTTTTCCACGCACGACGGGCGACTTAAGATGAAAATCAGTGGTGCGACCATTTGGGGACAGGCCTACTTACTCATAGGGTGGGACGGTGGTGAACGGTCGCTCGATTCTCTGTGGACGTTGAGCGGGAACGGGTTTGATTCTCTTCGATCGCATCTTCATGGTCACGTTTATGGTGTCCGGGATGTCTGCTGTCTAACGGAATGAGTAGCCGCACCGAGGTAAGATCCCTTGTGCGAACTCACGGGTCCTTGAGCTGAAGTCGGGGGTTCGGTGTCCTACCCTGCAGTGGAGCGTCGACGTCGGGCTTTTAAGCTCCAAGGAGCGGCACCGCACCGCCTGTGCTGTACCCAGCAGCTTTCCCTCGGCTATCGGAGGTGATGAGAGAAAGCAAGTCGCAAAGCATGTGCGAAAGGTTGGCTTTCGGTGGGTTCAAAGAGCATCGGTTGTCATAAAGCCAAAAACCTGTCATTCGCACACGTATAGCTGTCTGTCGAAAGCCCGAAAGCTGTAAAAGCCTTTGTGAGCATCCTGATTTGAAAAAAGGAGCAACACGTGCAGACGCCCCAGTCGCAACCACGCCACTCGGGATCTGGAACGGGCCCACGTGAAAGGGCGTGAAAAATCGCGACTGCGCTATGGACCGTCGCCCACGACT
>Ga0307511_10000919_pt1 | contig 31112 bp, 37 predicted proteins | sample 13_EM_MG_FD_200266 | JGI IMG/M metagenome (GOLD analysis project Ga0307511, IMG submission 200266) | Populus trichocarpa ectomycorrhiza microbial communities from riparian zone in the Pacific Northwest, United States - 13_EM | ecosystem: Host-associated > Plants > Roots > Unclassified | place... | reverse complement strand
GGGTGGACTACCACTCAGTGGTATTTTTTAGTCGTTGGCACTGCAGGGCTGTCTTCTTCGCAGGATTTAGCAGCGAGTCCAAAAAATATACGGCCTTCCGGACCGCTAGCCTCAGCAGCAGAGCCTAGAGCAACATTTGGAGAAGACGGAGCTGATGTCTGATGCCCAGGTACATACTCGGTCCTTGGGAAAGTTGGCAATCGTGCATATGCTACTTCTCGGCCCCATCCTCGATTGCGATGCTAATTAAACTGGGCCGGTTCACTCGGTTTCTGAGTCGTGAGCGTTTCCGCAGTGACGAAATGCTATAAGTCGTACATTCGTTGAATTCCCATCACATGCGGAAATATCCATCTGACCAGAACCTCTGTTCTTTTCAAGTTTAGCTCGAGCAAGCATCCACCTCCAAAATTATGATTTAGTCATCACGATGCAATGTGTCGGAAACGGTAAGACGGATCCGAATGGTGCTGATGGATCCATTTTTATCAAACAGAACCCTCATGCACTTCCTATCAATCGAGGGATCGGGCTTTGGGAGAGAGTAGCTATTCTAGCCAACAGACTAAGGCGCGGTCAGCCATAATTCCTTGCTGCTGCCTTTACCTTCAGGGAAACTTTTTGATAGTACATGTCACCTTATGTGATTCCAAGCAGGCATGTTACATACGTATATTTTCCTGTCTTCAATGTTTCTCAGCGGGCTGCGCCTCGCTCCAAAAGTCGCGTCCGTTTCACCCTCAGGGATATGTAAAGTACAGAAGAGATACAAAGACCATGGAAGCCAGAGAATTTTTAATATACAAATTCAATAAAGATAAGTCTCTGGTAATCGTCGCCAGCGAGCAAAAAAAAAAAGGAAAGGGAATGCCAGTGCGACGAAAGGCCGGCAGATAGTGCAACGAAATTGTCATTCCTCCTCGGTCAGAGGCATAGCTTTAAAACCGTTTCCTCTCCACCCCGTATTCGTACTAATCATGTCTAAGCTTGGGCGTGGTTTGAAGCTTTCCCTCTTCATCCTGCTGGATTTTTGCTGGCTCGATTGTCGTAACACCCTGGGACCTAGTGAGCCCCCAGTGCATGATCTTGAGGTGCCGACGTGTTGTGAACTCATACTTGAGTTCAATGTCGAACTGCCGCTTCTGCCCGAAGTACCAGAAGTTGCGCGCCGCAATGTCGACGGAGCACGACCCCAGCCCAGCGCTGCATATCCTTGCAAATGCGTGGTAGATTGGGGCATAGGGGGTGCTTGGGCGACGTTCGGAGGCGCACCTCGACTTGTTGACCGTGTTGTACGACCTTTCGCTGGTGAGGTGCTTCGAGTGGGTATTTGCGAACTACCATCTACCAGTCGTTGCCGCTTGTTCGTCCCTCGGCTTTGCGACATGGATGAACCTGGTCGAACAGCGGGTGTCACAGTGCCCGCTGGCGGTTGATGGGACTTTCCAGGAACATATCCGGCCTTCCCTGATCCACTCGGTGCCGCGTTGGTAGATTTGGGACCTTGAATAGTGTCCTTGTTCATGGCTTGTACGGAATACTGCGAAACGGGTGCTTTCTTCTTGTTCTCCTGTTCGTTTGCTGAAACATTCTCCATGAGAATGTGGAGAATGCTTTCTCCGTGAACGAGGAATGGCCCCCCATGTTTTTGTTCCCAAGTCGGAACCGACGACAGCAGTTGTTGTTCAAGCTGTAATGCAACGGTGAGTACCAATCAACACCATCCACAGATGGAATGATGCCAACCTTCGGCTTTTCTTTTCCAACCCGCTTTCTCATCTTCTCTTCCCTCAGTAGCCTACCGGGATCCCTTCCACCACCTCTACCGAGGAGTCTTGTTTGGTCTCCAGCGGCTCGCTCCAGCTCCTTCTCTTCCTCGCATATTTCAAAATATTTACGTATCATTGTCAGGAACGGGGTCTTCAGTCGAACCTCCGCCTTGAGCCGCGCAATTTCATGCTCATGTTGACTTAACAGATCTTCCGTGTGTTCATCTATTACCCTCATCGGTAAATCAAGAGCAGATCCGTGAAAGACGCAATTACCATCAATGTAAGCGGCAAACTCGGCCCTCTCTTCTTCGCCGGTCATGAGTTCATCCCACAAAGATTGAATCTCCATCCGAGCATTAGCAATAAACTCGCCCATCCGCTCGCGTTTGAGATCTATCATGCGTTCGAGCTCTTCTTCATAAGCTTGTATGACTTGAGGAGTTGTTCCGCGATTAGCCTGTGCTGGGGCGTGAAGTTGATAATAACCTGGGAACGACAACGAACAAACCTCGACAAATCCATCCATTGCTTCATCATCTACGCCCATGCGTTTCCAAAGGGCCTCCAGTTGGTCATACATAGCTTGAATATGTGTTTCCCGACGTCTCTTGGTCTCCTCCAAGTCCATGCATAACCTCTCTGCCCAAATCAATATTCCCTGGGTTGGTTCAACGCCGAAGGACCCTAGAAGCGTTGCAGGAACGGGATCCGAAGGTGCGGAATCAAGTAACTGGACGAACCGAGAGAGCGTTCTATGATACTCGCGTACTGGATCAGTGCTAAGTTCGGAAAGTGACATAGGAGTAACAGGTGGTGGTGATGAAGCGGGGTAAAGAAGTCCACTATCGGGTTTACTTTGTGACAGAGGGGTGGGTGTGCCCAGTCCAATTGTCGAAGTCAAGAATGGGTCGGCATTGGTACCATTGATGGCAGAGCGCATGCCGCACGAAGAGGAGGAGCGGGTAAGGGGAAATGATGGAACGGCGAGGGTCGAAGAAGATGCAACTGGTCCTGGAGGTGTGTCACTGTAATCGGGTGGGTCCATGCCTAGTTCTGTGTACAGCCAGTCAATCTGGATAAATACGTCACCCAGCTGCGTTAGACGTTTTGTCTGTGGGGTAATGCTCAAGCATGGCTCATGGATTGGGGAATGAGGCTTACCACTTCGCCTTTACCTCTTACAAGTTCTTTCTCGAGCTTAGAAAAACGCTCTGGCATGACGTCACGAAGAGCTTTCGCATCATCTGGGCATTCATCTGGCGCTAAACAAGACTGTAGGATATCTGCAGGAAAGTAAGTTGCCCCCAGGGTTCGCGACAACACAGTGAGGCGAGTGATGAGCGTTGTTAATTGCTCGAGTTTCGTATGATAAACCTTAACGGTGAAGATCAGGAAGACGATATCAAAGTAAATAAAGCTTGCAACACTCACCTGTCGCAGTTTTTCTTGATATTCTGTGGCCCGTTCGTACCGTCGAGGAAGTATCTTTTCAGATTTGATGTCATTAAGTGACCCTGCGACTTTAGCATGTGTTCCAAGTGCTTTCGAGTATCGCGAACACCCCATTTCCACCTCTTTACATTTGGCCTCCCACTCTTCCACCTGTTTCATCCTCATTTCGATCTGAGACTCGACAGCACGAGTTAGGGTGTGTTGTAGGGTTTGAAGTTCATCTTCGAGTGCTGTTGCTGGTAGGCCAAGCTGAGCGTGCAAAGTTGGGAGAAGTTGAGTCTGTGCATTCAATTGAGTGTGTAGAGCAGATAATAGCGTGCTCAGCGTGAGAGACGACGGCGAGGCCATCTTGGAGATATGTAAAGCGCCTCAATCACTGTGGCATCCGCGTCAAATCACGTGTGGTTGATTTTTCACGTGACCCTCAAGCTTTGTCATTGCGTAGTCAGCCTAATGCCATTGCTAATGGACATAAGCTTATGCCTGTTCAGTTTCTAGTCCGGGGGGTCAGGCCATCTGTGGCACTCCGGGGCGAGTTCAACTTATGTCGCTTACAAGCTCCATCCTTCGCTTCGAGTCGGTGTTCTCCTACTGTTACTGATACACCCGTGTTTCTTCCATACTAACTCTACTTGCTAGGACTTGAAGAAATCACAGTTAGACGAGTGATCAATGTTTCCCCCAAGTTGCCAACACGTGGGACACCCTTGTTCTGGGACTGCTGAGCATGTGCAATATTTGTAGCACCCACATCCCTGAGACAGAAATTCGTTCCAAAGCTATACAGCCTCTATTCAACGTAATTCCGTTGCCTTTTACCATCTACATGAGGCCAAATCATGGCCACGAGTTTCTTCTGTAGGTGCTGTATGCTCCTGTGCGGTTAACTTATAGATTCCCTTATCTACAGCTTGAGGATCTACGATGAACAAAATGAGCATCTAGGTTTGCCTACCTTTTGGGGAGACAAGGATGGTCAGCATAAATACACTGGTGATCGATTGATCCGTGAAATTTGAACAGCTGTCGACCCCCACGTCGTTCCAGTGTACTATGAATTACTATACAGCGAAGAGAACGACCTGGCAGCCCACCCCGTTGCCAACGCAAAATTTCTTTTGCAAGATCTTGAAAGAGAAGTTGAGACACTCTCTACAAATGCCACGGTCCATCCCTCCAGTACCTTTTGGCTGCGCAACTTTAGCTCAATCGCATCGTACTCGTGGTTTGAGGGCGCTTCACCTTTTATTGCCGTTCCAGGTGTGTCCAGTGGTCAAATTCTCAATGATCTTGCTTACACTAAAGTCCTAGGTCATCCACGAATTTGGAGCAACGCACCATCAAGAGTTCCCGCCGACTCAGGCATCTGCTTTGTGGACGGGAACGGAGCCCATATGGGACATCGATCTCCACTCCTCCCTATATTCGCGGCTATCGACACATTACGCGACAATTTCCCATACCGAGATCTCGATCTCGTTACAGACAGGAATAGCTTGCGCAAGCTGTTGCGTTGCATCGATCAGCAGAGTAACAGAGCATTTCGGATTGACATCGACTTGGTTGGGAAGACCTGTCTCTTTACGCGCCGTGAGGAGTCCTCGATGGAAACCATCAACGAATTCAGGGGATACGGTCATGAATACGAGAAGGCTGCGACTAAATCACGTCGCGGCTCTGAAGGGGAGGTAAGCCACCATCGAATCGTAACCTACGTGAGTCGCCACCATCATGATGAGATTATAATGTGGCTGACATCAAATGTCAGGATTTTTGTGGATTACAGGTACTCCTTCGGTACGAAGTCGATGCCTGTACGGAGTCCGAAAGCGAGGATAATTTCCTCGCCTCTTTCTCCGCACTGAACATTGGTGGCCAGGCAAGGTCACCGACATCGCAGCCAGATTCACCTTATACCAACCGTTTCGGCATAAAAGTGAAACTAACGTCCCCTCGTTCTGTCATTCCGCAATCGCGTGTGATAGAAATCAAGACCAGATCGTCACGGAATGGACTGGACTGGAAGGAAGTTTATCCTCAATTGTATCTCTCTCAAACACCATACCTCTACTTGGCGAGGCACACGAACGGCACGTTTGGCTCTGGAGAAGATTGATATCAACGGCCAAGCCATGGCTCCTTACGCCAAGCAGGCTAAGGATGCCATGCGTAAACTACAATTAATTTTGACGGCGGTACGAAAACAGGGGGAGAGGAAACCCCTGAGCCTGGTATATTATGGAGGAGATTTGAAACTTTACAAACGTAAAGAAGGGACTGGCAAGCCCATCGAAGTGGAAATATCCAGGAAGTTTTGCCGTTGAAAATCGGTCTAGGTATTTGACAGCTAACCCCGAGCAACTTGGGGTGCGGTAATCTATTGTCGAGCGGTCCACAGGACGAGTTTTGGACGAATAGTTTTCTGGGTTTTCATTACATTGACTCCCGTAGCTTGCGATCTGTATGATAATAGTGAATGCTTGCGCAACCATCAAGCTTGGATGCTTAAGCTTTCTATGTTATCTTGCCTACAGGTTTATGTCCATGCAACATTCCTAGAAACAAGCACCTATATTTTTTGGGGGTACTTCTGGCCATGGTTTATGGTTCAAAGTCTCAACATTTGCTCGACCGTCACCCATGAACAAAGCTTTAGGAGCTTCAGATGAAAAGTCCCTGAAGGCTGATCCAGCTCAGTGAGAAAGCATGCAGGAAGTAATAATAGAGCAAATATTCTGTGTCGTACATGTGCAAATGACGGCTAGAGGTAGAGGGCAGTCTTCGATCTTTGCAGCGGATGTGGCGTTTACCATCGACACGAGGAAAAAATAAAAAAGAAGCTATAGATTATGATCACGAGTGTAGCCTGTGTGTGAGCTTATCGGATCCTTATCCACAGCTTTTGAGGATCTGCGATGAACCAAACGAGCATCTAGGTTTCGCGATGTTTGCATAAGTATCGCACAGAGGACGAGGGTGCCCAGCATAAATTCGATGCAGTGATCCCCGGAGACCTGGTGTCAACTCCCTCTCCGTCCCAGTACACTATGTCAAGCTATCGCCCATTAAAGAACAGGACGGTCTGGCGTCCCGTTCCCCCACGCCCCGTCAATGATGAATTTCTCCTGCAAGATCTTGACGGAGTCGTTGAGACACTTTCTACTGATGCAACGACTCATTCTTCCAGCACTTTCCGGTTGCGCAACCTCAACCCAGTCGCATCGTACTCATGGATTGAGGGGACTCCACCTGTCATTGCCGTTCCAGGTGTGACCGATTGTCAGAATGTCAATGATCTCACTTACATTACGAATGCTAGGCTATCCACGAATTTGGAAGAGCACTACCCCGTCAAGAGTTCCAGCTGACTCAGGAATTCAATACGTGGATCGCAACGCATCCCATATGGGACATCGATCTCCGCTCCTCCCCATATTCGCGGCTATCGACACGCTACATGACAACTTCCCGTACCAAGACCTTGACCTCATTACAGACAGGAACAACTTGCGAAAGTTGTTGCGCTGCATCGATCAACAGCACGACAAAGCATTTCGAATTGACATTGACTTACTGGGGAAGACTTGTCTCCTTACGCGCCGTGAGGACATCATGATGGAAACCATCAACGAATTCAGGGGATACGGCCATGAATATGAGAAGGCGGCAACTAAATCGCGTCGTGGTTCTGAAGAGGAGATAGGTCACCACCGGATCGTAACCTACGTGAGTACCATCATGGTTGGGTTGTAATGTGGCAAACGTAAAATGTCAGGAATTCGGGGGCCTGCGTGTACTCCTTCGGTGCACCATCGATGCCTGTACGGAGTCCGAAAGCGAAGACGATGATTTCCTCGCCTCTTTCTCCGCAATGAACATCGGCAGCAAAACAGGGACACCGAAATCGCAGCCAGACTCAACTTGCACCAACCGTCTGGGGATGAAGGTGAAACTGACGTCCCCTCGTTCTGTCATTCCACAATCGCACGTGATCGAGATCAAGACCAGAGCGTCGCACAGAGAATTGGACTGGAAGGAAGTTTATCCTCAACTGTACCTCTCGCAAACCCCTTACCTCTACCTAGCAAAGCACGCGAAGGGCACATTTGGACCTGTGGAGAAAGTTGATCTGAATGGTGAAACAATGGCACCTCGTGCCAGGGAGGCTGAGGATGCCATGGGTAAACTGGAAGTGTTGCTGGGGTCGATTTTGAAGGCAGTACGAAAGCAGGGCAAAGGAGTGCCCCTAAGCCTGGTATATCACAAGGGGAAGTTGCAACTGTATAAGCGGCATGAAGGGAGTGGCAAACGCATCGAGGCGGAGATTTCCAGAAAGTTCCTTCGTGGAGGACCAGCCTAGATGTTAGCATCATGCGTAGGTTAGCCCCGAACAGTTCGGAGACTCCGCAAGTTGTAGTTAAGAGGTCCACGCGGGGATGGAGTTTGGTACGGATAGTTCAAAAGGCGATCTCGAGTTTTTCATTGCATTTATGACGTAGGTTGTGGTCTGTAGGATGATTTTGAGTGCCTAACTCACATGAAGTTTCAACATGTGTACTTATAGCATGCAAGATGGATTAGTACATATCATCCATACAGCTTTCCGTTGCCAAGATTCCAAGGTTTCCGATAAGTAAAAAGCCCACGTCCCAAGCACTGTTAGAAGATGGCATTAGATCATCTCTTATGCCTGGACTGAATGAAGAGTCACTGATTAAGGAAGCACACAAGCGGTAAACGATGGGGTAGCTTACAAGTATCTGGAAACCTTTTCTGGACCCTTTCCAGTGTCCGGCGAAACCCAAGACTTGGGTGGCAGCAGGTGCTGTGTCTAAGTGTGTTCCCTGTTGGATGAAGGCCTTGTGCCCATTAGCCGAACTAGTCATGGCCAACCGGAACTTCAGATAAGAGAGTCCAGGAGCTGAGGCCAAAGCTTTGGTCTGTTCGAGAATTCGTGAATGTTCAAAAGCGTGTCATCGACCCATCCTCGCATTCTCTCTTGCCGTGACTGATACTCGTACACAGATTGATCACCCGCCCGGACGAATAACTTACCCTGTAGGCACGGTACTGCAAAAAGCTCTAGAAAGACCAGGGCGCAACTGATGCAAACGAAAGACGGACGTCAAAGTGGTGTCTTCGTGAGAAAGTTGCACCGTTGTCTCCAAGTCGCATTTTGTAGATAATTATATTTCTTCATTGAGGCCCAGCAAATAGTACGCTCGTCTGACACAGAACGATCAGAAATCCACCACCGGACGGCTCGATCTTTCGAAAGCGGCGGCATGCCAACGTCGTCCAATTACTGCGATGGCATGCTCACCCGGACTCTCCCCTTGGCAGATCCAACAGAAGATAGTCGTTCTTTCTAGACGACGCTCAATATTGTCGCATAACGTTGGCTGGAGGCCTTCGACGTGCTGAGGGGGGGATATCTGGCTCGCTCCAGCAACACATCTTTTTCCAAAGCTGGAGTCAAAGCCAACAGTCCGAGCCATCGAAGAGCAAGGAATGGGACAGGAGGGGGTCTCCAGGAATCCAAGTAGAGCAAGACCAGAAGAACGAACTCGATATTACATGGACAACCATCGAGCCTTGATATTACAGTTTGATTGGCGACTAGTTCACCTCGAGATTGTCGGGATAATTCTCTAGCAACAGCAAACGATGCAGCATCAAACACGAAAGTCGACATTGTATGGGATCGGTCAAGAAAGAGATCCGCCACAGAGGAAGTTCTTGTCTTGGTGGCAATGACATCATCACCCTCCTGTTCCGAAAAGGTACGACCCGTCTTCACTTAAAGAAAAGCAGAGAGACGGCCATCTTCAATCAGTTTCCCCTATAAAGATGGAAAATCCAGAACACGACCTCTATCGAGTTTTACCGCTGCTGTTGTCCTCCAAAGACCCTGCTGTCCTTCACAAAGCTGTGGAGCGGTTCTTTACTCCAGACGTGTCCTTCCGCCACCCCCTAAGGGTCGTGAAGTCGGGTCCAAACTCCCGACAGACATTGTTAGGCATATACGAGTGGTATCGTATAGTTAGCCCTGGAACAGTGGCAATCATTGACGAACTTGGTGAGTTTGCACGACCTGGCACACCTGTCACATAGTAGCTATTAGAGCGCTGATGGGCCTTTCATCAATGTATCCTTCACATTGCCCACTGGTAGTCTACGACCGGGGAAAGAACGTCGTGTATTTGGATGTCTCACAGACGTTTCACCTTCGCTTCATCCCGGTGCCCGTAAGATCCTCCCGGTGAGTTGCGTCATTTGTCGCAGTAGCAGGTAACATGTGCTAGCCCTGATGCCCCGACCACCAGGTTACTCATTCGCCTCAGACTCGTGGAACGCGACAATCACTTCTACATCAAGGAACAAGAAGATTTCTTCCACCCTGATGTATGTATATGCCAGTCACACAATATACCTATATTGAATCTAACGGCCCCCTACAGGATCTGATGGATTCCCTCTTCCCCCCTTTGTCGCCATTTGTCGCGTTCTTTCTACAACTCATCGCTATTGCAACATTGCTTGGCTCCAAGATCTTTTTCAGACTCAATGTAATCTGGCTCGCACTCTTCAGGATCAGTGACGTGGGGGGCACCCCAGAGCGACCAGGGGACAACCAAGGTAATGAGGCACGCAGGAACACACAGTATGGTCAATAGAGTACATGGGACAGAGAGGCCAGTTTTACAAGATCTGATGTATCTGTAATTTCCCAAGGATCTGGAGTTTCTTGCACGTCGAGTGTGGTGTGTGGGATTTAGTGGGCACGGCTTGCAGTAATATTGCAGGAGACTACTGGCTCAGAGTCTTTCTCGATCAACCTGCATGAGACAGGTGATCAGCCACCGCGAATCTCCGCGCAGACGCGATGAGACCTGGGGGCCAGTCATCGTGGATAGTATGAGACCGGTGCGCATTGTAGGTAAAGGTATAAACTATGATGCGGACACAGCTAGGATGAGAGGCGAGACATTGAGATAGGGGAAGTTTTGGCCTAAATGAACAGGGAATCGGCAGAACACTGCCCGAATTCGTGAGACCAGCGACAACTACGCACTAATAGTTGATATTCTGCTTAGCACCAAAACAGCAAAGGCTCTTGAAAGATAGATCTGTGCCCTTATCCTCTCCCAGTTTCTACAGGGACGTACGTCGGAGTGTATATCGCTACCGTCAACCCGTTGTCCTAGTTGTTTTCCAGACTCCCCAACCAGGGTCCGTGGATATAGGGCCGAGAGACATAAATGAGATTGTACTAACAGCTATTGCGGATCTAAATTCACCTGGAAAACTTACTGCATTCAATGACAAGGCCATGGCGGCATGAACAGTGGGGTCAATGTAAAGAGGGAACGAGAAAGCGTTTTCATGTTCCAATTGTCCATATAAGCCAGGGGTGGCCGCAGAAAGAATTTGACGAAGAAGGCTAGCACTGGCTGCTGGAGTGACAGGAAGGTCCCATCAGTCCAACAACTTGTCTGATAGGTATTGGAGGTGGACACAGTCGGAAGCGCATGAGCCTCTGTCAGATAAGACAGGATAAGATACGCCACAGTCTGCAAAAGTGCATAGCGTAGAGGTGACCCGAAGCATTGCGCCACTTCCTTTGCCTGTCAAGTGCCAGTGGAAGAAGCCACTAGCCTCTGTGCCTTCATCTGCACCTGGACAGTTTGAAGTTTACCAGCACAAAAATAGGATGGTCGGGACAAATGAAATCTGTAACAACATCTGAAGGATGTCACCAATATATCACGAAGCCAAGCCTAACTTGGAATATCATATGTACATACCTACATGAGGCATTGGCGCAAAGAAATCTCAATTAGGTTCTCTCCAAGTCACTTCTAATAAGTCCAATCATATGCATCCATGAGAAGCCCCGAGGGCCAATGCATTAATCAACAAAGATGGTGGAATTTCTTAAGGAATTACGTTCAGAGATACTGAGGAGTTGGAGGGCGCAAGGGGATCCTTCGATGGCGATAAGGGATATGAAACGACAAAAGCTCCATTCCAAGCCGTCACCAAGTTATGCAGTATAAACACAAGACAGACAATGTGAGGTGGCATTACGAACCGTAGCATACGATCATCATTCCTTGAAGTAACTTGGTGATAATGATGATGGAAGAATTCCAGGTCAACGACGTCGGACGTTGCGACGACGCGCTCAAAGTTCGAGGGAAGCAGTGGCAGTCACGTGAATGAGGTGTGACCGTTTACTAAGCTTATGTAAAACGCGTGTCCACTCAGGCTGAACCTTCACAATGTCTGGGTCCTGGGATGCCCTTTTCAGACCTACCTGAACGAGATACCCAGCTATACAATTTTGCCTCGAATGGCCCGTTGGTATGGTCTATTAGCAGGCAGACAGGATTAGTCTGTCTATCGACCATTGGCGCTGTCCTTTCATCCGCACCGCATAGCCAAGATGAAACTACTACTAGGTCTCCACCGTATACAGCCCACCAAATCCAGCCGTATTCGTGAGGTTAAGTCTATCACTCTCCCGTGGATATCGTGGTTTCTCTCGGTTGTTGGTTTCAACCCTTACCCAGGCATCAAACACGAGGACATGTCCCAATTATTGGTCACACGACACAGAAAACCAATCCAGGGGCACATTCGCGTGTGCAGTTTTTTTCCCGCGGACACCCTTGCGCTGGAGAGTTGTCAGCTCTCCTCGAGAGCCGAGTTGCCCTCGGGGTCGAGGAATAGTCAAACACTACAGCCGACGGTTATCGACATGCACGTGGATGTATCAACGGGACCTGCTTGCACAGTGCTGAAACTTCCAACTCTAGGGTTGCACAAATCACCTCGTGCGTTTGCAAACGTGGTGCGTGGTCAGCAGTCCTTGGTGCCACCTGTACAGCCAAGCACCTGGTGACTCGCCACGATTCCGCTCAACCTTGTGAACGTGGCTTGTGATCTCATCACCTCTGGCCGAATACTCATTGTATTATCGACAACGTAACCCTAGCATGTATTCTCGAGACGTAAAGTTACTCATGCTTCACTCACCCTCGAACGTTCATCGGGTCGATAGGTCGCACCCGATAGGTTGCACCCTTTTTTTTTCGTCCGCAAACCCCGGCCGTATCACATACCCGCAATCCGGCCGAAGCATGGCGCTCGCTCGCCTAGGCAGACGACTTCGACCATTACACTGGTCGGCGATTCAATCTCTCCGGAACGAATGACAAATCTTGTGAGAAACGGAAATCATTACTGGCCATCTCCTTAGGTTATATCAATAACGCGAAGGTTGATGTTCTATTAATCTCGATTTTTTTTTTCCGTAAATTATAAATGGATGATCAACATGTATGTCGTACTGAGATTCCACAGTTCTCCAACCTTAACGTTGCCATCTCTTGGCGTACTATTGGAAGGCCCTTGAATTCTAACCAATTTTCCGCGGTGACTGGTCAGCCACTGACGTGGCAATGCTTCATCTATTGCTCTGCCCTGTAGCTCCGCTCTCCCCCACAAGAATAGAATTACCCAGCGGTGGTATTCTTCTTCATTACTCTTATGGATGAAGAAGTCCCGTGGTACTTGACATTAGTTTGAAAAACCGCCGACGGATCAACAGTTACTTACACCCATACCGCAATAAGCGTAGTGGGGATTGCGCCCCATTTGCAATCGTCGTTTCCTTTGGCATAGAGCAGTTCTGATTGGTGGTAAAGCTTGTCCACACAATAAGGCACGAGAACGTGTTGACAATGCTTCGTCGGGTGTGATGATCTGCACTGGGCCAGAGCGACCCATCTTGTGACAGTGCACGGAGTCTGATCACACCAATGATCGAGGGGGCACATAACATACTGTACCTATGTATTATTACATGGCGGAACTTTATTAGCCCACCAGTGTAATACTCCAGAAACTGAACTTTGACCTGAGGGTGCATGGTAACGGTCGATCGGTCCGCCATGGATGATGGATGGGCAGTTCAGCTTGATCATGCATGGACATCAATGCATGATACATGATGTCCTGCAGCCGACCATAGGGACTCCGTGAGATACTTGTTATATAGAGTGTGATGCGGCTCAATATCGAATATAGACAGTTCGGGATGCGCCGTGAAGGGACGAAAACGAGGTGCGATGTGATGAAACGAGGTCTATTACTGGAAGCAAGGAATGATCTTCCTGCAGAATTCAAGTTGGATTTGCAAGTTGCACGAGTCCACAACCTACTGACATAAGATCTACTCATTGTCTTTCATGGAAGCACACATACATGTTAGGGGTTCCAGCGATCCGTTCGGGGTAAGCATATATTATAGGCACGTGCGCGACGTCGTGCCGACTTCCAGGATCAAGCTTTCAAGATGGATGCCAGGCTGGCAGAACAAAGGATCGAACACGCGTCTGCTTCTAGACCAGCTCGATCGATGGGCCGTTATGATGGCGAATGCCGGCCCATACTATTCCATAATAGGGCCTACTTGCTCCTCGTCAGGTCGATTTCCTAGTCGGCCGATCTCGCTGGATGTCAGGCTTGTAATATTGGTGTGAAGCCCATATGGCTGCCATGTGTGCGTACGATGTGGGGGTTGCATTTACGACCTTGGCATGTGCCAGTTATCTTGCTAAGCACCATGGCAGAAGCACATACAGTGGGGAGGACGCACACACTGCAAGTTCAATGTTGGGGTCGGTTGATCAGTATAAGCTTCAATATCAATGGGCCCACATTGTGGATCACAAAAGTGATCTACAGTGTCGGAGATTTGCTGGTAATAAACCCACTGTCAGCTACACTGACGACGAAACACCCGTGGGCTCAACAGACTCGAGAAATCCCGAAAATGATCCAGATATCCCATTACATAATCAAGAAACGACCCTTAACCAAACATTGCGAAAGAACATGTATGTGTGTCCGTAGCTAGGGATCAGCGATCATGATTGACAGCCAACAAGCCTATCGGGCCACCTCGGGCCGCCTGTGCCCGCCACGCCGAGGCGAGGACTTCATGCCGAAAACTGCCAGAGCTACGTCGCTGCAGGTAGGTATCTAGGAAACGCCAAATAGCTGCCATCTAGGTTACGGTTACGCATATGGGGCAAAAAAAGCGACTACACATCAGCGGGAAAGCGAGGGATATTAGAACCAACGGGATTAACCAGAGCCGAGCCGAGCCGAGTCGAGTCAAAGTGAAAATGACCCAAGACCAGTTAGACATAGAGGCGAGAAAGCGAAGGAGAGATGCCATGGTATGAGTAGTGTAGGATGCAAGTAATTGGATGTTGTCTATATGTTGTGATGCCGTAAGAATGTGTCGGAAATGCAGGAAATGCGGGGGATATGAGGAGGGCGGATGGCGAGGTTGTGGAATGCGCTGGTAGCAGAAGAATACGGTGCCACGTTTAAGTTGGTGAACCGAGGTTTAGAATAATCCCCAGCACAAAGAAGGGGTGACAGCGTGACGAGGAACCAATTGTAGAAAAAAAACGCGAAAGCACCGACAAAGAGGAAAGCAGAGAGAATCTACAGTGTAGCCTGATCAGGCGTGGAATTTTGGTTTTTGCTAGCAAGGACACGGGAAGTGTGAGAAACGAGGACCAGCTTGGAAGAGGCGATACGTACCGACTTGCGCATCATCAGCGGGGTCGAAGAATTGGGTAAATTTGGATTGTATTGAGGCTGTACGAACAAAGATCCACGTACACCGGAAGTGCACGGGGCGGAACCGTTCAACCGCGGGCCATCAAACTGAAGCAAGATGTGTACGTACTGGGTTCATGTAACCAGGGAAGGCTGGTGGGGGTGGGGCGTGCGGTTGTGATGCAGCGGTCTTTGACAGGACCTTTTTGAGCTGGAGACGTGCATACCATTCCGGAAAGGGAGGAAGACGGGGCGTTGGGCATCAGCAAGCCGTACCAGGGTAGTAGCCGGGAAAGTGTTACCTTGGCTTCACTTTCGGCCGCACGCTGGGCGTACATGTTGGGATGTAGCGAGACGCAGTCCATACTTGTCGCTTGGGGCAACGAGGAGAGCGAACATGCCAGACTGGGGAGAGAGGTGAGCTTCTCGGCGCGGAGACCCTGAGCGTTCGGGGGCGGAACAGTGGTCATGGCAGAGCGGAAAGACAAAGGGACTCGGAGGTCTCGAAGAAGAAAGGAAGAAAGAGAAAAGAGACCTGGAGTGATATAAAGGAAGAGAAAGCGAGCAGAGGTGCACAGGCACGACGGGGAGGTGGTAAGGAAAGAAAGGACAGGCACGAACGCGATCGTACTTATAACGGTTAGCAGGGCTGGGATGATTTGTTTCCCGCGCGAGGCAAGCTTGCAGGGATGGCACACAGATCTGGCTGCAGATTGCGCGATGGCTTTTCCAAGGCCATAAACCCAGTGCGAGCGTTCTCACTGGGATGCGCGGCGTTGGAAGTGGAATGCATGGAGATCTGAATCTACAGCGAGCGCATTTCGGTCGCAATGCACGTCTTTTCTCTTTCCTAGCACAGATATCGCCGTGCTCATGCTGGCAGATAAGCCCAGTAACTCTCAGCTGCTGCCATTTTCGCCGTCCGCTTCCACGCTGCCTGCAGGCAGCTCGTCTTATTGTACAGCATCGTCGACATTCTCCGTCTAATTTTTTGGGGTCTCTTCTTTGACAGGAATCTCAGTCCATGGAAAAGATGCACAGACAGTAGCTTTTCTACCATTCCTCTTCCAGTACTCGCTTTGTTTGACTCACGGCCGTCATCTCACGGCGTCCTAGCACCCGATCACTGATCTGACTCGTCCTACTAGTCTCCTTCCTCTCGCCAGCACCTAATCTTATCTCGAGCTATGACTCGATCACTCCACCCACCAGACTATATCTAACTTGCTCATGATCGGCATTTCCGCTTCTCAGAAATGCCCCCTGCATGTTGCTCGACTTCACCGTGGAGTCATCTACGGCGCCACCGCGCAAACTGCAAAGGTCAAAGACAAGGCCTTCCTTGGTTGCTTAAAACAGTACGCCCGCGCCACTCCATTAAAATCCATTGATGGCCATCAATTGTTGCCACCGACTTCATAACCCTGGCCAGCGCTCGGATGGTGCCGAGGACGAGAGACCCAGCAGCATGGACTTGGAACCTGTATACTTACAGCAACTTAGTAGGCCGTGTCACCTGACCCGCCACGTTGTGCAGCATTCACCAGGGGCGTCGTCCTCCACGTGGTCGATTTGTACGCCAACTATGTAGATAGTTGACGCGGTAAGTGGCTTTGGGCCAGTATCAACTAATTCCCCGATCACAGATTATTCAAGCTCGCACTAGTGTGCAAACTTGGTTTTCCGAATCGCTGACGGAACAAGAGCGCTATGGCGTTGTCTCGGATGCAAATTTTCAGCACACATACCCCTGCTTCAGAATAGTATGTATGAATTCATAAGCGACCTACCCGTTTCTGCGCCCGGCTTGTGAACCTATCCCACGTTCATCGTCGTCCCTACCAGCACTGGAACCCAAAATGCCTTGGCTGTCGGAGAGCTCATGTCCCTTTCTACAGTTATATTGGTTTCTACCAATAACATTACGAAACTCCGCGTTGCGAGGGCGACGAACATAAGTAGGTCCATGTGATGTTCATTCGTTGCCTTGTCTTAGAGACATATGGCCCATCAGTAATGAGGCTTATTTGCTTGGCTAAGTTCTAAAACTCTCCTGAACCATACCTCACTGCCCTCGCTATAATTATTCCTGACCTGACGAGTGTAAGGGTTGCTATGCGCAGTGCATGCAATCTTCTACTAACCCCGTTCAAAGTTCGACAGCACAGGGCTGTTTGCGAGCGGACATATCCATGTAGGATACGAGCATCTTTACCCCGCAGGTCTCCCCTATTGCCTGTATTTCCGTGCTGCGGGTGAGTGCAGGGTTCCAATCTTTACAAGTATATGTTCTGATCTATCATACTGTGTGCACAGTCCATTGCATTCATCGGCATGTATTTCATCATCCCATGACACGTAGAACGTGTGTATACGGTCCAAACGAATCGGAAACAGAAGTAACCATAGTTGAGTTCATCCTCGTTCCCAGCCTGTGGCCACTGACAAGCTGTAGATCCATGTACATGATCTGCTTTTCGGCTGTAAACGTTCTCCACGGTACTCATCTCTGCCACGCTCCGCCACTGCAACTGTCATATATGGCCTCCCAGCCCTGAGCGGGCGCCTAAGCGTGGGTCATATGTGTTGGTGAAGGTTCATTGTAAGCGCTGACTGCGAACCTACTCTTTCGTTTCTTGAGTTCTCTCTTTGGTTACTACGTCTTCCTGGAACTTGGCGACGCTTCCTTGGCTGGCAACGTGGCCACGGAATGAACCTGGAGCTCCACGGTCTGTCCCGACTGTGGCTACATATTCAGACTAGCTCTACAGGTGAGTACTTTCCCTACCCTGCATGCCTGTAATTGGGGTCGTGTGTGCGCCCTAACCACTTATCTGACAAACAGTTCAAAGCCACCATGCAAGAAAATACAGGTATGAACCTATATCTTGGCTCAAGCTGTGGCGCACGTCATGGAAAGTTCACCTGGAGTGATAGAAGGGCTTTAAAGAAACCCAATGTACGCGGTGCATCATGTTTCCATCTTCAACTTCGAGTCAGCGTCAGCGTCTGGATCTTCTGTGCATACACGTGCGCACACAACCTGCAACGAATGCACAGTTTACGAGATGCGGAAGCAGAGAATGCTTTCAGTGGCCTGAATGTACGTACCACAATGCATGCGTTGTATACATTCTACACCGTATTGTATATATGGATACTGGTATCGGTGGGAAGTAGTACAGCATTTGGACTTGGGCTTCGTACAGGTACCGGGCATTGTGCAAGCCGGATCACTACGTATTTCCGGACTCCACCAACATGCGCTGGTGAGCAGGGTCCCCTGATTGTGCATATCTCCAGAGCGCACCAATTGAGTTCTGTAATCAGTCATCAACTTTGTAAGGCAAATCTTGCCTTCGGTGACATTGACTGGCCATGCGTTCTCCTCGTGTACACCACGTATTTGTTGGTGCCTGCAAGATAGGCTCCCAGTACTCGAGTTTCAAAATTTCACGTGCGAACACACTGCCATGTCGGGGGGAAGTCCCTGAGGCGGGGATGTGTTTTGCCCATCTTAACGCTATTGACAAGGATTCTGGAGGGACCGTCGAAAATTCGTGGATTGTCGGAATTGTCCTTGTGGTACCTTTTACGATTGAAAGAGAGTTCAGAAAAATCATCATCTCAGGGCAAATATTGCAGAAGCACCGAAGTCGAAGCCTCAGGTTCGTCGGAAGTATTATATGTACAGTAGGTATGCCGAGGCGCGCCACTGCATGCATGCATGTACGTATACGCTGGACGCCCACAGTCAACTGATTCCTCGGAAAGATGCCACAGAACTACCAGCACTGGTCACATATCTCAGATTGCCTCATGCCAGTTAACTTGATTCCAGAATTCGAACGTCTTATACTAGTACGGGGTCAGCTTCGCAGGTGCTTGAAACACTGAAAGAGAGCGAGAAAGACATACGTATTAAGATAGCCTTAGGCTATAGATATGGTTGGATATGAATGATGTACCGAAGTGAGGTTGCCACGCTTGTTTTACCCCATTGTTCCTTCATTCCGATCCCACAGGAGGTAAGTAATCCAGCATGTTGCAAGTTAGATAGCTCAGTGACATCATGTATGATATATCCAAGGCTGTGCGCGTCTTGATCAGTATTAGCAAGACCCGCGGGTATTCTATGTACAACCGTCAAGTTCTGTGCCTCCTGATCAAGCTACCGGGTACCGAAGTTCGCCGTGGAAGTTCTACCGAGTTATCTAGCACTTGTACAGTGATATTGGGGGAAGTTGGCGTTCCATGGAAAGTACCCTGATTCAGTGTTACACATTGGTCATAGATAAACTGCGTCCCTCAAGAAGGCGACACGACTTCTATGTTGATTACTATGCTTTGAGGTATTTTACGATTTCTGTACGCAGACATCCCCTTTTTTTATGTAATGTCTAGCGTTGGCTTGGGTTCTTTTGGTATCCTCATTTGCATCATACACGCGTCCGTACGTCGTTCTCTCGGCTCCACTTTGCAAGCACAAACGAATCGATAAGTTGATAGTAGAAACAACCCTCGGAAATTCACCAACACAGGCACCACAGCGCTTTCGACCCGCCCCGAAGCGAAAGATGCGACAGTCCTACTCGACTGCTTGTACACCGTCGTACACCTTGAGCAGTCCGTACGCATCTTGCCACGTGAGCGAGCCTTGAACGAGTTCGGTTACTACGGCGATAACGTCGTCAACCGGGCCGATCAACTGGTCAGTCGTGTCACGTTCTCTGCCAGAGCATATCAGTATCGGGTATAGTGGAAAGGTGGGATAGAAAGGGGTTTAAAGCCACAGGTGGTAGTTGAAGAGTAAGTATTAGTATTAGGCGATCGGGGGTAGTGGAGAGTTAAATAGGGGTCTACTCACCGGAGAGTCATAGTCCGGTTTTGAAGCGCTGTGCACACCAACACATCAGTTATCCGTCCTCTTCGCGTTGCAAATACACGAGTCGTGGAGTGGCTTACATGCAAAATCAAGGGTAACTCCAAATGGCGTGCCGAGTTCGTCGTTTCGTGCATATCGCTTTCCAATTGATGCACTCGAGTCGTCAACGCGAGAGAATATACCGGCTTTGCGGAACTTTGTGGCTGGAGGAGTGCCATATGAAAAGTATTCGTGAGGAAGGGAAGTGTATCCACGCACAGACTTCCTCGATGAGAGGGTCGAACTCTGCTTTGGCGCTGAGGGGCACAATAAGCACCTTAGTAGGTGCGACGAGAGCCGGGAGTGAGAGGACCTGTGAAGATAAGCGTAAGATCCTCGAAATTTAGTGGACAGTGCATTGATATGTACTCCACGTTCGATGTCTTGCTCTCTGCACCAAAACGAGTGCTCAAGGAGCACATACAGAATCCGGCCGAACCCGAATGAAGGTTCGATGACGTTCGGGGTATACTCGCGGGCTGAGGGGTCTGGTGAGCGTATCGCGGAGGAGGGAAGGAGATTAAACTTACTGGTCTGTTTGAACGTCTTTCGACTAATCGAGAGGAGCTGAGGAGTAAGGGTGATGTCCTTGCCATTTGCAGATATCCTCGCCGAGCTGCATGGGAGAATGAATGAATAAAGACGCGTTGCATCGGGAAACCAAAAGAGAAGATAGAATTAATTTACCCCTGAGCTAATTCATCTTTCAGGCTGACCAGCTCTTCTTCATTCATATTCTCAACGAGGCGTTTCACCAAGTCAGTGTCCTGGCCGAAGGTCTTGCCGAGCAATTTTTTGTTGAACTCGGGCACCTCCCGCTCCGTTAATATTGGCTCTTTCAATGGCTCTCGGACCACCAAAGGGCGGTTAGTGCGGGCCGAATGGACGGAGAGATCGTAAGCTGCGCGGTCCGCACACCCGACACACTCCGTCCAGCCGTACGAGTTCTCTATCTCAGCATCCCAACAATCTGTAGCATAATGGGCCATCTCATTTGCCATGTGTTGCCTAAATCTGAGTCTGCGTGGGTCAATACCAATTTTGAGGAGAAAGAGGTTGATGCGTGCTAGGAAGTAGCCTAGCGTTTCATTGGCCACGATTCCTTTGTCGACTGCTTCACCAATGGACATCTGAGTTACGTGGGTAGATCCAGATTCCTGCACAGTGCGGTCCAGTAGGGAAAGGACGACGTGTCGGATCTCGGAGAATCGGACATGATGTTTATCTTGGGGGTCAACGAAGTGCTCTATTTCCCCCATGGTAAACTCGCGCACCCGAAGGAGACCAGCACGGGGGGAGATCTCGTTTCGGAAAGACTTTCCAATCTGGGCAGAGGCGAATGGGACGCGGCCATTGTTGAACTCAAGCAAGCGCAAAAAGTTGAGGAAGTGGCCCTGGGCAGTCTCGGGGCGAAGGAACCTGCGATGCACTCGTAAGCATTGAGGGTGAATAAGAAATGGGAATATAATAGTTACCCTGGGTGTTGACCAGTGGGGCCGATGCTACTCGCGAACATGAGGTTAAATTGCTGGGGTTCTCCAACCTCGTTGTCCGTGGCTGGATTCCGGATGTTGTGCGTCCGACATAGTTGGCCAAGTTCTGGACCAGAATAGTTGTCCAACTGCAAGTTTATACGCAACGTAAGGTTCGATCGTCACGACTAATGAAGGAGAACACACCCGAGCGAGGATAGTCTCATACTCTTTTACGGTTTCATCGGGAAGCTGCACCGCAACACTTTTAATCTTCTTCTTCTTCTTCCTATCCTCATCCTTCTCCTTCTCTTTATCTGCAGCGTTGCCCCTTGCCTCGCGATCTCCCGCCAATCGTGCTTGGAGGACATTCTTCACGAGATGATCAGCACGGAGGACGTCGCCTGTCTTGGTGTCCTTGACCATCCAGTCGGCAAATCGCGCGACGTGTCCAGATGTCTCGAACACGGGTGCAGGAGTCATGATAGTTGTATCGAGCTCGAGCATGTGATCCTCGATGATAAAATGCCGCCGCCATTCGGAGATGATGTTGGCTTGGAGGGAGGATCCTGGCGGACCGTAATCGTAAAGACCTGCTACGCCTGGCGATGGGGTGGTGTATTGGGTAGTCTTGATGATGGCACGATGAAACGGGAAACTCACCTCCGTAGATCTCAAACGCAGGTGCGTAGAAGAATCTGCGGTTGAGGAGGGCTTCGAGACGGGTCTTGTCGAATGGATGGGCAGTCCTGGTGACTTTGGACATGATGTCGGAGTGTGCAAGGCGGACCTTGTCGAGACTGAAGATAGCTCTTCCTACTATTAGGAATGGTCGAGGTCGAGGATAAGATAGTAAACGACGTTGAAAGAGCAGACTAAGTCCCATCAATCCACCGAGTCTGATTATCTGAACCTAATCCGAGTCAGACACGCCGAGTCACTACTGACACGGAAAATTTTATCTCTGGCGTCTCGGCGACCGTGAGGCCAACGACAAGTAGAAATTTAGAGGAAAACTGGACTGTGGTCTCGGCTGTTCAGCTCCAGTTCGACGTCATCGTCTCCTTTGACGCGACTCCTACAAAGGGCGATGGACCCTGCCTGCCACAGCTCAGACACGTTTCTCCTTCCACCATCATCCCTGGTCCACCTCCAGCGAGACTTACAAGATAATGGCAACGTCGTTCATGCAAAAAACCGGCATCAAGCTGTTCGCCAAGCACATTGAGCAGTATACCCCTCAAGACCCAATGTACGAAGAGTACGCGGACGAACGGGGGAGGAAGAAACGCAGAAAGGTACGTCTGGTCACTACACTGCCTACTCTGCTCACTCACGTCTTTAAAGCGTGCAGTCCCCCCTGGACTATCCCAGCGGGATGCCAAGATCTTGAAATCCGTCCAACGTCGGGCGCACTATCTGGACAAAAGCTTCTCCCTCTGCGGCCTTCATTTCGGGTGGACAGTTCTGATTGGGTTGATCCCCGGAATCGGCGACTTCGCTGACTTCCTGCTTTCTTACTACCTCGTCTTGCGCAAGGCCCGACAAGCGGAACTCCCAGCATGGCTAGTAAGGCGGATGCTATTGAACTGCATCGTTTCGGCTGTAGGCGGGGTCGTTCCTGTCGTGGGAGACGTTGTTATTGGTATTTTCAAGGCCAATTCAAGGAATGCAGTTCTGTTGGAGGAGTTTCTGAGGATTAGAGGCGAGGAGTATCTGAGGATGCGGGCGGAGCCACAGGAGGGGAAGGGCGCGGGAGCCAGTGGGCAGAAGTCAATGTCGAAGAAGGATGTGGCTCAGGTGAAGCCGGGGGCAGGGATGGAGACACCAGCTGGCGAACCATCGACTTCAACTGCGACAACAGCAGCGAATCCTTCATCCTCCTTCCATCCTCTTGGTGGCAGCAAGAAGCAGAAGGCGAAAGAAGAGAAGGGGAGATTCATCGAAAATATACCCGACTCTGCGGCGAAGAAGTAAGAATGTGTAGACGCGAGTTGGCGAGTGTTTTATGACATTGTTACCGGACGGACTAATCGTCTTTCCTTGCAGTATGGATGTACTAACACATGTGCATTGTTGTAGTCTAGTGTTTCTTCAATACCCTGGATTATGGTTATACGCGTTGACCACCTTCGAATGTTGAATTGGTTCATACTAATGATAATATCCTTATATATTCAGGTAAGTAGGGACATGAATCCATCGGGAGGTTGCTGCCTCTCATCCTCGTCTTCCATAGGCAGATCCAACACTCCTAAATAGAAAGAGTTCTTTCTCGACTATGGTGCCGTCCATCGGTCCGTGTCTTGTTGGATAAACTCCCTTGTCGCTCGACAAAATCGAACTCGTTTTTGTAATTTCGGATACGTAGCGCTTTAGGTGAGTACATGCCATCTCTAAAACATATAAGCAGCGTTAGCCGCCGGATGATGCCCACCGCGTCATGTGCAACCGAAATCGTTCTTACATCGTTTGCGCTTTTGCTGACAGAGCTCACATGCATGATAGGCCGTTCAACCGTCGTCAGTCTTGAGGCATCCACCTTTCCTTCCTTTTGACCAACATGGCCAACTTTTGCACGTATCAGGGCATTGTTGGAGTTCACCAAAGCGAGTTGTATGTCTACTCTGTCATACTGGAAGCACGACGCTGTCGTGCCTATCATGCAAGACGATCCACCTATCGATGTATTGACTTTGGGCGGCGAACCTGCAGCCGCAGATGATAGCATTTATTGTCTCACCGCTCGGGCCGTCCACCCATGTCGTGCTGTGTGTTCGTTCGCCAGTTGTGGTTTTTCCATTGCATGTTTGGAGTGGGAACGGTGGAGTGGCCGTTGTAGTCGTCATGTTGGTGGTCATCTGCGTGGGCGCTGCTGCACGGCCAGTGGGAATGATGGAGTGACCGTCATAGTCGTTATGTCGAGGTGGTTGTCGGCATCATTGGTGGTCATGCCAAGGTGTTGGTGGCCGTCAGTGCTGACTGAGCGATGGGTCTGAGAAGCTAGAGCGATGCGATGGGCGTCAACTATACCCGCTGGTGACGTCGCTGACTTTTCGTTAGTGACTGGAAGCAAGTACGTATATCAATCACATGTATCCCTAAGCCAATGATGAAGGGCTGACAGACATACACATCCCATGGCCGACGGCCCATCGGGCATTGCTGTTTGGACGCAGCGGTGCCTAGCGACCATCTGAAGTATGTAGCTGCACTCTCCCCTGACTGCAAAGCGCAAGTGATACATCGTTGATGGGTGCAAAGGAAACGAGCATGTACACAGCGCCCAGGCATCTTGCACGATGCAGCAGCCTTCATACGGCGCCCAACAGATCCCACACACATTGCCCTCGTCAACATCAGGGTCATCGGTGCCGTGTTCCGGCGCCATTGGGCAACTGCTAGGCTTGATCATGTGGGCTCTCAGATCAGGGAACAGCTGGGTGCGGCGAATGGATCAAATTGGGGTTCGAAAGTCCAGCCTTTCTGAGTGGGGTTCATGACTAGGACATATTCTTTTTCTCGGACTAGTCAAAACTGATGAGAGCCTGTGTCGATTCCACATTTATGTTTACACCATACTATTACTATTACAGTTCTGTCACAACTGTTTCCGCTACCCACTCCAATGATTCCGGATCCATCATCACAACGGGCAGCTTGAGTTGACCAAGGCCAACCCTCTTGCTTTCACCCCGCCAACGGCGAAATTCTGTGAAAGCTCCTGGTCTTACAATCCGTATCGTCGGTAGACGTAGCCGACCCTGATCGAATTCACTTTGGAGCTGAGAGTTCGTCGCAACAAGTGCTTCAAAGGCTTTCTGCCTGGAGAGATGGGAATTGGGCCCTAGAAAATATAGGCATCACATGTCGGACCACGACGATGTTGCTCTCATACCTAAGGGGCCCGATATTTCAAAGAAAAAGGCCACCGTCGCAGGCAGTTCACGCCGATCGATGGTGGCAGTAAACTCGTCCACCTCCAAGATGTCCTTGCTACTAATTGTTCTCACCACACTCAAGAGATCCGCTTCTGTGACTGAACCACAAGGGAGGTGGATCTCTGAGCTGTGTGCGTTCATGGACAGATAGAAGTCAGTCAACTGAACAAAGGACAAGTCTGTGCTACTAACCCCGTCCGTGCAGAATGCCTAAACACTGGCGACCCGTTGCGCGGGTCAAAACCTATTAATTCGACCATATCATCTATCAGATACCTCCAAAGTCCATCTCTGGAAGTATATACAGGTTGGTACTGCTTTCCCAACTGGAGATCCCACTGTAACAAAAATGTGAGTTAGATGAATGTCTTTCTGAGAACGAAAAAGACCCTTGCTAAATGTGTGGGGTAGAGTAGAGATACATACTGCCTGAACTATGTGAGCGTGGGTCCGCTCGCCTGTTATGCTGAGGAATTCGACTACATCTTTGGATTCGAAGGAAAAGGTATCAATGTCCCCAAAGTTCTGGGCCTCGCCTTGGAGGCCTTCGGTGGATACATATCCTGGGTTGTGGATGGTGATATTGGGTCCAAGCAACGTCCTTGCCTAAACACGATGAGCCTTGTACCACTGAGTCTATACACAGAAACCCTTACCTTTGGCAGGCCAATGGAAAACCTTCCACTGCAAATGCATACAAGGGCTCTCAGTTTCGGCCAAGCGCGCTGGGCCCATGAAGGACAAGAGAAGGGAGGCCCTATGTTCTGAAGTTCTTCCGCCCGCTGTGGGTCTGCATACAAGTGAATCTGTTATCGTCAGACATTACGTTTCGACATTGGCTAGCCTATAGCTCACCTGCAAGTAGCTACGAATGTGGTCTATATGCTCGATATCTGGAATAGTTCCATTTCGGATGCAGGTTATAAGTAGATCCCATTCTTCTTGGATACGATAAATCATATCCATGAAGAGGGGTATAAATATGGTACGGATTTGTTCCACGTTCGAGTCCGCGAGGGCGAAGAGTGCATGAATCAACAGGAACGACCGAGGGTTGGTGATTAGGCTAGTTGCCCATGGCGCAGTATGGCCTGGAACTAAACAAGCAGCTCGCAGAGGCTGATCATTCTTGAACGATAGGACACGTACCCCTTAACGTCATACGGCTATCATCTGTCTCGGGGGACCAGTTCATGGTTGTGCGAGAACGCGCAGGAAAAGAAGGAGCTATAGGAACCTTGTGCGCAATCTCCCCCGACTGTGATACGAGTTCCACGAATTTTCTGTGCCCAAGATAGCAGATGGACACAATCGAGCCCACTGCATCGATGTTTTCAGTGATATGTCGGCTCTGTAAAGACTGGTAATATCTCGGAAAATACTTCCGTGGGCTGCCTGAGGTGGAGCTGGAGAAGCAGAAAAAGCGAGGAAGACCTGGTGCAAGCAGGTTTTCAGCTTCAGACAGGTTGCATGGGTGCTCTATGAACTTGGTTATCAACGGAGAGTACGAGTCGTAGCGTGTCGGAGGGACTAAGTGACGGAAATCAAATAGGACAGTTGTGTCATTTTGCACGTCTTTGTCTGCAATAGCCAGGCGGAAATCTGCAAGGGCAGAAGACGACGTGGCAAAGCGAGTGTTAATATTGGCGCCTATAATACTTTGCAAACGCTTGTTGGTGTCCCCTTGTAGGACTGCCCTGAGGTCTGAAGACAAAGAAGTAACAGGGTGAATCTTGGGGGTATCCATTAATAATTTCAAAACTGGAGATCTGACTGGGGTTTATATGTTCTGCTCGATTCGAGACCTGTTCGCTTCCTATTCTGCTTGATTGATTCAAGACCTGTTCGCTTCCTCGTTTCAGTGACCGAGCGAAACTTACGTTTTGATATTCTAAATATGTAGATGGGCCGTGGGGGACCGAAGTTCGTCTGCAAAGGCTACACGGCCAATTCATCGATTTATTTATTGCCCTTGACAAATGTGGAAAAGCGTAAAGTACGCCTCAGTCGTAGGAGGCAGCCTTGGCAGCCGTACCAGAGCTCCGCTGCACGGTATGAATCCGAATAAGTCGGTATGCTCAACATGAAAAGTTGTAGCCATACATATCTGAATCGAACTAGAAGAATGCTAACGGAACTGACAGCGAGAACTTTGGTGGCGTTTCCGTAAGTCCAGCCTAAGGGAGTATTACTTATGTAAGTAATCACCTTGGTCAACTGGAAACGAGAAAGACATTGCCGTCGGACGGTCGGAGAAGACAAGCACATTGTTTACGGAGAATGCGTATGAAAAGGAACTAATCTACAACTTTGTTGTTTGTGATAGCAAACTTACTGGCAGTCTATGAACGAACGACAATTCAGTAGCAACGCCATCCGAGATAACTGGAAGGTGTCAAGGATAGAACCACCCCACGCACAGGTAGTACGATGGATCTGATTAGATGGTTCCAAAGTCTACTACGGACTCCACGCGCGATCTCCTACAGCTGAGACAATTCCTCGTCAAAGAATATCCCAGTCAATGGTGTACCATCATCACGGATGACTCCGCGATGCATGCCGCTATAGTAGTTGGGTCCGAGGTGCATTGACACTGTCTCCGATGTCAGTGCTCATGTATTTCTCACTCAACATCATACACACCGTTCCCCTTCCTGTCAAGTGCAATGACACCACCACACCCCTCAGCCTTCGTTATGTCAGCGAGAACCTTCCGAATGGCCTTGTCCAGAGGTTCTCTTAGGAACTGCATGCGACGTGCGATTGTTGAAGCGGTGTTCTGCCGAATGAAATACTGAAATAACAACAACGCAGTATTAATGATCTGCCCTCAATAAAATGGCGATATCACATACGTCACCGTCACCAGTTGCTGAAATCCCAACACCTTGAATACTACTCTTATTCTTGAGCAGGTCGCGGATCTTTCCGAACAAGCCCCGCGTCTGCTTCCATTCCTCTGCCCAAAGCCCAGAACCCATGGTGGCCGTGTCGCCTATACGGCCAGGAAGCTTATTCGTGCGGCCACCTGTAGAAGTGAGGGAAGCTACGCAACCTCGAATGTCAAGTGCGACAGCACCGACTGTACCCAACGACATGAAATCAGGGTCCATTTTCTCTGCCTCTTCCTTATATCCGGGGTCTGAGTCTAAGGATTTGCGTCCATCCCAATGTGCATCAGGTTCTGAGGAAATTCCAATAGGCTGCTCAGGTAAGCCAAGTCCCTTGCGATGCGAATTCCACTTTGCTTCGGTCCAGAAATAGGATGGATCAACAGTAGGTATCCCCAAAGCCTCCGAGCCGATATCTTCTGCTGTTGCGCCAGTAATCTTTGGGTGAGGGACGAGGTCTGGATTGAGATAAATGGCACGGGCAAGTTGAGAAGGGTTGCGGGTGGACGTGAGGAGGGCAAGAGAGGTTCCTCGGCGGGCTACAGGAATGGTTGGATGAGTCGAGGGGGGCTTGGACAGCATAATGGACGCCTCCAGTTCATTCTAGGGCGAGTGTTCAGTATGTACACATAACAGGTATAGATTGCTCGCCATACCTTGCCACGCGCGTTGAAAACTGCACCTTTTCCTGCATTGAACAGGGGACAGTCTAAGGGATAAACATGAGCCAAAAACATCCCAGCATGAAGACCAAACCTACCCTCAAGGACAGAAATAGCTGCCACGACCGCATCCATGGCTTCACCCCCATCCTTTAGTACCTCATAGCCAGCCTTGAGAGCTTGGTCGAGGGCAGACCTGTACGACACTTGCTTTTCTAGTGTCATACCTTCCCGAGTCAGCCTGGTAGCTCCTCCATGGATCACGAGCACGAATCCGTTGTCTGCCTTGGACACGCGTCGATTCCAGCGACAAAAGGCACTGCTCCGAGCTCCCAACTCCTTTGAACCCATCTCTCAGTCCGTGTAGTGTGGTCGCAGAGAGAGACGAGGGAACCGAAGTGAAAAGCTTCACCTATGTACCTCAGACCATGCCGTGTGTTAAATACATAAAGGCCTTTGGTCACTGCTGTCACTGTACATACTAATCTGATTTATACTCATTCAAATTTGTTAGCCAATTAAATTTTGGTCACATACCCGATCTGACCGAGAAAGCCATTCTCGTCACGGGAAAAAGTGTAGCCTCCCTACTCGTCTTGCTGCAGTACTGACGACTTATCAATCCGTGAGTTCAGCAGAGGGACCAGGTATGGCTCCATCAAGGGCTTCACTCGCAAGGGAGCAAAGGGAAGCATGCATCACGCAGCAAGGCAATAGCAGATTCAGCCAGGTCATGATCGAGCCTGTTATCCGGCTCAAGCTCGACCTGAGCAACGCACGCAACGCAGCAAAGGAGTTAATGACAAAGGGGGATAGACTCAATGACATTACCTTGTTCTGCACCGCAGTCGGGTCCCAAGGTTGAACGTTCGTCGTCGAGGCTTGAAGCGACTAAGAGATGTGGGAACAAAAGACTCAAACACCGACTTACCGACATTTGGCGGGATAAATTTACAAATCTACTTATTCAAATTATAATTATGTACTTAAGGTGGCCAACAAGTGGCGTCCCATTGCCCCGTCTGATATTCCGTACTATCATCTCCGTTCCTCCTTTTGTTAATCTTTTCTTTTCTTCTTTTTCTCTTCTCTCTCTCTGCGGGCTGGCGAGGTATTTACATATTATGTCCATTTACATGCTGCGCAGGGCTTAAGTCCCAGAAAAGGGTATGGAAGGGGGGTCGCAGGATCCACATTACCTTGCTTGGCAAGGTCGACCTCAACCCAATATTCGTGAGAAAGTGCTGCCCCTGTCGTGTCGCAAAAACCCGAGCCTTGGTACGAGGTTCTATTAGTCCTTGATCGAGCACGGTGACCTTGGACGCCCACCCTCGCCCTGTCCCCTGATTGTGTCCTCTGCGTAACACTCGAGGATAACTTTCTGAGCGACCCTCCAATGTTTCTGCAGTGCCGTCACCAAGCATGTGCTGTTTTACGGTGTTGAGTAAAGACGCACTTGGACTTGGCCAAAACACACATTAAATTGCTGTGTTCAGAGTAACGATCGGTCGTGAATTCTTCGAAAATGGTTCGCCCAGGCTAAGATCTCCACGATTGCATTGAACAGATGTGTTCGGGAAATACAAACCCTCGGATGGTGCGCATGCTACTGGCAGAAACTACTGGACAAGATAATGCTGGGTGATCCAGGCAAGGTGGTCGCTGACGCTAGCCGGCACTTCCCCGAGTAATTAAATCCGGTTTGAATGCCACCAAGGCGAGAAAGACAATGCCGTCTCCGACGGCAGGCACCCAAGTTGTTTACGGAGAATGCATATGTATGAAAAGGAAATATGTATGTACAATAATCTAACCAGAAAAAAAGGCGCCATCAAAGACAGTAGGCACCTTGTTTAACGCGCATGCCGTGGCAGAGGAAAAAGCTACAGTGGAGATGTATATGCACATCGTACGGAGAAAGTGAGAAGTAGAGAGAAAGGAAGTCCATTCTCTGCAGAGAAGGAACGATGCAAAAGAAGAAGTCTGTAGGATGAAATGATAGAAGGTTAGGAGGCAGTCGGTGTGGTGCCGCTCGCGTTGGAGATGAAGGCAGTGGGGAGGGCCATCCTCATCGTTGTGCCGTGGTCGTTGGTGTGGGCACTGCTGCACGCTGGGATGGGGTCATTGGCGCTGGCTGAGTGATGGAAGAGTAGTCTGTCATCGCGCCGTGGTGGTGGTCGCCAGTCTGAGTGCTGCTGCATGTTTGGAGTGGGCAGTAAAGTGGCCGTTGTAGTCGTCATGTTGAGGTTGTTGAGGTAGTAGTCGCCGTCACGCTAGTACTCGCAGGTTGCTAATAACTTCCTTACTCACCTCCTCCGCATCCGATGGCGTGCTTCAAATCTATAACGGCTA
>Ga0307511_10000918_pt1 | contig 31124 bp, 40 predicted proteins | sample 13_EM_MG_FD_200266 | JGI IMG/M metagenome (GOLD analysis project Ga0307511, IMG submission 200266) | Populus trichocarpa ectomycorrhiza microbial communities from riparian zone in the Pacific Northwest, United States - 13_EM | ecosystem: Host-associated > Plants > Roots > Unclassified | place... | reverse complement strand
AGGGGGACCTACCTCTGCCAGTACTTGGTCGAACGTGGAGATCGGGGCCAAAAAAATTATTGCATTCACTGGGGAACTCATGAGCGTCTGCAGCGCTCAGGTCGAGAACGGCGCACCATCATCGAAGAAGGGAGCCCACGCGTGCCGCTGATTTCTGGAACCTCCGACGTCGTATATCTACCACAGAGGTCAGAAAGTGGTACGGTGGCAGGAGTTGTAAGGTGTACCTTCCAGGTCAAACCCCTAAATTCGGTAGTTTTGATGGTGAATATGTGTTCAATGACACCAGTGGTCTTTAACCTAGCCTTCAAAACATCGACTGTTGTTCCGCGTCAGCGGGAGAGATGGTGGAAGGTCGCTCAACTGACCATCTGTTGGGATGTACTTCTTCGCTGTAATGCGCGGAATCTCGTCCAGGTAGCTGTGGGTTGGGTGCACTGAGGAAGGGAACACGGTAAAGGAAAACAGAGGACGCACAAACCACTGCTTTCCTCTAATCGCAACCGCTTTTCTGCCAGGCGTTGTTTGACATTGGGATCCTTCCATAGGTCCAGCATCGCTTGGGCGCACTTGTTAAGGATATGGACGGGATCGTCAGGGTCCTCCCACCATCCTTCGAGCTCCCCGGAATGAGGACTCTTAGGGCTCTTCATCCGGCCGCCGAGCGAAAGAGCCTTCTTCCAATTCGAGGTAGTCTTCACAGATATCTCTTGGGTGGACTGCGGAGATAGCGGGGAGTTCGGGCTTTGGTGGATCACAGTTTGAGGTATGATGACAGCGAGGCCCCCATTCAGGTCAGGGCGTAACTTCGGGCTGTGGATCGGACCAGGGGACGACGAGGAAGGAGGATCCCAGGTGGCGGTCAGGCGAGTTGCCTCCCGTTCCTCGTTATCTTCTTCGTCAGAGAGTAGCGCGATCAACTTCTGCTCAAGAATTAGGAGCGGGGCCAACCGGTGGTGATAGTTCTCAAATCCTTTGACCCCGTGAAAACAAGAGGTGGTGGCATCGGTCGAGGAGATGATGACGGAGGCAGCTTCCGCATTCTCGTCGTCATCGTCGTCCAGGATGTGGGAATTGAGGGTCTCGTAATCGGGGGAGATGGCGTCAAGGATCCTTCGGATGGAACGAACGAGATTGAGATAGATGACGAAACGCCAGGCAATGCGTTCTGCGTGGAAGGCCGCCGGCGTGTGCAGAAGCTGAAATTCTGGGCGGGCAAGGGTTAGAGTGAGCAAACGGAGTATTAAAGCAGACCACCGACATGGACGTACGCTTGAGGGTGGTGCTCTTGCCACCCTCACTCTGACCGAGGAGAAGGACTTTGATGGCCTTCTTCTTCCTCCTCTCGTTGCGCTCAGCCTTGAGCATCTCGTCGATGTCATCGTTGATTTTCTTCGCCTCCTCTTCGGCCCGGAGTCGCTTTTCGCGGTCTGCGAGAGATTCGTTCGGAGGTGGAAGGAGGGCGGCGCTGATGGGGTCGGAGAGCGAGCGGCTTCTGTTTGTGGAACTCATGCGGGAAATGAACGTTGGAGGGAGGGACTAGAGGAGCATTGGCCGGGGGACGAAGGAAAGGAACGCGGGGAGGTGAAGGCGGTAAGTAAGTATGTACGTACTTATGATATTTGAGCTACACCCTTCCGGCGGTAAATGCATCCGGCCTTGTTGCCACGCAAAGCAAAACAAATCGTATTGGGATATCAAAAATTCTATGTGGCTCGTCTATCGCCAATTACTGGCCATTTACTCCCCGTACCCACCAGGATTCTTCTGTTGCCAGTTCCAGAGGTCCCTGCACATCGTCTCCAGATCCTGCGACGCCTTGAACCCAAGCTCCGTCTCCGCTAACCCCGGGTCCGCCGTCAGGTCCGGCACGTCTCCCCGCCTGGGCGCGTGTCGTCAATACCCCAAACTAGAAATGACGCCGGCTGCACTCACCGTCTCCCGACAACCTCGCACTGGTAATCAAACCCTGTCGCCTTTCTCATAGCCTGCACTATCTGCAATACACTCATCCCTTTCCCCTTTCCTAGGTTGTACGCCTTGTACCGGGCAGGGTCCGGACAGTTGTCGAACACCTTGGAATCCGGGGCAAGGGCTTCCAGCGCAAGAAGGTGGCCCTTGGCGAGATCTATGACGTGGAGATAATCGCGGACACACGTTCCATCACTATGGGATCGAATCAGCTAAGATAAACATTGATCGTCCACGCGGCGACGGAAAACACCTACGGTGTGGGGTAGTCATTCCCAAACACGAGTAATTTCGGGTCTTTGACGCGCCCGACCGCCATATGAGCGAGCAACGGTAACAAGTTACCCGGCCGACCACGAGGGTCCTCCCCGATCAACCCAGAAGGATGAGCTCCTGCAGGACTGAGTGCAGCATAAGCGCCAAATCTAATAACAAGCCATCAGATGACGCACTTGAAATAACGGAGAGAGATTGCTCTCCAACGGTCTGGCTCGGCCTGGCACAAATCATGGACGATCGTCTCTGACATTATTTTCGATTTGCCGTAAGGACTGTACGCCTCCAGGCGTGTCGGTTCGGGAATGGGTATGATCGGTGGAGTGCCATAGACGGTTGCAGAAGAGGAATACACGAATCGGAAGGAGCCGAATTCGGACATGGTTTGAAGAAGGTATATAGTTGCGGAGACGTTGTTGAGGTAGTAGGTGAGGGGAATCTCGGTCGACTCTCCGACCGCTTTGTACGCCTAAAGTAAATGTGGGTCAATCGTGAAGAACGAGAGCGACGAAATGCCCACCGCAACGTGGATGACACCCCAAATTCCGCCTTTTCCGTACTTTTCGAACACGGCCCTGATTTGCGCGGGATTGGTGAGGTCACATCTGTGAGAATCGACCACGGCGCTGTCCTTTTCTTGGTCTGTCGCATTTTCCGGAAGGGCGGCATGCGCGATCTCGTTGAGACGAGTAAGGGCGGCGGGGAACGAGTTGTGGTAATTGTCGATGGAAATGACTTTGTATTTGCGTGTCTCTTGGAGAGCGAAGACGACGTGAGAGCCTTTCGTGAAGGTCAGCAGTCAGTCTGGGATGCGACGGACAGTACCAACCGATGTAGCCAGCGCCGCCTGTGACAAGGACCCGCTGTAGGTGGTCATCAAACTGGAAACACTTTTTTTCGTGGCTGAGAGATACCTTTAGTGGTTCGGTGGTCGCACCAGCATGCGAACTCGATGCATCTTGATTCACCATCGTGCGCGGGTGCAGGAGAAGGGCGGAAAACCGGTCTTGGGGTGAGGTTGCTTGACGGAAGTCCAGTCCAATTACATAATCGGTTCGTGCTCGGCTCGTGCAGTCAACTCTGGGCCAACTCCTCCCTTTGAACCCCCATTCGGTTGGTCGCACTTTAGGCTATAGGCTTAAAATCTAGCATACTTGATACACTCTTTGTTGTCTGAAAATTACAGTATATAGGCAGCCTCTCGAGTCCAAACCAGATTATCGTGTCACTCCGAAGTTTGGGGCAAGAAGGCTGCGTAGAATAGAAGTTACAGGCGGCAGCAATTGCGGGTGAGAAGAGAAGGACGGAAGCGAAAGAACGACGTGGATCGGACAGTTTACTCCTTCGACGATGTCTCTTCGGTCGTCGAGGAGGACAACTCCCCGCCATCTGGACCGGCTAGTGCACCCTCTGGGACACCGCCGTTCGTTGTCGTGTCACCGACTTGGTGGAAGTCTGGGTGAGACGTCAGGAGAGCTATCCCGGGACCGGTTGGGCGGCTTACCGAGGATTTCGCTGTACATCATAACTTTCCAAGTGTCCACGGGGAGGTCTGCATCGTTGAAACTCCAGTCAAACTTATCTGCAGCCTCCGGTTCATCCGTAGGGTCATGATAGGGAGCAACATATTCGTGAGCTAAGGACTCTGTTGCGTTGATGCGTTTGCGCGGGTCAAAGACAAGCATCTTCTCGAGGAGGTCCAGAGCTACCACAACGACTCAGATGATCGGTTACCTCAGAAGCGTTATGAACCGCACCCACCAACCGGGTCCTTGCAAGTAAGCTTCTCACTGAACGGGATCCGGTCCCTCTTGGGGAGACTTTTTACGAAACGCAATGTCTGGGGGAACGATAAAGCTATGAGATGGTTTGAACAGCAAGCGAATAAAACCCACGTTCTCGCTCGCGATAGTCCCGATGACATCTTCAGGGGGAGTTCCCAAGAGTTCGGTGATGATGGAAAACTGGTGAACGTCTGTGTAGGGGTCGAGAAAAGATCGGTTTGTCGAATCGGCTTTTTACGTACGATCTTTGCCGGGGAACAGTGGTTTCCCTTCCAACATCTCGGCGAATATGCACCCAGCGCTCCAGATATCAACCGCGACATCGTACTTTTGCCAGGTCAACATGATCTCCGGAGCCCGATAGTACCGTGTCGAGACATATCCTGTCATTTGAGGATCTTGAATGCGAGCGAGACCGAAATCACAGATCTTGGGCGGTTTAGAATTGAGTTGATGAAGGTGATGAGATCGGAATACCTTAAGATCGCAATTCTCATTAATGAGAATGTTACTGGGTTTCTGCGATGAACTGTCAGCGGCTGTTTACGAACGAGTGGTTCTTCACCCACGAGATCACGGTGCACCACGCCAGCAGAATGCACGTATTTCAAACCTCTCTGAATCACGACTAAGAGGGGGGAAAGCGCAGTCGATCGGGCAACGTACAAGGATTTGGTATAGGAAGTATTGGATGAACTGCTTCTCCAACGGTCGAGAGGTCAACAATCGGTGGAGATCAGTCCCGAGAAGTTCGGTCACGAAGTATCTGTGTGGGTGCTCGGTGGCCATGGTCAATACCGAGTGAAAGGTGCTCACAGATCCTCGAGTGGTGAAATAAAAACGTCGCTCAAGCTGATGATCTGTCAGGGTACGTGAATGGGCCGTCCGAGGGGGAGTTCGCAGGGAAGCGCGACACACGTTCTCATGCTGGATGTGTTTCAGGAGCTTCAGTTCGCGATAGGTCCTCTTCGCCAACACGGGCGTACTGAAGGGTTTCATGATCTTCTTCACTGCGACTGCGACGCCTGTGAGTTGGTCCTTTGCGGAACTGTAGGTCCGATATCGAGCCTGACCGATAAGTGGGAGGAAATGATAACGAACCACACAAGACCGAACGCTCCTACAAAAGAACAGGAGTTAGAACAGGAGACAACAAGGCGATGGTGTCGCGCACCCATTCCAACGGGTTGGAGGTCTACATATCGAGTGGTGACCTGAAGGAAAGGCGGCGATGGTGGTCAGGTAAACGGGGGGCCCTCCGGGGGGTTCGCGAGAAAAGCTCGCCTCGAATGAGGTCCCAAAGATGGAGAGCTTGACGAAGGACATATTTTACAAAGTCCTAAGGGCGGCAACAAGTTGGGGGAAGAGGAGGAAACGCAATGGGTTGGGAAGGGGGAAAGACAGGGAGTGTATGATATCCCGAAACGGCAGGCAGATGACGATTACATCAGCAGAGGTACAGGGTTTGGCGGGTTTGTGTTATAATCTACGGAATGATATCAAGCGACGTCATCAACTCTCTAGAACTTGAACACCTGTTCACATCTTGTCAGCGACCATCACGACGTCACTCGATACGCAACCCACCTGGTCTTCATCGAATCCAAGATCCTTGAGCACACCAGTCAGAGGGCCCTGAACCATCGGTTTCAACTTGGGCCCGCTGATCGCCTTCATTTGTCCGGGTGGCCCTGTCACCGCGCCACGAGGTGAGAAAAAATGCAACCGGGTGTGGTCATCCACTCACCACAAACAAACACCTTCACCCTGTTACCGAGACTTGGTGGGGCGATATTCTGTTTGATCAGTTCGGGAGTAACGTAACCGACGGACCCTTCGAGACCGAACTGCCTCAGCCACAGGTCGATCAATGACAGCGTCACACCACTTACCATTCCAACCGGGACCAGCAGCGTCCACGGTATAGACCACATCAAACGTCTGGGGGTATTTCTTCTTGAGGGAATCGAGCTCCTCCTTCAGCAGAATATCCTTCTCGGACACATTGGCAAAGATCAGCTTAAACTTTGTCTGGTTCTCAGGCTTGGCGAGTGCGTGAATCAAGATCTGGTACATCGGTGCGCTTCAGGAAACGGTCAGCGAACGAAAGAGTTGAATAGGTAAGCTGCCTACATTCCTGATCCACCAGCAATCATGCCGACTTCCTCGAATTCGTTGTCTAGAATTGTTTAGACATGAGGGTCCGAGTGGGCGGATGAAACACAGTCACCTCGGTAGGGGAATTTCGGGATCGGACCCTTGATCGCCAGTTTGTCACCAGGCTTTAACTCGTGGATGTATTTGGATGCGAGACCATTGTTGTATCTCTTTATAAGGAAGGTCAACTCTCCAGGGGTATTCGACAGAGAAATGGGTGTATATGGTCGTATCACGGGGTTTCCATTTGCGTCCTTGAGTCCCTCGGGGTTAGAGGATTTGACGATGACGCAGGAGGCAACGGGGAGTAAAGAGGCCTCGTTGTCACCCAACTTGAATACAAACCTAGTTGCGCAGTCGCGTCAGGGATGGAATCCGTCCGAGGGAACCCGGTGCTCACTTGGCAGTGTCGTGGTTGTAGTGTTCGACCCTCTTGAGCTCAAAGTCGACAAAGTTTCCGGGGTCAAGTGGGCTGGTCTCTTTTAGCTTTACTGCCTGCACACTGGGGGTTACGCTGTTGAGGTAGGCGTAGGCACCTAAACCAACGGCCCCAGCACCGATCAAGTAGAACCCGACGTTGGAGTTCTTGGCGCTAGTTGGTGCGGTCGAGTAACGACGTGCGGAGGAAAGCAGCTAGGAGGAAGCCATGGTCAGCATAAACTGGCCCTTTCGAAGCGTTCCCTTACCCCCGAGCGAGCAAATGCGGTCCTCAGCATCGACATGGTCAGGATTTGTGGTGACCAAGCTGAGGAACGGAGAGATCGGAAGGTGTGCGCAGCTGACTAAGCATTACCGGTTATGGTAATCCCTCATTTCCACCGGTGGTCGAGACACCACTCCACCTCCATCCTCCTCCTTCTCGCGACCACCCGCGAGACGACGCGAGCCCAACACCTAAACCTTTAGCTCACCGACGAACTTCTTACCAGCTTCTTCCCGCGGCTCCCACCGCCCAGATTCCCCGCCGATGGAGCGTAAAGACTCCCCAAAGCCACGAAGACAACTCCCCGCGATCCCGGTCCCCCACCCACATCCAGACCGGCCGCTGGCTATTCCCACAGTCGCCGAGACCCCTGTACCACCAGCGACGTTCTACTCGACCACAACTCCAACGACCGCCAGGCAGCAACAACCGCCCCCGTTACCCGCTCGGCGCCACAACCCTGGATCATCCTTCACGAGCTATCAACAGATCGACGGGGAGTACCGAGAGCCTGAGCTTGTCCAAGACGACCAAACCCCCCATCCGCCTCAAACAGTCCCTGGTACGTGGTCCGCGTCCACGGACATTCCTCCTGCCTGGGGTGCCAATCGGCCGGAGTGGGATCAGCCCACGGAGGTGTGGCACGACACCTGGAATGGAGAGTACGCTCAGGACTGGGGGAACTTCGCCGTACAGAGGGTTGATATTGACGATCGTGTCGAGGAGGAGGAGTCGAATTGGTGGAATCCATCTGTTAGGCAAACTCACAATCGACCCGGAGTGGGCATACTACCAACCCTCCTCGAAAGCTATCTCCACAACGCTGACCACACCCTTTTCTCGGTGTCTGCATCTCCTCCAGAGGTCAAACCGAGGCATCGATCCTCCGAATCCCACCCACCAATCTCTAATCCTCCCTCAGCCGACGACGTTCGCAGGTCTATCCCTCACCCTAATGCGTACTATTGCCGCAAACACAACGGCTGGGTTCTGTTATTGTGGAAATCTTCTACCATAGACCCACCTCTTTCCAAGTCTTACAATGGTCGCCCACTTCCTGATCCCACTCGTCGGCATAAAACCCACTCTTGCGTTGATGGGAACCCCCAGTCAACCGCCCAGTCAAACAAGACCCATCACTTTCATTGTTACAAAGCTGCAGTGGACGCATCTAAGATCACTCCCCCCTTCAAGCGCGCTGATTGGGAACGCCACTCTCGTACCAAATCACGGCGAAGGCAGGGTGTGCTGATAGATCACTCAAACACCAGCACCTCTAGCCTCACTGCTGACGATTCCCATGAACCAGAGGGGGAACTTCTGGATCTATATGTTTGTTGTCAATGCTCGCTTTACTGTGTCGCGTCGAACGTTATCCCCGGCGTCATCCCCCAAAAGACATTCGATGCCTTTGTGAAAGAAAAACTAGAACATCCTCACGTTGGAAAAACCCAAGTCATGTCCCTCGCTATAGCTCTTGATACGATTTTAATGTGAGTTGACTCAATCCTACTCCAGAGAGAGTTGCTGACTACCGCCGGAAGGATCATCGAAGACCGACTGTGGAGAGGGGAGACCAGGGCTCTACCGGTCCATAGGCCAAGCTTCCAGTCGAAGCTCGGCTGGTCCGAGAACATGCAAGTTAACTGCTTCCCCCACATCTCCCTCACTCATTCTCTTATCTATCTAGAGAGGAAGCCTTCCGGTATATCGGCTTCAGCCTTGACCACATGCACAACGGGCAAGGAGAACTGGCCCTGCATGCTCCGGTGTTGGATAACAGTAGTTTAGAAGGGCCCGCAAACCGAGCGAAGCTCCTCCGCGCATGGGTAGAGATAAGCGCCTGGCAGGCTGAATTCACGAAACGACACGGTTGGTTTCTTTACCCTTCCTGACATCAATGTCGGTCGTTCAAAATATTATCCCTCCCTCAGCAACAGAACTCGTAGATCACCACAAGGTTAGGACCTCGGTCAAGACTGATTCTGTTCGAGAACTGTACCAGACCAAGATTGGTGCACACCCGGAACAATGTCGGTGTTCCAAAATCCCGTGAGACACGACCCGCTGACCCGAGGTTTAGTGCCGCGTGGAGATCTTCCAGAGTCCTTGCGGCAGATGACGGAGCTGGACGGTTATTGGGAAACCCTGGGGTTGACACCTTCGTCTTATACACCAGGTACTGTCGATTATCCTTGCGCTGACATGTTTTCACTCAACTCCGGGTAGAGCTGCTAAATTTTGCGTACCTCGCACAATGCCGTTGCGACCCTGCTGGCACCATGAATCACTTCACCGCACTTGTTCACATCGTTCAAACTATGCAAGTGATGAACGAGGATCCTCCAATGGATCTTCAAAACCTCGTTCTAGAAGAACGGACGAGGGACAGGTTTACACGAGACGACTTTCTGAAGGCCGCCAGTGCGCTCGGTTTCGGTCATGACGGCCCCTTGAGGGTAGAGTTTGACGAGGGTGTGGAGGAAGAGTTTATAGTCAGTGCCTGGAGAGACGGGATTAGAAGATCATGGAAGGACGAGACCAACGGTTCCGCGACCAGGCGAGACCTTAACGATGCCTTGAGAGTCATAGCAGATGTGCGCGGAAGTGTAGAGATGCACCAGGTCTGGGAACGTGAGAAAGGTAGTATTATGACTGTGGATACTGCGTATTCCACCCTAGGAGTTTCCAAGGAAATGGACGAGAACACGCTCATTACAGTGTTCGACATGCGAGTGAGTGAGATTCCGTCTCGTGGTTTTCTGGCTAACCCACACTCCCAAAGGTTGAAGAACAGGCCAGTCAGGTCGACAAACTACGCGAGGCGCTTACTGTCATTGCAGAAGTTTCGCAAAGTCAACGTTTGAAGGTTTTCCTCGAGACCGGCCGCGATCGTAAGTTACCCTCCACCCGGTCTCTCTACGTGATGCTTACAAAACCCTATAGCTGGCGACGTCGTCGTGCCCACTCGCCCAGACATGCCGAGAGGCCTACACCAGCTCGGGAACACCTGTTACCTTAACTCTCTACTCCAGGTTTGTGGATCACACTCGTGTGGTTATCAACCATTAACGCGTGGCTAGTACTTCTATACTATCAGGGACCTTCGAGAAGCGGTAGCGTCGCTCTCTGCGGTTACCACAAAATCTCCCGATATTCTTGACGACGAACTCGATGCTCACCGTGTCGGAGGTCGGCTCGTTACCAGGCGGGAAATCGCGCGATCACGACACTGTAGGTCTTATTCCTGCACATGACTCACGGTCATTGACCTGGCCGATACCAGTTGTCACTCAACTCGCAAACCTGTTTTGGAACCTCGAATATTGCGAAGATCCGGCGGTCAAACCGACCATTGAGCTCGCAAAACTTGCGCTGGTCACTTCGAAGGATGAGGAAGAGGAGGAAGTAGATAAGGCTGGTACGGTTTCCTCCAACGACACTGACGTCACCCTCGTTGAGGACGGGTCAACGCGTGTTTCAGCGCCGTCAGAGACAATGACCGCATCTCCGATCCAAGCTTCCTTCAGTATCCTCGGAAAGCGGTCGCGGGGTGCGGGAAGTAAGATGGATGTCGACACGCCTGATGCAGACAAAGACAAGGACTACGTCATCGTCTCTAAACCCGGCACTCCCGCACAATCGCCAGAAGAACTTCCCCCTGATAGCCAAACCACGACAGGTAGTGATATCGAAATGTCAGAGGTAGAGAAAGTTAGGCCTGCCGCACCCGTCCGCAAAGGGACCACTGGAATGATGTTTGGTACGACCAAGCGCAACTCATGTACGACCTTTACTAATCGTGCCGTACAGGCCGGCAACACGATGTTTCGGAGTGCATGGACTCTTGTCTTTTCCAGCTCGAATGCGCGGAACTAATCCGTTCTGCGAAACTGACCGGTGGTTCCAATCCTGACACCGACAAGACGAGTATCGTGAAGAGGTGACGAAAGCCGTTTGTTAAATTAACAAGCTCTCAATGTGTCCCAGGTTATTCTATGGGAGAATCCGCCAGCGAATTATGCCCGAGGGTCGTTCTTCTCGATCGTCAATCCACGAGAAGGAAGATTTGTTTTCACATCTTCCGGTTAATGTCTCGGAAGAAGGCGTGGACATCTACGACGGCCTAAGCCGTTACTTCAACGACACAGTCGAGTTTGAGGACAAGAAAGCGCACATGGAAGTGTCTCTCGTTGATCTCCCTCCGATCTTGCAAATTCAGCTGCAGGTGCGCCTCTCATTCCCGCCTTAATCAGCGAGCCAACGATTGTCGTACGACAGAGGGTGCAGTTCGATCGTGAACAACTCCAAGCATTCAAGTCGCAAGCCTACGTGAAGTTCTGGGAGACAATATCCATGGATCGTTTCCTAGAGAGTTCCGACCCGGAGAAGAAGCGGCGGTCGAACGAGATCCAGGCCAAGTTGAACTGGTGTCGGGAACGAATTCGGCAGCTCACGGAGGCTAAGGTGACGGTTGATCGTCTAATTGACTGGAATTCCTGACTGAATGTACCCATCAGCACCGGCCATTCGATCTTGCGTTGACAGAGACCTGCGACTTTTTATCGAGGCACACGATAAACCCCTTACCCGGGGTGGATCAGGAGCTTTTCGCGTCATTGAGATACGAAGCGATGTTTGCGAAGAAGGAGCTTGAGGATGAGAGGCGCCGCGCTGCGGAGCTGAAAGCACAACTGGAAGAGATTTGGAAGAACGAGAGCCAGGCGCTCTATGAGCTAACCTCGGTATTCATTCATCGGGGAGAGTCGCCATCTTGGGGCCACTATTTCTTCTACTCGAGACACTTGCCAGATCACCCGGATGAATGGTTCAAGTACAATGACTCTGATGTTTCGGTGGTTTCGAAAGATGAGGTTTTGGCGGACACAACTGGTTCCACTGCTAACCCGTACTTGGTATGTGGCTGGCACCCACTAATCACATTCGCTGATGGTCCGCTTCCGCAGTTGGTTTTTGCCAGGAAGGGATCTGAGGTGATTCACACCGTCAAACGCTTCGATATTCATGGCACCCTGGAGGAAGCCAGCACAAAACACGATCCTTTGTAGCTTGTTGTCTCACCGCTCTATTTTCTGTAACTGCATATGTTATGTAGCTACAGTGCATTATTTACAGCTGGGGCGTTGATTAAATCAAACCAGACTATATGAAGTCACTGTCAGCATTCTCCTAATAGCCCGCGGAGACGATGGCGCCCTACCCGGCAACACACTCGATTTCGACTAGCACGTCCTTTGGGAGTCTGGACACTTCGACAGCAGACCGGGCGGGTTTGTGATCGCCGAACGCCTTTTCGTAGATGCTGTTGACGGTTGCAAAGTCATTCATCGACTTGAGGAATACCTAGGGAAGTCGGATCCAGGATACTGAGTGCGGAATGAACCGGACACCCTCACCGTCGTCTTCACGACCTTCCCCAGATCACTGCCGGATGCTTCAACGACGGCGCGGAGGTTCTTGAGTGCTTGTTTTGCTTGTTCCTCGATACCGCCAGCCACGATGTCTCCAGTCGCAGGATCAAGGGGGATGTTCCCAGAAACGAACAAGAGGTCCCTGAACTTTATGGCTTGTGAATACGGACCAACCGCTCCCGGGGCGTCTACCGCGGGATTTGTTAGGGCCGCCGAAGAGAGTGAACGGGCTCACTGGAAGTGAAGACGGGGGTCAAGGCTGGGTCAGTCGTGATCGTGGAAGACATCGTCCTGTTGGGGGATGGTTTGAGTGTGAGAATGCGGACTGGGATCGTCCGTTGGAGAAATTTCGACGAGATACACAGTCTTAGGAGCGGTCTCGCCGACATTGTGGTGGTATGAGAACAGTCATGTTCCCAGATCGTGTACTATAGGCATACAGCTAACTTTACATTTCTGTTCCGGACGTCCCTACTCGGTTCGAAGAATGAGATGGACACCACTATCGGTCTCGACAACGTCACTCATTTCCCCGATCTTCAAGGCGAAGGTGGCATCTTCGAACGGCTTCTGCATCTGTCCAGTACCAAAAACACCAAGATCCCCGCCTTTGCGAGCAGAGCTGCAGTCAGAGAACTCTTTTGCGAGTTGGGCGAACTTGTCGTGAGATCCGTTGATCTCGGTTTGGTATCCTCGGAGGATTTCAATCGCTTCGGCCTTTGAACGGGTTATTTTTTCCTGGGGGCGAGGATCATGGTCAAAGGGAGAACAGGGGATTGGGGATCGCACCGAACCTCTCTCCAACTCGACGGATTCCTGCTCCCAGAGTGTTTCACCAAGAGATGGCTGGCCTTGACCTTGGCGGGCCTAGTGAGGTATTCAGCTCCGGGGAGCTTTTGGACGTCTTCGCGGGTGAGGCCATCGGGAGTTTCCCAGACCGATGTTTTTGTTTCCGAGTTGTAAAAGTAAGGAACCCCTCGGGATCCAGACATCCGGATTTCCCACTGAGACTAGGACGATTGTGAGCTGTTTACAAAGCGGTTGACAGATGGCGTACCATGATGATGGTTGCTGATCACAAACGTCGACCGTAACTTGCGCCCACCAATTGGATCCCACCCTTGCCCGCGCCTCCTCCCTTCGCCGACACTGGGCATGAGAATGACGCCCGCCGACCGTTTTACCCGGTTCCTCGAACTTCACCGGGAATATCGGAGACGTATCCAGCGGTCGCGGTTAAATCATGTCCTCTCCCCTCAAACTCTTCCCCTCATCCCCCCACGTCCCCTGTCGAATCCATGTCGTCTACTCCCGAGCCAAGCCCTCAAACCAAAGCCATCATGGCGTGGGCCCAGGGATTTATTGACAGTGACCTCGACCAGATCGCTGCGGCTCTCCACCCCGACTACATCCACGATACGTTCCCTCGTTCCTTGAAGATCCCCCAACAAACCAAAGAACAATGGATTGAGGGCTATAAGAAAATCAAGGACGTCCTGAAAAACTTCAAGGTCCGTCTCTGGCTGCAGATCGTTCCTAATACGCGATTCCTATCCTCCTGTTAGGTCGATATCCATTCCATGACCGAGGTGCCCGGGAAGGTGTTCATCCATGTGCGTCGTGATCTCTTTTAATTTCATATCCTCGCCTAATGTCCCTTCCAGGCCACCGATTATGCAGACACTACCGTCGGCGTACCTTTCGTCAATGAAGCAACTTTGATCGTCGAGATTGCTCCGAATGGGGATGGAGAACTCAAGGTTAAACACGTTGAGGAGTTTTTGGACTCCAAGTTTACACTCGAGTTCATGGAAGCTGTGAGAGTTTCCCGCAGTTCGTGAAGGAGAGCCTCGCACGCCCTCGTAACGTCAGGGTGTGTGCATAAATAGTGAGTTGGACGCCACGCACGATTCCTTCCGCAGAACCAACAAACCCAATAGGACATATATCGAGTGTGGAGGGAAGCCGCTGCGGCAACATGGTCATATTCCAAGACGCCGCTCTCTCATAACCTGGTGCCCTCTAAGCTTATCCAAACTGTTGTATGATACCTAACCCCCCTCGTAAACTCTTCCCCGCGTTGGGTCTTTTCGTCGCGGTCGATCCATACCTTGAGCATTCCCGAAAAGTCGATTCGGGCTCTGGCCTACCTCGTTTTCGACAAGATAAGCTTAAGTTTTGGATTTACACCCGTTACGCGTGAGAGTGCCAAAGTTGGAAGGGAGACGGTGGTAAGTTCGCGAGAGTGGCGACCAAGAACCAACTCAGACGTTGGAGGCGAAAAGAGAGAAGGGCGACTAGCTCAAGCATAAGGCCTCCGGAATTGTGGGGAATTGAACTGAGACTTTACTGGGACGGCGATGACGGGTGTTGTGTTGACACCCTTAGTCTCAACATCTATATCCCCGTCGCCGTTGAGTGACGAGGGTCCAGGATTCGACCTTCACATCTCCTGAATTTTGGAAGAGAAAGAATATTTTCGGTCAACGGTGGCTCGATATTTGAGAGCGTTCGGGGGGGACAGGGCGATCGTACGAGAAGGGGAAGTGATGTTCGTGAATTGGCTTTGGGGGAGGGGGCAAAGATGGCTGTAGATTTGGGTTGAACCGGGAGCGTTCTTTGGGGCATTATGCGTGCACCCATTTAACCCACATGGGACTCGGAAACTGTGTTCGCCAGTGTGGCATTGAAAAACGAAGGTAGTGGGTGAAGAGGTTGATCTAGAGATTTGTAGTCCACTGGCAGTTCCCAGGGAAAGAGCCGGCCCCGTGAGGTTGACCGCCCGGGTTTGAAAATTCTGTGTTGTAATTGCGCCATGTATTCAATTGGGTGTGGGCAGGAACAGGAAGAGCAGGTAAGGAGATGAGGTGACGGGGGTTCGGGATCACATATCCAGGCTAACCAACGTCAACGCCGCCAACCGTGACAACCATCTCAATCGGAAATGGCGAAATGCTCTGTGCCTCGGTGATGAGGGGAACAGCCATCCTACCCCGCTCTGAAGAGGTGTGCGTTAACATCGTCCGTAGTGAGTTCGTAAGAGTTGACGTGAGATTAGCATTGAAAGTCTGTCGATCTGGGAAAGCCCTCGTTATGATCAAACATCCTTCGGAACGGGTCACCAGAGGCGTCGCACACCTTGATTGGACTTTGGTTGTCGTATTTCCGCGTTAATAACCCTGCAGACGTTTGAGATTACGGGTGCGACTCAAGGCGACGAAAGTACCATTGTTCCCATGGAATCTCCTCCTGTGAAAAGCGATGATCAGTGGCTGAGGCACGGATGGGTGGCAGGAGAGGTGTACCTCTCCTGCATACACTTGAAACCACGTCGACTTTTTCGGCCTCTTCTCTGAAAATGTGACAACGATTTGGCCGCTCTTGCTTGCCCCACCGTCCACCCCTTTCCAAAAAGCGTCCACTTTCTCGTCGACAAGGATTTCTATCCCCGGATCGGCCACTCCGGGCTGTCACGAGCTCCGGTTCGTTGGGTTATCCTCGAAAGGAATCAGGAGCGGCGTACCATTGTCACATCTAGGATCTCGAATATCTTGGGTTTGACGGTTCCGAAGAGTCGGTGGAATAGAATTGAGTGCAAGATTGCACGGAGGACGTCCTTGGTCAGATGTCGATCTAAGACCTGAGCTTTCAGTCGACCATTCAGCAAGCACGGGAGCTAGGTTCTCTATCGGGACATACAAGGTCGATGGTGATTATCGGGTGTGGTTCGCTCATGGCCAACCGAAGTGGCTGTTGTCGGAGGATAGGTTCCAGAAGGTTCACGTGACGCCCAATGGGCGATCTGACTGACTAGTATTAGTAACTGACCGAGCAACCTCTCTTCTCCAAGCCATGACCATCTCAGACCCTAGCATCTCCGTCGTGACTGAGCCCTCTCCACCACTCAGCACACCCCTGATTCGGATGTCCGTACCCGAGGGTACCGCCATTCCAAGCTCGCTGATCATGGCCCTCGACACGGCGTACCTATTTCATCTCCTTGCACGGGACCCAACCAAGGTGGTGGCCCCAGGAAAGTCCATGCTCTCTGTTCTGGCTGGACTCAACCAGATGGCGACCCACACCCCGGGATCCTCACCCGAGAAGCTTGTACGGAAGAAGGTACTTCAGGCGTTTTGGGACGAGGTAAGTACCAGCTTGCACACTTTGTTGAGCTATTCATGTGCTTTTGATGTCGTGTCTTGTCAGGCCCTCCAAGCGCTTTCTTCACCACTGTCGTCCTCACAAATCAGTCGCCTCAAGGGCCTATACAAAGACCTTCATGAGGCGTTAACACCTTTGTTCCCATCCAAACATCCGGCTCTCATCGTTTTCTCCCTCCCTCTCCCACCCACATCTTCTCCGCTCCTCACTGCCACCATCCACTTACGCGATGCTCTCGTGACGTTGCGTCGACGCTGCGCCCCGGTCCGAGATTCTACGATTGACGCGGTTTTACACAAAATAGATCACCGGTCATCTTCAGCATCTACGGGAGAACTGGCAGGGTTGTTGGTTGACGTCATTCGATCCATACTCGAGCTTTCGATCGACATGCGCGACGACTACTCCAACGCAGTATTGGCAACAGCATCCGAACAGGAGCTGGTGGAAATGGTGGCAACGACGGCTGAAACTCAGGAACAGAGACTGGTCATCCAGCTTTGGGAATCCAAGGAGACCGTGCAGAAGGCGTGGTCACGTTGGATGGATGGCTTTCATCCTGCAGACCCCGCACTGCGGCCTCGACCGAAGCAGCTCTGGGTTCTCAAGCTCATTGAATCGCTGGGAAAACCTCACGCTATCACATCTAAACTCGTCGGACCATCACCTCCGCAAGGAATAACCGAGGATTCGATGGATACCCGAGATCCAGATTCCAGACCAGAACGAACTCCTGAACACCAAAATATGCTCCCTCCCCAATTTCTGTTCTCTGGACCCTCTCTTTTCCACATGCAGAACTACGTACAAGCTCTCACCATCGCCGCCTCGCTCAGATCTCTTGTACCCACCCCTCACCCCACCGCAAATCCCCTACTTCCACCACAATCCCAAACAAATGGGCTGACGCCCTCCGCTAGTTGGACGTTTACGGAGCGCATATGGGCGCTTCTGGAGCCCGAGATTGAGGTAGCTGGTGGTAGACCATCGGAGACGAAGATCATCAATTTTGCGGACGAAGTTGTCATGGCACACACCAGCGCTCTACCTCCCGGCGTGACAACACTTGACTCGCAATTGGAGCACAGGTTACGAAGCACTGTGGATCGCATCTTACGCACAGATGACCCGGTATTTATCCTGCTCCAGAAGAGGTTGCTGACTGCTTTGTCCGTCGCTCTGCTCGATGGGCCTGACACTGAACAACCTGCTTCAGTGACGATGCGGAGCGGTCGACCCCAATACTGGAGGGAGATTTCCTCCCCGTCTCCTCCGTGGACTGCGCGGAGGGAAGTTGCCATCGTGGCGAAGGGATTTGAAGACACTGTCATCGCTAAACAGTGTTCCGTCGCCGCATCGACGTTGAAGAGGAGTGTCGAGTGGGTGGAAAGAGTGTGGGGAGACACCATGCCGGATCACTGGTAGCTACTTCCGCCTACTTAGATCCCTTGGCGACCGACCGCAACTACATTAAACTTGGTGTTTGAATTCCTTCATCAGACTTTCCACTCCATAGGCCACGGTTAGATAGTGTACTCCATACATTATGACCATGTATTCACAGGTGGTTAATTCGCGCCATCCATTTCGTGTGTGTGACGGCGTCGGGCTTACAGGGATACTAATATTACATTCGATGATACAACATTCGCCAACCTCTTCCCCACCGTCGACGTTGGTTCAATGCGATCTTGGACTCAGAGCCCCTTTTCACCTGGCTGGTCGATTCTCCTAGGATTGTTTTGTGCGACGTGGTCCCTCGTTGGTCGTTTCGTTTCCCGGCTGTTCGACGCACGACCCAACTTTTCGAGGTCGCTCATCATCTGTTGATGGACCTTCTTCTCCGTCTTTGGAGATTCCTCTTCATATTGATTGTGGACGTGGGAGAAGGGGTTGGAAGCCTCCGAAGTCTCGGAGGTTGTGTCGAAGGTGGTTTCGATGTTTAGGTTGGCTCGGCGAACGAAATCTGGAGGAGGACCGGGACGGGGATAATCGACTGGCCCGGTATCCTCTTCAACTTGGACGTTTGCCTCGATATGAAGCTTATCACTGTAATATAGACGCAAGTCAGAACTGGTGTGTTCGCAATAACTCGGTCTCGGCCAAAGGACTGAGGGCACGGGCCTTGAGAATGGGGATTCGAGGACGCACTTGACGTTGTGTGGGTTGTGCTTCGGTCTGGAAGTGGAAAGGCGACGGCCGCCGACTTTGACGGCTGGAGGGTGAGTGTGTATGGCGTTGGCTTCGCTCATGGGCGTTGTTTACGACGAGTTACCGGACTGTGGGCGAGTGACGTTGTCTCACCCATTGGCACTTAGTACCCCGCAATCTCGTGACCCTTTATTGATCCGGGTCCATTTAGGGGCCAGGTGATCCTCGTCCGCCTCATGAGGCCCAGGGTCCCCTTCGGCCGGCCCGAACAGATGTTGGCCGGACGGTTATGATATTTTGAATTTCATGGGTATACAGGCAAACGACGTGGTAGCGCAGCACCAGTGGGGGAGGTTCAAGAATAGGTCGATTCCCCAATTTGAGCCCCCCTAATAACCCACCCTCCCACGGACCGCCCATAGAAACAAGCCCTTGGATTTGATGAGTGCCGTGATGAAGTTACCCAGCACAATTCCCCAAAGGAGAGGGACGAACGTAAATCCTCCATTCTATGGTGACGGATGCGGGTGAGAAATAACAAGAGCAGCAGCAGGCGGGTTTGCCCACCTTCCCGTTGGCGATTGCGATCACCTCTGGGAGCCCTCCATACTCCTTCCGAACCGGCCGGCCAGCGAGGAGGTTTACGACGTTGGCAACTACGACTGGGGCATGTCCGATGGCCTTCGCTGCCTGCTTTTGTTCTTCCCAGTCAATGATATCACCAACGGCAAAGATCATCGGATGAGATGACAGTTGCAAGGTCTTTTCCACCTTGACGAGGTTGGTTTTAGTAAGCGCTTCGGGGCCAAGGGATTCCCCAATGAAGTCGGTATTGGGCTTTGGCCCCAAGGTGACGACCTGCCATCTCCCGTTGAGTTCGTGAAAAGGGTACGACGGGACGAACTCACGACAAGACCGGCGTTGAGCTTCTTCCCCGACTTGAAGACGAGATCTCCAGAGCCAGAGGGGGGGAACTCTTCGACAAACTCGCCCAACACCATGTCTACGTTTCGAGCGGCAACACCGGCTTTGACGCGGTTCCTGTACTTGGCCGGGTATGCGTCACTCAACAAGTTATCCCGAGCGTGTACAATCGTGATCTTCTTTTCCTGAGAGTGGATTTGAACGTCAAGAAGCGAGAAGTCGGTAGCAGACGGTATACCGGATATTCATCCCTAATCTCACCAGAGAGCTCGACTCCGACAGCACCACCGCCCACGATGACAACCTCTTCAGCGGCTTTGAATTTTTCACGCCATTGTGATACGACCTGACGGAGGTCGGCTTCGCTTTCGGGCAGGCAGATAGGCCCGGACCATTTTGATCCCGTGGCGAGAATGAGAGCTAGTGTAACAAATCTTGTATTGGAATAAGATACACGTAGGCGGCGACATAGATGCTCACCGCGATACGTGAGAGTTTCACCACCAGCCAGCTTAAGCTCACCAGTTTCCTCCCCTTTCCCCTCCTTGATGCTCAAAACCTTATCCCGCTTAACCACCACCTTGCCCTTTGCAAAAAGCCTATTGAAAGGGAGTATGGCGGTCTTGGCGAAATTTTCGTCGCTCGTGACCACCATGCGGGCCACGGCTGGAAGCCATATGTGGTGTGGCCGAGGCTCGATGACGATAAGGTTGAACTTTGTGTGGTCGAGCTTTTTTGAGAGCCCTTGAGCGACGGTTACACCGGATATACCGCCTCCAACGACTACAACGTTCTGCTTCCGAGCGGAAGCCATGCCGTGAGTGCGGGAGGGAGACGTTGTCGGGAAAGAGAGGAATTACGTGTGCAATGACAATGTCAGCGAGCAGGGTTAAGGTGGAAACTTTAAACGCTCGGGCTCCACACGCTCATTAGCCATATATCTTATCTTATCCCTTGAGCCAACGACACAAAAAAGTAGCGACGCCTCGTCTCGATCGAGGAACCTCCGGGTAGAGGTGTGTGCCTATGAGCCCGGCACGCTATCCATTGCGCCACGTCGCTTCGACATAAGCGCCATTTTTTGGACATATATGTTCGGCAGGTATCCCCTCCATGGGGTATCGAGTCGTCTGGCTCCCGGGCCTGTGGGGTTTCGTGTAGCCTGTGCCAGCGTCCAATGCATACAACGGCCAAGGGATGAGCGCTGAGCGGTGACAAGAGAAATGAACGTACAAGGCACGGATCCAAGATATAGTACTGTCCGTACCCGGAAAACGACTCGAATGGCTTGTTCTGCTTTTCGCGGGGTTGTGCTTTGGTGCAGGTTTACAGGAGCCTGAGCCGCATTACTGGAGTCCCGGGTGGGTGCAACTAGCTGGGGTTGGAGCTGATCATCTCATCGGATGGGGAACCCCGGTCATTTTTTTCTGTTTTTGTATTAAGGCTTATCTTGCTACGGCTCCTATACAGGGGCAAGGTGTGGTTCAAATAAGGGGTATGTGAGCCGTAAGTAACTGTGTTTGAGAAGGAAAGAAAAAAGCCAGGATGACGGAACGGACAGCCGCTCAGTCTGGCCACGGAATGAGCGGACCGCCGCTCCAAACCAACGAATGGGAGGGTTGGAAGGGAAACAGGTAATTAGGTAGGAGAAACGAAAGGGGCGAGAGATTGGATGGATGGAAGGTGGGTTACATAAATGACTATTTGCCAAAAGCACCACCTACTAATGTGAAGCAATCCAACGGCGACATTCCTGGGGAGTCTGCGGAGAAAACGGTCGGTAAAACTATGTAATACAAATGACACCCGTGCAACCCCGGCCAACTCGTGGGAGCGGCTTCGGCGGACACGGGGCACCCTCTGCTGGTGGTAGATCAATCGATCAAGGGTAGGTTGACAACAGACACTCCTGTCGTCCTCCTCGCGTTCTTCGTGAACTCGAATCGTGGCCAGAAAGCATGCCCACATCTCCAGGAATATCCCTCCTCGCCACGACAATCTACCAGTCGTCGCTGCTTCCACTGGCGCTCGGGATCCTTGATCATTTCGTCCTCCGCCCTTACGAGGTTCACGACTTACCGGCATGGGTTACCGTCGTGACCTGCCTTCTCAGCCCTCTCACTGCGTTCAGCATACAGCTTTTATCGAGTGACTTGATTGTCTATGTTAAAGCGAAGAGGGCTGGCGCAGTCCTGCCACCGCATAATCCCACCTGGGTCCCAGGGTCAATCCACAGGCTTGTAGCCGGTATAAAGGCGGAGGAGACGACATATCTCGGTAATGCGTCAGCTAGTCCTCGTGGTAGATAGACTAACCCTCCCATCCAAGGCGAGTTACTTGTGGACTTGACCAGAAAGCTGGGGGATACCTTCAACTTGAGAAGTTTGTTCACCAATCGCGTTCGTCTTTCTGTTGCCCACTAGAATTGTGAACCACCCCAACCGTTGCCCCTGTGTAGATCTTTACAACGGAACCTGAGCATATCAAAGTCTGTGTGTTCGTATCGCTTTCCACCGCCCCCCGCTGACACGGATAACGTTAGCTCATTCTTGCAACCGACTTCGATCACTATGAGAAAGGTATGTGCTATCGTCTTCGCTTCCTACCGGAAGGTAGTCAATCAACCCTAGGTGCGGTTACGAGGAAACTGTTGGACCCATTGTTGGGAGTCGGAGTATTCAACTCAGACGGAGCGATGTGGAGGCGAGTACCCACGTCCATCGGTATCTCGGGTGCGCTCGGTAACACCCACCATACAGGTTCCACCGCGGAATGACTAGACCGTTCTTCTCAAAAGACCGCATCTCACACTTTGAAATATTTGACCGTCACGCAGCAGATGCGATCGAACAAGTCAAGGCAAGGACGAGGCAAGGTTACGCCGTTGATGTTCAGGTGAGGATTTATGCTACCCGCTCCGCCTATTTCTTACCACCTCATAGGATGTCGTCTCCCGGTTCACTCTCGATTCTGCAACGGAGTCCCTCTTCGGAATGTATGCGTTTGCATCTGAGGTGCCATCTCACCCAAGTACTCACGATCCTATTTCCCAGGGACGTTCGCTCACTATCAGCCGGGCTGAATTACCCCCCTTCTGCTCCCATCAAATCATCTAGAAACCACCCTGCAGATAAATTCGCCGACGCCTTCCTCACCGCACAATCCGTGATCGCCAGGCGAAGTCGATTAAACCAAGCTTGGAAACTTATGGAGTTTTGGGATGACAAAATCGTTGAACCGATGGCTGTTATTGGAAAGGTATTGGACCCGATCGTTGACAACGCTCTCAAGAGGAAGGTGGAAAAGAAAGTGGATACTGTAGGCGATAACCTTGAAGGCGAGACACTACTGAGCCACTTGGTAAACCTGACGGATGGTAAGCCACGCTCCTGCATCTATTTAGGCTTCTTTAGCGTCTGACGCCTCCAAAGACCCGAAGATTATTCGTGACGAGACGCTCAATATCATTATTGCTGGAAGGGATACCGTGCGTTCAACCTGTCCCAGGGATGTGCGCCTCACTGATGATGCAACCCTTTCTTAGACTGCCTCTACCCTCACCTTTGTGCTGTATATGCTTTCCCAGAAACCTCAAGTGCTGAAGAAACTGCGTCAAGAGATCATTGATCACGTCGGTCCCAGTGCTCGTCCCACCCACGAAGATCTCAGGGATCTAAAATATCTCCGTGCTACGATAAATGGTACGCCCAAAAATGTGTGTCGTGGAACCCAAGATTAACTGGGGTACTACCAGAAACCCTCAGATTATTCCCCCCGGTGTAACCTTTTCCGCACATTCTCCGCTGACTCTTGGGTTTAACTGATCATTTATAGGCCGTTCAACTTCCGGCATGCGACCAAAGACGTAATCTGGCCTGCACCACGCGGTGGTCAGCCTTTCTTCATCCCAGCTGGCACTAGGTGCATATACTCTGTGTTCGCTATGCACCGTAGAACTGACCTGTGGGGGCCGGACGGTAAGCGCTGTGTCTTTTAACGTAGTCGAGGGAGTTAACAAGACTTCGCGCACCGGGTAGCCTTGGAATTCGACCCCGACCGTTTCTTGGATGAGCGGATGAAAAAGTACCTCGTTCCGAACCCATTCATTTTCCTCCCGTTCAATGCGGGACCAAGGATCTGCCTCGGTCAACAGGTGTGTTTTTGTCCCTTTGTGGTACAGATGGGTTACTAAGTTCGAGGTCACCAGTTCGCGTACAACGAGATATCATTCATGATAATCCGCCTTCTGCAATCCTTCGAAGATATCGTTTGGGACCCCGAAGCTTCCCCTCAGTCACTCCCGCCGCCCGAGTGGGCGAAGAGCGACAACTTGCGGAAGAGGGAAGAAAAAACGTGGCTTCGTGCCCATTTGACGATGTACGCAAAGGTAAGCGGCCCGCTCCGATCAACACCGGACGATGTTCTAATGTATTGTTTACTGAGTTAGAACGGGTACTGGGTGAAGTTCAAGGAGGTTGAACACTGACGTGCTGGGAACCTGATCCGTAATGATATCTATACTTGGACGGTCATCGTACACAACCCTGGTTGTTCACACCCAGTAAGGATACACCAACCTCCACCCTCGTTCGTGTGAACGGGGCCGTGCACTGGGCCGCGAGGGCTCGTTCTCAAATAACCGGTTGAGTTCGATTTTGGTTGGACCACTCGACGCCGTCCAGGTGTATACCCGGAGTTGAGGGAAGCATAGGCATCGATTCGTCGGTTGGTTTATAAGAGGCCGATTGGGACAGTTTTTTCCTAGGGTTAAAAACTTATCGGTGGTCGAGGGAAATAGGTGATGCTATGGCATGGATGCACACGACAGCATGACTGAAGTCCGAGATCTGTGAGATCTGAGGCCCGAGGGCCTGTCACGGCGAGTCGACTCAAGCAGGTGTGGGAGACCAAATACCCACCAGAAATTTCCTGAGAGGTGGCACTGTGAGGGGCCCGGCCACACCCTCGACGGTACCGGCGACACGATCTATCGCACCCTCGGCGTGGCCGTAAGCCAGGCTGGGCCCTCCTGTACCTGGCACGACCTCCAGTTTGGCCAAGCACCTGCCATCATATTGACTCAAGGGCGGTCATGTTCCCAACCGCCCCTCTACCTTTCCGATAGTGGGTCGATGGACGTGATTCAAGAGCGAAGAGATAGGGTATGGATAGTTCAGGACGAAGAGCGGAAACGGCATGGACGTGATTGGCAATTGAACTGGGAATGGAGACGGCGATCGTCAGGAGGGAATAGAAGGCGGTCATGGTCGCAATTTGTATGGGGAGGGGTCCCGACTGGAACCCTTGGTGTAGGGTGCAACTACCCCCAAAACTGGCATGGCACCTTACAGTCCTCCCCCAGGTTCCTCGGGAGATACTATTCTTCACGGACGTAGGCCGATAGGGCGGAAACCACAACGGTCCCGGCTCCGCTGGAACGCACTCGAATGAGGGAGCCAAATCCGCTCGTTTGAAGGAAGACCTTGACGTTGCAACCTTCGTGAGTTCCGATGTTTGGAGTGAAAACGAATTTCTCAGAAGTGTTAGGTAGGCATGGAATGAGATACCGACTGCCAGATCCAAATCTCTCTCTTACACAGTGAAGTGCGGATCGCACGAGGTCTACCATTCACGAACGTAGACGAGTAAGTGAGTGGTGGACTAGGCTGGAATCTAACCTCAAGTTCAGAGGGGGTCAGGGTGGCTGGAGTGTTGGGGAAGGCAAGGAAGCGACGAGCGGTATATTTTTAGGAGAACTGGCATCCAGGTCAAATCACCGCTAGCCTCTACACGCTCGGCACGTAAGACCCCTGTTGCGGGACAATATGCAGAAACTGCGACGTGTCCGAATGGGCGGTGCGGCGCCCATCATGCATCAAGGCTGAGCGCTGATCGACGATCCCGGAAGCAAACTGACCCTCCACCGTCATGTCCTCCTCTCAACTGTCAAAGAGACTACCACCCGGGCTGGTATTCACCGGCTCCCTCCTCCTCAACTGGAGGCTCCTCTTCCTCCCCGTGATTCTCTGGGGAATCTTCAAACCAAACATTTGGCAGGCGATCTTAATTTTCCTAGCCACCCTCCCAATTTCGACTGCTACGGTGTTATATCTCAGGAACCGCCGCTATACGAAAACACTGAAGGAACTTGGGGCGGAGTTCCCTCCACTGCTTCCCAGCAAATCACCCGGAGGCGTGGATCTGCTCAAAAGCCTCAGATGGGAATATCGCTTTGGCTACCTCGGTGATTTTTATCTCTCATGTGGGAGCTTCGCACAGTGTAAACATAAAAACGCTTTCTAGGCGAGATCATGAGTAGCTGGGGAGGACAATTTGGACACACAGTATCCGTCATGATTCTTTGGGAGCCCCGTGTACGTGGATGTATTGTATCGCACCACAATCTGCTGACGAGTCGCTAGGTCTTTACCTCAGAGCCCGAGCACATCAAGGTGAGTGGCAAACCTCAGTTGAATTTAGTTCTCATCCAATCGGCAACGGTTCAGAGGATGCTTGCTACCGATTTCGAACACTTTGAGAAAGGCCCCCTATTCAGGGATTACATGAAATCCCTGCTAGGGACTGGTGTTTTCAATGCGGATGGTGAGAAATTCTCGCTCTAAACACGATCGCAGGATAGCCCCAGCTAACGCCTTTCCAGGTGAACTGTGGAAGTGCGCTTCTTTCCCTCTCGCGGCCCTGGGAACGTTTTGACGCTGCAACAATAGATTCCACCGTTCAATGTCCCGGCAATTTTTCACCAAGGACAGGATCAGCCATTTCGACAACTTTGATCGACATGCAGACATTGCTATTTCGAAACTGAGGGACCGTCTCCGGGAGGGCGTTGCCGTGGACGTTCAGGACCTCTTCTGCAGATTCACGATCGACTCCGCATCGGAGTTCCTTTTCGGTTCGGACGTCCAATCTCTTTCAGCGGACCTGCCGTACCCATCTGTCATTAAACCGGCTACGAGTCGCAGAGTGCACCCTTCAGACTCCTTCGCGAATGCTTTCCAGAGGGCTCAGATCGCGTCAGCTGCGAGGTCGAGGTTTGGTTTCTTCTGGCGCCTGATTGAATTTTGGGAGGATGAGGTCGAGAAGGAGATCCAGACCGTCTTCGATTATGTAGACCCTATCGTCGAGTGTGCCCTTGAGACCAAGAGAGCGAAGGAGCTATCCAAGGCACAAGGCGAGGACGAGCATGAGACGTTGTTGGAACACCTGGCAAAGCTTACCGATGGTAAGCCCCTCTGCCTCCTGACTCCCGTGGTCGAACGCCGACCGCATTTTTACACTCTACAAGATCCCATCCTTCTCCGCGACGAAACCCTGAACATCATGGTCGCTGGTCGCGACACAGTTAGCCTCACGAACTATTCCAAAAGGCGCGTTCTGTGGTTGACGCAACCTTTACAGACCGCTGCTCTCATCACCTTCACCGTGTATATGCTCTCCGAGCATCCTCACGTTCACGATCGTCTGCGCCAAGAGGTCATGACCACCGTTGGGAATGGGAACCGACCGACACCGGAGGACCTGCGCAATATGAAGTACCTACGTGCAGTGCTAAACGGTATGTATCGATTCTCGTGGCGCGGGTAGAACCTTACCTCGATTCGCGTTATAGAGACGCTGCGACTATTCCCTTCTGTGTATGTCGAATCCCTCAGACTTCTATATTTGCCTCATCCTGACCGAGCACCCCCAGTCCACTCAACGTACGGTGTGTAAGATCTACTTGAGCATTATGAGACCCACTCTCGAGCTCAGCCGTAGGACACCGAACGTGGATGTGATTTGGCCACCCCTCACAGGCGGGAAACCGTACTTTATTCCTGCGGGAACCAGATGCTTATACTCACCATACGTTATGCAACGAAGGAAAGACCTCTGGGGTCCAACGGGTCAGCAAACTATTATCTACATCCGGATGTACTTCCTGTTGTCACAGCTGACGATGATTTGCTCCACCAATTCCCTCGGCTGGCCCGTATAAACAGCGGAAGAGTTTGACCCAGACCGCTTCATAGACGAAAGGAAAACTCTCCTTACTTCGAACCCTTTCATATTCCTCCCGTTCAACGCAGGGCCGAGGATCTGTCTGGGTCAACAGGTACGCAAAGAACCCTCGCCGGTAATTGAGGATGTAATCCCGCCAACCTGCTGACACCCTGCGCCCCTCCAACCAACCATCACCAGTTCGCATACAACGAAGCGTCGTTCATGGTGATTCGACTTGTTCAGACTTTCAAGAACTTCAAGCTTGCGATGGAGGATCACCCTGAATCTTTACCCCCGCCTGAGTGGAAAGCTAGTGGAGTCGGGAGGAAGGCGGTGGAGAAGGTGAATTTGAAGAGTCACTTGACTATTTACGCCAAGGTGAAAACCCCTCGTTCTTCGCTATCGACTCCTGGCGAGAGCCGTATACTGACTTTATCCCCATTCCTCTCAGGATGGACTGTGGGTAAAGATGGATGAGGCCTGAATCTAACTGTCGTCGGAGCACGTTTGGGGCAATAGCCTCGTTTCTGGACTTTAGGTGTTCCGTTTCCATTGCTATGTAATTTTACATCTACATTTCTACTTATCCAAGGACGGATCACCTCCAGCCAGCCACTTATTGCGGGTCCACTATCACACCTCGATGGAGTCAGGAACGGGCCCGTACAAGTCCGCTCCCCCAGCGCCTCGGGATCCGAGTGGAGGGCTTATGAACACTGGAGAAGGTGCCCATTGGGGAGGTAGATGTGAGGCATTGATTGTAGCTTCCGGTTTGAGAATCTGGACGGCAAGTTTGGCTATTTGGTCAAAAAGCATCGTCTCGATATCCCCCGGGGTAAAGACCTTGGATTCGTCGAGGGACATGTCGTGGGCGTAACGGAGGAGGAAAGACACGAACCTGATAGCGAGGGAACAAGGTGATGAATGTAAGTTGCTGTGATGGAGCGACAATGGAGGAACTTACAGTTCTTTGAGGAAAGCGAACGACCAACCCTCCGTCCTCTTCGCAATATCACCGGCAATGGCCTCATCATCTGTCCGCGCAAACAAATTCTCAACCTCGCTCGCTGAGTTCCTGGCCTTCTTAATCCATTTCGACGCGAACTGCTTCCTCAAAGGCTCGCTCGGCAAGGCGAAGTCATACTTGACATCAAACCTGGATGGCCGGTTGAGGATTGCGTCGTCGATGCGCTCGGGGTGGTTCGTCGTGGCGATGGTTAAGACCCCTTGGTTCTGCACGAGACCATCAAGCTCGTTGAGGAAGAAAGACTTGACATGTTGGGTGACCATCGAGTCGATGTCTTCGATGATGAGGACACATGGGGCGAATTGACGAGCGTGTTCAAATATCTGACGAACGGCGAACTCGGACCCCTGTCGCCTGGGGTTAATATGCTTGGGTTATGAATTGAGAGAGAGAGACTTACCGCGGTGGAGTTGAACGACTTGACATACAACGCCTTCTGCGGGGTTGTTTTTATGAGGGCCTTCAGGGATTCGGTCTTTCCATTCCCGGGGGGACCTACAATGTACGAGCCGTTGGTGAACGCACGCAAGGCGACTCAAAAAAAGAGACCCACCGAGGAGGAGGATTCCTCGCTTCCAGGTGATCCCCAGGGATTTGTATATTTTTTCGCTCGAGAAGAACGTGGACGTGTCCCTCTGAAGACCTTTGATGAAAGATTCCTCGAGAACGAGGTTATCCCAACTCGCGGACTCGACAGCCTCGGTCAGGTCCTCATCTTGGTACCACTGCCCCCTATCGAAGACCCAGATCTTGTTGTCATCAGGTCTATGCATCCATTCGTATACGTCTTTGATTAGACCCTTCCCCACAGCATCTACGTTCATCAAATCTACCCCTGCGGGTTTATCGTACACGAAGTTCCAGAACGTCGTGCTGTTTCGCCCGGGGGGTCCGCAGTTACCACCAGAGGCTTCTATCTCGACCTTGTACAGCCAGAAATCGGTCCCCTTGTATGAGAACGAGGTGAGTCCACAGATGTCCCTCGGATTAACGTCCCGCTCCATGTTGGTCCCTGAGCCCGTCATGGTCAGGATGTAAGTCGTCAAGGTCTCGCTGCGATGACCCTTGACGGGGATGTTGTTCTCTTTGAGGAACTGGCCGATAGGGAAGTACTGGTCGACGACGGGTATGTGTACTGAGTTCGGGTAGAGCCTCTGGAGCTCCCGAATAAGTTGGTACGGTTCATTGAGGTTTGTCTCAGCGAAGTGATTATCGAGGAAGGTTCGCAGGGTGCTGGGGGTGGACATGGTAAAAGGAGGGGATGCAGAAGGGCGCTGTCATGACTGCTCACTTAAATAGGCACCAACGCAGGGTTGTGCTGTGACTGGAAATGACCGGCTGCGGTGAGTTGGGTGACTGGGTCTCCTAGGATGTCGCACATCGTGACCCCATCAGATCACCGCGCGCCCATATCCCATCAAGGTCGCCGCTGGCAATTGGCACGAGAGCAACGCCCAGTCGTGTATCGGAGCGATTATGGGATTTCAGCGGACCTGCCACCGGGGAAAGCTAACTACGTCGTAAAAAGTCATCACAAACAAGATCAAACGGTCATGAAAGCTCATTTCACATTAACCACACTCCCATCAAGACCGCGAGGACGCCGCCCACAATTGATCCATGTTCAAAGCTCCCGGCCGCGTTTGACTGGACCGCAGCGCGGCCAGCGTCTGTTGGAGTCCCAGGGCTCTGGTTTGAACCTGGGGTTGGGGGAGGCGTCGTACCGGGATTGTCCACCGCTTGAACGCGGAATGGACGGGCGGTTTCTTTAATCGACCTGCTGTAGGTACCGGTGGGGTCGATCCAGACGGCGTTACAGTTTGCGTTGCCGCCGTTAATCGCACAAGAATACGTGACCGAGATCGGGTCGTCCGTGTATTGCAGAACGACGTTTGATGGGCCGGACACAAGCGTGGCTGGGGTGGGGTTAGTCTTATCATTCCGGTCGGACGGCCGAAACCGCGCACCGGTCAGTGGAAATCCGGACTGTGTCCAGGTACCGGTTGGTTTCCCAGGGAGCAGCTTCCAGGTGGTCACGCCGTTCGGGCCAGTACCAAGTGGTTCGGCGCTAACGGGCTGTTCGGCGGTTCCGGGGATGTACAAGTTAACATCAGCGAAGACATCTGAACAATAGCAATAGCCTTGAGTCAGCGTGCAACGGAATGCCATCGAGAAACGCACGTCGAGACAAGAGAACGACAGTGAGGGCGAGAACGCGTGAAAAGAACATGATTGACTGGAGATGACTGGAGCAAAGATACGATGTGTAGGCTCCAGGCCGGGGGAATCGAAACACGCCAGATCCCCTTTATATAGGCCTCAGCCCAGGGAGTTCGACCGAGGGGACGACGTTTCATCACCAGGCGAAACACCGAATCAGCGCCATCTTCGGTGTGGTGCTATGACGGGCATTGAGCAGTGATAGACAGCCTGCGGAGCCCCGAATCAGGGGATGGTAACCGTTAAAAGTTGATGAGGCGGGTCTTCAGGGTAAGTATTTCATCTTTATACGATGTCCGGGCCGTGCAGTT
>Ga0307511_10000917_pt1 | contig 31125 bp, 24 predicted proteins | sample 13_EM_MG_FD_200266 | JGI IMG/M metagenome (GOLD analysis project Ga0307511, IMG submission 200266) | Populus trichocarpa ectomycorrhiza microbial communities from riparian zone in the Pacific Northwest, United States - 13_EM | ecosystem: Host-associated > Plants > Roots > Unclassified | place... | reverse complement strand
TAAATTTAGCCTCGTTGCTAAACACCGTAATCGTAAACAAAGGGTATTATACCACAACGCAAAAGTTAAACACAGGCAATGTGAGTACGATCAAAGCCTCTGAAATAGCAGAACAACCAGTCGGCAACCCTTTAGCAGCTTTAGAGGGACGCGCCACCGGGACGATCATTACCCAATCCAATGGATTACCGGGCGCTGGCTTTTCTGTACAGATCCGGGGTCAGAATTCAATTTTGAACGGCAACGGCCCTTTGTATCTGATCGATGGCGTTCCTTTTACCAACAACAGCATTTCTCTTGGAGCCATTTCAGCGAATGGTCTTCAAAGTCCATTTAACAGCATCAATCCGGGAGATATTGAGAGCATTGAGATCCTGAAAGATGCGGATGCGACGGCAATATATGGTTCAAGAGGTGCTAATGGTGTAGTGCTGATCACCACCAAAAAAGGAAAGATCGGTAAGACCAGGCTCGAATTAAACGTATATACGGGAGCTGGAAAGATCACCAGGATGATAGATTTATTGAATACGCAACAATACATTCAAATGCGTCGGGAAGCCTTCTCCAACGACAATATCACTCCCGATATCTTTAATGCGCCCGATCTGGTAGCATGGGACACTTCCCGTTATACAGATTGGAAGAAATTGTTGATAGGCGGGTCAGCCCTGATTACCGATGCACAGGCCTCCATATCCGGGGGCAATACCCAGACTCAATTTTGGATGGGCGCTGCCTTCCACAGGGAAACGACCGTTTTCCCAGGCCAACTGGCGGATAAGAGGGGATCATTTCATTTTAATTTTACGCATAACTCCCTGGATAATAAATTTAAAGCGATCCTTACGACCAGTTACAGCACTGAAAAAAATAATTTAATAGGCGCGGATCTGACGGGTTTCATAAAATTATCCCCTAATGCGCCAGCCCTCTATGATTCCACCGGAAAGCTGAACTGGAGCGAGGGAGGGGCCATTTATACTAATCCCCTGGCATCTTTATTGCAAAAGTCGAATTCAATTACAGATAATTTAATGAGTAACCTGGTATTGCGTTATCAGTTGCTGCCAGGCCTGAATTTAAAGGCCAACCTGGGCTATAACAGCATGCAGCTACAACAGACTTTCATTTACCCGGGGGCATCATTGAACCCGCTATTTAATTTCACGGGATTTGCGCAATACGGTAGCAATAATTACAAAAGCTGGATTATCGAGCCCCAGGCAGAATACCAGAATGCATGGGGAAAAGGAAAATTGGAAGTCCTTGTCGGCACCAGTTTTCAACAAGAAAAGGCAGATGGCAGTATAGCGTATGCCAGTAATTTCAGCAGCGATGCACTGCTTGAATCACCTTCAGCCGCGGGAGCAATTACTGTAAATAATAACAATATCTTATATCATTATCAGGCGGTGTTCGGAAGAGTAAATCTTAATTGGAGCGATAAGTATTTATTGAATCTGACTGGCAGAAGAGACGGATCCTCACGGTTCGGACCAGATCGGCAATTTTCAAATTTCGGGGCCATTGGTGCAGCATGGATCTTTACAAAAGAAGCTATTATAAAAGAGATTCTTTCCCCCTTAAAGTATGGAAAATTAAGAGCTAGCTTTGGAACGACAGGTAATGATCAGATCGGTGATTACAAATATCTCGATACGTATAGTTCATATCTATACCCTTACCAGGGACAAACAGGCCTGGTGCCAACTCAATTATTTAACCCGGATTACAGTTGGGAAACTAATCGCAAACTAGAACTCGGAATTGAGCTCGGATTTTTAGATGACAGAGTTATTGCAATGGTCAGTTACTACCGTAATCGCAGTTCCAACCAACTGATAAATTATACGCTGCCGATTCAAACCGGTTTTAATGGTGTCATTCGGAATTTTCCGGCTCTCGTGCAAAATACAGGTTGGGAGTATCAGTTGAATGCCGCCATTATTAAAGCTAAAAGCTTTACCTGGGACGCCTCCTTGAATTTGACGGTGGGCCGTAATAAATTATTGGAATTCCCGAACCTTTCTTCTTCCGCTTATGCAGGCAAATACGAAATTGGCAAGCCTTTGAGCATTGTAAAATTAATCCACGAAACAGGCGTTGACCCACAAACCGGGGTTTTTCAGTTCACAGATAAGAACGGCCATCTTACCTCAACCCCGTCCTTTCCGGACGATTATACAGTAGTTAAGGATCTATCGCCGGCTTTTTATGGAGGGATTAACAACCGGTTTCAATATAAAGGCCTCAGCTTAAGCATGTTTATTCAATTTGTAAAACAAGAAGGATTTAATTATGCCTACAATAATACTACCCCCGGTAGCCAGACCAACCAAACAATTGATGTGCTGAACCGTTGGAGAAAACCTGGGGATATCACAAACACCCAACTTTATACTACCACCAATCCGGGATCCGCCGCCTATAATTATTATAGTTCTTCTTCCGACGGCGCAGTCAGTGATGCATCTTTTATCAGGTTTAAAACCATTACATTGTCTTATAGCCTTCCAATGAAATGGAGCAGCCGGGTCAAGACTGAATTGATCAGATTCTATCTGCAAGGTCAGAATATGATCACCTTGACGAATTATAAGGGCGGGGATCCTGAAACCAGGAATGCATCTGTTTTACCACCCTTAAAAACGCTAACCGCCGGCCTTCAAATCACCTTATAATTACTGAAGATGAAATCAAATACATATCTAACCCGCGTCTGCCTATTCCTGCTCGCATTGACGTTGTCATCCTGTAAAGGATTTATAGAAGTTCCTTCGCCGATCAATCAATTGAATGCCAATAACGTGTTTACTGATGACAAAACCGCCACCGCGGCAATAGTCGGCATGTACAGTGATATGGAGTTCTCTGTACCAATAAGTGCGTACCTGACGGTGCTTACAGGTTTGAGCGCAGATGAACTTACATCAAGCTTGACTAATCAGGATTATCTGGAGTTCGCCACTAACACATATACACGTGATAACCGATATGCCGCCGCCGTTTGGGCCATTTATTTAAATGTGTATGAGGCAAATTCCTGCATTCAGGGGATTCAAAATTCCAAGGGATTGTCGCCAAACACGAAAAATCAATTATTGGGAGAAGCCTTATTTAGCCGTGCATTTTGTTATTTCTACCTGGTCAATCTCTTTGGGGATGTCCCATTGGTAACCTCAACAGATTACCGGGTAACCGATACGATACGCAGGACACCATCAACTAAAGTATATCAACAGATCATTGCAGATCTGATAAAGGCGCAAACTTTGTTAAGTTCCAGTTATCCAACTGAACAAAGAGTACGTCCCAACCTATGGACAGCGACTGCATTGCTATCCAGGGTTTACTTATACACCAATAAATGGACGGATGCCGAGTCCCAGGCTTCCTCCATTATTAACTCGCATTCGTATTCGTTGCCGACCGACCTTCCATCTGTCTTCCAGTACAACAGCGACGAGACCATATGGCAATTAATGCCGGTAAACCCTTATATCAATACACAGGAAGCGATCTTCTTTATTCCTGGCTCGACAACTCAAATTCCGTCTTATCCGTTGACCACTGATCTTGTTAATGCTTTTGAACCTGGTGATAAGAGAATTGCAGCCTGGACGGGAAATAATGTCATTGGAAGCCAGGTATTTTATTATCCTAACAAATACAAAAATGCAGGAGGAAGCCCGGCAAATGAGTATCATATTGTATTTCGTCTGGCAGAGCAGTATTTAATCAGGGCTGAGGCCAGAATGCAACGAGGTAATATTACAGGCGCTATTAACGATTTAAATATGGTTCGTTCAAGAACCGGTCTCAAGGCGCTATCGACATCCCAGACTCCGGCTAAGGCGGCAACGGCCATTCAGCATGAGAGAAGGATCGAATTATTTGCAGAATTGGGCCACAGATGGCTGGATCTAAAACGGACAGCTACCGTTGACCATGTCATCGGAACGCTGAAACCATCAACCTGGGTATCTACGGCTGCCTTGTGGCCTATTCCACAGGACCAAAGGAGCGCGAATCCATCCTTAACCCAAAATAAAGGCTACTGAGCTTTCCGGATAACATCCAGGTTAAGATCATAAATTACCATACTATTCGTATACAGGCCAATTAACCTGTTATTCGAAATGATAAATTTGGATAATTTACTTCCATTAAAAGTTGGCAAACTGATACTCCCCAGGTACACCCCGTTCCTCAGATCAATGATATCGAGAATGGAGTTATCAGAAAAGAATTTATCGGATTCATTGTCCGCTCTTAACGCAGACATATTGAAAAGAAGCCCATTTTTTACGCAATTTACCTTGTTAATTATATTGGCAGGAGTAATATTGGTGTACGCTGCGGTGCCATTATTCTTAACTATTCCCGTTCTTATTTTAAATGAACTTATTGTATCGATGGAGAAAAATTTATTTACAGAATTAAGTGCGGTATCAAAAGATAAAAGCAGATTCTTATAATAGTAGATATAATATAGTTTTCGCGTTTCCACGTCGAAGTGCAATTGGCCATCTGACTTAATTCCACCATCCCCGTATATTTCAGAGATATTCTCTTCTTTTTTTAATCGTCCCGTACTAAAATTATAACGCACGAATATTTGGTCGGTCACCCTGGCTTCAAATTTTCTTAGTATAAAACAATCGTCGCCTGCCATTACTTCCCGGGAAAATGGACCCGGTGGCAGAATTCTGATCTCAAATAAGGTAGAGTCGAAAGTAGTTTTAATAATTGCCGGTTTGTTTTCAGCAAAAAGATAAATATCCGGGGAATCGATTTTAATGGCCACGCTGCTGAGTTGTAAGCTATCATGGAACCTGGAAAAAAAAGGAATCTTAATTCTCTTTATCTTATTACTTACGTTTTCGCCGATCTCAAGCACTTCTCCCGATGTTGCTGTAGTAATATAAATAGTTGACCGGGTCGATCCTATAATCTCATGCAACGTATCCTTAAAATCCATCACATGCGTTTGGGAATAGGATTTGAGGAAATAATGTCTCTTAAATCCATTATCACGCTTATTGGGGATCTCTCCGAAATGAAAAACCATCCAGATAATAAAAAAAGCTAATAAGGATAGCATTAGCAGGTAGAGATAGCTTTTCATGTTATAAAGCAAAAGATTAGAATAGTCATTTAATTTGCGTGTAAAGAATAGCTGGTTGGTACTAAATGGCACTGGCCAGCCATTCTATAGCTGCTTATTCCTATTACTAAGGCTTCTTAACAATCATGATGGGATTGCTTATCAAATAGGCGCATTCTACATTATCCACACCCTGACAATAAAACCCCTTAACCTGATCCTGTGATAACTGGTAAATACCGGGAGTCCTTCCTGGTATGGGGTTATTGACATTCCACCACTGGACCTGAAGTCTGGTGGCAAATGCCGATCCTACTGCGAGCAAAGCGGCGAGCGCTACTAAAGGAATTGACTTTTTCATGTTATTTTGTTGCTTTTATAATTCAAAAAGCAACGAAAAACTTTGGTAAAATCATACGCCTACTTTTTTCTTCAGGTGTTCGGCTTCGTTCCTGTTTACTGCATCTTTAATTAGTTTTTCGTTCGAATGTATATTTTGCATAACGATACCCAATAATGATAACCCGATAAACGCCAGGTTAAAAAAGAAATGTTGCTTCCAGGACATGCTGGATAATATTCCACCACAGGAACACGGCAGGTAAGAGCTATATTTCAGCATTATGAATATGTATCCGGTAAAAAGCAGCATTAAGAAAAATGACAAATAAAGACCGGCGGGTCTTGTACGCTTAATAAGTAAGGAAATAGAAATTAATATTTCCCCTACTGGAATAGCCCAAACAACTAACCAGGAAATATTAGTTATAAAGGGAGATTGACTTAACTGGTATTTAAATTTATCAAACTCCAGTAATTTGCTTAGAGCAGCATAGATAAATAAAAACACCAATAAAGCGGAAATGATTTCAACAATCGTATTTTTTTTCATATCGGTAAGCTTAATGTTAAACCTGCCCGAAAAATCCCAAAAAATGCCCGGCTACCTCTTTTTTAAATACCTATTCATAACGGATTCGATCTCCTTAAGCTGGAATGGTTTGGATACGAAGTCATTCATTCCTGCTTTCAGGCACCGCTCTCTATCCTCTTCCATAGCATCAGCCGTTAATGCAATGACCGGGACATCGCAGAATGGCCGGGGAGACAGGCGGATCTTCCTCGTGGCAGTATAGCCATCCATCAACGGCATATTGACATCCATAAAGACCACTGCAGGATCATGCTGCATCAGCATGTCAATTGCCTCTTCGCCATTGCCGGCTTTAATTACTTCAAGCCCCATGTTGCCCAATACTTCCGAAATGAGTAACATATTCATCGGGTTATCTTCCGCAACTAATATTTTTTTATTTTGAAACACCTTTCCGATTTTCGGCATACTCGGAAACGGTTCAGCACGCAAATAAGACTTTTCAAATTGTAAGGCCAACATGTTTACAAGCTCGCTTAATTTTACCGGTTTAGAGAGGAATTTGTCGATGCCGACATTTTCCGCTTTCGGCTGGGAGATTGTTCTCTCCAGGGATGAGAGCATGAGTATGAAAGGCTGAACATCTCCCTTCACCATTTCTTTAATCTTCCTTACCAATGTAATGCCGTCCATTTCAGGCATCTGATTGTCGGTGATTATAAGATCAAAGGGTTCGTTATCTTTAATTGCTTTCTCAATAATGTATAACGCTTCCGCACCACTATAACAGATTTTACAGGGAATATGCAAATGCCCGAAAATACCATTCATCAATTTACAGTTGGTAATATTGTCGTCGATCACTAATATATTGCGCAACGATCCTTTTGGAGTAAATTCAATACGGGGGTGTTCATCAAAGATTTCCAGGGTAAGCCGAAGAGTAAATACGCTTCCCCTTCCATATTCGCTCTCCGCCTGCAGATTTCCACCCATTAATTCCGCCAGACTCCGGGAAATGGTAAGGCCCAGGCCGGAGCCCCCAAATTTGCGGGTGGTAGTTGAATCGGCCTGTGTAAAACTTTCAAAAATCGCATTCATTTTCTCCTTTACGATGCCAATACCCGTATCCTTCACCGACATAGCAATATCCATGAATTTCTTACCCTTCTTTTTATAGACCGGAGCTTCCTGTCCAACAGTTACGACAACTTCTCCTTTACTGGTGAATTTTATGGCATTACCCATGAGGTTTACGAGTATTTGTCTTATGCGGGCCTGGTCTCCGAAGAATTGGGAAGGGAGCCCGGGATCGATGTTGCAGAGCAGCTCAAGGTTCTTTTCCTGGGCTTTTATGGATAAGATATCGATCGTTTCTTCAATTAATTCATCGAGTTTAAAGGCAGTATTGTCGATGATAAGCTTACCGGCTTCTATCTTGGAAAAATCGAGTATGTCATTGATGATAGCCAGCAGATTGTACGCAGATTTATTGACATTATGCAGGTATTCCCTTTGTACTTTTTGAAGATCAGTCGTTAATACAAGTTCTGTAAACCCGATAATTCCGTTCATGGGAGTACGTAATTCATGGCTCATATTCGCCATAAATTCACTTTTGGCAATACTGGCCGCTTCTGCATTATTTTTTTGTTGCTCCATCTGTATACGATCAATCGCCGATCCTAATGTGCTGGAAAATGATTCCAGAACGGACAATTCAGGCAGCGTCCATTCCCGTTCTATTCTACAGTCCTTAATACTAACAAACCCCCATAATTTATCTGATGCAAATACAGGGATAATGGTTACCGATTTTACCTGGCTTCCTCCGAACCATTCCCTGGCATAATGATCCTTTAAATCGGATACAGCGCTGTAAAAAACCTTATTTTTCCGAAGGGCTTGTTCTACATCAACCATAAAATGAAGAGGGACCTTCTGAAATGCTGCGGCGTGATAATCCACTTCATTGGTAAGACTATCCCAGGAAGCCAACTGGCTGCTGTATGTGTTGCTTGTAAGACTATCTGAATAATTACGGTAGGTTACCACCCTATCAACTCCCATTTGCTTACCCAATATTTTGATCGCGTTGCCGATAGCAGTTTCAAAATCATTGTTACTGATGAGCTCATGAGTCGCCGAGCCAACTGCCTGCAGAAGCCGGTCCTTTTTATTAAGGTCAGCCGTGATTTGCTGCAACTCCATTTCGCTGGTTTTCAAATTGTCACGCATGGAAATGAGGGCTTTGCCTAATGTATCTTCGTCACTGAGAGGCTGAAAGGGTATATTAAAGTTCCTGATGCCCACTTCATGCGCAAAAGTTGCCGTTCCCCTCAGCTTTTCAGAAAGATGGTTAACGGATCGTACCATTTCCCCGATTTCATCCCCGCTTGCCGTATGTTCTATCTCCCGGGTAATCCCTTTGCCGAGATCGTTTACTATAAGCCTTAGCTTATTGACAGGACTGATGATCACCCTGGCAAAATACATTGAAAGGAAAATTCCGAAGAAAACGATGATAATGGATTGTGCAATGATAAAATTACTTAGCAATCTGGAAGAGCGTTCCAACCTGTTATTCACCTCACGTCTTATCCCCTGCTCATAGCTATTAAGGTTACTTAACGAGTTCATTAATGCAGTAGTCCTCGGCAGAACTTCCTCTTCTACTTTTTGTTCTGCGTCAAGTTTGATCACCAGATCATCATAATCTTTAAATTCATTTAATGATCGCATTATACTTCTTTCTATACGTAGCAGTTGGTCAAAGCCGCCATAAATTCTATTTAAACTGTCAACCCAATTTTTATTTGTCCATAGCTCCTCGTAACTATTTATCCTTGATTTTAGTTCCCCGTAATCCGTATCGTGAAGCCTCTTTAGTAAATCTTTATCTTCCTGCTTATATCTCAAAAACACCCAATTGGTAGTATACATTTTTGACTCAAGCATCATTTTCTTAAAATCCTCCAGGGCTTGAATCGAAGGATCAATAATTTTGGAAAGAACGGCAGATGCGTTTTTGTTCTTATTTAAGATAAAAATGGTCATGATACCATTGATTACGAACAAGGATACCAGCAGTGAGAAACTCCAGTAAATTCTCCTCTTTATGGTAATGTTCATTTTCATGACATTTCAATTCCTTATTTTATAATTATTCCTAATTCAAGTAGCTCAGAAGCAATACGCAAATTCCTTTGCTCCACATTGCTCTTATTGATTTCTAATTTCAGCCGCTCATCCACCGTAATAAAATTTATACATGCCCCCTTGCGGGCAAGGCCATTGGATTCCGAAATAATTAAAACCGAGGCCCCTGCCGTGAGATTGGCGATTCTTTTTAAGCTGCTACTTTCCTCTTCACTGATAAAAAGAATGTGGCAGTTATAGGAATTTTCCGAAGGAGACATCTTAATGACGACTATTTTCTGATTCCCGACTGTTTTATTAGCACTTAAGCTCTTTAAATCATCATAAAGTGGCGAATCCCCGACTATCCCAATAATGAAATCGCCCGATTTTCGATTATTAGGCCAGTCAATATACTTTGTGAAGCGATAAATAATGTTGGCATGTATTCTATAGTCTGTCTCATGTTGCGCCTGGATTTTGGAGAGGGCCATTAATAACAGACCTGCTATACAGAGTAACTTAAACCCACTCTTATTAAATAACAGCGTTTTAAAATGATCCCTTATATGTATGGTTGATAGTGCTGGTTCACGCATAATCTTTTTCCGGATTGAACGGGAATGCAACGCATAAAGCGAAAGGTCGAAAGGCGGGTCACAACAAAAAACGCAAAAACTAACGACACTACCGCAGGGAAATGAAAATTGTAGGAAGTAATTTAAAAACTAAGTGTTTCCATGTAGTCTTATTAAAGGAAAATCACGCAAACGATTGCCTGCCTTATCCCATCTCCCCAAAAGCTCCCCAATGACCGGAATTGAAAAAAAATCAGCATCTTAGCTTATGCAAACACTCCCTGGCGCCTCCAGCCGGAATATACCGGATCCTGCTTCCGGTCCCATTCCCCCAAGACTCTTATCCCTCGACTTTATGCGTGGCCTTATCATGGTATTGCTCATGCTGGAGAGCGCAGGCCTGTATCACCACCTGGATGAATATGCCCGGGGCAGCGCACTACAGGCGCTTACGATCCAGTTCGATCACCATCCCTGGCATGGGCTTCGCCTCTGGGATCTTGTACAGCCGGGGTTTATGTTCATGGCAGGAACAGCCCTGGCCCTTTCACTGGACAAACAACAGCAGAAGGGAGTATCCTGGTCTCAATCATTCAAAAAAACGTTAAAGCGGAGCGGCTGGCTTTTTTTCTGGGGGGTGACAGACTATGCGGTACGGCCGGGCGGGTTGTCTTTCGAATTATGGGATGTGCTGACACAGCTATCATTTACGCTACTGGTCGCATTCCTCATCTTCCGGTGGTCCGTTGCCGCCCAGTTGTCGGTCAGCATCGGGTGCTTATTATTGACGGAAATCCTCTACCGCAGCATCCACGTTCCGGGATTTGAACAGCCTTTTACAAATCAGCATAATTTCGGGAATTATATCGATTGGGTCCTGATGCATAAAATCAACAAAGGCGGCTGGGTCGCCATCAATTGCCTTCCCACGGCTGCCCATACGATCTGGGGGTGTTTAATAGGGAAATTGTTGCTGAGGCAGGAGCCGGGTGTCCCCAAAATAAAATACATGGTGACCATAGCCATTCTCTGCCTCGCGGCAGGCTATTTACTGGATCTTACCGGCGTGACGCCGGTCATCAAACGGATCGCCACCAGTTCCTTTGTCCTGGTCTCCGGAGGTTATTGCATTTTATTCCTTGCCCTCTGTTATTGGTGGATCGATCTGCAGGATCATCGCAGGTATCTCCGCTTTTTTACCGTGGTAGGGATGAACTCCATTTTCATTTATCTCTTTTTCGAGATCGTAGGAGACCGCTGGTTCAATGAATATATAGGAGCCATCACTAACGGCCTGATGCAACTGGCGCATTTTCCCTCCTTTGCACAGGCAATCATCACTTCCCTGTGCATTTTTAGCCTCGAATGGGGGCTCTGCTATTTTTTATATAAGAAGAAGATCTTCTTTAAAGTTTAACAATTCAAGGAATAGGGAGCATCGCAGTTTTAGTCCTCTCTGTTTTTTGGAGATAAGCATTGGAGTTGTGTCTCAGAGCGCCCTGGGGAAGCCAGTTCCACCATGAACCCAGGTCTCTTTTAATAATACTGGTGTAAAAGGAAGGCAGCTCCTGTGATTCTCCTTCAAAATATTGCCTGAATGCCTTGTCGCTAATAAGGTTTTCCCGCACCTGGCGGAAAAATCGCAAACGCCCATATCCTTCCGAAGAAATGGCCCGCATCACATTCATCCACCGGGCAGTAAAATTCGAAGTAGCCTTCAGGCGACGGTAGATCGCCCGCGGTGAAAAGGTATATTCCGTAAGATCGATCACTTTATCGTAAAAATCCACCCACTCATAATTTCTGGGTTTGATATTCATAGCCAGGTGGTTATTAAGGAAATGAAAAGGGAAAGGAAGAACACGGTGTTCCCTTTGGTATTGCAGGTTGAGCGGTGCAGCTTCTCCAAAAGCCGTCAACAGAGAATACCCGGGAAAGGCGCTGGGTGAAAGATCGATAAATCGCTTGGTCAGTTCGAAGGGCTCGGCTCCCTTATCACTATCCAGCCCCAGTACAAAATTCGTTTGTACATAGGGAACATATTTAAAGATCATATTAACGTGTTCGGCCACCTGCCTTACTTTTTCTTCTCCCGTTATATGTGCTGTCCGGGACTTATTACCCAGCTCATACCAGGTCTCGACGCCGGGCAGCAAGGCAGTAAAACCATTTTCGTTCAACACTTTTAAATGCTTTTCCGTAAGGATCGAAAGGCTGCTTTCCGCTAGGAACTGAAAGCTTTTCAAGGGCGCCGCCGACGCAATGGCGTCCATGTTCTCTTCAAAACGTACCCCGAAATTAGGATCATGCCACGCTATAGTGGGTCTTTTAAATTTGGTGAGCAGGAACTGCAGGTCTTCTTTCATCTCCTGAAAATCCAGTGGCTGGTATGGCACTACCGAATCAATGCAAAAAGGACAGGTATAGGGACAGCCCATGCTGCCGATCATAGGCACCATCTTAAGAAAAGGAGCTTTCTTTAAAGTCGCATCTATATATTTCCAGCGTTCCGCTACTCCGGGCAGGCGAATAGGTTGTTGCCGGGCAGCGAGGTATTTCCCGACAGGACGATGGGGAATGCAATCATCCAGTACGGTTGCAATCGTCGATTGATTGGCAAAGCCCAGTACATAGTCAAAATACAAAACAGCATCATCAGGATAGCAGCGGGCATGTGGGCCGCCTAAGACCGTGATGGTTCCCTGGCTACGAAAATAATTGCTCAACGCATACGCCAGCAGGGCTGCCTGCGTAAAGGAACTGATAAAGACGAGATCCACACCCTTAGGCAGCTCTTTGGTAAGATCTTCCCGGCCGGTATAGCAGATCATTGTTACTTCATGGCCTTCTTGTTCACACCAGGTGGCTACCACCTGCGGCATTATACTTGCCAGGTTGGCGTGCATAATTTTACCCCATAGGGTATTAGTAGGTCCTTTACAGACCAGGTCGATCACTCCGATTCTTAACTTATTCATATAAAAACAAAATAACAAACTCATCCGCAGTGGATGGCCTGCTCCTGCAAGGCTATCTATAGCGGTCTTTGAAAAGATGACTCTTCCAAAAATGTCACAAACAGGATTTTTGTGTTATGGCAATTCCAATGTACGAACTGAGAGAGACTATATTAGCAGATCAGGTTGTTACGGAATGCCATGTAACTATATGAGTAAGTTAACGTTATTATACGGGATAATCAAATTTATTTTAATCGAGGAATGCCTGGCGGTTGACCTTCGTCTCCGTATGGATAATGATATTTTTAAGGATCTTTTCTTTGCCGCCTGTGATCTGAACCTGGTAATCCCCGTCTTCCAGTTGATTCAGGTCATAGATATTCTCATAGCTCGCCATGGAGATCACCTCAGAGAAATAAATATCATTCTGCTTTTTAATGACAATGGTAATATAGCGGCTAACGGGATTTGCGACGGCAATGCGGAATTTCATGTTATTCTTGTCCGGCTGGGAGATGTTGACCTCCAAATGCTGTAATGCCATGGAATCCAGCATAACATTCATCCCTTTTACAGACTTGATGGCAGGGTGAAAGTTTTGGGGTTGAGAAAGAACGTGATTGGATATAAACAGCGAGCCGAGAGTAAACAGGAGAATTGCCCCTGGTAAAGTACGCGATGTTTGGGTAAACATATAAAAGGATTTTTGTTTTTCTAAATAGGATAACAGCGCTATTATCTTTATGTCGCCGCAAAGATCATACAGGAATATTACCTCAGCGTTACGCAGCGGTTAAGTTTGCTTAACATCGGAGAGATATGTTTATTTCAGGGAAACCAGTTTGGATTTCAGATCGTTCTCGATCTTCACCAGTTCGCCTTCCGCCTGCTGGCGTTTAGCCTTTCCTTCCGCCTGGATCTTCATAGTTTCTTCAATAGTGGAGATCAGGTCGTTGTTCACTTTTTTCAGGGTTTCGATCTCGACGATGCCTCTTTCCGACTCTTTGGCAATTTCGATCGTTCCTTCTTTCAGCAAAGCAGAATTTTTTTGCAACAGGTCATTCGTCGTCTTCGTAACCTCCTTCTGCAGTTCCAGCGAATTCTTCTGACGCAACAATGTAATAGCTATCACCATCTGATTCTTCCACAGGGGGATTGTGTTGAGGATGGAGCTTTGGATCTTTTCCACCAATGCCTGGTCGCCATTCTGGATCAATCGTATTTGCGGATTGGTCTGAATGGAGATCATACGGCTCAGGTTCAGGTCATATATCTTCTTTTCAAACCGATTGAGCAGTTGAGAGAAATCATTGTATTTCTGCGCGTCCATACTATCCTTACTCTGTTCAGCCTTTGCCTTGAGCTCGGGGAGAATGGTAGTCTGCAACTCCTGGAGTTTCAATTGGCCGGCAGCGATATAACGTTCCAGGGTCTTCCGGTATTCCTGGTTCCTGGTAAACATATTGTCGAGCAGGGTAATATCCCGGAGCATCTGCATTCGGGCATTGTCCAACTGGTCGCTGATCTTCTCTATCTGCACGCTTAGCTTCTCATAGCCGGCGATAAATCTTTTGACAGAGTTGAAGAAGGAAGAAAGGATCGGTATCCTGGACAAAAAGCCGGATTTCACTTCCAGTCCATTGACGTCGACCTTCCGGATATTGGTCACCAGGTTGGCCAGGATGTCTCCCACGTATCCGCTGTCTTTATTCCGCACTTCACTCAGAACGGTGTCCGCAAAAGAAGATATTTCTCTTTGCGCTCCCACTCCGTAGGTGATGATGGCCTGGGAATCTTCCAGGTTGATCTGCTGCCGGATAGTTTCCACCTGCGACCTTTCTTCGGGAGAAAATTTTGTCAGGTCGAGGTTGGCGCCTGAATTGGGGGACAGTGGAATGGGAGTTTGGTTGTCGCTCATATAGTAATGGTTTTAAAGGCTGAATGATTATTGATATTATATATTGATCGAATGACTGCTACTGTTTGCTGTTGGTACTAAGTTCACTAATGATCTTCTCCATAATGCCAGCCCTGGGCATGGGGATAGTCTTATTGATGCTCTGCGCGATACCGTCCACTTTGATGACTTTCGCATCATTCTGAACACCGATCAGCCCCGTCCTGAACCCGTGTTCTTCCCAGGCTATTTTCTGGATCTCTTCGTCTTTCAGGGCATCCAGGAGAGCAAGCGCCCTTTTATTCAGGATCAGCACGGGGTGCTCACTCCAGACTGTTGGAATGGGATAGAGTATTTTAATCTTATCTTTCACTTTAGGCCAGAAATCCGGGTGCTGGAGAGAGAATTCCACGATCTGATTTTCATAGCCGGCGATCATGGGGTATTGGCCAACACCGGTCTGCAGGAATTGTTCAAATAAGAAGCCGGAGGAGCTTTGCATAAAACCCTGGCGGGCGAATAACTCCTTCAGGGAAGGGATCACCTTAGCCAAACTATCCTCATTATTCACCACATCGCCGTTAAGCATATTTGCCATTAATCCGGCATACATATTTCCTGAATTGGACTTGGTCGGGTCAGTGGTAGTAACATTTATTTTACCATATAATTCCGGCAATCCGATATCAGGCCAGGATTTACCGCTGAGCTCCCATCGGATCAATTTATCCATATCGGTAATATAGTTCGTTCCATTCTCTGTTTTTACAAGGCCCTGGGCTATGAGGGCCTTGAGAACGATGTCCCAGCTATAGATGACGATCGGGGAATTGAAGACCAGTTCGGATTTTATCAGTTTGGCTCCCTGACCCTGCCTGAATATTTCAAGGGCTACCTGGCTGGAAGGCCAGAGAAAATCTATATCATCCTTTACCGGCTCGCTTACCATTTCGATAGAGCCGGCCCGGGAATAGTCGATCGTAAGCCCATATTTGCTCTTCAGGACCTTTTTCACTTTTTCATTTTCCAGGAAATTGCCCTTCTCACTGCCGATGATCCCTTTGATATGAAGGTCGGGTTTTTGATTGCCCTTAAACCAAAAGGCGATGCCAATGACAGCAGCCAGTATAAAAATTCCGATCCCGATAAAGATTCCACGCATAATGTTCTGTTCTTATTTTAAATCTTCGGCGCTAAATGTTCTTTCAAGAGTCTCTATTTCCACGTCCAGGTCCATAACGTCGTCCCGCAGCAGCCTGGCCTGTTGTTTCTCAAAAGCTTTCTCAATAGAGTCCAGCATATTCTCCGCCTTGGTCAGGGTCGCAGCGATCTCCGGAGAACGCACATTCTGTGAAGAGAGGTCTATATATTTCCTCACTATTTTAATACAGGTATCCAGGTAGTAAGAAAGAAATTGTTTGGCGGACCGGATGTCTTTCGGGTCTTTTTTAAAATTCTCAAAAATCCTTTTGATGATTTCAATGATCTGATAGATCCGGGCACTGACTTTCGGGTCTTTGATCTTTTGCGCATATTCTCCCAGGATCCTGATCTTTTCATTTCCTTCCTTCATGGTAGTTGCGATCAGTTCGGGAGTAATTCCCTCGCCCGGATTAAATTCAATCTTCACTTTAGGCCGGAAGGCGTAAATAAAGATGTATACGCCGCCAAACCCTGCCATACCAAGCAGGAGCGAGGGCGCCAGGTTCATTTGTATCAAAAAAAAGAAGACCAGAAAGAATGCGCCGCCCACTATTCCTGAAAGGATGCCAGCTATGTTAGAGAACCGGTTCATTAATTATACCCTTTCGCTTTTCTGAAAGCTGTTACCAAATCTTTTTTTCCGTCAAAGATATTACCTCTTGTCAATTCGGTGATTTGCCGGAGCTGCGTCTCGCTGGCATCGCCAAAGGTAATGGCAAAGACCGGAATGTCCTTTCCACTGCCGGTCCAGGACGCTTTCAGGTCTTCGAATTTTTTCCCGGTATTCGATTCCCCGTCCGTCATCAGGATGATGGCGGAGATATACCGGCCGGAGTCCTGTTGCATGATCTCGCCGACCCCTTTGATGACCGGGGAGTAAATGTCCGTGCCACCACCTGCATTCAGAGCTGTAATCTGCTGCAGCAACGCTGAAAGTGAATCCTGTGTGTTGCCACTGATCTGCCAGTCAGCCAGGATCGTATCGTCGAAAGGAATTATGATATTTCGGTCATCGGAAGAGGCCTGGAGAAAATATTTCCTGGCCTGTTCCTGATCGAGCAGAAGTCCCATTGCCTTTTTCACCTGGCCGATGCCCCCGTTGCCATCCATGCTGCCTGAAAAATCCAGGCAAAATACGGTGAGTGAAGGCTTTCGGAAAGCAGTCTGATACAGATTCAACGCTTCCAGGATCACTTCGCTACCGGGGAGCTTGATCGGAGAAAGGATCTTTTTTGTATCAATCCCCCATTCAGCCCTGAATACATCCGGGGGAGCGTCCTGCACTTCGCCCGCAAAGCCGGTACGCCTTCCCAGTTTCAGGAGCTCAGCCTGCACTTTGCTGCTCAGCAGGTAGGCCTGTAACTTCCTGAAAAAGGCCTCTTTGTCTTTATCTCCATTATCCACATATCCCAGCTGTGAGTCGGCGATAACGAGCCCGTCGGTGGGATAAATGACGTACAATGGTTCTTTACCCTGGCGGGTCAATTGCTGGTTCGTCTCTATGATCGTAGATTCATAGTTCACCATGGCGTCATAATCGCCCTGCAGGAACAGGTCTTTCAGCCAGCCTGAACTTCCGGAAGAGCGGTCGATCCCACTGAGGAGATCACGGATCTCTCTCTTAAGTTCCGGCTTATGCAGGTCTTCTTTTGTGATGTATTCGGGATTGCCGAGCAAGGCGTAGAGAAAGCCGAAATAGGCGCTGGCCCCCGAGTTGGATTGGGAAGCGGAGGTCATCATGAATTTTAGTTGCTTACTGCGGATGGCTGACAGGATATCCGCTACCTTTACCGGTTTTCCGACAAATCCCAGCTTCTCCGCCAGGCTCTTTCTGATGCCGAATACCACCGGGCTGGTAAGGATGGATTGTGCATATTTCACCTTATGCCCATTATCGCCCAGCGTGATCCATAAGCCACTGGCAGGCCAGACGGCGTCATAGCGGGCGCTGTCGCCTTTTAATTCCAGCATGATATCCACAGAGCCCTTGTAGCTGAAGGAGATATCATAGCCTTCTGTTGTGGCGAATTCTTTGATGATACCTTCCAGCGGCTCATTCTCGGAACCGGATAAAAGGGCAAAGGTTTTAGATCCTCCCCTGCAGGAAGATATTAAAACTACCGTGAGGATCAGTGTAAGGGAGGTAAGAGATCGAAGCAAAATATAAGGTTTTATCAGGGTCTGCAAATTTCTGCTCCCAAGATACATTTCCTTATTAACGAAACACCATCTCAGCCTACCTCCCGAAAGATTTTACAATTATTTAATATAGGAAGTTTGCACATTCGGGGAAAGTTGCGGTTCCGGCATTTATTCCAGGTTCCTTCCGGTAGCCAGATCAGGATTCCTCCAAAGGATCCCTCTCCAGATCAATTCGGCGGAAAAGAGCATGCCCAGAGCAAAGAAGACGGGTATTGCCATCCTTTCCGAAGCATAAATGGTACCGGAAAGGGCGACAGCATAAACACACATAGGCAGCAGGAACAAGAGGAAAAGTCCTGTATTATTCAGTGGTATTCTGAAAGGTCGTTCCCGGAGGGGCTCTTTGATGCGGAGGACGATCAGGGTGACGAATTCCAGGGACAAACCAGCACCATAAAGGATGATATCCATGATCACCAGGTCGGAGAAGGTCCACAGAATGAGTATGCTGACGATAGCAGAAGAAGTAATGATAGAGATATAAGGCGTATTGAACCGGCGATGCAGTGTACAGAGTTTTGCCGGCAACAGATTATCATTTGCCATGACCTGCGGCACACGCGAAACAGAAAGGAGCACCGCCGAATAAAGCCCCATGGTGCTGGCCATCCCCCCGGCTGCCAGAAGAATGCCCAACCAGCGTCCTGCGGCGAGCACACCAAGAACGGGAAAACCGCCCTCATTCAATACACCCGGATTGATCCCCGATTGATGAACAGCCAGTGCAGACAGCAGGTATACCAGAACGATGAGCGCAAAGGCAATGCAGACGGACACCAGGTAAGACCGGACAGGCTGGACCACTTCTCCGGCATAGGTAGTGGCATTATCCCACCCGATGAAATTCCACATCACCGTATACAAACCCAGGGCTATCGGGGAAAACCCCAACCCTTTTAAGGAAGGAACCGGAATGGATAGAGGCGCCGTATGTTTCGTCAGCACAACAATGAAAAGGATGAGGAAGGGAGTCAGCACCAGGGTACCCAGGACAAGGGAGGCTCTTCCTACAGGGACAATTCCCAGGATGTTCAGGAGTGCGGAAGACCAGATAATGGCCAGGCAAACGGGAACTTTATACACGGCTATTTCAGGGAAGAAGAAAGCTGCATATCCTACAAAGAGTACAGGATAAATAGCAAGGTCTACAAAGGTATACAGCCAGGTCCACCATCCTTCATAGAAAGCCCATCGTATGCCCATGGCATGTTTTACCCATTGATAATACCCTCCTGTCACAGGCATCATGCTGTTGAGCTCCAGCACCGTCAGAATAGTAGGGACATCCCATAGAACAGGGGTGATGAGCAGGAGCAGTAAAGCGCCATGATCTCCCACATAGGTGAACAGGGGTTCCAGTCCATAGGGCCCGCCGGAGACGGTGAGGAAAATAATAGCAGCCAACTGCAGAGGCCGGAGCTTACCCGATGAACGGGATCGTGAAACCGGCGAACCCTGTGCCGATGCCGGAGACGAAGACGTCACCCCGTCAGCTGTCGTTGCCGGAGCCGATGATGTTGGCGGTGGAGGCATAGCCCTAAAAATAAGGAGAAAATGAGGAATATCGTCCTCATTCCGGGGATTAATCAGCTCTTGCCTGAAGGAATTTTCCGCTAATATCAATTATTATCACCCCATCCGGCTTTAAAATCCCCGTTGAGCCTGCCTGCACTCAAATCCGGCACGCGAAAGGCAGGTAGTAAAGTATGCCCATACTCAAAAAATACCCTTTTTACCTGAGGAGCACCGTCATTCTGTTTGGCCTGATCTTATTTACATATGCCCTGGCCAATCTCCGGGGAATATTGATCCCCCTCTCTTTTGCCCTGTTCCTGGCCATGTTATTGAATCCATTGAATAATCGTCTTCAGCAATGGAAAATACCCAAGGTCTTATCGATCATCCTTTCTTTGGTGATCGCTATTGTGCTCATAGCCGCAGTGTGGTATTTCCTTGCTACCCAGATGATGCATTTTACGGATCAGTTTCCTTTATTGCAAAAAAAGTCTGCGGAATTGCTGAGCAGGCTGCAACAACTGCTGACGGAGAAATTCGATATTCCTTTACAAAAGCAGAACCAGCTCATTAAAGAAGCAGAGGCGGGAATAAAGCCACTGATCGGGCAAACGTTGGGCACGGTCGCAGGTACGATGACGATGATATTCCTGTTACCGGTATATACTTTTCTCTTCCTGTACTACAAGACGCTTATCCTGAATTTCATCTACGAGATATTTGCGGAAGAGAATGCCAAAGAAGTGAGCACCGTGCTCAAACAGGTGAAGGGCGCCATCCAGAGTTATATGTTCGGCCTGCTGATAGAAGGGCTGATCGTTGCCACGCTGAATAGTATCGCCTTACTATTACTGGGAGTTCAGTATGCCATTTTATTGGGGGTACTGGGTGCTGTCCTGAATGTACTCCCTTTTATCGGCGGTATTATCGCCGTGCTGCTGCCCATTCTTATCGCTACGATAACCAGGGATGGATTTCAAACGCAGCTATTCATTATCATAGCATACCTTGTCATCCAGTTCGTTGACAATCACTTTTTAGTCCCTTATATCGTATCCTCCAAAGTAAAGATCAATGCACTGATCTCCATCGTCATCGTGTTGATGGGTGGGGCGCTCTGGGGTGTCTCCGGCATGTTCCTGTCCATCCCATTTATAGGCGTGTTAAAGATCATCTTCGACCGGATTCCCGAGATGCAGCCCTGGGGCAAGTTATTGGGAGATGAAGTCCCGGTCCGGCACAGGGGTCAGTTGCGGAACCCGATAAAGATCATTAGATCAATTACTCCAGGCCGGCGGAGCGGAACGAAGAGGGAAGATTGACTTTACTTACTTCATTTGCCTGGCCTTCACGGCATCAAGCGCCTGTTTTTGCTTGTCGAGCTCCTGCTGCTGGGTATCCTGATCTCTTTTGTTCTGATCCAGGTCAGCCTTGGTATTCCGGAGCTTTTTGGCCAGGTCGCCTTCGTCGTCGAGCAGGTTCCTCATTTTCTTCTGGCTCTTTTGCTTTGTCTTGTCGTCGGCATAGACGTTGGCCTGGATATCAGAGGCTGCTTTTACCTGATCTTTTTTATTCTGGGCGCTGTCTTCCTGTAATCTCCGGATCTTTTTGCTCAGGTCGTTCTCGTCGCTGAGCAGACTGTTCATCTTCTTCTGTGCTTTTTGCAATACCTCCGTCTGGCTATTTACCTGTAATTGCACATGATGAGCTTCTATATAGGGTGCCAGGTTATTGAGGAAGGATTTGGCTTTTTCCATCATGGCCGTGCTATCCGTCTGAGAACGGGTAAGGACGTCTTCGTTCTTTTTTGCAGGCAATAGAGCAATGAGCGTGATGTCTTTTTCTTTCCGGCTCTTGCGATCGATATTAAAATAAAGGTCGCTAAGGTCTGTATCGGTACTGTCTAACCGTGCTCCTCTGAATACGGTGAATCCTTTCGAATCTGCGCTCTTGTACCCTCTTTTAGCCATATAATCTTTTACAGCGTCTTCTACGGTCCCGGATGCATAGGGAACGCTAATGCCAGCTGCTGACTGTTGTGTTTTCTGATATTCGACCTTCGTTGCAAAAGCCTGGGACCATGCGTCGGCTTTAATAACAATAGTAAGGACTACAAGGAGTAATATTTTATACATGGCTTGGGATTTTAGGATACACAAATTTAAGCCGTTAGACGGAGAAATCATTCATTAAAGTATGATCGCTGCCTGGTAGGGCGTAGGGCCATGCCATCTTAAGCGATCAGATGAGGGACAAAACGGCTCATATTATCCGTCACGAGCCCTTTTGCCTCCCGGATCCCCATGCCGGCCGGCTCCTGCCCGATGATCCAGCTTCCGATTACGGGATAATTGCCTCCGAAGGAGGGGAGGGAGCATAGTTCCTGGTAGATATATCCCTCCGCACCATATTCGCCTGGCGTCTGTTGCACTACGGCATTGTTCTGCACCACGTCTATATTGGCCCCTTCCCTGGAAAGGATGGGCTTTTTCACATAGTTCGTCAGGGGGCCCCTCTCGAAATAGGCGGGTAACAGGTAAGGGCAATCGGGATATAGCTCCCATAGTACAGGCAGGATGGCTTTATTGGAGAGGATCATTTTCCAGGCAGGCTCTACCCAATAGGTCCTGTTCCTGTCGGTCAGAATATTTTCTCCAAATTCATCTTTGACCATCCATTCCCAGGGGTATAGTTTAAAGATGTTTTTGATAGGGCCATCCTCCATATCCACAAAGAGCTGAGTATCCTGATCCCAGCCGATATCATCTATGAAGATAAGCTTGGTGTCCAGCCCGCCCTGTATGGCGCAGTCCCGCATGTATTCGGTATTTGTCAGGTCTTCCAGGGACTGCTTGACGCAGGAGAAATGCAGGACGCCGGGATAAAAATAGTTCTTCAGATATTTCCAGTAAGCGATCAGCTTCTCGTGGATACTGTTGAACTGGTCTTTGCTTTTGTCAAAATCCTGCAACCAGAACCATTGTACGATACCTGCCTCATACAAACTGGTGGGCGTATCTGCATTAAATTCCAGGAGTTTCAACCGGCCATCCTTATAGCAAAAATCAAAACGTCCATAGATAGCCGGATGATCTTCCATCCAGGTCTTTTCAATGTAGGGGATGAAGGAGGCGGGAATGGCAAATTTGCCGTACAGGTTGTTATCCATTACATGTTGCACCGCCCCCAGGCACAGGTCCCATAATTCAGCGGAAGCCTTTTCGATGAACAGTATCTCGTCCATTTTAAATTCATAGTAGGCGCTCTCATCCCAGTAAGGAACATTCGTGGTATGAAATCCGAATCCCAGTTGTTCGACCGCAGCCTGCCAGTTATTTCGCGGATTGGTAATGATCCTTTGCATGTTTGATTTTTTTTGCTCTGAAGGTTTGTTGCCAGGAGACGGGTTTGTTACGGGGCCGGCTAAGAAGATACGGAATAGGCGCCTCTGCCAAATCCACCCCTGATGACGCTGCTTTTATAACCGTTGCTTCCGATGTTGCTACTTTCATGAATAGCATCGGAATAATACCCGGTCCTCCGGTAAAATCCATTATAATAATTGCCATAGGGGCGAAAGGCATAATACCATAGTAGCAAAGAGCCCGGATGAGGATTATACACCCGTGAATAGGGAGCCGTGCTATCGCTGCGGATATAGGTGTGGTTGTTGCCGTTCTGCCAATCATTGCCCGGCCGGTGGCAACCTGCCAGCAATGCTGTTATTAGAAGGAGCTCTATATGTTTTGTTTTCTTCATGGGAATTCCCGGTTGCCTTTGGCGTTTTACTTCACAGTGATAAAAATCTCATAGTCTTTCTTCACGCTGACATTTTTAGTGTCGCCATCAGCATTTTCAGCGGTGGTATTTTCTATTCCCAGGGCCGGGATCGTGTCCTGGTGAGTGACCGTCTTGTATTCACTGAAATTAACCCATATTTTATGAGTAGTCAGTAATACGTCATGGGTGCTATCCGCATGCTGGACGGATACGGAGGTCTCTATGGAACCGGCTCTATTGACCGTATCGGTAACGTCCTCTTTTTTGTCGCTACAGGATACCAGAGAGAATAGGGCGGTGATCAGCGATAGTTGTATTATGGTTGTGCGCATATCGGGTGTGGCTAATTGCCAATCTTTTTTCAGCGCCTAAAGATACTGTTAGGAATAGTACGATAAAATGGAAAAGGAAATGCCGGGAGCCGGACTGGAAGAATGGAAAAGTACCCGTGATGAGTGGGGGTAAAAAAAAATGTTTTGATTTCTTTTAAAAGAATGAATATTCATTTATATTTGCACCCATGAGGACAAGGGATGAAAACAAAATAGAGGCTATTTTCCAAAAGGCGCTGGAAATGATAGTCAATGAGGGCTTTGAGGGGGTGAGCATGCAAAAGCTGGCCAGGGCGGCAGGGGTCTCCCCGGCGACTATCTATATTTATTTTAAGGATAAAGAAGATATGCTGCTGCAATTGTACAGAAAGGAGATTGAACGATATTTTGCCTTTGTCCTGGAAGGGTTTGACCCGGAAATGGATTTTGCGACCGGACTGGCCGCGCAATGGAAGAGGCGGGCAAAGTATATCATCGATTATCCGGACAGAGGGCATTTTATGGAGCATTTTAAGTTCAGCCCCCTGCTGAGGAAGTCGATGAGCACGCGGGACACTCCATTTTCCAATATCATGCACCAGTTCGTCAGCAAGGCGATCCGGAATAAAGAGCTGGTAAAGATGCCCTTCGAAGTATACTGGTCGGTGGCTTTCGCCCCTTTATACAACCTGGTGCGATACCATAAGGCGGGAATGAACCTCTCCGGCGACCCCTTTGTACTGACCGATACCATGCTGATGCAGACTTTATCCCTGGTGTTGAAAGCGCTCAAACCGTAGAATTCTATAATTTTTTTTCGAATTAAATAAATGAATATTCATTTAATCAAATCACTCTTCAATTAATTCACTATGACCGAATCCACTATTACCAAACCGGTATTTACCCGCTACCAGGTGTTCATCATTGCCCTGGTCTCTCTATTGCAATTCACTATTATTCTTGACTTTATGGTAATGGCGCCCCTGGGCGCGCTGCTGATCCGTATCCTGAGCATCACTCCCTCCCAGTTCGGCTGGGTGGTGTCGGCTTATGCGTTCAGCGCCGGTATCGCAGGTATCGCCGCGGCCGGATTTGCCGATAAATTCGACCGGAAAAAAATGTTGTTGTTCTTTTACGCAGGTTTTATACTCGGCACTTTCTTATGCGGCATAGCGCCTGACTATCATTTTCTTTTATTGGCCCGGATGGTTACAGGAATGTTCGGCGGGGTGTTGTTCTCTATCAACATGGCTATTATCGCCGATCTTTTCCCGCTGGAGGTAAGGGGACGGGTAATGGGTTATGTGCAAATGGCTTTTGCCGTAAGCCAGGTAGCGGGTATCCCTGTGGGATTGTTCTTCGCCAATCAATTCGGGTGGCATATGCCCTTTCTGATGATCGTGGGTCTGTGCCTGGTCACAGGGATCGCCATCTTCCGGTGGATGAAGCCGGTGGATGGACATCTGCGGGGAAGAGTGGCTCAACGGCCTTTGTTGCACCTTGTAAAGACAGCTTCGCAAAAAAGATACCTGGTGGCATTTATGTCGACTGTCTTTCTGTCTACGGGCGGGTTCCTGATGATGCCGTATTCCAGCGCTTTTCTCGTGCGAAACGTCGGGGTAAGCGAGCAGGTATTGCCAGCGGTATTCGTTGTGGCGGGGGTGGCAGGTCTGTTCACGGGTCCCCTCATCGGGAAATGGAGCGATAAGATCGGGAAATACCGTCTGTTCATTGGAGGCAGTATACTGGCGACTATCATGGTGCTGGTGATCACGCATCTTTCCATTACTCCTTTATGGGAGGTGCTGGTCCTGAACACGCTGATGTATACGGCTGTTACATCCCGTATGATCCCATCGCAGGCCCTGGTATCTGCCGTTCCGGATATGATGGACCGGGGAGCATTTATGAGCATAAATTCCTCCGTACAGCAGTTAGGCGGCGGGATTGCCAGCCTTCTGGGAGGATGGCTCATTTCACAGAATGCCGGTGGCCAGCTCGTACACTATGACATACTGGGCTATGTAACGATCGGTGCTTTTCTTATCTGTATTGTAATGCTCTATTTTGTGAATAGCTATGTGTCCCGGAAAACGGCGAAGTCTGTGCCAGTAGCCCAGGCAGCGTAAAATTCACTTTTTAATCAGACGCCGGTCGATGAGTTTCATGAGATCCTCCTTAGCGCCCTTGCTGAGGGGGATCTTGTGTTTGTCTATGGTGATCTCATTGCCGGAGAGGGATTGTATTTTCTCGATGGCGGCAATATAGGATTTCTGTACCCGGAGGAATTTTCCCGGAGGCAGCTGTTCTTCCAGGGCCCGCAGAGGGGTCAGGGTCATGAACTTGGCCCGGGAGGTATGGATGCAGCTATAATTCAGGCTGGCTTCTATGAAGAGGATTTCCTGGTAGAAGATCTTTTCATAGCCGTTATTGCATTTGATGAAAAAGTGGTTGGCTGAAGGCTGGTCTTCTGCGGGAGAGGTAACAGCAGACCGCTTGTATTCGAATACTTCCAGGGCCCGGTTAACAGCTTTGAGAAACCGCTGGGTAGTAATGGGCTTCACGAGATAGTCCAGTACATTCAACTCGAATCCTTCCAGGGCAAAATTCGGGTAGGCGGTGGTAATGATCACCAGGGGTCGCACGGCCAGGCTCCTCAGAAAGTCGATGCCTCTCAGTCTGGGCATTTGTATGTCTAAAAAAAGCAGGTCTATTTCTTCCTGCGCCAATACTTTATTTGCCTCCAGGGCATTGCTGCAGGTGGCCCGTAGCTCCAGAAAGCCGGCTTCTTGCACCAGCAGTTCCATACCCTCCCGGGCCAGGGGCTCATCGTCCACTATGATGCAGCGTATATTCATTTTACCTTAATTGTCAGCAGGACGGAATAGATATCCTCTTTGATGCTGATATCCAGCGCATGGCGCCCTTTATAGATGAGTTCCAGTCTCCTTCTTACGTTTTCCAGGCCGATCCCACCCCAAAATTTTTCTTTGGGTGGCACATTGTCTTCATCCATCGTGTTCTCCACGCTCAGTTCGAAAATATCATCCTGGTAATTCAGGTCCACCGTAACAAAATTATTCTTATTCGGGCAGGAACTCACATATTTAAAAGCATTTTCCACAAAAGGTATCAGCAGCAGGGGGGCTATGGAAAAATGGCAGGCGCCTGCGCCGACCGTGTACCGGGTCTGGATGATCGGACCCTTACGCAGTTTTTCCAGTTCAATGTAATTATCCAGGTAACCGATCTCTTTTTCAATAGGAATCTCGTCCGCATTGCATTCGTACAACTGGTAGCGAAGCATATCAGCAAATTTCACCAGGGTGAGCCCGGCAAAATCCGGGTCTTTTTTAATGAGCACATAGATGCTGTTGATGGCATTGAAGAGGAAGTGCGGATTCATCTGGGACTTGAGGAAGCGTAGTTCGTTTTCTGTCTTTTCTTTTTCCAGTAAGGCGTTCCTTCTGTCGCTTCGCACTTTTTCCCGGATGAATTTAATGGCTACGACCAGGAAAGTAGTGTAGAAATTAGCGATCAGGATATAGAAGTATTCAGACTTGTGGGAATAAGGAACAGGCCTGTTGAAGAGCTTGAATAATCCTGTCATGACGGTCAGGATGAATGCTGCCGACAGCAACATGCCCGTGAGCAGGCAAAGAGCGAAAATGAAATAACGCCGGGTGTTGAAGAGGCGGGGGATCAATCCGTAAATAACCATATAACTAATGCCAGCCTGCCCCAGGAACCAGGCAAAAGTGGTCAGAAAAGCCTGCCAGGGAGGAGTGGAATAGCCATACACTGAATAAAGCGTCCAGAAAACGAAATAGATTGCCCAGAAAAGGATATGCCATTTGTACCTGGTCAACTGGTGTATCATGGGAAGGCTTTGTGAGGGCAAGTTATTTTTTTAGGGCCTGCCCGGCAATAATTATCCATGAAAGTACGGGGATAGAGGATCAAAAGGATATTTTGATCCATATCTGGTGATGGGCGTCACTGGCGTGTGGAGGCCGGTGATCAGGCCAGTCCGGTCTCATAATGCAATTCCGGGATCTCCGTGTCAGCAAAGCCTTTTTTGATCAATCTTTCTTTAAAGGCCTGCTGTACATCATATTCGCCATGCACAATGAACAATCGTTTCACCTGACGGGGATCCTGGCAGGCCAGGAACTGGCTCAGGTCCTCATAGTCCCCGTGGGCGCTCATGCTGCGGATGCTGCCTACTTCGGCATGTACTTCATGTAGTATGCCGAAGATATGTACCTCTTTCACCCCGGCCATCAGACGGCCGCCCAGGGAATGCGGTTCGCAATAGCCTACGAGCAATACGGTGTTACGCGAGTTCTCGATATTGTTGCTGATATGGTGCTTGACCCTTCCTGCATCGGCCATACCACTGGCGGCAATAATAACGCAGGGCTCATTGCGATAATTCAACAGCTTGGATTCGTCTACTGACTTTATATATTTCAATCCTTCAAACGCAAAGGGGTCGCTGTCTGTCTCCAGGATCTTTTGAATGGTGCTGTTGAAGTATTGCGGGTATTTTTTTACAATCTCCGTAGCGGCAATACTGAGGGGGCTGTCCACAAAATAGGCCAGATTCGGCAGTCGGCGCTCTAATTCCAACTGGTTGAGCGCAAAAAGGATCTCCTGCGTGCGACCTACGCTGAAGGCGGGGATGATGAGCTTACCTTTCTTCTCCAGGCAGGTCCTTTCGATCCATTTTAATAGCAGTTCCGGGGTAGTATCCGCCGGATCGTGCAGGCTATTTCCATAAGTCGATTCAATGAGGATGTAATCGGCCTGGGGAAATTCTTCGGGAGATTTTAAAATAACGTCCCGGTAACGTCCCACGTCCCCGCTAAAACTGAGGTGGGTCTCTTTATTATCCTCTTTAATCCTCAGATGAACGGCTGCACTGCCGATAATATGTCCTGCATCGGTATACAACACCTGAACATTCTCGTCGATGGTATGCCAGGTGTCGTATTCCACCGTAGTGAAGAGTTGTATGGCCCGTTCGGCATCTTTCTCATCATAGAGAGGTTGCAGGTAGGGCAATCCTTCTGCTTTTCTTCTTTTGTTGGTGTATTTAATATCGTCCTGCTGAATACCCGCAGAATCTTCCAGCAGGATCGCCGTCAACTCTTTCGTCGCCGGCGTGCAGAATATTTTTCCATTGAAGCCGTCTTTCACCAGTTTGGGGATCAGCCCGCTATGATCAATATGCGCATGGGAGAGAATGAGATGCGTTACTTCTGACGGAGTGAAGCCCCAGTTACGATTGAGAACATCCGTCTGCGCGCCCAGGCCCTGGAACATGCCGCAATCCAATAAGTATTTTTTCCCGTTCTTTAAAGACAGTAAATGTTTGGAGCCGGTGACCGTTCGTGCGGCGCCATGAAAAGCTATTTTCATTTGATTCTTGTTTGTCGTTAGGAGTTCAAGATAACGATTTTAAGCACTACGCCCCTTCCGGCGACCTTCAAAAGTAAATGTAATGAAAAAGAAGGTAAAAATTATGCTGTTACCTTCTAGTGAACTTACTTTATAAATCATTCATTTTTTTTCTACTAAAAACAGCATCTGATCAACTGATACATCTGACTGTTGCCCGCTTACATATTTTCTATTTATTCATATTAAGCTTCACCCATTTTCAGGCCACTCTTCGCGCAGATATGCGTTATACACTCTTTCAAAAATCTGTACTTTTCCATCTCGTATATGGTACATAGTTACCCTTATCCTGCTTAATTGTACCAATGATCGAAATGCTCTTTTGTCCCGACCAGGGCGAACAACCCCGTAAACCAAACCAATACATATGAATCTATCGTTACTCAGAAAAAGATATAATCTGTATATTATATCTTTTATTTTATTATCGGCACTCTTCGGCGGGGGGAAGATGTACGCCTTTCCTGGCGGACATGAGCATGTCCCTCCCGGGAGTCATGTCAATGCTTCCCCCGGCGGGGAAGCACCCAGAAAGGTCGGCAATCGTTTGTATTTCACGCCTGCCTGTCCGATAGTCACACAAAATTTCAATAACGCTGCCGATGTCAACGGAGCTACTTCGGATCCCAGTTCTACCGGATGGTACCTTGATACCTCCCATGTACACAATGCCACCTACTTTGCAATAAAATCCCATAGACTTAAAGCCCAGACTTTAGGCGGGGAAGGAGTATGGTATTCCCAGGTATTTTCCATAGCCGGATATACAGGAATCCAGGTAGACGCCAAAATTTCTTCCGAGGGGACTTTTACCAGTTCGGAATATGTTAAGGTCTATTATAAATTAAATGGGGGGCCGGAGACCTTGATCAGCGCGCAATTTGGAAGTTTCGGAACCCCAACTGTCACATCGGCCGCGCTCACCGGCAGCACCGTACAGATCGTCATCAGGATCTATAATGTCACTGTTGGAAATTCGGATTACTATATCGAAAATTACGATGTTTTTAAAGAAACAGGGCCCTGTACCGTCACGAGCATACCGGTGACGATCTCTCCCACTAATTCAGGAGTGCTGACCTGTGCGAATCCTTCTACAACATTGACGGCGAGCACCACTGCAACCGGTACGACCACCTATAGCTGGACCGGGCCCAATAGTTTTACTTCAACGTTGGCCAATCCAGTGGTTTCTACCGCAGGGACTTATACAGTAACGGCAACGAATTCTGCCGGAACCGGAACTGCCAGTGTAACGGTAACATCGAATACCACCGCTCCGGCAGGAGTAGCCGCTGTCAATAACGGGCCCCTGACCTGTGCAACGACCAGTGTGACCCTGACGGGTAGTTCCACCACCACTTCGGGGGTTACCTTCGCCTGGACAGGCCCCAATAGCTTTACCGCTACCGGCGCTACCGCGGCCGTGAGTGCGCCCGGTACCTATACCGTAACTGCCACCAACACTACGACCGGCTGTACGGCTACCGCTTCTACCACCGTAGCACAAACAACCACCGCTCCGGCAGGGGTGGCCGCCGCCAACAATGGCCCCCTGACCTGTACGAAGACCAGTGTGACCCTGACGGGTAGCTCCACCACCACTTCAGGGGTTACCTTCGCCTGGACAGGGCCCAATAGCTTCACCGCTACCGGCGCTACTGCGGCCGTGACTGCACCCGGCACCTATACCGTAACAGCCACCAACACCACGACCGGGTGTACGGCTACCGCTTCTACCACTGTAGCACAAACAGCCACCGCTCCGGCAGGAGTAGCCGCTATCAATAACGGCCCCCTGACCTGTGCAACGACCAGTGTGACCCTGACGGGTAGCTCCTCATCCTCTGGAACGACTTTTACCTGGACAGGACCCAATAGCTTTACCGCTACCGGCGCTACAGCGGCCGTGAGCGCACCAGGAACCTATACCGTCACAGCTACCAACACCACGACCGGCTGTACGGCTACCGCTTCTACCACCGTAGCACAAACAACCACCGCTCCGGCAGGGGTGGCCGCCGCCAACAATGGCCCCCTGACTTGTACGAACACCAGTGTGACCCTGACGGGTAGCTCCACCACCAC
>Ga0307511_10000916_pt1 | contig 31125 bp, 30 predicted proteins | sample 13_EM_MG_FD_200266 | JGI IMG/M metagenome (GOLD analysis project Ga0307511, IMG submission 200266) | Populus trichocarpa ectomycorrhiza microbial communities from riparian zone in the Pacific Northwest, United States - 13_EM | ecosystem: Host-associated > Plants > Roots > Unclassified | place... | reverse complement strand
CGGAGTCCTCGTCATACTTTCTCTGGGATTCCTCATCTATATCGTCGGTCATCTTTACCCCGTAGCCATCACGTGCATCAGCAAAACATCTCTCATCTTGCTTTCCCGCTGCAAAACACAAACGAATCCCACATTGTAAATCATAGACCGGAACGAACGGAATGTCACCAAAAGGCTGGGACAAGTGAATAAAAGGCATGTTTCGCTGTTGCTGGCGTGGAGGGATCACTATCAGGGACTCGGGATCCAACTGTTCATTTATGACCCTAACGGCGACCCCCCTGCGGTCTTACGCATGCCGTCGAGGTCGGATCTGACGTTCGCGAGCCTTGGCCGCCCTCGTATTTAAGTCGAGGGTCCCAATCCTGTTGACTACAACAACCCCTCAACCCTTCACACACTACCCACCTTCAGCGTTCGCGAAACGATCATGTCCCTAGCTGAGACCAAGGCCACTTTCATGTCCTCCCCCCACTTCGCCGTCCTCGGAGCGTCCAAGGACCAGACAAAAGTCGGCACCAAGGTAGGGTTCGGTATCTTGGATGTCGACTATATGTGTTTTCTCAACGTGGTATCTGGGTAGATTTTGAAGTGGTACCAAGCTAGGAATAAGGACGTCATCCCCGTTCACCCGGTATGTGGCGACCATGACTTATCATACGGTCGAGCTGAATTGAGTCGGACGAACAGAAAGAGGCGGAAATCGAGGGACTGGCCACGATCAAGTCTTTGAACGAGCTCAAAGACCCCACCCATACATCCGTGAGCGTGGTTACTCCCCCCAAGGTGAGAAGCTCCTTCCGTCTGGCGCGATTTGAGTCTGATCGTAGACGCTTAGGTCACCCTCGGCGTCCTCAAAGCCGCCAAGGAGTTGGGCGTTCCCGCCGTGTGGTGCCAACCCGGAACAACCGACGACGAGTGTGATACATACATCAAGGAAAACAAGATAAGTGAGAGGGTGATCTCCGGTGGACCCTGCGTGCTCGTTATGGGGGATGCGATTCTTTCTTCGTTATAGAGACAGGTGTTGTATGGTATCGGTGGGATAATTATAAGAGATTAAAATGGTCATTGGTCGGGGTAGCGCTTGACCTGGCTCCAGGGTTTACCCTGGGGTACCGGATGTCTATGGTTGGCACTTGGGGTTGGGCGAATAGTAAAATCAGGAAACGGTGGTTCGACTCACCCGCTCGGCAGTTCAACTTGACCGGTGCCCATGTCAATTCGGACAAACTTTGTCAACTCGACGGCTGGTTTTCCCTCGCACCTGATATTGCCAAGCGAGTTAGAGTCTCAGACACGTTCGGAATCGCGAGAGCCACGTCACAGACCACGCACATTTTGAAGATCCTCGGAATGGGATAGCACATGTATCTGTGAACACCATCCACCTCTTCGGAAGGGCAGGTGTACTGAAGGATTTCGACCAGCTTGCACCCACCGGTCGAGTCCTGTTCTTCTCGGGCACGTGAGGACATCAGTCAAGGAGCCCGATCGGATGGGGACGAGTAAACGGCTCGGGGGGAAGAGACTTGGGTCTCCCGGTAAAAAACGCAATAAAAACCTCGTCCCACCTCTCTCTCTCTTCTTTTCCTCATTACCCTTCTTGTCCTCTCCTCCCCCTCCTCCCCCCCAAAAAAAAAGTCTAATCATGGTCTTCAAAGTCGCTGGTATGCTGTTACCCACCACATCTCTGATGATTTGTCCTCTGATCATGGCTTCACGTACGCAGACATCTCCCTCGCTGCCTTTGGTCGCAAGGAGATCGAAATCGCCGAGCATGAGATGCCAGGTCTTATGTACATGAGGCAGAAGTACTCCGCTTCCAAACCTCTCAAGGGCGCTCGTATCGCTGGATGCTTGCACATGACCATTCAAACCGCCGTCTTGATCGAGACTCTCACCGCTCTCGGCGCCGAGGTTACCTGGTCTTCTTGCGTACGTTTTTTGTTCCCGTGCCGGTCTTTGAGTCTGGATTTTAACTCCCCCCTCTAGAACATCTTCTCCACTCAGGACCATGCCGCCGCCGCCATCGCTGTCACCGGCGTCCCCGTCTTCGCCTGGAAGGGTGAAACCGAGGAGGAATACACCTGGTGTATTGACCAGTCCATCAAGGGCTTCGCCAGCGGCCAGCCCTTGAACTTGATTCTCGACGACGGTGGTGACCTCACCTCCCTCGTTCACAACAAGTACCCAGAGCTCCTGGAAGGCATCAAGGGTCTCTCCGAAGAGACCACCACTGGTGTCCACCACCTCTACCGTATGCACAGGGAGGGCAAGCTCAAGGTCACCGCGATCAACGTCAACGACTCCGTCACAAAGAGCAAGTTCGACAACTACTACGGATGCCGCGAGTCCCTCGTCGATGGAATCAAGCGCGCCACTGACGTTATGCTTGCTGGAAAGGTCGCTGTCGTTGCTGGCTACGGTGATGTCGGAAAGGGCGTAAGTCGCTAATAGTTACCCATCGAACTGAGCCCGTTCTGATGGACGATTTCTAGTGCGCCGAGTCTTTGAGGTCTTACGGTTCTCGAGTTCTTATTACCGAGATCGACCCAATCAACGCCCTCCAGGCTGCGATGGCTGGTTTCGAAGTCACGACCATGGAAGACGCCGCTCCCCGCGCCAACATCTTCGTCACTACCACCGGAAACAGGGACATCATCACCGGCAAGCACTTCGAAGTCATGCTCGAAGACGCCATCGTCTGCAACATCGGTCACTTCGACGTTGAGATCGACATCGCTTGGTTGAAGCAGAACGCCAAGTCCGTCGTGAACGTCAAGCCTCAGGTCGACAGGTTCACCATGTCATCTGGCAGGCACATCATCCTCCTCGCCGAAGGTCGTCTCGTCAACCTTGGATGCGCCACCGGACACCCTTCCTTCGTCATGTCCTGTTCCTTCGCCAACCAGGTCCTTGCCCAGATCGCCCTCTGGACGACTCCCGAGAAGTTCCCTCTCGGCGTCCACATCTTGCCCAAGGAGTTGGATGAGGAGGTTGCCCGTGCTCATCTTGAGCAGCTCAACGTCAAGTTGACCGTCCTCAGTGATGAACAGGCCAAGTACCTCGACATTCCCAAGAACGGTCCCTACAAAGCCTTCCACTACCGTTACTAGACATCTCACCGTCTACCTCCACCGTGTCTTTGTTGCTCGTCATTCAACTGTACTTTACTACCGCAATCATCTACACCATAGCATAAAAATATTTCCTCTTTCCTCCTGACGGTTTTTCCTTCACTCCCTTAGTTTAGCATCTCTCTCAACAGGGGTCTCGTAGGGTGGCAAACGTTGCGTTTCTCGGTGTTCTTCTAGAGGATTAGGTATCTCCCTACCGTGTAATTCTACCTGATTACGATATTAGAAGCAAAGGAAGGATGTAACTGAGATGATACAGGGGTTGCTTGCATGTAAAGCCTCTAAAAGCCGTGTGCGGTGAACATGAAAAATTTGGGATATAAACTGGAAGTGAATGTGTATGGTGGGGATGAATCAAGGGAATTGTTTGTCGAGTCCGTCGTAAATCAAAAATATCAACGCGCTGCTGGGCACCGATCTGACTATGGTGATTCCACAGCCAGCATACAGACCTTTCAACCCTTGCTTGACGTACAACCGGTTCAGTGTCCCGAAGAAGGTTGGTCGAGGGACTCCCTTGGCCCTAGGACGAAGTTCCTCCTCGGTCTGGATCGTGCTCTTGACGGTATCCGCCGGGAACAGCACGAGGTTGTACAAAATTCCCGCGCTCGCTCCCGATAAAGCCGACTCCCAAAGCAAAAGATCCTTTCTCGTTGGTTTCCTCCCGTCGGCAACGAGCTCCGGATGCGTTTTTGAGCGGCGGGAAAGGAGGAGACTGGCCGTGAACTCTTTCGAACCGAACCACGCAGCTGAGCCGCCAGTTTCTCGGATAAGTGTGCCAGTTTGTCCTAGCCATAAGCCACGGAAGCCAGTTGTCTTTATCACGTTTTTGAGAACTGCTATAGGCCCTGGGAGCCTCGCCATTCGTGAGGTATTCAGTGAAGCGGTGCCGCTAAACTGCACGGCGGGTATAGGGGAGACGGATGGAGGGGGGGCGACGAGCATTTGGACTTGCATCTTGCATTTCACCAGCTCAATGGGGGTTCTAGCGGAAACCGAAGGATTGTGAGCTCCAAACTTTCCCTCCGAGAATCCTCCGAGGAGAAGGCGGAAATGAACGGACAAGGCAAAACTCGTGAGCGCACCGGCGCCTGCGGCCGCAATGATCTTTTGTGGTAGGCTTAGATCTCCACCTTGTGGTATTGGGTTCGTCCATCGAATCAGGCTCTGGAGCTCATTGTACGATAGGAACAGGCACGAATTTTCGGCCATTGCCCCTACTATTGGTGCTGGTAAACCCTACAGCCGAAGAAAAAGGGACACATGCGTTCCGTCAGAAACGCGGAGAATCGCCATGGTGTAGGAACACATATGCAAATGAACGCATGTGGGGAGAACCGCATACCCGGTATAGCCCCCTGAAACCTTCGTTCTTCCATGTTTTGGTCAAGCAGTCAATCGGCCCACTGAACCTCGTCATCTGATCGAGCACTTGCGCTTGGAGACGGACTTTGCATAGGTCGAACGGGTGCTCGAACACTTTCGATACAATGCCTGCAATCTAGAAAAATGGAAGTTTTCGCGAATCCGGCCAGTTAGTCCAACCGTGTCGTTTCTGAAACTAAAATAGGCAGAGGATGACCGAAATCGACTCACGCTTGCAAAAGAGATGTCCTTCACGGCACGGAACGCGGCGGACCGCGAGTCTGGTTGGCCGAATAGGTCGGAATCTGCCCCCATCGCTCTTGCTGGCTATTAGTGGTGAAGGGGAGGACTAGAAGTTGATTGTGGGTGAAGCAGGAGTCACCGGATGTAAAAAAAAAATGGCGGGAGTGACGGAGGACGGAAGGGGTTGAATTGGATCGCCCATCCCCGGTTTCGGCTGAGGACTTTTATCTCCCGGCTATTTGGCTTTGGTTCCAACTCTTGGTTATCAGATAACTTCCCCCGTGACCTGGTGTCTCGGACCGGAATACGACGAGAGCGAGGGGGAGGTGGGCGAGAGCGGCCTTTACGTTTAGACTCGTTTAGACCCAACAAGCTCCCGCGTTCCGCTCCGCCACCCTACCCGTGCGGCTGCATCATGTACCACCATCTATAATCCACTTCTCTTTCATCTCATCCACGTTCCGATGCGCACAATCCCCCCAAGGAAGGAGTGATGGACTGCCTGAGAGTACAATTCACTCATACGTCCTTCATCTCACCCAATACACGTGGGCCGAATACGAACATGAGGCCGAGTGCGCTCATCAAATGCCGAAAAAAAACCAGAAACGGGGTGTGGTTGAACCGTGTTCGTCGTTTTGCCCGGTTTCCTGCACGTCTGGCTGTGGGTTCCCCTGTCGTCTCCCTCCCCGCCCTCACGCACTTCCCTCTAGATTGTATCTATTACACGCTCTTACGACCACACGAAACACTATTCCTCCAGGATGCTGCTGCTACGCTTGTTCTCGTTTTCTTGCTTACTCTCCCTCTCTTCCGTCGCACTGGGTTACGACCTCGTCAGGGACTACAACGGTGCCAATTTCTTCGATGATACACAGGGGAACCCGCTCTGGAACTTCTACGGTTACTGGGACAACCTCACGCTGTACGTTTGTTTGAAATTTTGATCGGTTGAAGTCCGGAACACTAAATCCGACTCCTCGGCCAACTTTTTGCGCTTGACCAACAACAACATACGGACAGTGGTGACGTTTGGTGGCTGAACAGATCAGAAGCCTTCTCGCAACGACTGACCTACGTAAACGAAAAGAACCAGGTCGTTATGAAAGTCGACAACACCTCAAATGTCCCTTTGAATGAGAAACGAAATTCGATCCGCATAGAAAGCCGCGACTGGTACGGCGTTGGAAGCCTTTGGGTTGTCGATATCGCCCATGTACCTTATGGGTGTTCGGTGAGTCTCAGTGCGTGACCCATACCACTGCTTCCGATAGTAACAAATTTGGGATCGTTTTAGGTTTGGCCTGCATTTTGGACATATGGTAAGTCGTTGCGAGGGTCGCGTGACGTGCGAAACCATCTCTTCTTACCCGACCGCAACTTTTTCAAATAGGGGAGAAATGGCCGGATTACGGAGAGATAGACATACTGGGTAAATTCCTGGTTCTAACCACTTCAACAATTGGTGACTGAAATTTCCTCTCCAGAGGCGATCAATCTACAGACATCGAATCAGATGGCCCTGCACACGCTACCTGGGTGTTTTCGCTCCACTCCTCAGACCCAAATGGGTGTCAAGACTGACCTCGACTGTTCCACTCCCTCGGGATGTATCGTTCGTGAGAGCACTCCGAACAGTTTCGGAACTGGGTTTAACAATGTGGGCGGTGGTGTTTGGGCGACCCAGTTTGACGTGACTGGCATTTAGTAGGTCTTTCGATTACGAAAAGCCGCTCCGCACAACGTACTGACACGTTTATCCAACTGTCAGCATTTGGTTTTGGGCGGTAAGTGGTTAACCTCTTCCGCCTGTGTTAGGAAGCTGACCCCACGGTTTCTGATATCCCCAGAGGGACAGGATCCCGGCCTCAGTCGCGCAAGCGAAATCATCTTCACATGTTGACGTGAGCACTTGGGGTGCGCCATCGGCAAGTTACCCCGCGACGAATTGTGATATCACAGAGTTCTTCGGTCCCCAGCGGTGAGTTCTGAGCCGGTTTTCTCCATGTGTCGAGGCTGATGTGAGCCGCTGTTCTCGTAGGCTCGTGTTCGATATCACGCTTTGCGGGAACTGGTTTGGCTTCCGCTTTCTGAAGTGGTTTTCATGTGCACTAATCTCAGTGAAATAGGGCTGGGGAAGACAAAAATTACCTCCCTGCTTGCGGCGGAGCTGGACCAACTGGTAAATGCGTGCGTAATTTTCCTCTGCTAATACGTGGTCGCCTTCTCTTCTACTCCATCGATCATGCATCATGCATCATCCGCTGATCACTTGGACCTCTTTCTACAGTACACAGACAATGTCGTCGGAGCGGGAAGCCCAAAGTACGACCAAGCTTACTTCGAGATCAACTACCTGCGGGCGTACACGACTGGCGCACCTACCCCGACACCCACGGGAGTTGGAGGACTTCGTGGCGTTGGGTCGACGGCGCTCCCTTCCCAACAGAACGCGGAAGTATCTTCCTATTTCCAATCACTTTGGTTGCCGTCGCTTTGGGTCGTCGCCAGTTTGCCGCTGTTCTGTGGCTTGTGGTAGCAGCCTCGGGCTTCGGTTACCTATATATACTAGACGCGCTGCTCATTGCTCGTGAAGATTGCCGCATATCTCTGGCTGGCCCATTTGTATATTTTATAGAATATAGAATTCCAGTGATCGTTCCGTCATTGCACCCGCCCGTCACGGGATAGGAGGATGGAGCGGTGATTGCCCCCGATTGGTGGTACAGTATTCTGATCAACATGCGGAAGGATTGGGTGACCGTCGCGTGAACTTTTTCACCTCTCCCACGGATACACGAATGTTCTGTATGGTCCGCGCGAATCCTCGAGAGACTAAGTTGGGATTTGACTGCTACCCGCGAGGATTAAGGGGACCTTGCTGAAGCGCTGGGGACACAATAAAGCTCACGACATCCTCTGCTTGACGTGAGGGCCTTCGCTTGTTTGGCGGCGGCGTTTCCTCCCAACGGCGGAGTGAAAGCGTTTAGCGACATCAAATTCGGCGGTAACCGAGAGAAGCCGGAGAGGCTTTGATAACTTGTTCGTTGCCCATGTTTATTGAGGATTGATTGGACTGCCTCCGCTTGTTTGGTTGTCCAGCCAGCCACCATCGAGAGAAGGAGGGCCAGGGACAGAGAACCCCGCTTGCGCCGATTCGCATCACCCACCTCCGAATGCTTATTTGGACGCAACCCCCCGTTACCGTTACCTGTTAACCCTCTCTCTCTCCCTTCCACCTCTTTCTCTTCTTCTCTCCCTTCAACCACCTTCCTTCAGCCCGACTGGTCGTCGTCGAGGAATGTTCACCGCTCCAAGGTCCTCCACCGACGACCCTCTCGCTTATGTCTTCGCTCCTCCCCCCGATGAATCCCAACATGACAAGGAGAACAGGCTCCGGGCGGAGCAAGAGGCAAAGAAGAGGTCCGACGCTATAGACGAGGAGATCAACAAACAACGGAATGCTCGCAAAAACAAGCCAGTAAAGATTCTTCTGTTGGGTGAGTCTACCGCTTCACGCCGAATCCAACTCCCCATGTTCACTTCACCGTATATCAGGTCAAAGCGAATCAGGTATGTTATAAGTCCACGATGCCCGCTCCGCGGTAAAATTAACTCCCGTGTTCCCCGCGTTCCAGGGAAGTCAACAACGTTGAAGAGTGAGTTCTCTGGCCCCGTTGACCTTCGCAGATCCCACCTTATCGCCGTATTTCTTCCTTTCCAGACTTCCAGTTGATGAGCAGCCCAAAGGTCCCGAATTTCAAACACACATCCACTCCTTGAAACTCAACTAAACCTCCCCTCCCTCACCAGGCTTTCCGCGCTGAACTCCCGTCGTGGAGAGCTGTGATTCAACTCAACATTGTCCGCTCCGTACGGTTGATTGTGGACACCATTACCATGGCCCATCAAATGGACGAAGAATACCCCCCTCTTGGTCCCGAACAACTGAAGCTCAAAATGAAACTATCACCTCTGCTTCGGATGGAGGATGTTCTAATTCAGAAACTCGCCCCCAACTCCCAACATCACATCAAGGGCGAATCACCAGATCCTGTGTTCAGTGACGCCTCCAACGCCCCAGACGCCCCGGCCGTCCCCATCCGGACCGAACTAACTGTCAACTCTCGTTCAACCTGGAAATCTGCCTTCAAGAAATGGGCCAAAGGAGGAGTAGAGGACATCGACTTTGATGATCCTACGGATCCTGGGCGTGTCCTGTTCGCGTGCAAGGATGATATAATGTCCCTGTGGTTCGATCCTGTCGTCCGACAGATTTTGAACATTGCCAAGGTCAGGCCCCAAGATCAGGGTGGCTTGTGAGTCGGTTTTCTACTATCCCCTCTCCATTCTCGGCTCCTTGATCGGTTTCACTGAATCAAATTTGTGACAGCTACCTTGACGACCTGCCCAGGGTAGCGGCGGAGAGGTACATCCCGACAAATGGTACGTTATGCTGAAACTACCACGTGTATTTTTTGGCGCCGTCCTAACTCTTTGGTGACAAGACGACATCCTTCGGGCAAGGTTGAAGACGGTCGGGGTGACAGAGTTCCGGTTTGATATCAACAAGTCTGAGATTCTAGGAAAGTTTGGTCCGGGTGCCTCTCTCAGCTCTGGCTGGCACGTTTACGATGTAGGCGGACATCGTTCGATGGTGAGACCTGTCTTTTTTTATTTATTGATCTGAACCCTTATTTATGAATGCTTTCCTCGATTAGCGAGGTGCGGCGCCCACCGGTTCCAGAGCGGCCTTATCCTCAATCTGATTTGTTTTGTTTTTTCATTGATAGCTGCCTGGGTTCCCTTCTTCGATGACATGAACGCCATCATTTTCCTCGCCCCAATATCTTGTTTCGACCAGGTCCTTGCGGAAGATCCGAACGTTAATCGTCTTGTAAGTGTTTCTCTGTGTCTCGTACGTCCGTCTTGTACCCACTGACTAACTCTTATCCTTTGTATAGGCCGATTCAGTCCAGTTGTGGTCATCAATTGTCTCGAACAAACTGTTGGCGGATACCCCTCTCGTCCTGTTCCTCAACAAGTGTGACTTGTTGAGGACCAAGATCGAGGCTGGCTCGCATTTTGCGAAACACATCGTCAGCTACGCAGACAGGCCAAACACGTTCGAGGGATGCAGTAACTGTGAGCAGTTTCTCTGATCCCTGTGTCCACACAGAGCGACGTCCACTTACACCTTCTATCCAGATCTGCGAAAGAAGTTTGCGGGTATCCACAAAGAAAAATCGCCAAAACCACGGCCGTTCCATTGCCACTTTACCTCAGTTACCGTAAGTTTTTCTGCCTTGCACCGTCCCCGTGCCTCGTTAAAGCATCCACTGCGCGCTCACAGGACACTACCACGTCCGAGATTCTGAAACACGGTGAGCCCCCTTCCAAGCTGATCCCTGTTTCTGAGTGTATGAACTCTGACCCTGCAACGCTTATCTTCACAGTCCAGGATGACGTCGTTATGCAAAACCTCAAGGGTGGGGGTCTTCTGTAAACTATAATAATACCCCCACCTCACTTTCTTTCTGATTATTCCTGATTATTTCCTCCCCGAGGTTCTGCGTGTAGACTATTCTTGTTTCCGGGGGCTTATTACCATATTTTACCAAGACATTTCGGTTTCTTTTTTTTTTTTTTGTAATGTGAGCGCACCCCCATTCCAGTCCATATATCAGACGCAGTGTGGTCGTAGATCTAGGTACTGGATTGTTACTTTCTCCTGGTCGCGCAGGGTCAACACGGACGTTTTCTGCGAAAGAGCGCCGATCGAACTTCGAGTTGTGGGAGCCACGTGCTGATGTCGGGGGCCGCGGTGATTTCCGCCGCACCGCAGCAACCTCGAAGACCCAAGACCACTCTACTCCGCAACACCTCCGCATCTCTTACACACACGGCAATGTCGGTCAGGGCTTCAGACGTTATTCTCATCCTCGTCACCATCATCTTCCCGCCCGCCGGAGCTTTCTTCGTCGCCGGTTGTGGATGTGACTTGTTGATCAACATCTTGCTCACCATGTAAGTAGCCTAGCCCACCCTCATCCCAGCGGCACGCCGTACCCTGGTCGTTTCATAAACTCACCTCGATTTATCCCGAATTTAGCTTGGGATACATCCCTGGACACCTGGTGTGTAACATGTCCCCGAGGCCTGGGCCGCCGTGAGGGCCTAGTGGGACAGGGTAACTGATGGTTTGATCCCTCTTTCCGTAGCACGCTTTCTGGCTCATTTACAAGAAGATGAGGGCGGAGGAGTTGTATGGAGATGGAGGGTACCGCTGTGAGTTTCTTTCTGTTTGACTCGTCGGTGTGAATGTGGGCGGATTCGTTGACCCTGTTTGCTCGAATGTTCAGATATTGGAAGTGGCAACTACGAGGCCGCGGATGGGCACACTCTTCCGCCTCCCGTTACCAACTACGGCGCCACTGGTCGTTGAAGGCGATGGCCCGCCAACTACCCCTAGGATGGATTTTGTGCACCCTATGAACGCTTGTGAATGTAGATATATCTCAGACCGCCCTCTTTGAAATCGATGCGAAACTGTGGCGCTTTTATCACAACTTGAACTTGATCGCTTACGATCTCGAACTCGTACCCTGAACTTGAGGGAATAACGCTACGGTTCGACTTTAACCCACGAGGAGCATAGCTCGTCGCCCACCTGTTACCGGGGACTCTCCCCGAACCCACCGGCCCGAGATCCCCGCCGTCCACATGGGGAGGGGCACTCTTAGTGGTGACCGAGCTGGGCTACACTGGCTCCTTCGCCGACCAAGTGGTTGCATGGATCCCGTGGCTGCTCATATCGAAGGCTGCGCTAGTATTCCTGAGAACCTTCGGTGGGCTCCCCCTCTGATTCTCTGCTCACGTACCTCACCGCGCGAGACCCTGTGGGGTCCCGTCCGCGTGTTTCCGGTGGATGGGTCGTTGATTGGACCCTCGCGCCTTCGAGCTGATGAATGCGTTGCACGTACCGCCTTGTGGTGACGCTGTCCACTTGACATTGTGCTCAAATGTGTTCCGCGAAATATCTTTAGCCACGGCTGCTTTATGGTTATCTACCCCGCTTTGTCTACACCGGCTTCGTCGAACCCGTTGCCACCCATAGTGAGTGCTTGAGTACTCGTCGTTGATGTTCGTCGTGGATCTATATCAGACGAGGGCAATTTAACAAAATGCATCGCCACCACGGTGGCTTAATGCGGGTGAATCCGTTTCCCGACAGATCGCCGCTCAGAAACACTGGACAGGCCTACGTTGTCGTTCCGGTACGGAGGAAATCACGACGCAGGGCTTCAGGCGTGACGCGTGAAGCTTGATAGATAGGAATCTGGCCGATCTGCTACAAAGACACCCTTTCCCACTGATGATTATTCGGACGCCGCGACCCCCGTTTGGTCGTGCACGCGTCCTGGACACCACACGGACGCTCGGTGGCGACGCCAGTTCAGCCCGTGTTGTGGGTTTCATATCATAGGGAAGGACGGCCATAGGGATCTTCCCAATCCCTACGGAGGCTGACTCCCTACGGGCGTCGTTGAATCGGTAGCGCCCCATCATACATCATTCATTATGGGTCAAAGAGGCAGGGAACATTCCTGGAGTGGAAGCGCGTTCGGCAACGCGGAAATTGAGAACCGGATTGACACTCACACCGTGGTCCTTTGTTATCGCATCCCACTGGGGAGACCGGACAACGAATCACGACCCGCGAGTTGACCGAGGTGTGGTCACCGGGACGAAAGGCGCGCCCCTCCTAGAGCTGGGACGCACAAGCGGTGGGATGGGAGAGAAGGACTCGAGTATTGTCGGTCCCGCCCCCCTCGCGTGCCACACGGGGGGGAGCGTTCTGACCGCCCGTGGCCGACGTGATCCGATTCTGTCAATGAGGGATATGCAATACCGGTATTTGTGAGTGAGCGACTGGTCTTCATCTTATCTCCCGTTCAAGATCGTGGACCGAGATCACGTCTCGGTCAGGTCCAACTCCCCGACTCGATCGCTCCTTGGTACTTCCTCCATCTCCTTCTCACGCAATCGACGCCTAAGAACGAGGCGGGTGCTTACATCACACAACCGGACCTTGCCCAAGTTGCGGTATCTCCGTTCCCCTCGTCTTGTTCTCCGGCAGTGGGCTGTCGCGTACACAAACCTGCGATTTGTCAGTTTTTTCTGAATGGGAGTTGGCATCGGAACCCCAGACGCGACGCGCGGATCGGCTTCCTCCACCCAACAATATTTGAGCTCCCCGATCATGGCGACGCACGGGAGAGCAAAGCACTGGCTCTATACACTTTTCAACATCGCGAACTCCGGAACCTGCATCATGGAGAAACCGCTGGCGAGATAGGGGTCCTCGAGAACACCGAGAGAGGCTCAAGTCTAGATCCAAGCACGAGTGCAAGAACCAAACATCCACGCGATGGGACTCCACCATTCTGAGATCCGTTTAGAGATCTGAGGACCAAAGGTTAGGCGCAGTGGTAAACCCACTGACGCTCTCCAGGCGACGGTGGTTTTTTTATTACCTTGGCGCCTACACAAACCGACGCTCCATCCTGTTGTCAGGGAACAGATCCGTCATGTTGCAGCAGATTGATCTAGACCAGGTGGCACGGATGTCAATGGGGAAGGCGTGGCATGCCTGTGATAAAACCCCAGAATCGCGTGCCCCTATCGCTCTGGGAGGGGCAGGGTCTCAATGAAAGGGATCTGGTTGCCTTTGTTGGCCATCGGACCCGCGAAACAGGGCGATGTGCTCACCACGAGGATAGGGAGGGCGCAGATGAAGGCACAACCAACCGGTGGTCCCCGGGTATGACATACGAAAGCGGACTCGATGGTTACAAAATGTACCCCATTCGTCCGTCGCCATGGAGGCGGGGACATATGAGAGTTGGTGCGTGGGTCAACCATCGGCGCTTCCCGCAGATCCTGGAGACGCATCAATTATTGATCAGTGATTGTCCTCGGTCAGAGGCTGAAACCGATGCCGATGCAAGCCATATCTGATGCCCTGCAGAGCCCGTTGGGTCGTTGGAGGTCAAGGTGTCTGTTTTCCTTGCACCGCATCTACGATCACAACCCCTCACGACTGCTGATCTCAGGCGACGAGGGCTCTTAACTAGCCTCGCTTATAAAACCATCCTCCACTTCTCCCCCCAATGCAAGATCTCGTTCTACACAGTGCAAGGTCCCCCGAAGAGCCAACCTCCCTCTCCGGGCCCAACTCCCTCCTTCCCGATTCCTTTATTAAACTAGAACGACACTCACCTTCAGATCCCTTGTGTCATTCTCCAGCCTCTCCTTCCAACCATTCAATCCCTTCATTGACTCACATCCCTTCTTTTCCTACCGGTCGCACAGCCACCCCCGGCGCTCGTAAGAAGCGTTCTGCCTTCCCCTACACCCATCCACCTCCCCGCGTTAGCTCTGGACGTCGCCAGAATTATTCCGCCATGTCTGCTCCCCATTACGGAAACTGGCCGTCCAACAGCGTGAAGTACGAACAATCCGAGTACCCATCTGAAGATCTCTCGCACTCACAGCGAAGGTCCTCCGATGGTGACCAACCTCCGTACTACTTCGCCTCGGTAAGCACGTTTACGCCTATCAGTGGCGGTGTGATGGTCACGGGATACTGATGCTCGTTGCTTTGCCAGGATAACTCTGTGCGCCGGTACCGCTCAGATATCCGCCCGAACTCCTCGGGATCTGTGACTTCTTCAAGTCTCACCGGTGCTATGGGTGAAGCTACCCTGTCGGCACACTCCTCCCCTTCCAGTGATCGGTCCTTCCACGAGCCATCACAGCCATCCCAGCTCCAGTCCACCTCCATGGACTGGCAGTCCGACATCCCTCAGCCTGGGAACGTCATGGTCGCCGCCGGCATCCCTACCTCATATTACGCTTCTCCTACGACCCCGTCCAGTCACACTCATTCATCTGCGAACCCCACTATACATTACTCGTCCTATAATCAGTATAATACCTCCGACCTTTACGACCAGTCAGGATCCTTCATGCCCTCTACCCCCTACAGCGAATATCCCTCCCGACCCATCCCCTCCACCTCCACTCCTCCCGATATCCTCCCTCCCTCCGTGTCCCTCCCTTTGACCGGCCCGCATTCCGCTCCCGTGCGCAGCTCTGTGCGCAAGGAATCTGTAGAAGATGAGCTAAGGCTCCTCCGAAACAGGGTCAGGGAGCTCGAGGTCGAAAAGGAGGTGGCCAACCGCCGCGCACGCGAACTTCACGCGGCTATAGCCTCGGGTTACCCACAGACGGGAATCCATCCCAGTGGTCTCCCCACCCCCGCTCCGAATACACCCAATGTGGACGCTTTCCAAGAGTCTTGGAACACTCGTACCAACGCTCGCATCCGCGCTTTCTGTTCCCTCAATCGCGCTGGAAATGCCTTGTGTGCTTGGCACGATTCAAGGCGCGAGCGTCGAGCTTACCCCCCTCGTATGGCGCCCCCTGGACATCTCAACTGTGGCTGCACCTTCGAAGAGGCTTTGTTCGAAGAGAGCCTCGCACGTCACGATGTCGGCAGCTACCATCCTGGCGAGAGCGTTCGAATGGATCCTGCTCTCCGGAATCCGTTGTTGAAGCTTCTGAAGCAGAGATACGGGTACAGAGACGGGGACTTTGAACGTGATCCCATTACTGGTACCTGGGTTGAAGGAGAGGGCCCCTCCCTTTGGGAGACCAGAGCTCTGTCTGGCAATTCCAAAAAGAGACCAGATGACAGGAAATCCTAGACCGATCGTCAAGCTAATTTATTCACACTTCACCACCATTCGAGTTCCCCATTGACCGCGCATTGCATATATCCGCATTCATTTTGCATAACCCTCTCATCCACGCATTGACCCCCATTTTGCATACCTACCTTACCACGCGCATAACCACTTTGCATCTTCTCACCCCAGCGCACCTTGCACCTTTCGGAATCTTCATCCCCCCCACCCGTATATAATGTACCATCTTGTTTAATCCTCACCACATCTTCGTTCGTTCGTTCCCTTCTACCTTTGCATTACCCTCATCATTATTGCATCATGACACGGACATTGCATCGCATTCTCCACTCATTTCACTAGTTCCTTCGCATCACCTGCATTTCTGTTTTGTATTCTACAATACCATCGCACTGTTGTACCATCGGGAGGTTTGTTGCACAGTACAATACTACGTAGCTAGACTTCATAGTAATAATGATTGTACATATGGAACGCTGATTGGACGAGACACCACCGAGACAGCGGAGGAACGCTAGAGGAGATCATACTTTCCGCCCTTCTCGATTGACTGATAAAGGGTGGAGGAGGAAGGAGGAGTCAGGGGACGTGCGACGGACCGAAGGGATCGAGAGGAACTCTTACACGTTTGTAGGCAGGTCTTGTGTTATCGTCAGAGCTGAGTAACCGAGAAGAAGTTCGAGCCACGTACCGTTCGTGGATACGATCAACGTATTCCCTACACTTCGGGCCGAGGTTCTCGGGGTACATTTTGGCCCACAATTCTAGAGGGAATATCATCATGAAATCCGCAGCGGTGGGTTCGTCGCCACCGGCGAAGAATCCTCCACCGGCCTTGCTCAGTTGCATCTCGACCTGGCAATGGGGAAACCGTCAGCTGTGCCGGTGGCTCAGGACCCGAGATGTACACACGTATTCTTTATGGGTTTCCAGCCGTGGGGAGAAGAGGCGGCGACTGACCGCCTCGAAAACGCCCCAGAGGAATGGTTTGAGAAGGAGAGGTGCCTTCCCTGGTACCATCGTACAAACTACCTTGTTTATGAGGGTTGGGGTTAGGCTGCCTTCTGCGTAGTGCGTGACTGGGCAGCCGGCCCAGAGGTCAACATTTCAGCCTTTTCCAAACGAGAAGCGAAGGGAACGGAGACCGCACAGTAGATATCAGCAATTTGCGCCGAATCTGAGAGTGTTTCTCGTTGTTTGCCGTACTTCCGGAGTAAGTACTCTGTGGCCGGGCTGTGTCAGCGTTTCGAACTAGATAGCGGACTAACCTACCGACGATGGCACCACTTTCGGCGATGGTAATATCCCCATCGACGATGACAGGTGCAAGTCCCAACGGATGCACATCCCTCAATTCCTCCGGGCCAAAGTCATCGGAATTCCGCTGCCACTTAACAATCTCGTACGGGACCTCGAGTTCCTCCTGTAAGCGTCATGGGATCAGTCAAAATTTCAGCCCGCTTCCGTGCAAGGTGTGGGGGACCAACAAGTAGCCAGAGGATCCTCTGAGACCGTGAGTTGTTAAGGTGATGAACTGTCAAGACCATGGCGGTAGAAAGTGAGCGACGTTGGTCCGAGCAGGCCGCGAAGACCAGGCCATGCGCGTCGGAATATTGTGAATGCGTAGGCGACGTCTATTTGAATATCCCCACCTCGATCGGGTTGGAGGACGGAACGCCGTCGGAGCGTCATACGCCAGGCGGCCGGGGGCCGAGAGGCTCCCAGGGTGGTGCATCGACCTTCGTTTTCCCTCCAATGTTCAACATTTGGTGCATTTTAAGATCTACGCGTGAGGGCTCTTGCGCGTTTACACTGTCTGTGTCACACTTCCAACTCAAATCGCGTCCTTCAGGTTTGGTTGGCAAAGACACCAAGGCGGGGGAACCTGCCCGCTGACTATGATCTCATTACACTCCGATCACGAGCGCCTTCGAGCCGACGGAGTCTGCGTCCACCGAGGTGGGTAAATACGGAAATAGAAGCGTGTGTGGAATGCGCAGTCGCGCGTACAAATGAAAGCCCGAGAGCGCATGCGAAAAAGATATAGCCCCACTACTGGCGCGAAGCAGGGTAGAGCACGTAAGGACCTCCTCTTTCGAGGGCCTGTGGGGAGAAGGTCGGTCAATCGGAAGCGCGGCTTTGATCAGAGGACTAACTCGTTGGTAGGCAGGCCTGAGAGTCCCAGTCAGCCACCCGTTTATTTGGCAGTACATACAGGGTGACTCACCGTTCCTGGAGAAGTTTGAGGAACTCTTGAGTTTTCGGTCCCAGTAACGAGGGATCGTCCTTGTACCAGAGCTCGAGTGGAAAGGACATCATGAAGTCAGCGCTTGTGGGCTCATCACCCCCAGCGAACCAGGGGGATTTCGACTTGTTTAGGTGGGTTTCAATCTGCGGCGTATTGTGAGTTGGGGGGTGGGCTAAGGATACCCCAATACCCACAAAGTCCGCGTGTCGGCGCAGTCTTGGGAGGGTCAATCTGGTAATCAAAGCGCCGAAAATGCCTTTTAAGAACGGTTGCAACAGAACAGGGGCTCCCTCGGGTATCATGCTGAAGATGAACTTGAATGAAAGGGTAGGCATCAGACTGCCCTCGGAGTAGTGGACAACTGAAATCACGATTCGTTAGCAATGCCTCACGGATAGGATGTGTGTCTTACAATACGAATCGTCGATACGAGCCGCCTCTGACAGCTGTTCGTGTCTCTTACCATGCCGCCTCAGCAAGTATTCTGTCAAGACATGTAAGACAGCTGGTCAGAGACAAGTTTCTCTGCTTGAACTCGCCCACGATGGCACCACTTTCGGCGAGGGTGAAGTCACCCTCCGTCACAACTGGGGACATGCCCACAAAATGTGCATCCTTCAGTTCCTTCGGAGCACGGTGTTCGGCATCTCTCTGGTATAGATTGACTTCGTATGGAACTTGGAGCTCTTCCTGGGTTGAAGACGTTGAGGAACTGTAGATTAGATAGAGGGAATTGGTGAAGACGTACCAAGAGCCAGAGTATCCGCTGAGAGCGAGAGTTGTCAAGATGGTGGACGGTCAGAACCATTGCGGGGGGAATGGGGGGTCATCTGAGCCGAGGACCGAGGCGGTACCTTATAGTTGCGGATAACCCTAGTCGGGAGCTTGGTTCGATCAGTTGATTACCGTTTTTCCTTCTGACCACGTACGATGCTCATCGTCTTTTGCTTCCTCTACCTTACGTACTCGCCGTGGCCCGTCGCGGGGGCTATATGGGCTAGCAAGAGAAACCCTGACACAGACAAATTACGCGAATTCGCAGAGTCTGGGTATGGACGTGAGTCTAAAGTCGCGATCATCTCGCTTGTTCTCGGTGACCGACGTGTCTCGTTTCGCGATTCCTCTGGGAAGCGGACCTCGAGGACATCTTCCCGAACCACGGTGAGTGGCGCTTCGCAGTCCGGGCCCTGGCAATCCGTGGAATGTAAGCGTGATGAGATCAGCAGCGCTAGCACAAACTACGCTTAGGCCCGACTGCTTTCGCGAAGCAACAGGCCACATGCAACAGCGCTGCGCAGACCTGGATAGGCTCGAAGAAGACAAGATATCATGTGAGATATACCTCGTTCTACGCGCATACACCCGGCTGATCAAGGCGCCAAGTTGCGGTTTCCATGACCCTGTGCGAACTGGAGATCGCTCATCTCTCCCCTCCGATGGAATGTCATTCGGTCAAACGAAAAACAACTGCTACTCCAGCAGATAGGCGTCATTGCGTCGAGTAGGCCTAACTTTTTTTGATGGATCCACGCAATCCTTATCACCAGAATTCTAGGGCCCTGGCCCGAAGTGCCCAGTCTTGGTCAAGTTACTCTGGGTATTTTAGAGAGTCAAGTGAGCTCAGACCCACTCGCTCACTCCACTGCATCACTCATGGAAACTTCAGCTCGCATGTGTTATGCCTACCAACAGCTGAACGATATCGGTATTTTCGGTGTCATTTCTCCGGGAGGGTGCCTGAACGCGTGCATGTTCGCAGATATGGCAAAAAACACCTACCGGAATACCACGGAGGATGGACTGCGCCTGATTCAATTCGTACTCAAGCGGGAGCAAAGCTTTCAAAAGAATGGTCAGCAGCTGTCGGGATCCATCGAGGTGAGATGCCATCGCGAAAGTTCCCGATGCCGCTAACTGCCCGTGCGCACACTCAGTCAATACACGGAATCCTGGGCGATCTGCGTGCTTTCTCCGGAGTTTTCGATTTGGTCGTTGCTAATATGACCAGCGCATCCCGGGACATCGTGGAATATGTAATACGTCCGACCCTTTAGTCGATCCCTGCTCATGTGTCTCAGGTGACTGCGAATCTCGATGCAACCCTGGCTCGGCTATCCCGACAACAATCCGAAATGCAAACGCATACGTTGCTAGAGGTTTCCATAATCGCATTGTGCTCGATCCGTTTGGTGACTAAACGGTTCCCAGGTGGACGCCGGTGTTTCTCGTCTATTGGCCACAGTACGAACACTGGTTGTCCTCGCAAACTGCGCTAACATCATCCGACAGCATACGAATTCTTTGGAAAATGCGATCACGACCTTAGGGAGCGAGCTAGCGCACCATTCAGAGACTCTTCTCCACCAAATCCACTTGCACGACCAGGAACTCGGCCATATTATGGTGAATCTCACTTTCGTCGTCGCGATCCCAGTCAGTTCATCCCCGTGTAGAATCAGGTTAACGGCCGGTGGGGCGAGCTGATAAGAGGGATATCAACTTTACACCTCGTACATCGATCCTCATTGCATGTCCTCTGCCGCTGTTAACTTTCCCGTCAGTCGATATCCCAGGCATCCGAAGCGGTTGATCAGGTGGGCGAACAGCTTCAAGCTCATCGGGATGAAACGGCGGCCTCCTACAAAATCCAACTGGCCGCCTCAAAGAACGCTGAGCAACTCGCGTTAGCTCTCGGGAGCTTGACATCCACGACACAGGCGGAACTTCAGCAGATTAGCAACACGACTCATACTATCCGGGAGAGCTTGCGAGGGACGCAAGAACATGGCACTCATATCTGGTACTCCATCCTCCTCAGCGCATTTAGGTTCATCGGCAGAGGTATATCCCATCGTGCACGTTCTCCTCGATACCTGATTCGTTGGCTCGAAGGGAACCTACCTGGTTATCATCAGGTCTCAGAAAGCCCCCTCTTCCGCATCACCCTGATGATTGGGCACCTGGCTTGGAGTACCAGTTGGTTTTTGCTCTCTGCGATAATGGTGATGATCCCATCCGAACTTCTTTGCGTACTGACACAGCTGCTAGAGTGCATCGCTACACCCCCTGAGGTGCTTATTTTTCAAGTCGAGGAAATCTTCCGCAAGCATAAGGTCAACACCTCCCTGCGACGTCGAAACTACTTCTTTCGTCGGCCACCAGGAGAACTCCGGAGGCTCTCCTCGTTCACTGTCGTATGAAGAACATTCACACCCTCGCTCCTACTATGGCAAGCCTCGGCGTCGTCTCCGGATGTCTCTGATTCCTGAACGCCTTGTGCATATGCCCGCTGACTCTGTCTGAGCTGCTCTCGACTTTTCTCTCTCCTCTGATGGTCGGATCCCCCAAAAACCCAAGCCTCGGTACTCCCCTTCCTACTTTGACCCTGTATTCTGGAGTAATCGAATTCGCGTATATCAAACACCTCAACTACGTCTGATCTGACCGGCGGTTATCTTCAACCGTGATGGCGTCCGGTTGCGATGGCCCGTTGTCTGCCAAAGGGAGATTTTCAACCTTCTCCGGGTGAAGTTCGGGCCGTGCATAGCCTGCGTTAGCTTTGCTCGGCGGCGCGAGTTGCACGGGGTTTCGTGCCGGCGAAGATCTCTGACTATCAAGGCACGAACTTCCGAATGGGTCACTCTGGGTCGCCTTCCCAATCTTCTCTGGTGACGTCCCATAGATCAATTTCTCCGACACTACGCTTTCTCTCATGAACACCGACGGTTCTGTTGTTTTTCGTGAAGATCGTACTAGAATGGGTCACTCTCTGAGTTTTCCTTCATTCGCGGACGAGGATCCAAAGAACACGACTGGTTTTTGGTGTTTTTAACTACACAGTACTATACATTTCTAAGGAACGTGCTACTAGCACCTTTTTCAGGATTCTGTGGTTTCATCTCTAGATGCGGCCTTGTGCCCCTCACTCCCACACGTTCAGTATCTTGAATGACAGAATGCCAGTCGCTCTAGCCCGTGTATGAAAGGGGATTGAGTGCGTCTGGGGTGGTATCTAGGGTCCCAGCACAGGCTGTGTTATCAACACGTAAAATCACCGGCCGAGAGAACCCGGGCACTGCAATCTTACCCCGCACTGACTGTAACCGATCGTGGAATGGAAATGAACGGCCCCCAGGAAATGAGTACTGAGTTATCTCTACGGCAGGTATTTGTAAATGGTAAGTAAACTCGAGGACGCTCGTTAAACACGTTGTATGCCATAATCCGCGGACGTGCAGAAGCCGTTCATATTTGCCAGCTTCCAGAGTCCAAGGATCCAAACATTTGAACCCCAGTTTCTGAATTCCGATGGATTACCTATTTACAGACCAAGACCGTACGAGAGTATTAGAAGCCGGAAAAGGGATACACCGTGAGGTCACCGGTCATATGAGAGAGTTGTAAGATAATAGAAAAGTTAGACACTGTAAATGGGCTAGTACATTAAAAAGCGGAGTTAGATCAAACGGGAGGAAGCGAAAAGACAAAGGGAGGCAGGTTGTGGGTAAAGTCCAAGTAAGTACATGATTGTAAGCAGATGGGAAAGTGTATACAAGGAGAGGATGGGATGGGAGAAAGTTAACAAAAGGCTAGCCAGTAGACAATCTGGAGGACATCTAGGGTGATAATATAGAGGGCATGGCAGACGAGGTGGAATGATTAGTGTACGCACGTAGAACTATCATAAATCGGGGACCTGACAAGGAGAGATGGATACAGAAAGGCGTGATAAATAAGGGGCATATAGAGGATCATAGGATCGTGGGCGCGGTTGGGTCTATTGTGGTCGAACACGCCGTCGGACTAGTATGGCGACGGGAACTCTGGGGAGCGAACATCAGATTCGTTAACTTCGATGTGCTTGAGGAACTGCAAAAGAGCGTCAGGGAAGCAGTCGGTGATGACGAAGAAACTACGAACGGATTCAAAAGGGTATCTAGCTGGCTGTCCATGTCTAGGCAAGGAGTCGGGGTAGTCTATCATTCGTCTGTCCCATGGGATTACCCTACCATCGTAACTGGAGAAGTGGTACTGGTGGAGATGGGATAACTCAGGAGGGTTTTGGTGTTCAGGAGGGGCTCGGATGATATAGCGACCATCGGAGGTTACACAATCTCCACGTCTGTTCCAGAATCCCTGACGAACTCTCACCTTCCTTGGACCGGAGGATGTTCGATATCTGTACGAAGCATCTGCGGGAAGTGGGGGAACCGGAACAGATGGAACAATCACCCCCGAGGAGGTCGGGGTACGTGAACGAGAAGGTGCTCTCGAGGAAGACCTGGATGGTGTGGAACTTCGAGGAGAGGCGGCCGTGACCGGAGAAAGTGTTCTCATCGGGGAGGTGGTACGGGTGGGGTTGAGAGAGAAATGTGGCTCCGTGTGGCTGCGTCCGACCGACCTGCCATTTGGCCGAGCCAAATCCTTAACAGCATCTGAGGCGCGGGAGATGCTGGTAGGGGGATTCCTGGATTCCCGGCCGTCGCGTGAATCCCGACGGGTGGATGAATACGGATTTTCGGAGACAGGACCCAGAGACGGGTATGTCTGGCTGCGTGCCACACTCCGCGACGACTGCTGCACCGAGGACGAGCTCGAGTAATACACAGGTGGTTGGGGTCGCTCATCATAATGTGTTGGTGACATAGTCCGTGACGTGACAGTATCCGTGCGGGCGAGTGAACGGTGGGATCTGTCCTCGGCCTTCGAGAGAGACTTGGACCGCGAGTGGCTTCGTGAGTGGGAGCGAGAAGGCCCGTCCCTCGAGGAGGAAGGCGACGAGGAAGAAGATGACGAAGAAATGTCTCCACGAGTAATCCCTCCCAGACCGGGTATGGTCGTCGAACTGGACCGTGGAGTCGCACCAATCAGCGGACTCAAAACGGAGGGGACATTTTCTGAGAGCATGCTGGCCAAGGGCGGTATGACGGTGCCATGAAGCGGCACCCCCGGCCCATCTGATGCACGACGCGTAGAGGATGATTTCGTGGGTGTGGCATTGCTTGGGGTGCTCGTTCGTTCAGAGTAGTACTTGGGGGTACGAACGATGGCGGGAGAGAACGTAGGGTGCAAGTCCTTTTTCCCAGAAAATGCTTCAGGTTCATCTGAGTCTGAGGCTTTTCGACGGTCCTTTTCTTTCCCTCGTTCACGCTCACGTCTACCCCGATCGTCGGGAGTATGCACCTGGGAAAGAGTCGACGGCCGTCTTTGGTCGTCGGAAGGTGGAGTGTACTCCTGGGCGTTTCTCCTCGAAGAGGAGCGGCGCGGAGAAGAATCTGACGGTGGTGTATGCTCTTGTGTATTCCTCCTCGAGGAAGAGCGGTAGAGTGATGAGTCTTGCGGGGGAGTGTGTTCCTGCGTGTTTCTTCTTGACGATGGATAAGCTGCAGCAGACGATGAGCTAGAGTGTCCTTGTCTCGGAGGTGATGAGGTTGTTGGTTGTGACTGAAATTCTGGGCGGTGTTTTTGTTGATCTGACTCACGGATAGGAGGCGATTTTACACCTTTTAGTCGATATTGCTCCATCTCCCGTGAACTAGAGGACGGGTGTGCTTTTGGATCTTGAGATGAATGATACATGGCCCGTTGGGAAGCGGAAGAAATTTGGTGATGCGTTGAATTTGGGTCATCACGGGAAGAAGCTTGGCGGCCGTTCGGAGTAGATTCTTCTTCCTCGTCATCAGTTCCAGGCAAATCTTCCGGTACCCACCTCCACGGGGTGGTGAACGGTTTCTCTTGCGGTCTTGATGCCCGTCTATGAGCCCCAACAGAAACACCAAATTTGCCGGCGATGATCCGAAGTGATCAGTACCGGAGGTTAATGAGAGAATAATAATCAATACGTACGTTATGTGCATGTTCTCCAATCCAAGGGGGTTTTCAGACAACTCCACCGAGAAATAACTCGGATCTGGCTCCTTTGGCATTCTTTTGTACGGATTATGATCGGCTGGCATCTGCCAACCAGGATGAGGTACCCAGGCCTGGCCCCACCCAGGGGGACCGCCCGCTTGCTGGGAGGCGGGTCTCGGGACGTTATTGTTTACGACTGCAGGGTTATAGTACTGATGTTGGGGTGGTGGTTGTGGTGGGGCTCCGCTTGCGGACGACCACCCCGTTGCCTTTGGATCAAACCTCCAGTAACCCTTTGACCACTGATGTGCGCTGACGGACGGGGGGAGCTGGGCAGGCGGAGGACCGGGATAACCGGGTGGATGTGGCGGGGGCCAGGGACCTTGATAGCCCTGGGGAGGGTGTGGGGGCATGCTCGCGTTGGCTGAACTTATGTTCGTAGGGTTAATCCTGGGACGCCAGGTCGTTTGAGTGGTGGTAGTGGCGGGCATGTACGCGGTTTGCATCGTCGTCCGGAGTCAAGGAGTTAAGGTTCGGGGAGGAGCAGGGAAGAGCGATGGAAGGGAACTGGAAACCGGCAAAGGTGAGATATAAGGAGTTAGGACGCACGGATGGACAGACCGTGGCTCACGGTCGGGTGGTAATGACAAATGGCGCAAAGAACGTTGAGATCGCGAGTGTATCGCCTATTCTAACACGGTCCACAAGGGCAAGCCCTGGCCGCGGAAGCAAAAGGAAGCGGGGTCCTGGTGGTTGGCAGATGGGTCGCGGTTATTAAAGGTGCCAACGGCGAGGATTCCGGTTGTTCGATTGCGGGAGAACAATTGTGTTCGGGAAAGAGAAAAAAGAGGGAGGAAGTTATGGGAGCGAGCAAGACGCCAGGGTCCACCGGAAGCGGAAGCTAACGCAGAACGGCCAAACAAGAGGCAGTCAATGAGAACACACAGCCCACCGAGTCCAGCACCTCGGCCGACGAGTCGCAGTATGGTCCTGTGCCGTCCGGTGGCGATGACTGAGAATGACCCTCCTCTATATACCCTGAGAGACAAAACAAGATTATGACCGGTTATCGGCTACCATGTTACAGTATACCAGCCAACGAAAAGAGCGTATGGAAAAATAGTATGTGGAATGTGGGATGGGTCAGACTGTGGTACACCGCAAACAAACAGGCCGGAATGAATGAAAGTGGAATCCGAACCCTCAGGCTACCAATTCCAATCGTCGTCGTCGTCGTCGTCACTCTTGTTCTGGACCGAAGCCGATAGCGATGTGGTATCCGGTTTCATCACAACCCCCAATCCACCCGCGTGGCCCTGCAGATCACCATCATCGTCTAGCAATGAGGTTTGCGCAGCCGATCTCTCGGGTATCGGGCTCTCCGCTTGTGTCGGTGATATCGAGGCGACGAATGGGTTCGTGGATATCGACGCCCCGATGACAGGCGACTGCGTGGGAGCGGACCATGCGTTCAACAGGGACTGAGACATGTCTGCCAACAACACGGATGCCCGTTTCTGGCTTTTCGTGAAACTGAGGGCGGGGGTTTAGGTGCCAAACAAGGTCCGGGCGTGTGTGAATATACGTACGTCTCAGTTCGTTGTAGTTCCTCCCACTTCTTCCCCACCGTCCCCAGCACCCACGAGGGTGTGCCCGATGGCAAGGTGCCCAGTCCGGGCATCGATGACGTCGGCAACACAGGCGATCTCCCCTCTCGCTGCCGTGCCTGACCCAATTTCGAATGGAACCTCCCTGCGGTTTCGGATGGAACATCACGAGATCTTCGTCTGAGGTTTTTCGAAATCCCGTCCTCATCCAAACTCGTCTTCGGGACATCGACTGCCGTAGAGTCTTCCAGAATGGGCGTGGATGTGGGAGAACGGGAAACCGCTTCAAAGATCGGCACTCGCTCCTTCTTTCCCAACACTTCATTCTCTTCCGAATGCTCCAAGGGGAAGTCGTCCTCGACGAGAGATGAGTTCGCCGATGACTGGGAGAGTTGCGTGCTTCCACTACTGCTGGTAGCGACAGACGACGTGGATTGGTGTGTTGTATGTGTTCGTTCAGGTGTGGGGACGGGGTTTGTCGAGTTTGGGAGAGCCGAACCATACTCGCCAAATCCTGCAGCGATCATTCGGCTGACCTCTTGCACGCCTTCCTTAATTCCCTCCAAAACCGGGCCAGGTGTACTCTGCGGAGGAGCTATGCCGTTGGCAGCGTACACCCGATCGAACCCTCGGTTCACAATCTTTTCCCACTTTTGCTTCAGCTGTGTGAGCTCAGTCTCCTGCGAGGCGAGTTGTGTCCGGAGCTCCATGCACTTGGCTTCCTTCTGAGCGATGAACCTCAGCAAGTCTGCGTGCCTTGTGATGTGGTTCATGAGCGTCTATCGCTGGATGTGGGGTAAATGGTATACGCACTTCTCAGCCAGCGTCAGTGGAGTGTTCTCCCTCTGGGGAGCGAACGCAACCGGCGAATTCATTCCCTCTGATGAAATGCTTAGGGGGGAGGCTGCTGCGGTTGGGGAGCGAATGGACCATCGAGGATCACTGTCGTGGGGAAGGTATGATATGGACTGTTGCCGTTTGGTTGTCGACCGTTTTGGGGGAAATGGTGTCGTGGGCAATGGGGAGACGACGTCAGAACTCGAGGAGGTTCTCGAGGATGAGTCTATGTTCGAGGTGGCAAGGTGCAATTGACGTGGGGGTAATGAATGGCGTTTGGTCGGCGCAACCATCTTCTCTAAGCTTCAGCCAAAAGCACTCCTGCTATGGTGAGCACTCGAGAAGTAGAACCAAGAGAGTAATGGACTTACCGACTCGACGTTGCTGGTGATGTGGTTGGTGGGTAACCACCCCGAGTTAGGAGTCTGGGGCAACGCGAAATCAAGATGCCCCAAGGTTCGGCAAATGAGCGTTCGGCGGCTTGTTCCCTCTGCTACCGAGTAGGGTTGGTTGGGCGTAACTTTAACTCTAGAGCCAGGATTATATGCGATCCAGCGATAGTGTAATATCGTAACGAGGGTGGGGTTGAGGAGTAGAAGAAAATGACGGTAAACAAGGAATAAATTCAGGTTTCTCGATCCGCGCGAGGCTCGGTTCTGACCGGAGTCTCGAACAATTCTCAACACGTACCGTCATGTCCTAGTCTGTCTCCCGCTCCTTCCTCAATCCGTGTCCGCTTATTCACAGGTCCATTGGAATGTAGCGTTATTCTCGGCCGTGCTATTAAAACTGAGTACCTCGCCCTCGGCACGCTCCTCGGAACCGTTGGCCTTTCAATGAGCTTGACCGGAGGCAGCAAGGACGCAAAACCAAAGACCATCGACCAGGCCAAGGAGAGCGTCAGCCTGAACGCCTCGTCAAAGTGAGGGTTACTTCCACCCTTGTTTCAGAACTACGTTTCTCACACCGTCACTTACAGGGATGAGGAAGCGTTGTAAGTCGCTTGCACTTTTCTCACACCGGAACGGCTCCCAGATCTAACTACAGGGCCAACAGCATTCGGCAGTTCATCGCAGACGCGGAGAAGGAGTCGAAGCATTAGCATCGCATTGCAGGACACGTAATAGATGACCGAAACCCATGGCTCAAAATCCAACTCCAATACCAGAGTAATGCTTAATCCTATCATTCCGGTCTAAACGAGATGCGGTCAATATCCAATGACGCGCATACAATGGGTCTGCAACGTACGACTCGATCTGCTCTGGTGTCCAACTCGGAGCTCTTTGGTTCTGGACCCACAAGCTCGGTCTCCCGACTCCGTCACGGTCCAAGGAACGTTCCCACCTGGCTTCCACTTTGCCTTGGAGCAGGCCGTTGGTCCCGGATAGAGCGTGATTCCAGACCATTGATCCGATATCGTCCTCGTGTTCTGACGGGAGGTGAAGCAAGAAGAAGGGGATTGATGACGATTGCGTGCGTAAGAGGGCCTCTTTCGTGAACGGTGATTCGGAGATGAACAGGGCGACCGTAGGATTTGAGTCGTCGAGATGCCGGTGGATAACACCCTCCATCTCCCTGATGTACTTCGGCCCGACCTTCTTCTTTTCTGCCTTGCACTGAGCGAAGACGCGTACGCGCTGTCGATGGACGGGGGCGCTAAGCGCGTTTGGGGCGAACGGAAGCCACCACCAGCCCTGTAAATCAATACCGCCGTCTGATTTACCCCCAACTCTGTTGAGCGACATGGATAGGTTGGTTTGCAACAGACGCATCGCTCGTTTCTCGAAGGCTGTCCCTCTGTGAACAGTCGAGAACATTGGTGGTGAATCGGGTCCGGGAGCGGTTCGTGCATAACACGTGATCTGGCGTTGGGGCAACCACAGCACTGCGTCTTCTCCCCAACGAACACACAATTCGTTTAAAACCCAACGGCGATGGCCCGTTCCCCTCGCCGGTCTCCCCTCGACCGCCATGTCCTCTATCCCTCCTCCCGAGATGACCAATAGGTCCGCCCCTCCCTCCGCCCTCTCCAAAGACTCGACCACCCCGGTCGACATTGACATCCCCGACAACTACGTCTCGTGGGCGCTGAAAAATCAAAAGGCTTTGCCGCCATTCCAATGGAATAACCTACGCAATGAGCTCAACTGGCTGAACGTTTCCATCCTCACCATCCCTCCTCTCCTCACGGTATATGCGATCCTCTGTGTTCCGCTCCAAACAAAGACCTTCTTCTTCTCCATCTTCTACTACTTCGTCACTGGTCTCGGTGGGTTATCATTCGACTCACGCTTTGTATCTGGCCCTCTAACAGCTTCCACAGGTATCACTGCCGGGTATCATCGTCTATGGGCCCACCGGTCATACAACGCCTCGAAGCCTCTCCAGTACGTTTTGGCTATGGCCGGCGCCGGTGCTGTCGAGGGTTCGATCAAGTGGTGGTCCAGAGGTCACCGCGCCCACCACCGTTATACCGACACCGACTTGGACCCATATAACGCTCACCAGGGCTTCTGGTACTCCCATGTCGGTTGGATGCTTCTCAAACCCCGCCGTAAGCCCGGTGTTGCCGACATCAGCGATTTGAGCAAGAACGAGGTTGTGCGGTGGCAACATCGCTGGTATATTACCCTGCTCTTGACCTTTGGGCTTGGTGTCCCTACTGTCATCCCTGGTTTACTTTGGGGTGACTGGAAGGGCGGCTACTTGTTTGCCGGAATTGCGAGACTTGTTTTCGTTCATCACGTACGGTTTCCTATTTCACAGCATCTATCGAGCTAACCGGTTCGTGGACAGTCTACCTTCTGTGTCAATTCTCTCGCCCACTGGCTCGGCGAAACTCCTTTCGATGACAAGCATACACCTCGCGATCACGTGATCACCGCCTTCGTGACCATCGGAGAGGGTTACCACAATTTCCACCACCAATTCCCAATGGACTTCCGAAACGCCATCAAGTGGTACCAATACGACCCTACCAAGTGGTTCATCTGGACGATGGAGAAGCTTGGTTTAGCCTACCAGTTGAAGGTTCGTCTTCGAAACTGTGAACGTTCTTACAGTTGTTGAGGACATCATTTCCTTAGAGTTTTCCTGACAACGAAGTTCGTAAAGGCCAGCTCACGATGCAGCTGAAACGCCTCCGAGAGACTCAGGAAGGTCTTCGTTGGGCCCCAGACAGCAATGACCTCCCCGTTGTTTCTTGGGATAGTTGTACGTTCCCTTTCCGTTGTCCATCACGAACACCCTACTCATTACTGCCCAGTCCAGGAACAGTCTGCCAAGAGACCGCTCGTTCTGATCTCTGGATTCATTCACGATGTTTCCAACTTTATGGACGAACACCCAGGAGGCAGGCATCTTATCACTAAGATGATCGGCAAGGATGCGACAACCGCGTTTTTCGGTGGCGTTTACGATCACTCAAATGCTGCTCACAACCTCCTTTCCATGAAGAGGGTTGGTATTCTCAACGGTGGCCATCCCCACGGCCTCGATGACAAGTCGATTCCTCCCGGTCAGAGGTTGAGGATTGCTCAGTACAGCGAGATTGGGTCTGGTTATGGTTCTTCAGCAATGTCTGATGGTGGTGAAGGTCTGATGGGTTGATCCTTTGCATACTGTTCTTCTCTTCTCTTCCAAGCACGTTACATAGAGTACGAATGGACCCCACGAATTGTAATGGAATTGTTTTCGGTGTCCGCGTGCGGACCAGTTTTCTTGTGTTCCTCTCCCAATCTTTGTGCGATCACACGCAACTCCCCTACGCGCATCTCAGTTCGCAATCGTTGTTGTTGCCCCACCAACGCTGGGTATCTGATGGTCATTCATGCCGGTCACACTGATGTCTCTCGACCTGTTCAAGTATTTGAAGCCCATTCCCGATGAACGTGCTGCTGATCTTTGCCTTCATCAGTTCCTGGTCGTCGTTGTTCAATGCGACGTCCTTGGCAGAGGCGACTGTGATCACGAATATCTCCAGGGCCGGGAACCCAAGTTCTTAACGTTTTTTGTCAACTGTGCATTGATCCCTAAGTCATAATAAACGATATGGGGGC